>Ga0196971_1000239_pt1 | contig 51820 bp, 45 predicted proteins | sample S1v_1013CmetaG_FD_148660 | JGI IMG/M metagenome (GOLD analysis project Ga0196971, IMG submission 148660) | Soil microbial communities from Anza Borrego desert, Southern California, United States - S1+v_10-13C | ecosystem: Environmental > Terrestrial > Soil > Desert | place: USA: California... | reverse complement strand
CGCCTTCGACAACAAGGGCGACATCAAGGAAGGCACGCTGACCCTGTACACCTACAAGGGTGGCCAGCGCCAGCAACTGGCTGTGACGAAGTAATTCGCATCGCCTCAAAGGAAGCCCCGGCCGTCGGCCGGGGTTTTTTTTCGTACCCCCAATAAAAAAGCGCTCCGACGGGAGCGCTTTTCGTTGGCAGACCGGAAGCGATTACTTCTGGGCCATGATCCACTTGACCAGGGTGCGGGCTTCCGCTTCGTTGACCTGGGCGTTGGCCGGCATCGGGACCGGGCCCCACACGCCGCTGCTGCCCTTCAGCACTTTCTGGGTCAGCTTGTCTTCAGCATCCTTCTGGCCTGCGTACTTCGAAGCCACATCCTTGAATGCCGGGCCGACAACCTTGTTGGCCACTGCGTGGCATGCCATGCAATTCTTGGCCTTGGCCAGGTCGGCATTTGCCATTGCGGCACCGGACGCCAAAGCAGCTACAGCGAAAACCAGCAAAGAACGTTTCATTACTTTCTCCAAAAGATAAAACCCGCAACATTGTACAGCGTAAGTGGTGCTTACCACACCGGAACGCACGATACATGAATCACGTTGACGCAGCGAATTGACCGTTACAAACTTTAGCAATATCCTGCGGGAAAGGGAGATGCCATGCCACTGATCGTCGCCATTGTCTTGCTGTCAATCCTTCGCTATTTCGAGGTCGGCCCGGTTGCCGATCTGTCATGGTGGTGGATCGGCGGCCTGTTCCTGATCGCCTTCATCTGGTTCGAATTCGGCGAGCGTCTTTTCGGTCTCGACAGACGCAACGCGGATGAGCAGCTTGAAAAGGCCCGCAAGGAGCGGGTCGCGAAGACCTTCAAGAAATAAGCACCCAAATGCAAACCGGGGCAGCTTTTGCTGCCCCGGTTTTTCATCTTAGCGCTTCAGCTGCGACAGGTCGCGCACTGCACCGCGGTCCGCGGATGTCGCCAGTGCGGCATAGGCCTGCAGCGCCTGCGAGACCACGCGCTCGCGGTTCTCCGGCTTCCACGCCTTGTCACCTTTTGCCTCCATCGCCGCGCGCCGTTGCGCCAGCTCGGCCTCGGTCACCTTCAGGTGGATGCGTCGTTCCGGAATGTCGATCTCGATGGTGTCGCCGTCATTGACGAGGCCGATCGCGCCGCCCTCCGCCGCTTCCGGCGATGCGTGACCGATCACGAGGCCGGACGAACCGCCGGAGAAGCGGCCATCGGTGAACAGCGCGCAGACCTTGCCCAGTCCCTTCGACTTGATGTACGAGGTCGGGTACAGCATCTCCTGCATGCCCGGGCCGCCCTTCGGCCCTTCGTAGCGGATGATAACCACGTCGCCCGGCTGGACCACGTCGCCCAGGATGCCTTCCACCGCCGCATCCTGGCTTTCGAACACGCGCGCCTTGCCGGTGAACTTGAGGATGCTCTCGTCGACGCCCGCGGTCTTCACGATGCAGCCCTTCTCCGCGATGTTGCCGTACAGGACGGCCAGGCCGCCGTCCTTCGAATACGCATGCGCCTTGTCGCGGATGCAGCCGTGCTCGCGGTCGGTGTCGAGCTTGTCGAAACGCTTGTCCTGCGAGAACGCGACCTGGGTCGGCACGCCGCCGGGCGCCGCCAGGAAGCGCTGGCGGACGGACTCGTCCTTGTTCAGCATGATGTCGTTGGCGGCGATCGCCTCGCCCAGCGTCTTGCTGTGCACGGTCGGAACCGAGGTGTCGAGCAGCCCGGCGCGGTCGAGTTCGCCGAGGATGCCGACGATGCCGCCGGCGCGGTGCACGTCTTCAATGTGATAGTCCTGGGTCGCGGGCGCTACCTTGCACAGGCAGGGAACCTTGCGCGAGATGCGGTCGATGTCGGCCATGGTGAAATCCACGCCCGCTTCCTGTGCCGCGGCCAGCAGGTGCAGCACGGTGTTGGTCGAGCCGCCCATCGAGACGTCGAGCGCCATCGCGTTCTCGAAGGCCGTCTTGGTGGCGATGTTGCGCGGCAGGACGGACGCATCCTCCTGCTCGTAGTAGCGCCGTGCCAGCTCGACCACCAGGCGGCCTGCGCGCAGGAACAGCTGCTTGCGGTCGGCATGGGTGGCGACGACGGTGCCGTTGCCGGGCAGGGACAGGCCCAGCGCTTCGGTCAGGCAGTTCATCGAATTGGCGGTGAACATGCCGGAGCAGGAACCGCAGGTCGGGCACGCGGAACGCTCGATGTTGGCGACCTGTTCATCCGAGACGCTCGGATCGCCGGCCTGAATCATCGCGTCGATCAGGTCGACCTTGATGATCTTTTGCGTGCCTTCCTGCTTGCCGTGCAGCGCCTCGATCACCTTGCCGGCTTCCATCGGGCCGCCGGAAACGAACACGACCGGGATGTTCAGGCGCATCGCGGCCATCAGCATGCCGGGTGTGATCTTGTCGCAGTTGGAGATGCAGACCATCGCATCGGCGCAGTGGGCGTTCACCATGTACTCCACCGAGTCGGCGATCAGTTCGCGCGACGGCAGCGAATACAGCATGCCGCCATGACCCATCGCGATACCGTCGTCCACCGCGATGGTGTTGAATTCCTTGGCGACGCCGCCGGCCGCTTCGATTTCGCGCGCCACCATCTGGCCGAGGTCTTTCAGGTGCACGTGGCCCGGCACGAACTGGGTGAAGGAATTGACGACGGCAATGATCGGCTTGCCGAAATCGCCATCCTTCATGCCGGTCGCGCGCCAGAGGGCGCGGGCGCCGGCCATGTTGCGGCCGTGGGTCGTGGTGCGGGAGCGGTATTGGGGCATCTCAGGTCTCCAGGATGATCTGTTCGGTCGCCCGGTTCCCAAGGGAAGCGGGGAAAGACGGCTAGTGTCCCTTGCCCTTAGCTACGTGTCAAATATATGATTCCTTACGAATTAATATGGAACGCGTATGAATATCGAGCTTCGGCAATTGCGCTATTTCGTGGCGGTGGCAGAGGAACGGCATTTCGGCCGGGCCGCGGCACGCTTGCACATGACCCAGCCGCCGCTCTCGCAAACCATCCAGTCCCTGGAAGCCGCCCTCGGCACACCGCTGTTTGAGCGGACCAAGCGTAGCGTCAGCCTCACGCCCGCCGGCGCCGCGCTGCTGCCCGAGGCCCGCCGCATCCTGCAGCAGGCGGCCGCCCTGCCCGATCTGGCGCGCCGGGCGGCTTCGGGCGAATCCGGCCTGCTGTCGCTCTCCTTCGTCTCCACCGCCGACTACAGCGTGCTCCCCCCTTTGCTGCGGGAATTCCGCGAGCGCTATCCGCAAGTACAGATCGACCTGCGCGAGGCCACCACGGACGTGCAGCTGGAAGACCTGATGCAAGGCCGCATCGATGCCGGCCTGCTGATCCCGCCCCTGCACGACAAGGCCCGCGCCGAACTGGACTACATGACGGTGCTCTCCGAGCCCCTCGTCCTCGCCGCGCCGCAGGGTCTCAAAGGCTTGCGCGGCAAGAACAGCGTGGCGCTCAAGTCAGTGGCCGAGATGCCCCTGATCATTTTCCCGCGCCGGATCGCACCGGCCTTCCATGACGCCATCGTCGGCTGCTTCCGCGACGCAGGATTGACGCCCCGCATCGGGCAGGAAGCGATACAGATGCAGACTATTGTTGGCCTCGTGTCCGCGGGCATGGGCATTGCGCTTGTGCCACAATCCGTGTCTAACCTGCAACGCCCGGGCGTGGAGTACCGTGCGCTGTCGGACCGGACGGCCCTGTTCGAAACCGGCCTGGCATGGCGGCGCGACAATGCGTCCCCGGTGTTGCATACCTTTCTCGAACTATTGCGAAAGAAACGATAGATGCTGATTCACCCCCTTCCCGATCCCGTCGCCTTTTCGCTCGGCCCCGTGTCCGTGCACTGGTACGGGCTGATGTACCTGGCCGCCTTCGCGCAGTTCCTCATCCTCGGCCGGGTGCGCGTCCGGCAGGCGCACAACACCGCCGCCGGTTGGAAGGTCGAAGACCTGGACGACATGCTGTTCTACGGCGTGCTCGGGGTCGTGCTTGGCGGCCGGCTGGGCGAGGTGCTGTTCTACAACCCTGCGTATTACTTCTCGCATCCGCTGGAAATCCTCGCGATCTGGAAGGGCGGCATGTCCTTCCACGGCGGCTTCCTCGGCGTGATGATCGCGATGGCGCTGTGGGCGCGCAAGAAGGGCCGCGGCCTGTGGCAAGTGCTGGACTTCATCGCGCCGCTCGTGCCGCTCGGCTACGCGGCGGGCCGCATCGGCAATTTCATCAATGCCGAGCTGCCGGGCCGGGTTGCCGACCCTTCCCTGCCCTGGGCCATGATCTGGCCGAACGTGGACAGCCTGCCGCGCCATCCCTCGCCCTTCTACCAGGCGCTGGTCGACGGCGTGCTGCTGTTCATCGTACTCTGGCTGTACGCGCGCCATCCGAGGCCGGTGATGGCGGTGAGCGGCGTCTTCGCGCTCGGCTATGGCTGCGCCCGCTTCTTTACCGAATACTTCCGCACGCCGGATTACGTCGTGCCGCTCGGCGGATGGAGCATTTCGGCGGGACAGATGCTGTCCCTGCCCATGGTTGCCCTCGGCATCGTGCTGTTGCTGCTGGCATATAAACGAAGGAGTCCGTAGGTCGTTCTGCAAGACAACATCAAGGAGACATCGTCATGAAAGTCGCACGCGTGTTGCTGTTTGTCGCAGGTCTGTTTCTGTCCCTCGCCGCCGGCGCCCAGGCATGGCCCAACCGGCCGGTTACCTTCATCGTCCCCTTCCCCGCTGGCGGCGGCACCGATGCATTTGCCCGCCCGCTGGCGGCCCAGCTCACCAAACAGCTGGGCAAACAAGTCATCATCGACAACCGCGGCGGTGCCGGCGGCACGCTCGGCGCCGGCATCGCGGCGAAATCCGCGCCCGACGGCTACACCTTCTTCATCGGCGGCGCGCACCACGCGATCGCGCCGTCGATCTATCCCAAGCTCGACTACGACATCCAGAAGGATTTCGTCCCGGTGGCATTGATCGCGACGCCGCCGCAGGTCATCGTCGTCAATCCGCAGAAGGTGCCGGTCAATGACCTCAAGTCCTTCCTCGATTACGTTCGGAAGAACCCCGGCAAGCTGAACTATGGCTCCGCCGGCAACGGCACCTCGCACCATCTTGCCGGCGAACTGTTCAAGATCCAGACCAAGACCTTCATCCTGCACATCCCCTACCGCGGCGCCGGCCCTGCGCTGCAAGACCTGATCGCCGGCCAGGTCGACATGATGTTCGACGGCCTCGGCTCGTCGGCAGCACATTTGAAAGGCGGCCGCATCAAGGCCCTCGCCGTCGCCGCGCCGTCCCGCGCGCCGGGTTTCCCGGACATCCCGACAGCGGCGGAAGCGGGCGTGCCGGGCTACGAAGTGTCGACCTGGTACGGCATGTGGGCGCCGAAGGGCACGCCGCCGGAAATCGTCGAGCGCATGGCCGCGGAAGTGCAGAAGGCACTTGCCACGCCGGAAGTCAGGAACATCTGGCACAGCATCGGTTCTGAGACGCCCAATGTGGTGCAGGCCCAGTTCGGCACGATGGTGAACTCCGAGATCGCGCGCTGGGCGGAGGTCGTCAAGAAAGCCAATGTGAAACTCGAATGAACAGCATGGAAAAAATCCGCGTCAGCAAGGACGGCGTCATCGCCACGGTGACGCTCTCGAATCCCGGCAAGCTCAATGCGATCGATATTTCGATGTGGCATGGGTTGGCGGACACGTTTCGCCAATTGTCCTCGGATGACGCCCTGCGCTGCGTGATCGTGACGGGTGCGGGCGGCAACTTCGCCGCCGGTGCCGACATCGAGGAATTCACCTCGGTCCGCAGCAACTATGAACAGGGCTACGCCTACCACACGAAAAGCATTGCGGAGGCCCTCGACGCCATCGCCGCATGCATTCATCCGACGGTCGCCGCGATCGAAGGCGTGTGCGTCGGCGGCGGGCTGGAAATCGCTTCCTGCTGCGACCTGCGGATCGCCGCTCCGGATTCGCGCTTCGGCATTCCCATCAACCGGCTCGGCTTTCCGCTCGCGCCCGGCGAGCTGCAGGGATTGCTGCAACTGGTCGGCAAGGCCACCGCGCTCGAAATCCTGCTTGAGGGCCGCGTGTTCGGCGCAGCGGAGGCGAAGGAGAAAGGACTCCTCCACCGTATCGTGGACCACGTGCAGGACGACGCAAGGCGGGCGGCAGAGCGTATCGCGCAAGGCGCGCCGCTCGCCGCTCGCATGAACAAGCAGCTTGCGCGCCGGTTGTCGCCGCCGGTTCCGCCGCTGAGCGACGAAGAGTTGCGCGCAGCGTTTTCCTTCTTCCATTCCGACGACTACCGGGAAGGCGTGCGCGCCTTCCTCGAAAAAAGGACTCCCGATTTCAAAGGCAAATAACCCTCATTCCCATGAACGCCAACCTCTACGCACTATTCGAATCCCGCTTCCCCACGGACCGCACCGCCTGCTGCATCGAAACCCACGACGGGCTCTACTATTCCTGGAACGACCTGGACCGGGCCACCGCCAAGATCGCCAACCTGCTGGCCGGCCTCGGCCTGCCGAAGGACGCACGCGTCGCGGTGCAGGTGGAAAAATCGCCCGAGGCGCTCATGCTGTACCTGGCGACCATCCGCGCCGGCTACGTGTACCTGCCGCTGAATACGGCCTATCGCGCCGCCGAGATCGAATACTTCATCGAGAACGCGGAACCGTCGGTCGTGGTGTGCTCGCCGCAGAACTTCGGCTGGGTATCGCAGATCGCGTTCAAGTGCGGCACGAAGCATGTGTTCACGCTCGGCGACGACCGCCAGGGTTCGCTGCTGGGACGCGCAGCACTGCAATCCAACAGTTTCGATACGGTGGAGAAGCAGCCGGGCGACCTCGCGGCCATCCTCTATACCTCGGGCACCACCGGCCGCAGCAAGGGCGCGATGCTCACGCATGAAAACCTGTCGTCGAATGCGAAGGTGCTGCAGGAATACTGGCGCTGGCAGGCGGGCGACGTACTGCTGCATGCGCTGCCGCTGTTCCATGTACATGGCCTGTTCGTCGCCTCGCACGGCGCGCTCCTGAATGGCAGCAAGATGATCTTCCTGCCGAAGTTCGATGCACAGGAAGTCATGCGCCACCTGCCGCGCTCCACCGTATTCATGGGCGTGCCCACCTATTACGTGCGCCTGCTGGGTGAGGAAGCGTTCGGCAAGGATTCGTGCGCCAACGTGCGCCTGTTCGTCTCCGGGTCCGCACCGCTGCTGATGGAAACCTTCAATGAATTCGCGCGCCGCACCGGCCACACCATCCTCGAACGCTACGGCATGAGCGAGACCACCATGCTGGTGTCGAATCCCTATGAAGGCAAGCGCGTCGGCGGCACGGTTGGCCTGCCCCTGCCCGGTGTTTCGGTGCGTGTGGTGAAAGGCGACGGCACGCCGTGCGAAGCCGGCGAAGTGGGCGATATCCAGGTCAAGGGCCCGAACGTGTTCCAGGGGTACTGGCGCATGCCGGAGAAAACGGCGGAGGAATTCACCGCGGACGGCTACTTCAAGACCGGCGACGTAGGCAAATTCGACGAGGACGGCTACCTGTCCATCGTCGGCCGCAGCAAGGACCTGATCATCTCCGGCGGCTACAACGTCTATCCGAAGGAGATCGAATCCTTCATCGATGAAATGGACGGCGTGGTGGAATCGGCGGTGGTGGGCGTGCCGCATCCGGATTTCGGCGAGGCGGTCACCGCGGTGATCGTAGCGAAACCCGGCGCATCGCTTTCCGAGTCGGAAGTGATCGGCTCGCTGAAATCGAAGATCGCCAACTTCAAGGTGCCAAAACGCGTGTTCTTCGTCCCGGAACTGCCGCGCAACACGATGGGCAAGGTCCAGAAGAACCTGCTGCGCGATCAGTACAAGAATGCGTGACCGGTTACCGGACAGCCTTGTACAGCATGTAGGCCGCGAGGGTGAACAGCACCAGCGCGAACACCTTCTTCAGTGATTTCACCGGCAGGCTGTGCGCCGTCTTCGCTCCGAGCGGCGCCGTCATCACGCTTGCAATCGAAATCACCAGCAGGGCCGGCAGGTAGATGAAGCCCAGCGAGCCGGACGGCAGGCCCTGCTGATGGATTCCCTGGTAAATGTTGGACAAGGTTCCCGCCAGCGCAATCGGGAAACCGAGCGCCGCGCTGGTGGCCACCGCATTGTGGATCTTCACGTTACACCAGGTCATGAAGGGAACGGACACAAAACCGCCGCCCGCCCCGACCAGCCCCGCCAGCGTGCCGATCACGCCGCCGGCGCCGAACATGCCGGGCGTGCCGGGCAAGTCGCGCGATGCCGCTGGCTTCTTGTCGAGAATCATCTGCACCGCGGAGAAGGTGACGAACACCGCGAATGCCAACGCCAGGCCGGAGGAATTCAGCTGCGCACCGATCCACGGGCCTATCCACGATCCGACGAGAATGCCCGGCGCAAGCAGCTTGACGATATCCCAGCGCACCGCGCCGCGTGCATGATGCGCGCGCACGGAAGAGATCGATGTGAACATGATGGTCGCCAGCGAGGTGGCGATGGCCATGTGGACGATATGCTCCTTCGGGAAATCCTTCGCCGTCAGGATCATGGTCATGAACGGCACGAGCAGCATGCCGCCGCCGATGCCAAGCAGGCCCGCGGCGAATCCGACCGCGGCGCCCAACGCCAGCAGCCCCACGATCAGGGAAATATCCATCCTGTGTTTCCGTTTGTTATTTGATGTGCCGGATGATACACCGCCATTCGGACGGCGATACCGGGGTGATGGAAAGGCGGTTGCCCTTCTTCAGGATCTGCATGTCCTCCAGCTCTGGCATGGCACGCAGTTCAGGCAGTGTAATGAGCCGCGTCTTCTGCTTGGCGCGCACGTCGACCAGCATCCAGCGCGGATTTTCGCGCGTGGACTTGGGATCGTAATACTTGCTCTTCGGATCGAACTGGGTCTCGTCGGGATACGCCGTGCTGGCCACTTCGGCGATGCCCGCAATCCCCGGCTCTGCACAACTGGAATGGTAGAACAGCACGCCGTCGCCGACGCGCATCCCATCGCGCATGAAATTGCGCGCCTGGTAATTGCGCACGCCGAACCATGCGACGGTGCTGGCGGGTGCGGCCAGCGCATCGTCGATACTTACTTCGTCCGGCTCCGATTTCATCAACCAGTACTGCATCGCAGCTCCACAAATATCGCGCGCATAAAAAAGCGGCTGCACGAGTGCAGCCGCTTCTGGTATTAGTCCCGCCTGTGCCGTCTTTGCCGGCATCCCGAACCGTGCGGTTCAAGGTGGTCACAGTTAGTCCAATTTCGGGTTCATCGGACTAGCGACGAAGCACGCCCATCGAACAAATTTCCGCGACCTGTGCCAATACATTGGTTCAAGGAATATATGGCAATCGCGAACACGGCAGGAGGCTTTAGAGTATCGCCAATCGCACGTGATGTCAAAGACTTTGCGGAAAATCTCCCCGCGCTCTTGTTGATCTAGAAAAGGTTTTCCTGAGGCGCAAGCGCGGCATCGAGCACGCTGTGCATGGCGGCGATCTGCTGCTTCACATCGGCCAGCGTCATGTTCGCAAACGGGCCGTCAGAGGACTTCGACGCAAGCAGTTCCGCAGCGATGCCGAGCGCGGCCATCACCGCGATGCGGTCGGTGCCCTTGACCTTGCCGGCATCGCGAATATTGCACATGCGGTCGTCCAGGTACTGCACTGCCTGCTTCAGCGTTTCCTCTTCACCTTCCTTGCAGGCGAGCCGGTACGGCTGGCCCATGATGGTCACGTCGAGCTGGATCATGCGGCCTCCTCACCCTGCTCATCGGCGGCGGGGATCTTTTCCAGCAGAGCAGAAACGCGTGTGTAAGCTTCCTCGATACGCTTTGCAAGGTCCGCGTTCTCGGCGGTCAGGGTAGCCAGCGTCAACCGCAAGTCCGCGTTTTCCCGGCGCAGCGATTGCGCCAGCTCGGCGAGCTTGACGATTTTTTCGGAAAGTTGATGAAAATCGGAAATCATGGCGTCACTATAGTAGGGCAATCGAATTTCCGTCAATAGATTCAATCACTTGGGGATGTTTTTTCAAGACAACCCTCACCAAAAAGTCGCACTTTCCCTCCATTTGGAGAATGGCTTTCCTTTGATGTTGGCCACTTGCATCCACCTGCGCGAGTCAATACAATCGTTCGGGATGGGGGCGGTAGCTCAGCTGGGAGAGCGTCGCGTTCGCAATGCGAAGGTCGGGAGTTCGATCCTCCTCCGCTCCACCATCCTCCCCTATCCTCCCATTGCACTGCAAGCGGCGTTCCCGCCGTTACGGTATCACCCCTTCCATCTCAACTGCGGCACCGGAACTTGCCGTACCCCGCAGCAATCCATCGTATGCCTTCCTGCAAGCACGGGGGCAAAATCATTTCTGTATGATAAGAGGCGAGCCATCCTGGCGTTCATTCCTGGAACGTCATCCATTTGGCCCCATGCCGGAGAAAAAATGTTCAACAACCTGAGCATCCAGAAAAAACAATACGCGGGTTTCGGCGCCATCATCGCCATGCTTCTGGCCCTGCTGCTCGCAAGCTATAACAGCTTTTCCAACCTCGTCGACGCAAACCGCCTGGACCGGCAAACCCTGAATGTCCTGCTCGGCAGCCATGCGGTCGAAACAGCGCTGCTCGACATGCAGGCGGAGTACCGGGGTTTTCTCCTGACCGGCAACGAAAGCTTCCTCTCGCGGCTGGACGAGAACGAAAAAGAATTGCAATCGCAACTTCAACAGCTGCGCGGCGGCGCCGCCGAGAGCGCCCAACGGGGACGCCTGGATCGAATCGAGACCCTGATCGGACAATGGCGTACCGAGGTCGTGCATCCGCTGATCGAACGCCGGCGCGAATTGGCCCGGACGCCGACCGGCGTCGATCAGATTTCTCGCGATTCGCGCCTGACGGACGGTTTCAGGCAGGTCAACGCCGTCCACAAGCTGCTGCGGGAATTCAACGATGAAGAGAACCGGCTGCTGACACTGCGGGCCGAAAACGCCGCTTCCTCGGTCCGGAGCATGCTGGCCCTGCTCATCGTCGGCGGCCTGGCGGCCATACTTGCGGCCACGTTGATTTCCTGGTGGCTCGCCCGCGCGGTAGTGCGTCCGGTGGCCAAGCTTACGGCCACGCTGGGCCAGCTCGCGGCCGGCAATCAGTCCGCCCGCGCCGAGGTGCTGAGCGAAGATGAACTCGGCCTGGTCGCCCGCAACGTGAACCTCATGGCGCAGGCCGTGCAGGAAGCGCAGCAACGCGAACAGAAGCAGACCGATGAGCTCAAGGCCAAGGTCGATTCCCTGCTCGAGGTCGTCGTCAAGGCGACCGCGGGCGACCTGACCGGCAGGATCACCGTCACCGGCAACGATGCGATCGGCCGGCTCGGCGACGGGCTCTCGACCATGTTCGGCAACCTGCGTGCCCTCCTCAACCGCGTGCAAAAAGCCGGCATCCAGGTCGCTACGTCGACCACGGAAATCGCGGCATCGGCCCGCCAGCAGGAAGCCACCGGCGTCGAGCAGGCGCAGACCAGTATCGAGGTCCTGAGCACGACGAAGGAAATCTCGGCCAATACCTCGCAATTGCTCAAGGCCATGGAGGACGTGACCCGCGTCGCGGAATACACCACCTCGGCAACCACGGAAGCACAGACCAACCTCAAGCGCATGGATACGACGATGCAGCGCATGGTGACGGCAACCGATGCGATCAATGCCAAGCTATCCGCCTTGTCCGAGAAGGCCAGCAACATCAACAACGTCCTGACGACGATCACCAAGGTCGCGGACCAGACCAATATCCTGTCGCTGAACGCGGCGATCGAGGCGGAAAAGGCCGGCGAGGCGGGACGCGGCTTCTCGGTGGTGGCAACTGAAATCCGCCGGCTGGCCGACCAGACCTCGGTCGCTACCTGGGACATCGAGCAGATGCTCAAGGAAATGCAGTCCGCCGTATCGGCGAGCGTGATGGGTATGGACAAGTTCTCCGACGAGATCCGCCGCAGCGTGGGCGAAGTCAGCCTGGTGAGCGAGCAGCTGACCGGCGTGATCGACCAGGTGCGCAACCTGACGCCCCGCTTCGACATGGTGCTCGAAGGCATGCAGTCGCAAGCAGTCGGCGCGTCGCAGATCACCGAGACCATGACGCAGCTGAATGAAGCGACCCAGCAGGCGGTAGACGCGCTCAAGGCCACGAGCGAAGCGGTGCAGCAGCTTCAGTATGCGGCGCAGGACCTGCAGGCCGGAGTCTCCAATTTTGCGGTAACCATGTAGCCATGCAGTTCCTGGTGTTCCATCTTGGGAAGGATCGATACGGCCTGCATACCGGGCAGGTAGTCCGGGTGCTGCCGCTGATGGAACTCAAGCAGGTCCCCGGCATGCCCGGCTATGTGGCCGGCCTGATGAATTTCCATGGCAGGCCGGTCCCGGTCATCGACCTCTGCGCACGCGCATTGGGGACGCCCTGTGCGCAACACTTCGACACCCGCATCCTCCTCGTCGACTATCGCAGCGGTGGCGCATCCCACTTGCTCGGGCTCGTCGCTGAGCGTGTGGCCGGTGTCGAGCACATCGAAGAGCCGGCGTTCGTCGAAGCCGGCATTGCGCAGGAAACGGCACCTTACCTGGGCAAGGTGACGTCACGGAACGGCCTCATCCTGCAGCTGATCGACATCGACCAGCTCCTCGGGCCTGAAGCCAGGGCCATCCTGTTCCCGCGCGGCGGCGAGGCAGTGACATGAGCAAGTTGCAGCAACTGCTGTACCGCGCCACCGGCCTCAAGCCGGGAAACGCCGCTGTCGATGCCGCCGTCCGCAAGCGCATGAAGCAGCGCCGGCTCGATGACATCGACACCTACGTGGCAGAAGCGGTCGCGAGCAAGGACGAGCTCGATGCGCTCATCGATCTCATGGTGGTCCCCGAGTCCTGGTTCTTCAGGGATGCGGAAGCCTTCGCGGTCGCCGCCGCTGCAGCAGCGCGAATCCGTTCCGCCGGGCGCAAGGTCCGCTTCCTGAGCGTCCCCTGCGCCAACGGAGAAGAGCCGTATTCCCTGGCGATGCGCCTGCTTGACGTCGGCCTGCCGCCCGGTGCATTCACGATCGATGCCGTCGACGTCAGTCCGGAATGCATACGCCGCGCCAAGCGTGCCGTGTACCAGGGTAACGCCTTCCGCGGCAGCGACCTCGCTTTCCGGGGCAAGTATTTCGCGCGGTGCGACAACGGCTATGAACTGGACGAGGAGGTGCGCCGCCTGGTGGATTTCCGGTGCGGCAACCTGCTCACCCTCGCTCCGCCCGAAACCGGGTCTTATGACATGATCTTCTGCCGCAACCTGCTGATCTACTTCGACGATGCGACCCAGAGCAGCGCCATCCGCAAACTGAAATCCCTTCTCGGGAAAGACGGGATGCTGTTCTGCGGCTACGCCGAGACGCTGGCGTTCTGCAGCCATGGATTCGAGCGCGCGCCGCATTCCCAGTCCTTTGCCTTGCGCAGGAAAGGCGAGACAAAAAGGACGGTTCTCGCCTTACCGCCACGCCTGCCTGCGCTTGCGCGCCAACCGCGTCCGGCAAAGCTTCCCCCGCCGCCGCCGTCCACGCAAGCGGAAGAAGGCGGCCAGGATCCCGTACAGCTTCTCGAACAGGCGAACCGCCTTGCCAACGAAGGCGCCGTCGATGAAGCACGCCAGGCCTGCAGGGCCTGCCTTGCGCTTGCTCCGGACTCCGCCGAAGCGCATTTCCTGCTCGGCCTGCTGAGCGAGCAACGCCAGGAAGACCGTGACGCAGAGGAATGCCTGCGCCGCGCCGTCTATCTCGATCCCGATCATTACGAAGCCTTGTGCCATCTGGCCCTGCTGGCCGACCGGCAAGGCAACGATGCGGCCGCGCGCGCGTACCGCCAGCGCGCGGCGCGTGTCTATGAACGGCGTGCGGAAGGACAGGACCGATGATCGATTGCTGGAACCGCATCGGTGTTCGCGGAGACCGCAGCTGCGACAAACTTCCCGCACGCACGCATTGCCGGAACTGCGAGGTCCATGCGGAGAGCGCGCATGCAGTCATGCAGCGGCCGCTTCCCCACGGCTACCGGGAAGAGTGGGCCGGTTACTTTGCGAAGGAGGAAACCGGGGCGAAGGAACTCGACCGCTCGGCGCTCATCTTCCGGATTGGTGCCGAGTGGCTCGCGCTGCCGGCAAAACAGGCAGTGATGGTGGCGCAATACGCGAAGCCGCACCGCCTCCCCCACCGTGGGGGTGGCGCCTTGTCCGGCATCGTCAACGTGAAGGGCCGCTTGTATCCGTGCATGTCCATTGCCGAACTGCTTTCGATCACGGCGGAAGAGCCGACGCGTGTGGACGGCCGGCGCGCCGCTCCCCGCCTGGTCGTGATGGACCTTGCACAGCAACGATTCGCCCTGCCAGTGGACGACCTGCATGGCATTCACCGTTATGCGGAAGCGGACGTGGAGCCGGTGCCGACCAACGCCAACAAATCCATGTACCGGTACTTCACGGGCATTCTCGTCATCGGCAGCATGCGGGTGGGACGCCTGGATGCCGAGCTCGTCGGACACAAACTCGCAGGCGCACTCAAATGAACGGCGGCGACAATAACGACTACAGCGGGTTCTCCCTGCTCGAACTGTTCCGCAGCGAAGCGGAAAGCCAGGTGCAGGTGCTGACCGATGGCCTGCTTGCGCTCGACCGCAATGCGCATGACCTGGCGGCCATCGAACCGCTGATGCGCGCCGCGCATTCGCTCAAGGGGGCGGCGCGCATCGTCGACCTGCATGACGTGGAACTGCTCGCACACGCGATGGAAGATTGCTTCGTCGCCGCGCAAAAGGGCACGCTCCGCCTCAACAAGCAGCGCATCGACCGCCTGCTGGCAGGCATAGACCTCATCAGCCGGATCTCATCGCTCGAGGAGAAAACGGCGCACGCCTGGCTGGATGCAAACCGGCTGGCGATCGGCGAAGTGCTGCTCGGCGTGTATGACGCCGCCGACCCGGCGAAGCTGGTGGAAGAAGAAGCTGTGGCCGCCGCCCCGGTTCAGGTCGAGGAAGCCGCGCCTGCGATGCCGGAGGAACCTGCACCGGCCCGCGACAGCCAGGTGCTCAAGGTCAGCTCGCGCAACTTCGACCAATTGCTCTGGCTTGCCAGCGAAACACGGGTGACTGCAAACGGCTTGCAACCGATCCTGCAATCGATGCTCCATTTCAAGAAGCGGCAGCAGGAAATGTTCGGCGCGCTCGACCAGCTGGCGCAGGAGCTGGCTGCAGCTGGCGTACCGGAAGCGGTCATGGAAAAGCTTGCGCTCCTCCGTCAGAAATCTGAGCCGCTCAAAGAGTCGCTGGTCGCCCGCCTGTCGGACATCGAGTCGTACGAGCGCCGCCTGCTGGCAGGAGCGCAAGGCATCCTCGACGAAGTCCTGACGCTGCGCATGCGTCCCTTCCGCGACGGCGTCCAGGCATTTCCGCGCATGGTGCGCGACCTTGCCCGCAACCTGCGCAAGGAGGTCCGCCTGGAGATCGCCGGCGAAGACACGCTCGTCGATCGCGACATCCTGGCGAGCATGGAAAGCCCGCTCAACCACATTCTGCGCAACGCGGTCGACCATGGCATGGAATCGCCGCGGGAGCGGACTGCGGCGGGCAAGCCGGAGGCAGGGACGATCCGCCTTGAGGCGCGGCACCGCGGGGGCATGCTCGCGATACAGGTGAGCGACGACGGCAAGGGTGTCGACCCCGAGCAGATACGGCGCAAGATCGTCGAGCGCAAAATGGCGCCGGCGCCGCTGGCCTCCGACATGAGCAGCGCCGAGCTGCTGGACTTCCTGTTCCTGCCGGCGTTCAGCTTGAAGGAGACGACTACCCAAGTCTCCGGGCGCGGTGTCGGCCTTGATGCGGTGCACGCCACCGTACGCAAACTCTTCGGCGCGATCCGTCTCGATACCCAACCCGGCAAAGGTTTTCGCATCGACATTACGCTTCCCTTGTCGCAGTCGGTGGTCCGCTCCGTGGTGATGGAGATCGCAGGCGAGGCCTACGCTGCCCCGATCGCCAAGATCGAGCGGGTCATGACAGTGGCGCCCGAGGATATCCATGTGCTGGAAGACAGACAGTTCTTCTCCATCGGCAGCGATCACGTCGGCCTGGTGCCTGCGGCGGAATTGCTGGCGCTGCCCGGCGCTGTGCAGCCGGCCGGTGCTGTTCCGGTGCTCGTGATCGGCAGCGGGCAGCGCCGCTACGCGCTCGCGGTGGACCGCATCATCGGGGAGCAGAATCTTGCCGTGCAGCCCATCGAGGCCACGTTCGGCAAGATCCGCGACATCTCGGCCGCCGCCCTGCTCGACGACGGATCGCCGGTGCTCATCCTCGACACGGCGGACCTGCTGGTCAGTATCGAAAAGATGCTCGCCGAAGGCGCCCTGCACCGTCTGCCGAAGATCGGCGCGGACGCGGGGCAGCGCGCAAAACGGGTGCTCGTCATCGACGACTCGCTGACCGTGCGGGAAATGGAACGCAAGCTGCTGCTCGCGCACGGCTTCGAGGTGGACGTGGCCGTGGACGGCATGGACGGCTGGAATGCGGTGCGAAGCGGCGAGTATGACCTCTTGATCACCGACGTGGATATGCCGCGCATGGACGGCATCGAACTGGTGACGCTGATCAAGAAAGACAGCCGCTTGCACAACCTTCCGGTGATGATCGTATCTTACAAGGACCGTCCGGAGGATCGCGCGCGGGGCGTGACGGCCGGCGCGGACTATTACCTCACGAAAGGCAGTTTCCATGACGAGACATTGCTGGAGGCAGTAGTTGACCTGATCGGAGAACCAGGCACATGAAAATCGCGATCGTCAACGACGTGATACTGGTGTCGGAAGCCCTGCGCCGCGTGATCGCCAACACCCCCGAGCACCAGGTGGTCTGGGTGGCGCGCAGCGGCGAGCAGGCGGTGCAGTTCTGCGCGGAAAGCCGGCCCGACCTGATCCTCATGGACCTCATCATGCCCGGCATGGACGGCGTGGAGGCGACGCGCCGGATCATGGAGCAATCGCCCTGCGCGATTCTTATCGTCACTGCCTCACCCGAGGAAAACACCAACATGGTCTTTCGCGCGCTCGGCGCGGGCGCGCTCGATGTCACGGCAACGCCGGTCATGTCTGGCAGGGCCGCCTCCGACGCGGCCCTGTTCGCAAAAATAAGGACCATCGGCAAGCTGATCTCGGCGGCCGCAGTGGGCCATGGAAACGGGGAACGCTCGCCGCGCGAGTTCAGCGCCGTTTCCGCGCAGCCGGAGGTCGAGATGCTGGTTGCCATCGGCGCCTCGACCGGGGGACCGCTTGCCCTTGCAAAGATTCTCGGTGAATGGAAGCCGCCGGAAAACACGACGGCCGTCATCGTGCAGCACATCGACCAGGCGTTCACCGACAGCTTTTCGCAATGGCTGTCCAGCCAGATCGATTTTCCGATCGAGGTCATCGAGGATGGCGGGCCGCTGCTGCCGGGACGGATCATGGTGGCCAAAACCAACGACCACGTCGTCCTCGGCCATACCCACAGGCTGCGCTACAGCGAGAAACCGGCACGCTATCCCTACCGCCCGTCGATCGACGTGTTCTTTCATTGCGTCGCGCAGCATTGGAAAAAGAAGGCTGTCGGCGTGCTGCTGACAGGCATGGGGCGGGACGGCGCAAACGGCTTGCTGGCGATGAAGAAAGCGGGCAAGCTCACCATCGCCCAGGACCAGGCCAGCAGTGCCGTCTATGGCATGCCGCGCGCGGCGGCGGAGATCGGGGCCGCCGAACTGATCCTGTCCCTTGACCGGATCGGAGGCGCCTTGCGCTCGCGTACCGGCAGGAAAGCCGGCAACTCCTGAAGCGCACAAGGTAAGCAGATGTATCCGGGTTGAACTTTGCACCCGGCACCGTCTCTTACAGGCACTCAATGCCTGCAAAGCGCAGGCAGCAGCGCGCCCTGCAATCGCCGGAATACCTGCGTCCATGAACCCTCCCCTGCACCGGGAACGATATCGCGCATTTGCACTATTCGCCGGCAGCGTTGTTGCCCTTGCGGGGATGCTGATCGCGGCCGGCTGGATCGCCGGCATCCCCCTGCTGACAACATTCGGCGAGGGACGTGCGCGCATGCATTTCAATTCTGGCGTGTCGCTGGTGCTGCTCGGCGGCGCGGTCCTGTTCTTCGCCGGCGCGGAGCACCGGCGTTCGGCGCGCATCGCCACGCAAGCCTGCGCCGGCATGGCCTTCCTTATTGGCGCCCTCACCCTTGCGCAGTACGCCGGCAACCGGGATCTGGGGATAGACCAGCTCTTCGTCGCCGAGCCCGATGTGCCCTTCATGCATCATCCGGGACGCATGTCGGTCATCGGGTCGCTCGTGGTCTCCCTGCTCGGCGTCGCGATCCTGCTGCTGGCACAACGCGCGCGTGCCATCTGGATCGAGTGCGCGGTCCTGCTGGCGGCGATCAACGCCGCGGTTCCGCTCATCGGTTATCTCTACGGAAAGACGGCGCTGTACCAGATTCCCTATTACGGAACGGCGCCCTTTCCCATGGTTGCGGCCCTGCTGCTCCTGTGCGCAGGCGTGCTCGCTGCCCAGTCCGACCGCGGGGTGATGGCCTTGATCAGCAACCGCTCGGCCGGCGGGATGACGGCGCGCCGCCTGCTGCCCGCGGCGCTCCTGCTTCCCCTGGTCATCGAACGCCTGCAATTTTGGGGATACGAATCCGGCCTGTACGACCTCACGGTCGGCATGATCCTGATCACACTCTCGAGCATGTTCATCTTCACCGTTCTGATCCTGTGGAATGCCAGGCTGCTGTTGCGCCTGGATGCGCAACGCGACGAGGCGGAACACACGATCCACGAAGCGCTGGACGTCCTCGAAAGCAATCTCCACGCACTCTCCGCATCCAATGCCCGCCTGCTGTCGGAAGCCGGCGAACGGCGGGCGGCGGAGGAATCGCTGTTCCACGAACATGAGCGTGCGCAAGTGACGCTCAACGCCATCGGCGACGGCGTCGTGACCACCGATGTCGACGGCAAGGTCACCTACATGAACCCGGCCGCCGAGAAAATGACCGGCTGGACCTGCGCCGAGGCATGCGGCACTCCGCTGCACGCGGTGTTCCGGCTGATCGACCTGGTCTCGCGGGAACCGGTCACCTATTCCCTCGATGCCGTGCTGATACGCAGCGGCGCGGCCAGCCTTCCTCCGCAGGGCATCCTGATCCATCGCAACGGCACGGAATCGGCGGTCAACAATTCCTGCTCGCCCATCCGCGGTCCGATGGGAAATGTGATCGGCGCCGTGCTCGTCGTCCACGACGTGAGCGCCGTCCATGCATTGGCCTTGCGCATGTCGTACGTCACCCAGCACGACGCCCTCACCGACCTGCCCAACCGCTTCCTGTTCAACGACCGGCTGTCACAGGCGATCGCAATGACGCTGCGGCACCAGCAGCGGACCGCGGTGCTGTTCTTTGATCTCGACCGCTTCAAGCACGTCAACGATACGCTTGGCCACGTGGTAGGCGACAAGTTGCTCAAGGAAATTGCCGCGCGGCTGAAGAAGGGTATGCGGGAGACAGACACTGTTTCGCGCCACGGCGGCGATGAATTCATCATCCTGCTGCAAGAGGTGGCCGACACCTTCAGCGCCGCCCGATCCGCCGGACAGCTGCTGGCGGCGATGACCGAACCTTTCCACATCGACGGGCACGAACTGCACCTGACGGCCAGCATCGGCATCAGCATCTGCCCGGAAGACGGGCGTGACAGCGAAACCATCATCAAGCACGCCGAGGCCGCGATGTACCAGGCCAAGGCGCAAGGCCGGAATAACTACCAGTTCTTCATGCCGCGCATCAACGAGCGCGCCATCCGCCGCTTCGCACTCGAGGGCAGCCTGCGGCGCGCCCTTGCCCGGCAGGAGTCCGCCCTGCACTACCAGCCCAAGCTTGGCATCGCTGACAACAAGGTGATCGGGGCCGAGGCGCTGATCCGCTGGCACACCCATCGCGACGGCCCGGTTTCGCCCGCACAATTCATTCCGATCGCCGAGGAAAGCGGGCTGATCATCCCGATGGGCGAATGGGTCCTGCGACAGGCGTGCAGGCAAAACCGCAGCTGGCAGAACGCGGGGTTCGAACCGATTCCCATCGCAGTCAACGTCTCGGCCGTGCAGTTCCGGGAAAAGAATTTCCTGGGCATGGTGGAACGTGTCCTGGATGAAACCGGCCTGGATCCGCGCTATCTGGAACTCGAACTGACGGAGAGCGTGATCATGCAGGAGCTGGAGCGCACGATTCCGCTCCTGGAATCGCTCAAGCGGATGGGGGTGAGCCTGTCGATCGACGATTTCGGCACCGGTTACTCCAGCCTGAGCTACCTCAAGCGCTTCCCCATCGACGCGTTGAAAATCGACCGCTCCTTCGTGCAGGACATCACCAGCGGGCAGGACGATCCTGCCATCATCCGTGCCATCATCAGCATGGCAAAGAGCCTGCGGCACCATGTGATCGCGGAAGGCGTGGAGAACGCCGAGCAGTTCGAATTCCTGCGCGAACAGGGATGTGACGCAATCCAGGGGTATTACTTCAGCGGGCCGCTGAGCGTCAGCGATTTCGAGCACCGCATCCTGCGGCGGCAGCCGGCGCTCAATTGACCCCTATTCCATTTCGACCAGGCGGCCGTCGGCGGTGATCAGCGCGGTGCGCACCGCGTGTTCCGGATACACCTGGCGCGCGGCCGCGCGATAGCGCGTCAGCTGCGCGCGATAGTCCGCCACTTCGCTGTCGAGCAGGTCGCGCTTGTAATCGAGGATCCAGACCTCAGACTCGTACACCACAAGCCGGTCGAAGCGCAGCAGTTCGCCCTCGCACAGCACTTCCATTTCATTGCGGGCATACAGGAACTGGCGCGGGTTGAAGAAACGCTCCAGCTCCGGTTCGGCCAGAATGCGCGCCGCCTGCTCGCGGACAGTGCCGGCGACCGGCAGCGGGCAGCGCAGCCAGCGCGAAAGCCGGTCCGGCGCGGGGAGGCCGACCGGCCAGAGCGCGGACTCGGTGACCCGCTCAAGGAGCGCATGCAAGGCAATGCCTTCCTCGATCGCGGGATCATGCAGGATGGTGTCGCGGTTTGCCGCTTCGCCCAGCGGCGGCGGGTCGAAGATGGGGATGCTGAATTCCTCGTCGATTGCCGCTTCAATAGCGGCGACATTGTCCGCGTCCACGCTGAATTCGAACTCCGGCACAGCCAGTAGCCGGTGATACCAGCTGCCTTCGACGCAGCCATCCTCCAGCGCACCGCGCACCCCCGCCACGCCGCTCACGATCAGCATGTCCTTGGCGCGAGTCGCGGCGACGTAGAGCAGGTTCCAGTCCTCCTGCCGCTTGAATGCCTCTTCGGCATCGAACAGGTGGTCTCGCGCGACGCCCCGTTCGCTCTTCCTGCCGAAGCAGGAGAAATGCGCCGGCACCTCCGCATCCTGGGGCCAGTCGCACAGGATGCCGCTGTCGTCGCGCGCCGGTTCGCTATGGTTGGCATCGACCAGCACGACGATCGGCGCCTCCAGGCCCTTGGCGCTATGTATCGTCAGGATGCGCACCGCATCAACCGCCGCAGCCACGGTTGCCTCGTCGGGCGCATCGTTGTCGGCGCCCTTCTTCAGCACGCGCAGCGCATCGATGAACTTGGGCAGGCTGGGATAGCGGCCGGCATCGAGGTTGAGCGCCAGTTCGGTGAATGCCTCGATATTGCCGATCACCTGCGCGCGTAGGGACGGCTGGGCCGCCTGCGCATAGCGGGCGACAAGCTGGCCTTGGTGCAGGATCAGGTCCAGCAAGTCGTGCACCGGCAGGCGCGGCGCTGCTTCCAGCCAGTGCTGCAGCAGCGCGGTGGCGCGCCGCATTGCGGGCGAGGCGCCGTCGGCGGCGGAGACAAGCATGCGATTCCACCAGATGCCTTCGCCGCGCTGTGCCAGTGCGGCCAGTGCAATGAGATCGTCGTCGCTCGCGCCGAAAATCGGCGACTTCAGCACATGCGCCAGCGCGCGATTGTCCGCCGGCGTGATCAGGAAACTGAGCAAGGCGATCAGGTCGGCGACTTCGAGCGACTCGAGCAGGCCGCCGCGCTTGTCGGAAACGAACGGGATGCCGGCTTCGCGCAGCGCGCTTTCGTAGGCGGCGAGGTAAGTCCGCTTCTTGACCAGCAGCATGACATCCGACCATTGCGCCGGACGCTGGTGCCGCGCTTCGAGCTCGCGCAGCGCGCTTCTCAGCGCGCGGGCGACAGCCCGGCCTTCGTCCACCCGGCGCGCGTCTTCGTCCTCGTCGCGCGCGGTGGAAAGCGGGTCGCGCAGCGCGAACGCGGCGGGCGCTTCCCGGCCTTCATCTTCTGAGCGGATCAAAGGCAGGCGCCAGACCGTTCCCTCCTGCTCCGACAGGGTCGTTTGCGGCGAAAAGATCGGGTTGGAGACGAAGCTGCCGTTCAACACTTCCACGACCATCCTTGCATTGCGGCGCGTCTGGTTGGTACGCAGCACGTCGGCGCCGAGCGCGGCAAGCATGTCGCGCGCCGCGGCGAACACCCGCGGCTCGGCACGGCGGAAACGATAGATCGATTGTTTCGGATCGCCCACGACGAACACGGTCGGCTTCTGGGCGTCGTCGCCGTAGGCTTCAAGCCAAGCCCTGACGATGGTCCACTGCAACGGATTGGTATCCTGGAATTCGTCGAGCAGGATGTGACGGTAGCGCGCGTCCAGCCGGCTCTGCAGGTAAGCGGCGTGACCGGGATCGGTCAACAGGCGGTAGGCGTGCCATTCGAGGTCGCCGAAGTCGAATACCCGCTGTTCCGCCTTCACCGCCTGGTAGTGATCGAGATAGGCGGTTCCCGCGATGAACAAGGCTTCGTTCATGGCCAGGACATCGCGCTCCGCGCTGCGCTTTTGAAGCTGTTTCAGGATCTCGCCGACGGCTTCGAATTCCGCGTCGAACGCGCTGATGCCATCGGCACCGAACGCCTGCTCGATCGACTTGGTGAGGTCCTTGGTCTTCTGGTTCTTTCTGGCTTCGCCGGCATCGTTGAAGAATTCGTTGCACAGCGCATCGAAGCTTTCGATGCTCGCGCCGGCGGTCACCGCCTTTTCGATTGCCGTCGCCCGTTTCTGGTTGACCGCCGATCCGCCGCCGAGCGTGCGCGCGAGCGTATCGATGCGAGCCAGCAGCCCGGAGTCATTCCACAATGCGAGCCTGGGGTCAGAAATGCCGTCCTCCCCGCACAGTGCGCGCAGCTGTTCGAGCGGAAGATCGCCGCCATCCCTGGTCATGGCCCACCATTCGGCGCGCTTGTCGATGAAGGCATCGAGCAGGCGCCGCGTATTCCAGTCACCGATCCTCTCGTATAAGGTGAACAAGGCGGCACGCACGTGTTCCTGCTCGCTGTCGCCCAGCGATTGCATGAAGCGGCTGTAGGCATCCATCACGAGCTCGCCGGTCGCTTCACTAAGCGTGTAGCCGTGCGGGACGCCGGAGGACAAGGGCGCAATCTGCACCAGCCGCGCGAACCAGCTGTGGAAGGTATCGATGGACAAGGACTGCGCACTCCCCAGCACGCGCTCGTAGAGCTTGCGCGCCACGGGGAACACCCTGGGCAGATCGGATTCGGCTATGCCGCGTTCGAGGAGCAGCGTGCGCACCTCATCCTCCGGCTTGAGGGCGAGGTCGTGCAGCAGATGCAGCAGGCGTTCGCGCATTTCCTGCGCCGCCTTGCGCGTGAAGGTGATCGCCAGCAGTTCGGATGGCTCGGTCCCGGACAGCAGCAGACGCAGCATGCGGGCGACGAGCAGCCATGTCTTGCCGCTCCCGGCGCAAGCCTCGACGGCGACCGAGCGCCCCGGGTCGCAGGCGATGCGGGTGAATGTTGCAGCGTCGACGGCCGATCCGTTGGCCTCGTAGGCACGCGGCGTGAGAGATTGCATAGCCATCACCACGCTCCCTTGCGGCACAGGCCGCGCACTTCGCAATACACACACACCCTTTCAATGCCGTTGGCCGGGAGCGGCGCACCGCCGGCGATCGCACCGATGCCGGCGACGATCTGCGCCTCGAGCAAGGTCTGCCACTCCACAATGTTCTTTGCTTCGACATCGCCGGTCTTGTCCTTCGTGGCCTCAAGCGCAACATAATGCGCGGCGCTCACGGGAAGATCCGACAGCAGTCCGTAGAAGGCGAGCTGGTGGTCTTCCGCATCCTTGAGCTTGTCGCGCAGGGATTGCAGGGGCTTGGTCTTGTAGTCGAGCACCGCGCGATCGCCGGCTTCGTTTTCGTCGATGCGGTCGATGACGCCGTGCAAGGTCACCTGCCCGCCTTCCCAGCGCAAGGTCTTGTCGAAGCGCTGCTCGCCGAAGGCGAAGCGCCATCCCTTGCTCTCGCGTTCATTTGCCCAGTCGATATAGGCGGGAATGACTTTCTGCCAGCGCGCGTAGTAGCCGAGCGCGGCGGCACTGCGTTCCAGCGCGCTGCCGAAGACTTCCTCAGAGATCGCGCGCAGCCGCTCTTGACGCGCAGATGCGGGAACATGGCCGTCGCGGACCTGCTCGTGATAAGTGCGCAATATCTCGTGCAGCCAGTCGCCGTAGTCGCGCTTTTCCGGCATGTCCGACAGCTCGTCCAGGCCCGACAGACCGAGCATGCGCGTGGCGAAGAATTGGTAGGGACAGGCGACGAGGCTGTTATAGCCGGAGGCGGACAGCTTGCGCGGCAGCAGGCCGGGCGCGGCGGGCGCCGGCATGGCGGGCGGACGGCAGGCAAGCCGGCGCGCGGCGATCTCGACGCGGCGCTCCGGCAGGCGGGCTTCACCCGCCCGCTCCAGCGTCAGCTGCAAGCGCTCGATCCAGTTGCTGACCGGGTTGGGCTCGCCGTTGCGATGCGCCTGCCAGGACAGCACCACTTCGGGGTTCGCCGTCAGCAATTCCGCGAAATCGCGCAGTTGCGTGCGCTGCCGCATCTCGCGTGTTTCGAGGCCGAGTTCGCGGCGCACGGCATTGGCAAAGAAAAGCGTTTCCGTGCTTTGCGAGGGCAAGTGATCGGCGTCGGCGCCCACCATCAGCACCGCGTCGAAGCTGCGCAGCGGCGCGCCGCTCAGTTGCAGCATCACGACGCGGCGGTCCGATTCGGGCGGCACGAAGGGAGCGGATTCCAGTTGCAGGCTGAGGAAGGCGCGCCATTCCGGGAACGAGAACTGGTGCGACATGCCGTCGCAGTCTTGCGCCAGCATGTCGAGCAAGGCGATGACTTGCGCGCCGGCTGCATCGTTTTTCAGAGCGTCGTGCATGCCCAGCGCCGCCAGCGCCTCGCCGGTGACCACGCCCCATTCACGCAGGCTGCGCCGGCCGGCAAAACGGGAGGCCTGCTCCGCGATCTGCCCAAGCAATTCTCGCGAGGGCGAGGCGTGATCCAGCACGCCGATGGCGGCATCCCATCCGCCGAGCACGTTGTAGCGCCGCAGCGCCTGCTCGATTTCCATCACGCGCAGCGGCTTGTCTGCCATATCCGGGAAAAGGAATGGCGACTTCAGCAAGTCGAGCAGGGCGACCGTCTCGCCGCGGGTACTCACCACGTCCAGCACGGCCGCGAGCGCGGCCGCGGTGCGCGTCGTGGAAAGCTTCCATCCGGTTTCATCCGCCACGTAGACCCGCGCGCGCTCGAGCAAGGCGCGGATGCGGCGTGCCACGACACGGTCCTGCGCAATGATGGCAATGCGCGACTTTCCTTCCTGCAGCCAGTCGACCACGCGTTGCGCGCCGTGCTGCGCCTCGTCTTCGAGGCTGGCAGACGGGCTCAGGCTGACGCCTCCGGGAGGGCGGATATCGGGCGGCATGCCGGCGAACCAGGAATCGCGCCCTTCTTCTTCCAGCGCTTCCGGCCACGCGCAGCCAAATTCCGCGGGGACACCCGGCGCATGCCAGTCGAGCATGATGCGCAGTACCGGTTGACGCTCCGCATAGGCGGAAAGAAACGCGTCCTGCAGTGGGCCGGGCGGCGCCGGATTGATCCATATCAACGGAGCATTCGCCTGTTGCGCCAGCTTGAGCATCCGGGCATGGCAGACAGCGGTGACATCGGTGCTGCCGAGCTGGCTTTTCCAGAGCGTCCATACCAGCTGGGCTTCGTCGGAAAGGATGTTGCGCGCGGGCAGAGGCAGCTGCTCGAGTGCCGCCTGCCAACGTTCTTCGGCGGCATCCGGCGAGATGCCCATCGACGGGAGCAATGCCTCGGTCAGTTCGTCGAACAGGCTCAGCAACACCTGCGCCAGCGGCAACAGGTCGGTATTGCGGCGCGCGGAAAAAAGTTTCTTGAGCCAGGCATGCTGCCGCAATTCCGCATACAGTGACATGAGGCGCTCGCTCTGCGAGGGCACGCCGGACTCGGCTTCATCGGGCGGCAGCGTCCTCACCCACGCCGCCATCGTCGTAATGCGCGGCGGAATGAAAGAATGCCCGAGCACGCCGGCCAGCGCGAATTTCAGGCACTGCGCGTGCACGAAGCCGGGGACGAGAACCCGGATGCCGGAGAAGTCGCGCTGTCCCGCACCGCCCGCGATGCCCTCGTCGAGCAAGGCGCGCGCGACGTCGGTCCAGAACGACGATGACGGCGGGATCAGCAGGGAGCGTTGCGGCATGAGTCTTCGGAAGCGTAGGGATGAGGCGCGCACATAGAATAACGCGGTAGCGCAATTGCCGGGCATTTTATGCGAGGCCGGGCAAAAAATCGGGCAGCGCACTACACATTTCACGAAAATGGGTTATGATTTACCAACTCCCCGCCGCACTACGTCTTGCAGCCCCGGTCACCGGAATTGATTTCGCGCACGACGTCCCCACTTGCTTATTGCGATCCCGGAAAGCTATTCCGCGGGGATTGGGCAAGTCAGCAGGCGCCTGATTTACATCTTTGACCCTCTCACGAGGAAACCATGAGCGAAAACATTAAATACATCACCGATGCTTCCTTCGAGTCCGACGTCCTCAAGTCCGACAAGCCCGTGCTGGTCGACTTCTGGGCAGAGTGGTGCGGCCCCTGCAAGATGATCGCCCCGATCCTCGAAGAAGTGGCCAAGGAGTACGACGGCAAGCTGCAGATCGCGAAGATGGATGTCGACGCCAACCAGGCCGTCCCGGCCAAGTTCGGCATCCGCGGCATCCCGACGCTGATCCTGTTCAAGAACGGCGTGCCCGCCGCACAGAAGGTCGGCGCGATGGCAAAAGGCCAGCTGACTTCGTTCATCGACAGCAATATCTGAGTTAAGCGCGGCGCTGCGTCTGCGGCGCCGCTTCGTTTTCTGTTTTAACCATCCTCGCAGTACCCTCCCCCACCTTAACTTCCCATCCCGGGACACTCACCATGCATTTATCTGAACTCAAGCAGCTCCACGTCTCGGCTCTGCTGGAAATGGCAATCAGCCTTGAAATCGACAACGCTGCCCGCCTGCGCAAGCAGGAACTGATGTTCGCGATCCTGAAGAAGCGCGCCAAGGCCGGCGAACAGATTTTCGGCGACGGCGCCCTCGAAGTCCTCCCCGACGGCTTCGGCTTCCTGCGCTCGCCCGACGCCAGCTACATGGCTTCGACGGACGACATCTACATCTCGCCCTCCCAGATCCGCCGCTTTAATCTGCACACCGGCGACTCGATCGAAGGCGAAGTCCGCACCCCGAAGGACGGCGAACGCTACTTTGCATTGGTGAAGGTGGACAAGGTCAACGGCGAACCGCCGGAAGCCTCCAAGCACCGCATCCTGTTCGAAAACCTCACGCCGCTGCACCCGAACAAGCTGCTGCACCTCGAGCGCGAGATGCGCGGCGAAGAAAACATCACCGGCCGCATCATCGACATGATCGCGCCGATCGGCCGTGGCCAGCGCGGCCTGCTGGTCGCATCGCCGAAATCCGGCAAGTCCGTGATGCTGCAGCACATCGCACACGCGATCACGACCAACCATCCGGACACCACGCTGATCGTGCTGCTGATCGATGAACGTCCGGAAGAGGTGACCGAAATGCAGCGCTCGGTGCGCGGCGAAGTGGTCGCATCGACCTTCGACGAACCCGCCACCCGTCACGTGCAGGTTGCCGAGATGGTGCTTGAAAAGGCCAAGCGCCTGGTCGAAATGAAGCGCGACGTAGTGATCCTGCTCGACTCGATCACCCGCCTGGCGCGCGCGTACAACACCGTGATCCCTGCATCCGGCAAGGTACTGACCGGCGGCGTGGACGCCAACGCGCTGCAGCGGCCGAAGCGCTTCTTCGGCGCCGCGCGTAACGTGGAAGAAGGCGGCTCGCTCACCATCATCGCCACCGCCCTGATCGAAACCGGCAGCCGCATGGACGACGTGATCTACGAAGAATTCAAGGGCACCGGCAACATGGAAGTGCATCTCGAACGCCGCCTGGCCGAGAAGCGCGTCTATCCGTCCATCAACCTGAACAAATCGGGCACCCGCCGGGAAGAACTGCTGATCAAGCCGGACCAGCTGCAGAAGATCTGGATCCTGCGCAAGCTGCTGTACGGCATGGACGAGATCGAGGCGATGGAATTCATCCTCGACAAGATGAAGTCCACCAAGAACAACGCGGAGTTCTTCGAACTCATGCGCCGCGGCGGCAGCTGACGGACTTTGCTGGACAGGAAGGGGCGCAGGCAATTCGCCCTTTTTCATTTCCCGCCCGGGCTTTCGCAAGCCCCTGATTTTGTTGTATAATTGCGGGTTTTCAACGTGGCAAGTGATTGGCAATCGGGTCAAGAAGCAGCAGGACCGACGAAGTGCCTTTTGGCTACCAAACCAAGCAGAGGAAATCATGAAAGAAGGCATTCACCCGAATTACCGCGAAGTCGTGTTCCAGGACATGTCCAACGACTTCAAATTCATCTCCCGCTCGACCATCGAGACCAAGGAAAAGATCACCCTCGACGGCAAGGAATATCCGCTGATCAAGCTTGAAGTGACGGCTGAATCCCACCCGTTCTACACCGGCAAGCACAAGATCGTGGACACCGCCGGCCGCGTGGAAAAGTTCCGCCAGAAGTTCGGCAACCGCGGCTCCAAGACCGCCGCAGCAGGCTGATCCCGGCATTGCATGCGAAAAAGGCAGCTGCGGCTGCCTTTTTTGTTTTCCGGCGGCGCTCCCGTTACCGCCCTGCATCACACACTTTTGCGGCACAATATCGCCGAACCCAATAAGACAAGAACAAGCCGATGGCCCAGTTGAAGCCAGTCCGTCTCCCCGCCTCCGCCACGAACGCGCTTCCACGATGGGCCCTGTTCGGGCTTTGCCTGCTGTACATCCTGCCCGGCCTGTTCGGCCGCGATCCCTGGAAAACCGAAGATGCCGCGGCTTTCGGCGTCATGTGGACAATGGCCAACGGCGGCATCGAGGACTGGCTCTGGCCGCACATCGTCGGCCTGCCCGCGGCCGACAAGGGGCCGCTTGCGTTCTGGATCGGGGCGATATGCATCAAGCTGTTCGGCTGGCTGCTCGGTGACCCCCTCGCCGCGCGCATCTCAACCGTCACCTTCTTCCTGCTCGGCACGCTCGCCGTCTGGTACACCACCTACCTGCTCGGCCGCCGCCCTGAAGCGCAGCCCTTGCGCCTCGCCTTCGGCGGTCAACCGGAACCGAGCGATTACGGCCGCACGCTGGCTGACGGCGCGCTGCTGATCTACCTCGGCTGCCTCGGACTGCTGCTGCACAGCCACAGCACCAGCACCGAAGCGCTGCAGGTCTCGATGGTCGCACTCTCGCTCTACGGCGCAACCCGCCTGTTCGAAGTGCGCTCGGTCGCGTCGGCCGCCATCCTGGGCCTCGCCCTCGGCCTGACCATCCTCGCGCGCGGCTGGGTCGTCCCGCTCACCCTGTGGCTCGGCCTGCTCCTGCTCGCCATCCTGCGCGACCGCGCACTGATCGGGCGGCTGATCCTGGTATCGCTGCCGGTCGCGATCGCCGTCGGCAGCACATGGCTGCTCGCCAGCAAGATGGTCCGTCCGTTCAACAGCTCGCCCTACGATGCCTGGATGGTGTGGAATATCGGACAGCTCGCCTTGCCCACCTGGAATTCGCTGCGTTTCTTCGTCAAGAATGGCATCTGGGCGGCGTGGCCGGCCTGGCCATTCGCCGGATGGGCGGTTTACGCCTGGCGCCGTCAGTTCCCGACGCTGCACGTCACCTTGCCGCTGATCTTCTTCATTGCCGCGGCGCTGCTGGCCCTGCTCAACCCGCGTCCCGATGAAGGCGTACTGCTGCCGATGCTGCCGCCGCTGGCGATCCTGGCCGCGTTCGGCCTGCCGACGATGAAGCGCGGCGCCATCAATGCGGTGGACTGGTTCTCGGTCATGACCCTGACCACTTGTGCCGCCTTCATCTGGCTTGGCTGGATCGCCAAGCAGACCGGGTGGCCGGCCCAACTGGCCAAGAATGCATTCAAGCTCGCGCCAGGGTTCAAGCCGGAATTCAGCGTGATCGCCTTCTCCGTCGCCGTGCTCGGCACCGTCGGCTGGTTTGTCCTGGTGCACTGGCGCGTGTCGCGGCGCCCGTCGGTGCTCTGGCGCGCGGTCGTGCTCTCGTCGGGCGGTGTGATCCTGTGCTGGCTGCTGCTGATGACGCTCTGGCTACCGTGGATCAACTACGGCAAGAGCTATTCCGGCGTCGCACGGCAGATTGCCGAAAGGCTGCCTGCGGGCGAGTACTGCGTCGAAACGAATGTCGGCCCCGCGCAGCGCGCATCCTTCGCCTATTACGGCGGCGTGCCCTTTGCCGATTTCGAGGACGGGCGCTGCAAGTACCTGCTGCTCCAGGACAACCGGCGGAACAAGGACGATTCGAAGCTGCTCAAACGTGCGGACGAGCAATGGCGCCTCCTGTGGGAAGGCCGCCGCCCGGCCGATCGCCAGGAACGCTTCCGACTCTACCAGCGCGTAAATTGATTGACGCAAGAATTGACGCAAGATAAGCCCAATCACATCCTCCGTATCGCCGCACTCGCATGGCCGATGCTGATCGGCCAGCTCGCCGTGATTGCCAACGGCGTCATCGATACCGCGATGACCTCGCGCTATTCGGCCACCGACCTCGCCGCCCTGGCATTGGGCGCGTCGATCTACATCAGTATCTTTGTCGGGCTCAATGGTGTGCTCGCCGCCATCTCCCCGGTGGTCGGCCAGCTGTTCGGGGCCGGGCGCCACGCCGAGATCGGCGCCGAAATCAAGCAAGGCGCCTGGCTTGCGCTTTTCCTTACGGCAGCAGGCTGCATCATGCTGCTGTTTCCACAGCCCTTGCTCTCGCTTGCGCATGCATCGCCGGAGCTCAGTGAAAAGGCGACCCTGTACCTGCGCATCCTCGCGCTGGCCCTGCCGGCCACTCTGGGATTCCGGCTCTACGCTTCGCTCAACACCGCGATCGGCCGGCCGAAGATGGTGATGTCGCTGCAAATCGCCGCGCTCGCCCTGAAAGTGCCGCTCAACGCACTGTTCATCTTCGGCGGATTCGGCCTGCCCGCGATGGGCGGCCCCGGCTGCGCACTGGCGACCGGCATCACGCTCTGGCTCACATTCATCGTCGGCTTCCTGATCCTGCGCTTTGACAGCACCTACGACAGCTTCCGCATCTTCCACAGCGGTTTCGTGCGGCCCCGGTGGATCGCCATGCGCGAACTGTTCAAGCTCGGCATTCCGATGGGACTGAGCTACCTGATCGAAGTGACGGCATTTACCTTCATGGCCTTGTTCATCGCGCGCCTCGGCGATACCGCCGTTGCCGGCCATCAAATCACGGCCAATTTCGCCACCGTGCTGTACATGCTGCCACTATCAATTGCAAGTGCGACCGGCATCCTGGTCGCGCAGTCGGTCGGCGCCCGCAAGCTGGAACTGGCGAGGGAGGTCGGCGCTGCGGGAATCCGGCTGTCGGCGGTGCTTTCCGTGACCATCGGCGGCATCGTATGGATCGCGCGCGATCTGATCGTGCGCGCCTACACGCCGAATGAAGCCATCATGGCGACCGCCTTGCCCCTGTTCGCCTTCATCGCCTTTTACCAGTTGTTCGATTCGGTACAGGTAACGGCGGCCTTCGTGCTGCGCGCGTACAAGGTTGCTGTCGTGCCGACGCTGATGTATGCGGTAGCGCTATGGGGAATCGGCCTTGGCGGGGGCTATGTCCTTGGACTCAATCCCTTCGGCAACAGTCCCGCCTTCCTGCAGGGCGCCGCCGGGTTCTGGATGGGCAACAGCGTCAGCCTTGCCCTGGTTTCCGCGGGATTGCTTTGGTATCTGCGCGTCGTGCAGCGTGACGCGGCGCGAGCCTAGACTTTCATCGGCAGAATCACCATCTGCAGGCTTTCAAAGTGCAGCCGCCGCTGGATCGCCAGCGCCGCCTGGTTGTGCAGCAGACGCGTGAACCAGTTGTCGTGCTCGAAGACCAGTTTGCTGGTGAAGAAGATCGAGTTCGGGTAATCCTTGCTGATCGTCTCGCACAGCTTGGTCACTTCGTTCACGACATCAGTGCCGAACCCGAGGTAGGCCGCCGAAGCCATGCCATGCGAATGGCAGAAATCGACAAAGAACTTGAGCGTGGCATTCGCTTCCGCGCGCATCTGCTCGACCGCGCCTTCGCCGCCGTAAGCGTGCGCGTCGACCGTGCGGGCGTTCACGAAAATGAAGTTCTTGAAGTGGCCGGGGAACATGCGCTGCACCCACAGCAGCGCATGCAAGCCGCCGCCGCGCGACGAACCGACGATGAACACCGCGGTCTGGTTGTTCGGATCGGGGTCCACCGGGCTGGCGTGCGAGCCAAAGGGCTGGTTGGCGAAGACCTGGTCGACCAGGTGGATCGCGTCCTTGGTCTGCCGGTAATGATTGCGTACCCAGATGCAGATGGCGGCAATACCGCCGATGATCAGGGCAGCCGCCCAGCCGCCGTTGCGGAATTTCTCGACCAGCAGGACCGACAGGATGCCGGCGCAGATCAGGAAACCGGTCAGCGAGAGCAGGAACCGGCGCAGCCAGTAGCGCTGCGAGCGGCGGTTCTGCCACCAGTACACGCACAGGCCGAACAGGGAAATGGCGAAGGTGAGAAACACCGAGATCGAGTACAGCACGACAAGCAGGGTCACGCTGCCGCCGGTCCAGAACAGGATGGCGAGCGCAGCGATGCCCATCACGAGGATGCCGTTCTGCGTGACGAGGCGCGTCGACAGGTAGCGGAACTTGTGCGGCACCCAGGAGTCGGCTGCCATGTTGGACAGCACGGACGGGCCGCCGAGGAAGCCGGTATTGGCGGCGACGAACAGCAGGCCGGCTTCGAATGCCAGCACGACGATGAGCATGATGCGGTTGGTCCACTCGCTGAAACCGAGGCTTTCGATGATCGCGCGGAAGGTCGATGCGTTGAGCGTCTGCCCCTGGACCGGCTTGGCGTCCCACAGGAGGTAGAGCAGGATGATGCCGCTGGCGGTGAAGGCGAGCGACAGTGCCATGTAGACCATCGTCATCCTGCCGGTGCGCACGCGCGGCTCTGCCAGCATGTTGACGTTGTTCGACACCGCTTCGAGGCCGGTGTAGGTGCCGCCGCCCTGCGAGTAGGCAAGCAGCAGCATGCCCGCGATGGCGATCCAGCCAATATCTTCAGCGAGCAGGGAAGTCTCGGCCAGGGTATTGGGTACTAGGTCAGGCAGGTAGGACGCGTGCGCGAAAATGCCGTAGACGATCAGGACGAAGTGCGTGATGACGAATCCGAGGAAGATCGGCAGCAGCACCCGGATCGCTTCCTTGAGGCCGCGCAGGTTGAGGATGATGAGCACGGCGATGAAGAAGGCCTCCGCCCACAGTTTGTACGCGTGGAATCCGAGCGGTAGCAGCGATGCGAGCGCTTCCACGCCCGCCGCGATGGAAATGGCGATCGTCAGTACGTAGTCGAGGATCAGCGCACAACCGGAAATGAGGCCGAGGTAGGGGCCGACCAGGCGCGATGCGACGCGATAGCCGCCGCCGCCCGTGGGGAACAGCTCGATCACCTGGTTGTAGGCGAGTGCGATGATGAAGACGGTGATCGCGGTCGCCAGCGCCATGTACAGGCCGAGCTGCGTGTGCGTGCCGAGCGCGCGGAAGGTCTCTTCGGGACCATAGGCGGAGGAGGACAAGCCGTCCGCCCCGAGGCCGACCCAGGCAAGGAAGGCCACCAGAGCCAGCGAGTGGCGTGTCTCGGTCTTCATCGGATCCAATGCCTTGCCGAGCACGATCTCGCGGATTCTGGACTTCATTCTTGTTACGGGGCTCTGAAAATGAATCTGGCGATGATACGCCTAACAATTCCCCTCTGCCAATTTACGAGACGCCACTCTGTTGCTCGATCGCTGCAAATCGGCGATAATGCGCGCTTGTGTGTCGCCGAGATGGCGGAACAGGTAGACGCACGGGACTCAAAATCCCGCGCCAGAAATGGCGTACCGGTTCGATTCCGGTTCTCGGCACCAAATAACTGAATGCAGATGCGCACCCGACGAGGTGCGTTTTTCTTTTGGGCGACACTTCCGCGCGCAGTTCGTGACTCTGCGTTGTGTTTATAATGCATGCGAACTGCTGCGCCATCTCCATGCCCGTTTCCCTCGATAACCTTCTCGTCATCGGCATTTCCTCCCGCGCCCTGTTCGATCTGGAAGCGGAGGAAGCGATTTTCCGCACGCAAGGCCTGGAGGCGTACCGCCAGCACCAGCTCGAGAACGAAGGCGAAATTCTGAAACTGGGCGCGGGCTTCGCACTGGTGCGCGCGCTGTTGAAGCTGAATGCGCTGGTGCACAACAAGCGCTTCGTCGAAGTGGTGATCATGTCGCGCAACTCGTCGGAAACGTCGATGCGGATCTTCAACTCGATCAAGCATTACGGTCTCGACATCACCCGTGCCGTGCTATCGGGCGGCGCACCGCTTGCCCCTTACCTGCGCGCCTTCAATGTCAGCCTGTTCCTGTCGCTGCACGAGGACGACGTGCAGGCGGCGATCAATTCGGGTGTGGCGGCGGCTCTGCTCTACCAGAAGCCGGATAACGCGTTCGAGGAGCTGGACCAGATCCGCATCGCCTTCGACGGCGACGCCGTCATCTTCTCCGACGAGTCAGAGCGCATTTATCAAACCCAGGGCATCGAGGCGTTCGAAAACCACGAGCGCGAGAACGCAATGAAGCCCTTGCCCGAAGGTCCCTTCGCCCGCTTGCTCAAGGCGTTGTCTTACATCCAGAACAACTTCAAGTCAGCCGACGGGCGCTCGGCGCCGATCCGCACCGCCCTCGTCACTGCCCGGTCCTCGCCGGCCCATGAGCGGGTGATCCGCACCCTGCGCGCGTGGGACGTCGCCATCGACGAGACCTTTTTCATGGGCGGCGTCGCCAAGTCCGACGTCCTGGCAGCGTTCAAGCCACACATCTTCTTCGACGACCAGCCGGGCCACTGCGACCGTGCGGCGCCGCTGGTGCAGACCGGGCTTGTTCCCGTTCGCAACGCCGCGCCCTAGAAACCACAAAAATGATGCCCTGGATCAATAAATCCTGACAAACGGGTAAAATTGCGGTTTCAGTAAGTTTCTGCGTCGCACCGCGACAGTTCCTTCCATGAACGACGCCACGCCCTCGTTAAAGCAATTGAACCGCACCTTCATCGGCAGCGTGCTGTTCATCGACATCGTCGGCTATTCCACGCGCACCGTGCCGGATCAGCTGGAAATGAAGGAATTGTTCAACACCATGCTGGCCGAAGCCGTGCAGAACGTGGCGCCGGGCGACCGCATCATGGTGGACACCGGGGACGGCGCGGGCATCGCCTTCCTCGGCGACCCGGAGGATGCGCTGTTCGCGGCGCTCTCGCTGCGCGACTCGATCGAGGCCGGCAATATCGCCGTCGGCGAACCCGGATTCGTCCGCATGGGCATCAACCTCGGTCCGCTGAAGATCGTCCGCGACATCAACGGGCATACGAACATGATCGGCGACGGCGTCAACGACGCCCAGCGCGTGATGAGCTTCTCCGAGCCCGGCCAGGTGATGGTGTCGCACTCGTATTACGACATCATTTCCCGTTTCTCGCGCGACTACACGCAGCTGTTCGTCTATGAAGGAACGCGACAGGACAAACATGTGCGCGAGCACGAGGTCTACCGCTTCGGCCCGCCGAAGGACAACGACGACCTGACCGCGAAGTTGCGCAGCCGCTCGCGCGCACGCCATGCGGCGCCCGAGGAAGTTTCCCCGCCCGCTCCCGCTCCGGCGGCCGATCCGGTGCGCGCTGCAGCGCCGGCTTCCGCCGGCCACAAGAGCATCGGCCTCCGGCCGGGCCTGATTGCCACTGCTGTCGGTGCCGTGAGCCTTGTCGGCGCCGTCTGGTCCTGGACCAGCAAGCCCCAGCAGCAGCCGGCCGCACCCGTACCTGCCGCGCACGCTCCCGCGGTCGAGAATGATGTGCCGGCACGCACCAAAGTCGAAGCTGCGAAAGCCGCGGACATCAGGGCCGACGTGAAGCTGGCGGCAAAGTCACCGGACGCCAAGACTTCCCAGCCCGCGCCTGCCGCGGAGGACGGCGACAAGACATCCAAACCAGCGGAACCGCCCGCCAAGCCCGGCACGGTGAAGCTGGCGATCCAGCCCTGGGGCGAGATCTATGTCGACGGCGGCAAGCGCGGCGTCAGCCCGCCGATGAAGTCGCTCACGCTTGCGCCAGGCAAGCATCGCATCGAAGTCCGCAACGGCGACTTCGCGCCCTACAAGGAAACCATCGAGGTCAAGAGCGGTGGCGAGGCCACTGTCCAGTACGCCTTCTAACAGGAGCCCCACACAATGCAACGCCTGAAACTTGCCGCGCTGCTGCTGGCTGCACTCGTCGCCGGCTGCGCGCAGCTACCGACGCAAACCGGCAGCGGCAAGCCGGCCGTCTCGCAATCAGAAGCGCACACCCAGTACCAGCAAGGATTAACTAATTACCGGGAAAACCGTCTGGACGCCGCGCTGAATGACCTTGGCCTTGCGGTCGCCAGCGGACAGCTCAAGGCGGCTGACGCGAACAACGCGCGCAAGCACATCGCCTTCATCCATTGCGCCGCCGGGCGCGAGCTGCCTTGCCGGGAGCAATTCCAGGCCATCCTGCAATCGAGTCCCGATTTCGACCTCGCTCCCGCCGAGGTGAACCATCCGCAATGGGGAACGGTATGGCGTTCGGTAAAGGGCGCCGTCGAGGAGAAGCGGGCCTTGTCGCAGGCCAGCAGCGCCAACGCCACGCCGGGGCAGCAGAAACTGGCGGAAGGCATCAAGGAATACGAGGCCGGACGCTATAAGGAAGCGCTGGAAGCCTTGCAGGCGGCGATGAAGACCGGCCTGCCGGCAAAAGCCGATGAACTGCGCGCCCACAAGTACACCGCATTCGTCTATTGCCTGACGCAGAAGACGAAGCAGTGCCGCGCCGAGTTCCGGCAGATGTTTGCGAAAGAACCGGGATACCAGCTGCTGCCTTCGGAAACGGGACATCCCGCGTGGGCCGCCGTGTACCGCGGCGAGAAAGCGGCTGCGGCAAAGAAGGCCGACGCCGCCAGGAAGGCGGAGGAAGCAAAGAAAATGGCCGACGCCAAGAAGGCGGAAAAGAAAAACTAAGGAAAAAGTAAGCCGCGCAGCAGTTCCATCAACGCGCATCAAATGAAAAAGCCGTTCCCCGCAAGAGGAACGGCTTTTCTGTTGGACGGTGGCGCGGCGATCAGCGCTCTGCCACGGCATCCATCACGCACAGCGCGGTCATGTTCACGATCCGGCGCACCGTCGCCGAGGGCGTGAGCACATGCACCGGCTTGGCGCAGCCCAGCAGGATGGGGCCGATCGCGATGCCGTTACCGGCCGACGTCTTCAGCAGGTTGTACGAGATGTTGGCCGCATCGATGTTGGGCATCACCAGCAGGTTGGCGTCGCGGGTGAGCGGCGAGCCGGGCATCATCGACTTCAGCAGGGCCGGGTCGAGTGCAGTGTCGCCGTGCATTTCGCCATCGATTTCCAGGTCGGGCGCGCGCTCCTGGATGATCGCCAGCGCGGCACGCATCTTCTTCGCGGATTCGCTGTTGCTCGAACCGAAATTGGAATGCGACAGCAGCGCGGCACGCGGCACGATGCCGAAGCGGCGCATTTCATCCGCCGCCATGATGGTGATCTCCGCCAGCTGTTCCGCGCTCGGGTTCTCGTTGACGTGGGTGTCGACGATGGCCACCTGGCGGTCAGGCAGGATCAGCACGTTCATCGCCGCATAGACATTCGCGCCTTCGCGCTTGCCCAGGACCTGGTCGATGTAATGCAGGTGCAGCGGCACGGTGCCGAAGGTACCGCAGATCATGCCGTCGGCATTGCCGCGGTGGATCATCATTGCGCCGATCAGCGTATGGCGGCGGCGCATTTCCAGCTTGGCCCACTGTTCGGTGCCGCCCTTGCGGCGCGTCATGGCCAGGTATTCCTGCCAGTACTCGCGATAGCGTTCGTCGTATTCCGGGTTGATGGTCTCGAAGTCGATGTCGGGGCGCATGCGCAGGCCGAACTTCTCGATGCGTTGCGCGAGCACCGCCGGACGGCCGACGAGGACCGGCTTGGCCAGCTTTTCGTCGATCACCACCTGCACCGCGCGCAGCACGCGTTCTTCCTCGCCTTCGGCAAACACGATGCGCTTCTTGCCGGCGGGCGCCTTCTTGGCGACCTGGAAGATCGGTTTCATGAAGGTGCCGGAGCGGTAGACGAACTGCTGCAGGCTGGCGGCATACGCCTGCATGTCCTTGATCGGGCGAGACGCGACGCCGGATTCCTCGGCAGCCTTGGCGACCGCGGGCGCGATCTTGATCATGAGGCGCGGATCGAAGGGCTTCGGAATCACGTATTCCGGGCCGAAGGACAGGTTGCTGATGCCGTAGGCGGTAGCGACGATGTCGGACTGTTCCGCCTGCGCCAGGTCGGCAATCGCGTGCACCACCGCGATTTCCATTTCCCGCGTGATCGTGGTGGCGCCGCAGTCGAGCGCGCCGCGGAAGATATACGGGAAGCAGAGGACGTTGTTGACCTGGTTGGGATAATCGGAACGGCCAGTGGCGATCACCGCGTCATTGCGCACGGCCTTCACTTCTTCCGGCAGGATTTCGGGGGTCGGGTTGGCCAGCGCCAGAATCAGCGGTTTGGCATTCATCTGCTTGACCATGTCCGGCTTGAGCACGCCGCCGGCCGACAGTCCGAGGAAGATGTCCGCGCCGGAGATCACGTCGCTCAGGGTGCGCGCGCTGGTGTCCTGCGCGAAGCGCTCCTTGTCCGGATCCATCAGCTCGGTGCGGCCCTTGTACACGACGCCGGCGAGGTCGGTGACGAAGATGTTCTTGAGGGGGAAGCCGAGGTCGACAATCAGGTCCAGGCAGGCGAGTGCCGCGGCGCCGGCACCGGAAACGACCAGCTTGCATTCCTCGATCTTCTTGCCGACGACTTTCAGGCCATTCAGGATGGCAGCGCCGACGATGATCGCGGTGCCGTGCTGGTCATCGTGGAAGACCGGGATCTTCATGCGCTCGCGCAACTTGCGCTCGATGTAGAAGCACTCCGGTGCCTTGATGTCTTCGAGGTTGATGCCGCCGAAGGTGGGTTCGAGCGCCGCGATCACATCGATCAGCTTGTCCGGGTCGGTTTCGTTGATTTCGATATCGAAAACGTCGATGCCGGCGAACTTCTTGAACAACACACCCTTGCCTTCCATCACCGGCTTTGCGGCCAGCGGGCCGATCGGTCCGAGCCCGAGCACGGCGGTGCCGTTGGTGATGACGGCGACGAGGTTGCCGCGCGCCGTGTACTTGTAGGCGTTGGCCGGGTCGACGACGATTTCTTCACATGCGGAGGCGACGCCGGGGGAATAGGCAAGCGCGAGGTCGCGCTGGTTGGTGAGCTGCTTGGTGGGGGTGACGCTGATCTTTCCGGGAGTGGGAAATTCGTGGTACTCGAGAGCGGCCTGTCGAAGCTGTTGGCGGAGTTCTTCTTTTTGGTCAGGGGATTCCATGATGCGGCCGTCCTTTTTAGCTTACGGAAAGCTTACGATTTTATCAGACGAAATTACACGTCCCGATACGTATTTATCCTAGTTCATTCAGGCGGCAGATGATTTTTCTTTCGAAAAAAGCGAAGAAAAACGCAGGGACAAGCTGAAACAAATAGAAAATCAGCCAGGACCGGAGCGGCAGGTGCGATTGGTTACAATGGCAACATGCTTTCCGAATTCGATCTCATTGCGCGTTACTTTACCCGTCCGATACGCCAGGACGGCCCGGTGGCGCTGGGCGCAGGCGACGACTGCGCGCTGCTCGCTCCGGCACCCGGCATGCAGCTTGCCATTTCGTCCGACATGCTGGTGGAAGGCCGCCATTTTTTCCCGGGCGCCGAGCCGCGTTCGCTCGGCCACAAATGCCTCGCCGTCAATCTCTCCGACCTTGCAGCCATGGGCGCGAGGCCGGTGGCATTCACGCTCGCGCTGTCGCTTCCCGTGGCAGAGCCGGACTGGCTGGCCGCCTTCTCTGAAGGCATGCTCGCCCTTGCCGAACAGCACCGGTGCGAATTGATCGGTGGGGACACGACCAAAGGCCCGCTGAATATCTGCATCACCATCTTCGGCGAAGTGCCGCCAGACCAGGCCTTGCGCCGGGACGCCGCTCAACCGGGCGACGACATCTGGATTTCTGGCACCGTCGGCGACGCGCGCCTGGCGCTGGCGGGATACCGGAATGAACTGGCGCTGCCGTCCGAGGTGCTGGCCGTAGCGGCTCCGCGCATGCACGCGCCGGCGCCGCGCGTCGCCCTCGGCCAGGCGCTGCACGGCATCGCGCGCGCAGCGATCGATATTTCCGACGGACTGGCGGGCGACCTCGGCCACATTCTCAAGCGCTCCGGGGCAGGCGCGACACTCTGCGTTGACGACCTGCCGGCCGGCCCCGCGCTCGCCGGACGCGAGCAGGACCTGCGGCGCCGCTTTACGCTGGCCGGCGGCGACGATTATGAACTGTGCTTTACCGCGGCTCCGGAGCGGCGCGACGAGGTCCTCGCCGCCGCAAGCCGGTCCGCCACACCCGTCACCCGTGTCGGCCGCATCGACAAGGTGCCGGGCCTGCGCCTCGTCGATGCCGGCGGCGCTCCGCTCGCACTGCAAGCGGCCTCATTCGACCATTTCGCCTCGCCATGACCACAGAAACCGGACAGACCCCATACGTCGCCAAACCTACCGCCCGCTTCATGCTGTCGCACCCGGCACACCTGCTCGCACAAGGTTTCGGCAGCGGCCTGTCGCCTGTCGTTCCCGGCACCACGGGCACGCTGTTCGGCTGGCTCTTGTTCGCCGTGCTCACCGTACGATGGCCGGACATCTTCACGCCGCAGAACTGGACCATCATCATCGTCGCGGGTTTCGTGGTCGGCATCTGGGCCTGTCACAGGACCGGACGCGACATGGGTATCGCCGACCACGGCAGCATGGTGTGGGACGAGATCATTGCGTTCTGGATCGTATTGCTGTTCCTGATGCCGGCCAGTTTCTCGACCCAGTTCTGGGCCTTCCTCTGGTTCCGCTTCTTCGACATGTTGAAGCCGCCGCCGATCGGCTATTTTGACCGCCGCTTCAAGGGCGGCATCGGTGTGATGTTCGACGACCTGGTGGCCGCGTTCTTTACCTTGCTGGTGTTCGCGCTTTGGCGCGCGCTGTAAAAAAAACGCGGCCGTGCAGGCCGCGCAAGCTCGAACTCTCTTGCCTCCGCCAGGCCTGCGTCGCACCGCAAGCCTTGCTGATGGCCATTCTGCTCCGCGCAGGAAATAATGACGTTGAGGAATATCAGACATGGACAGAATCACCGAACTTGCAGCACAAGTGGGCGCAGCACTGAAGGCTGAAGGCCTGCTGCTGACGACGGCAGAGTCATGCACCGGTGGCGGCATCGCCCATGCCGTCACCGAAATTGCCGGCTCGTCCGAATGGTTCGATCGCGGCTTCGTCACGTATTCCAACGCCGCCAAGACGGAAATGCTGAAGGTGCCGGAAACCCTGCTTGTCCGCTTCGGCGCGGTGAGCGAGGAAACCGCGGCAGCGATGGCGGAAGGCGCGCTTGCCAGCAGCCGTGCCCAAGCCGCCGTCTCCGTCACCGGCATTGCCGGTCCCGGGGGCGCCGTGCCCGGCAAGCCGGTGGGCACGGTCTGCTTCGGCTGGAGCTATCGGGGAAAGACATCGACCCAGCGGCTCGTCTTCGCCGGCGATCGCCATTCGGTGCGCGAACAATCGGTCGCCCATTCCTTGCAAGTTTTGCTGCGCCATCTGGAGGAAGCATGATGCTGGAGAACTTCCGACTCGAACAATTGCAGGTCAACGGCATCACCATCAATTTCCGCCATGGCGGTGAGGGCCCGCCCCTGCTCCTGCTGCACGGATTCCCGCAGACGCACGTGATCTGGCACAAGGTAGCGGACGCGCTCGCGAAGCGCTTCACGCTCGTCATGCCCGACCTGCGCGGCTACGGCGACTCTTCCCGTCCTCCCGGTCTGCCGGACCACAGCAATTACGCGAAACGGGTGATGGCGCAGGACATGGTCGAACTGATGCGCGCTCTCGGCCACGCCAGCTTCTTCCTGTGCGGGCACGACCGCGGCGGCCGGGTGTCGCACCGGTTGGCGCTCGACCACCGCGACGCCGTGCGAAAACTGATGATCCTCGACATCTCGCCCACGCGCACGATGTACGAAGCGACCGACAAGACCTTCGCGACCATGTACTACCACTGGTTCTTCATGATCCAGCCGGCGCCGGTGCCGGAGACGCTGATCGGCAACAGCGCCGCCTTCCTGCTCGACGCCACGCTGGGCAACTGGGGTTCCAACGGCGCAAAGTTCATCGATGAGGAAGCGATGGAGGAATACCGGCGCTGCTTCTGCCGTCCGGATGCGATCCACGCTGCCTGCGAGGATTACCGTGCGGCGGCGGGCATCGACCTGGAACACGACCGCGACCACGACACTAATCGCATTGCCTGTCCGGTGCACGTGCTCTGGGGCGAGCACGGCGTGGTGGGAAAGCTGTTCAAGCCGCTGGAAGACTGGCAAGCGAAATGCGAACTTCCGGTGACCGGCAAGGCCGTGCCCGCCGGTCACTTCATCCCGGAACAGGTACCCGACCTGCTGCTGGAGGAGATGCTGGCCTTCTTCGCCTGAAGAAGGCGCCTCACGCGCGGTAAGCGTTGATGGCGTCGCGCGTCTCGAGCGCTACGCGGCGGGACGCCTTGGCAAAGTCCTCGCCCGCCTGCTCATCGGGCTTCGCATACAGGATTGCACGCGAGGAATTGATCATCATGCCGGCGCCGGCAGCCGTCCGCCCCGCTTTCACCGTGGCCTCGATGTCGCCGCCCTGCGCGCCGATTCCCGGCACCAGCAGCGGCATGTCGCCGACGATGGCGCGCACCTGCGCCAGTTCGTTCGGAAAGGTGGCGCCGACCACCAGCCCGCACTGGCCGTTGGTGTTCCATTTGTCCGCGACCAGTTGCGCGACGTGCTGGTAGACCGGCTTGCCGTCCACCGTCAGGAATTGCAGGTCGGAGCCGCCGGGGTTCGACGTGCGGCACAGGATGATCACGCCGCGGTCCTTCCACTCCAGGTAAGGCGCGACCGAATCGAAACCCATATACGGATTGACGGTCACCGCATCCGCGCCATAGCGCTCGAAGGCTTCGCGCGCATACTGCTCGGCGGTGGCGCCGATGTCGCCACGCTTGGCGTCGAGCACGATAGGAATATGGGGATAGCGCTTGCGCAGGTAGGCGCAGATCGCTTCCAGCTGGTCCTCGGCGCGCAGTGCCGCGAAGTAAGCGATCTGCGGCTTGAACGCGCAGGCCGTGTCGGCCGTCGCATCGATGATCGCCTTGCAGAAGGCAAGGATGGCGTCCGGCTGCTGCTTGAGATGCTGGGGAAATTTTGCCACGTCGGGATCGAGGCCGACGCAAAGCAGGGAATTGTTCGCCGTCCACGCGGCATTGAGTTTGTCGATGAAGGTCACGGTAAGGCCTGAGGGGGTACGGTTGGCACAATGCGCATTGTAACGCGGCATGCTATCGTTTCGTGATGACATCCCTTTCCCGCAAGGACTGGATCCTGCTCATCCTGCTGACCCTGTGCTGGGGCATCAACTGGCCGATCATGAAGATCGGCGTGCAGGATTTCCCGCCCCTCACCTTCCGTACAATCAGCATGATCGGGGGTCTGCCCGTCCTCTGGCTGGCCGCGCGCATGCAGGGCGCGCCGCTCACCATCCCTGCAGGGAAACTGTCGCACATCATGCGTCTGGCGGTGCCCAATATGCTTATCTGGCACGTCTTCATGATTCTCGGCGTCAAAATGCTCTCGTCGGGGCGTGCTGCGATCCTCGGTTACACCATGCCGGTCTGGGCGGTGCTGTGCGGTCTCCTGTTCTTCGGCGAGCGGCCGCAGCGCTCGGCATGGATCGGCATCGGCTGCGCACTTGCCGGTGCCCTGCTCCTGCTGTCGAGCGAATTCGCCGCGCTCGCCGGCAATCCGCTCGGCACGGTGTTCGCCCTGGTTGCCGCCGCCGGCTGGGGCTACGGCACCGTCGTGATGAAGCGCGCAAGCATCGAGATGCCGACCATCTCGCTCACCTTCTGGATGCTGGCGCTGACGACCGCCGTCATGGCCGTGGCATGCTTCGTGCTCGAAGCTTCTTCGTGGCGCAGTCCGTCGGCCGGCACCACGGCCGCCATGGTGTACAACGCCGTCATCATCTTCGGCTTCGCGCACGTCGTCTGGTTCCAGCTGGCGCGCACCCTGCCTCCGATCGCGTCCAGCCTGTCGGTGATGATGATCCCGGTACTCGGCGTCTTTTCCGGCGCATGGCTGCTGGGGGAAACGCCGCACTGGCAGGATTACGCGGCGATGGGGCTGATCCTCGCGGCAATGTGCACCGTGCTGTTGAAACCGCGCTAGCCGGCCATACCTATTTGGCAAGCCGGTATTTCCATCAGGACAAACAAGAAAGGGATGCCCTCATGAAGACATGGACGAAATGGTTTGCAATCGCCTTCCTGGTCTCGATGCTCAACGCCTGCGGCTACAACGACTTCCAGGACAAGGATGAACAGGTGAAGGCGGCATGGGGCGAGGTCGTCAACCAGTACCAGCGCCGCGCGGACCTCATCCCCAACCTGGTCAATACGGTCAAGGGCTATGCGTCGCATGAGAAGGAAACGCTGGAATCCGTCACCCGTGCGCGTGCCGCGGCCACGAGCTTCCAGATCACGCCGGAAGTGTTGAACAATCCCGAGGCATTCCAGAAATTCCAGCAGGTACAGGGCGAGCTGTCGAGCGCGCTGTCGCGCCTGATGGCGGTGTCGGAGAATTACCCGCAACTGAAGGCGGACACCAGCTTCCGCGACCTGCAGTCGCAGCTCGAAGGCACGGAGAACCGGATCACCGTCGCCCGCCAGCGCTACATCCAGTCCGTCCGAGAATACAACGTGCTGGCGCGCAGCTTCCCGACCAACCTGACGGCCATGATGTTCAACTACGAGGTGAAGCCTTCATTTACCGTGGATAACGAGAAGGCGATCTCGAACGCGCCGGCCGTCAATTTCGGCAAGTAAGGACATGTCCATCTTCCGCTTCCTGCTGGTGGCGCTGACACTGCTGATGGCGTCGGCTCATGCACAGGAATTCGAGGCGGTTCCGCCGTTGAAGGAGCGCGTGACAGACAAGGTCGGCATGCTGACCGAGAACCAGCGCGATGCGCTGGAGAACGTGCTCAAGGATTACGAGACGCGCACCGGCAGCCAGATCGCCATCCTCCTTGTCAGCAGGACGGAACCGGAGTCGATCGAGCAATACAGCATCCGCATTTTCGACGCCTGGAAGCTGGGACGCAAGGGCACGGATGACGGCGTGCTGCTGCTGGTGGCGAAGAACAACCCGCCGGCGTTGCGCCGCCTTCGCATCGAGGCCGGACGCGGCGTGCAGGGTTCGCTGACGGATGCGCAATCGAAGCGCATCCTGCAGGATGTGATTGCGCCCCACTTCAGGCAGAACGATTTTTACGGCGGCCTCGCGGCGGGCGTTTCGGCCATCACCAGCCTGCTCGACCAGGAAAAGTTCCCCGCGCCGGAAGGCAAGGCAGGCGCGGCACCGGAGGAAGAGGATGGGTTCGATTATTCCTTGCTGCTGTTCTTTTTCTTCATGTTCCTGTTCATGATGCTCTCGCGCGCCCAGTCCCGCCGCTACGCGCGGCACCGGCATGGCTGGGGGCGCTCGGTGCCGGGGGTGATTCTCGGCGGCGGCTACGGCAGCGGCGGTTTCGGTGGTTTTGGCGGCAGTGGCGGCTTTGGCGGTGGCGGCGGCTTTTCGGGCGGCGGCGGCACCGGCGATGGCGGCGGCGCATCGGGGAACTGGTAATGAGCACTTTGACCCGCCTCTTCAAGCATCTCACGAAGTCGACCGGCTTCGGACGGCGCGCCTTTCCCGAACCGACGCTCAAGGCGATCGAGGACGCCATTGCCGCAGGCGAGATGCGCCACCGCGCCGAGGTGCGGGTGATCGTCGAACCTTCGCTGGGCGTGCTCGATGTGCTGGCCGGGCAGACCCCGCGCGAGCGTGCGCGCGAGCTGTTCGCCCACTACGGCATCTGGGACACGGAAGAAAACTGCGGCGTGCTGGTCTACATCAATCTGGCCGACCACCAGGTTGAGATCGTGGCCGACCGCGGCATCGGGCGCACCGTTGCCGCACAGGACTGGGAAGCGATCTGCCGCACCATGACCCAGGGATTCGCCCGCGGCGACTATCACAACAGCACGCTGGCCGCGCTGGCCCAGTTGAACGCACTGCTGGAGGAGCACTACCCGGACGATGGCTCGACGCACAACCAGCTCACCAACCGTCCGGTCATGCTCTGAGCGGTTTCAACCGCGCTCGTAGATCCATTGCAGGAGCGCGTCCTGCGCCTCGTTGCCCCGCAAGGCATTGGGATGGTTGATCATGCAGACAACGGCGTAACGCCTGCCGGACGCGGCCAGGACGTAACCGGCGATTGCCCTCACCTCATTCAGGAATCCCGTCTTGATGTGGGCCTTGCCCGCCACGCCCTGCGTGATCAAGCGGTTGCGCATGGTGCCGTCGTAGCCGGCCACGGGCAATGACGCCATGAACTCCGGCATGCTGGCCGAACGGAATGCGGCTGCCAGTATCTTGCCAAGTGTCGCGGGCGCGATCCGTTCGCTGCGTGAGAGGCCCGATCCGTTCTCCACATGCAGCTCCGGCGCGGCAATCCCCTTTGCTATCAGCCACGCATGGATCACCGTTGCGCCGTGATCGGTATTGGCCGGCATTTTCGTCGCATAACCGGCCAGCGTCAGCAGCAGCTGGCGTGCCATGACGTTGTTGCTGAACTTGTTGATATCGCGGATCACTTCGGCGAGTGAGACGGAATCCCACTCGGCGATGAGGCGCGCGTTCGGCGTCAACGGGCCGTCACGCGTCTCGCCCTTCAGGGTGCCGCCCAGATCGGCCCACAAACGGCGGAACGTGAGGTCGAAATACTTCGTGTGCGTCATCAGGTGGGGATGGACATTCCAGATGCGCTCACCACAGGCAACCGGATAAGTCCCGTTGAAACGCGCACTGTTGCTGTCGATAGCCGGGTTCAGCTTCACGCGCCAGTCCCCGCAGTCCCCGTTCGACAGCTGGGGCGCGAACAGGGGAAAGGCCGCAAGCGGCGGCTCCACGGCGACGTAGACTTCTCCCCTTGCCGCGTCCGGCACGAAGCGAAAGCCGAGGGATTTGTAGTTGAGCAGCAGGGCATCCGGTCCGACGTTGTAGGGCTTGAGCGGATCGCCGTCGAACAAGGCCGCGTCATGGGGCAGGTCTGCGAATACAGAGCGGTCGAGCACGAGGTTGCCGCGAATCTCTCGTATGCCTCGCGCGCGGATCTTGCGCAGGAACATCCAGAAATTTTCCAGCACCAGCTTTGGATCGCCGCTGCCCTTGATGACGAGGTCGCCGTTCAGGACATCGCCGTCCTGCACACCATCGATGAAGGCCTGCGTCTTCCAGCGATAGGCCGGCCCCAGGATCTCCAGCGCCGCATTGCTAGTCACCAGCTTCATGGTCGATGCCGGGTTGAAAGGCAGCGTGTCGTTCAGGGACAGCGTGACAGTGTTGGCCGACAGTTCCTGCACGTGGACGCCAACGGCCTCGGACGGGATCTGCGCCCGCTGCAGCGCCTCGGCAACGGGCGGCGGGAGTTGGGCGTGCGCTGCAAACACGCACGCAAATAAGATACAAGCGGCTTGGAGTCTCTTGCGAATTCGCATAGGATGGCAATATTAAGTCACGCGCAATCGAATTCGATTATCCCACGCCAGAGCCGCAACCATGCCGAAACCCGCCCCCTCGCCTGATGCCGCGCAGCCTTTCGACCCGCTCGCGCTGGAGAACCAGTTCTGCTTTGCGCTGTATTCCGCCTCGCTGGCAATGACCAAGGCATACAAACCGTTCCTGGACAAGCTCGGCCTTACCTATCCGCAATACCTCGTCATGCTGGTGCTGTGGCAGCAGGACGACGTGCTGGTCAAGTCGATCGGCGAGAAGCTCTTCCTCGATTCCGGCACCCTGACGCCGCTGCTGAAAAGGCTGGAGGCTTCCTCCCTGATCCAGCGCACGCGTGATGAAGCCGATGAGCGCCAGGTACGCATCACCCTCACACGCGAAGGCCGCGCCCTGAAGAAGAAGGCGCAATGCATTCCGCAACAGGTGCTCTGCGCCAGCGGCCAGTCCCCCGAAATTCTGCAAAACCTCCGCACGCAACTCGCCATCGTTCGCGAAGACCTCGCCAAGTCCCTCAACTGACGCCTTCGCAACCGCCGTTTCCAGGCACGGCTCAAAAACCTCGATTAGATTGCACACAATTTAATTGAGTGCTATATTTAACCCCGTCGCACCCCGTTCAAGCCCAATCATTCAAAGGAGAACCACATGCAGATCCTGTACAAAGCACAAGCAACCGCAACCGGCGGCCGCGATGGCCGCGCTGTCACCAGCGACAACAAGCTCGACGCCAAGCTGAGCACGCCGCGCGAACTCGGCGGCGCCGGCGGCGAAGGCACCAATCCTGAACAACTGTTCGCAGCCGGCTATGCCGCCTGCTTCCTGTCCGCGCTGAAATTCGTGTCCATGCACGCCAAGGTCGGCCTGCCTGCCGACGCCGCAGTCACCGCCGAAGTCGGCATCGGTCCGAACGGCCAAGGTGGATTCGGTCTCGCCGCCGATCTGCGCGTCGCGCTGCCCGGCCTGGAAAAGGAAACCGCTCAAGCTCTGGTCAACAAGGCGCATGAAGTTTGCCCGTACTCCAATGCGACGCGTGGGAACATTGAAGTCAACGTCTCGCTTGCCTGATTCCGACGCAGCTCGACAAACACTGTTTTGCCGCGTTATGCCGCTCGGTTAAGCGCTGCAGCCTTCTATTTGAACGTTGTAAATCGTTACACCCAGTAGCCGACGCGGGGCACGACGTGCCGCCCGTCTTCACTACCGTTTGAAGCACAGCCACCGGCTTGCTCGGGCCGGTGGATGCGTATTTGCGTCGCAACAGGCTAGTCGACGGGCGGGCCGTGGCACCGCGCACGTTCCAGCGAATAGGGGCGTTCTCTTTTTCCACGGCTCTCAGTTCCCGCCCCCTTCTTTACCTGCACCAGTAACTCCTTATGCCCTCAGCGGCAGGGAGGGAAAAGGATTGAGCTGCCTATTCACGGCTGCGGTAAGGGTATCGTTGGCGAACACCACGTTCAAGCCCATACCACCGTTCATTTGGCGGAGATGATGAAGTATGACGTTCGCCTCCTTCTTGTAATGCGAAACATTCGAGAGTCCGTACTTCAGCGTTTCCTCGGCAGGCGTAAGCTGCATCTTGAGGACTGACAAACACGGCGGCAGCTTGGACATGGGAAGTTTGACATTCGTCATCGACAGGTCCAGCGATCTTAGTTTCTCCAGCCCGTCGAGACTGATCCGCGCAAGACCGTTGTTGCCGAACAGAGAAAGGGATGTCAGGTCCCGCATTCTGCCAACAAACGCCGGCACCTCTTTCAGGCCAACGTCGATGAGCTCCAGATTGGTCACGTGCGAAAGATACTTGCCGGGAAGGCTCAACTTCTCGCACAGACCCGCCGGCAAAGAGGAAAGCTTGAGACTCGTGGCATCGGCCTGGTTGAGGCAGGAAATGATCGCGTTCTGCGCGCTCACCAAATTCTGTATCTCCTCCAGCTTTTTCTTGGCCGGCATGTTCTTACTCCGAATGGCATTACCAGCCTCAATGAACTTAAGGGACATTTGATGGATAATGTCGTCCCTCTCCTGCTTCCAGGAGGCCTCGACTTGATGCAGCGTGTCCAGCATCTTGCGGTCGCCATCGGTGATGATCTCGCGCCGCTCAATGGCTGCTCGATAGTTGTTAAGAACCGTCTGGGTCTGATGCACCCCGACCGTCTCTTCGCACTCGCGAATAAGAGCGGTCATCCGCACGACGGAATTGGGGCTTACGGCATCACTTTCGGACTTGATAATTGGCGCGGTCGGCGACGGAACTTTTCCGGCAAGTGCGAGAAGCTTGCGAGCGTATGCGTCGTGAATCTCGAGATTGCCCCTAAGCTTGGCAGCGCGTTCTTTTTGAGCGTCATCAACATGGATGTTGTTGTTTTGATAAATATGAGCTCTATTGTTGTTGACAGCATCAGACACGGGATTTCCTTTATAAGTTGAACATCGTTCGCGAATGTATATTCCTGCCACTTTCGGTACACGACTTATTATCATTAGTTAATTTCCGTACCTGCCAAATCGCGATTCCAAGTCACGGTCTCCGTGCGGACAGTCCAGACACAGCCCGTCTCCGCCATTGCTGATCCGGCACTGCACCTGACAATCCTGCATCTTCCTCTCTTGAAAAAGCAAAACCTCGCCCCTATACTTAGCACTCGTTAGGGGAGAGTGCTAACAGTCATCCCCCTGGCTCCACGATTTTTCCCCGTGCGGTACCGCTGCACAGTGAAATGCACTTTGCAGCAACCTTGCCGCAAACAACTATAACTTATTGATTTTAAGGAGTTTGTATGAACCTTCGTCCTTTGCACGATCGCGTCATCGTCAAGCGCCTCGACCAGGAAACCAAGACTGCGTCCGGCATCGTTCTTCCGGATGCGGCCGCTGAAAAGCCGGACCAGGGCAAAGTCCTGGCCGTCGGCAACGGCAAGATCCTGGAAGACGGCAAGGTCCGCGCGCTCGACGTGAAAGTCGGCGACATCGTGCTGTTCGGCAAGTACTCCGGCCAGACCGTCAAGGTCGAAGGCGAGGAAGTGCTTGTCATGCGCGAAGAAGACATCATGGCTATTGTCCAAAAGTAATACAGACCTTTATTCAATAAACAAGGAGTAACAAACATGGCAGCTAAAGACGTAGTTTTCGGCGATGCCGCCCGTCACAAGATGGTTGAAGGCGTCAACATCCTCGCCAATGCCGTCAAGGTCACCCTGGGCCCGAAAGGCCGCAACGTTGTGCTGGAGCGCTCCTTCGGCGCCCCGACCGTCACCAAGGACGGCGTTTCCGTGGCCAAGGAAATCGAACTGAAAGACAAGCTCATGAACATGGGC
>Ga0196971_1000238_pt1 | contig 51893 bp, 48 predicted proteins | sample S1v_1013CmetaG_FD_148660 | JGI IMG/M metagenome (GOLD analysis project Ga0196971, IMG submission 148660) | Soil microbial communities from Anza Borrego desert, Southern California, United States - S1+v_10-13C | ecosystem: Environmental > Terrestrial > Soil > Desert | place: USA: California... | reverse complement strand
TCCAAAGAATTTTTTGCAAATGGTTATGCATCAGAAGACATAATTGGGATTGTGATGAGTGGGCAGATGCAGGATCTTATACCTGTGGACAAAGATGGACTCCCTGTCGGCAATGCTGTTCTATACTCGGACGGCAGAGCCGGAAAGCAGGCATGTGAAATTGCGGAGCTTGTAGGATTAGAGAGGATAGTGGAGAATACAGGAAATAATTTTGACGGTTCAATGCCTTTCGCGAAGCTTCTATGGCTGAAGCAAAACCGCTTTTATGAGTATGGGAATATTAAAAAAGTACTGATCAGCTCCAAGGATTATGTGGTCCTACGGTTGACCGGCTGCTTCATTTCTGATGTGACAGCAGCGTCAACGGCGGGGCTTATGGGTATTCATAATAAGCACTGGAATATAGAATGGACGGCTGCTGTCGGAATTGATGGTGATTTGCTGCCTGATCTGCTTTATGCTGAAGAGCAGGCTGGTCTGGTGACGGATAAGGCTGCTCTTGAGACCGGTTACAGAATAGGTACGCCTGTTTATGCAGGTGCGGGGGATGCCGGTGCGACTACATTAGCCAGCGGAATTGCAGCAGACGGAGAATTTAATATAAACCTTGGTACGTCAGGCTGGGTGGCTTGCGTGTCTGAAGGCATCCTTCAGAGGGGGAACGTATTCAATCTTGCCGCAATGCCAAGGAATGCCTATATAAATGTAGTTCCGTTCTTCAATGCAGGCAATGTGCACAAGTGGATAAGCAAGACATTGGCAAAGGACAATGAGCAGGATGAAAAATATGAGTATATTGACAGGCTCCTGGAGCAAAGTGTGCCGGGGAGCCATGGGCTGATGTTCCTGCCTTATTTGACGGGAGAACGCTTCCCTGTTGTGGATACGGAGATCAGAGGGGGCTTTGCAGGGATTACTCCCGAGACTACCAAACAGGACATGGCAAGAGCCTGTCTGGAAGGTGTGGCATTTTCCATAAGGCAGGGAATTGCAGGCATAGGCCGCAGACCAACAAAGATTTCTTTGATCGGTGGTGGCGCACTGGTCAAATTGTGGTGTCAGATATTCGCAGATATATTGGATCACGAAGTTCTGGTTTATGACAATTCAGAGTTCTTGCCGGCTGTGGCAATCGCAGCAGCTGTGCTGATTGCACAGGGGAAGCTCATGGATTACAATAAATTCACAGAATCACTGCGGCAAATGAACGATTGCACATGCTACAAGCCTGATCCGCAAGCCGTGGAGCTTTATAATAAAGTTTACGGTAAGTATTGCAGCATATATCCTGCCTTAAAAACAATATAACAGCATCAAAACAAGACTGGATGACTTTCCGGTCTTGTTTTATTCTGAGGCTTCAATATTCTTTATGCAGAATAGTTATGTATAGATATATCCTTTTATATAGAAGTGGTATAATATGTATATGACATATATAGTGCGAAGCATATAGAGGAGGCATGTCTATGTTCGGTCTTGCACTTGAGGGCGGAGGCGTGAAGGGCGCTTTTCATATGGGTGCGGTAAAAGCTTTGCTTGAAGAGGGATACGAATTTGGAGGAGTGACAGGCACATCAATAGGAGCTTTGAATGGAGCGATAATTGCCCAGGGAGATTTTGAAGCCGGATACAGGCTGTGGGAAAGCATGGATGCTCCTTTGCTCTTCGATATTGAAGAGGAACAGTACAAAAAGCTGATTGACAGACGTATCGACCGGGAATTGTTGCTCAGGCTGGCAGCCAGGATGGGAGAAATAATCGAGAATAAGGGTATTGATACCGGAAAAATACGTCAGGTAGTGGAAAGCATAGTGGATGAGGAAAAGCTGCGCAGGTCGGACACGGATTTTGGCCTTGTAACGGTATCTGTCACTGATTTGAAGCCTCTTGAGCTTTATAAGGAGGATATTCCCGAAGGCAGGATGATAGATTATCTTATGGCAAGTGCAAGCTTTCCGGGCTTCAAACTGAATCCCATAGGAGATAAATATTTTATAGACGGCGCTTTCTATGATAATTGCCCTATAAACCTCCTTGCCAGGAAGGGTTATAAGGAGATCATCGCTGTAAGGACCTTAGGGCCGGGTATTGTCCGGAATGTACGGTACCGCAATTTGAAAATCACCAATATAGTCCCTTCAGAAGATCTTGGAATGCCTCTTGATTTTAACAGGGAGCTTATAAAGAGAAACCTGCAGATGGGCTATTATGATACGATGAGAAGCTTGAGAAGCCTGAAAGGCAGAAGGTACTATATAATGCCGGAGAATGAGGAGGCAGTGTTTGATGTTTTCTGCAAGCTTCCCGACACAGTTGTGAGAGGCCTGGGAAGGCTCCTGAAAATCAAGGAGATGCCGGTCAGAAGAATGCTGTTTGAGAACATTATTCCGGAGCTTGCCAGGTTACTTGACCTGAAGGCGGCTGCGAATTATCAGGATATACTGATAGGCTTGCTGGAAACACTTGCTGAAGATAGTGGAGTTCTGAGATACAGGATATATTCAATGCACGAGTTTATCAGTGAGATAGAAGCAAAAACCGGAATACATTTGAGAAGGTCAGGCATGAGGATAAATGGCAGCCTGAATAGAAAACTGACCGATGCACTGAAAAGAAAGCATGAACTGAGGGAAGCAGCAAAGAGGATTTTTGATGCGGTCAGGAACAGTGAAACAGGCTATTGATTTGTATATACGATATGAAAGAGGAAACCCATTTACTGTATGAGGAAATATACAGTAAATGGGTTTCCTTATTACCGGGAAGATGTTGTATGAAGTAAACCGGTACATTAGTCCCGGTATATACATTGATGAAGTTGCTGCAGCAACAAATGAGGGAGCTTCCGCAACCAGCAGCATAGCGCAGAAAACCTCAAGCATTGTGGAAAATGCAAATGACGTAATCGGAAATATTTCAGCTACGAGTGAAATCTCCGTCAAGCTGACAGAAATGATCTCCAGGTTTAAAATGTAGAGTAGAGGCCTCGCTGTAAGTATATACTGGAGTCAATGAGGTAACAGACAATTCAAATAATATTACTGAATAATACTTTTTTCAGGTTTTAGTAAGGATCCTCCTGTTTTCATGGAGGATATAGCAGATAAGAAAATAGGCTGTAAAACCGTGTATATTAACTGAATATACACGGTTTTCTACGTTTGCCGGGATACATGTTTCATAGATTTTTGTATAAGTTCATAAAAAAACTCACGAAATATTATGATTTCTTAAATGATAATAAGAGGTTCTGAATGCAGGAAAATAACGAAAAGATGTAGAATATTGCTAATTAAATTATAGTTATATGTTTCGCACTAAATCCATTACATATAGTTCAATAGTGCGAAACGTTTTCATTGATGTTATAAATCGCAGCTATTCCATGTAATCTTCTTTGTGCGATTTATATAGATGAAGTAATAAGAAAAATTGAGTATTTATGATTCTTAGTGAGTATAACTGTTATTGCGGTATATGCAATAGAAAGCTGTAAGATATAGGTTGACGTGACGGATTAGGGGGTGTGGCCATGATCGGAATAGAAATTGTAAGGCAGATATTGGCTAGCGACATTATTAATTGGCTTTTGGCTTTTATAGGAGGTATATTTGTATATAGGATCGTTGATAACATGCAAACCAAAATTGCAAGACATAGTATAATAAAAGATATTGAGACAACAATCAATGACCTGTTTTCCAAACAAATTGCCAAGTCTAACAGAGGGAAAAAGAATGAGGATATTGTTACAGTAAATTTAAGAACAATCCTGCATGATTTTTCTCCATGGCAAGTCTATAGTCGTGATAGCGAAATAATTATTGAGGATAATCAGAGATATATAAGAATCAGAGATGATGAAAACTATACCGAGTATGTATCAACACAAGCATTGCATGAAGCATTGATTATTTTCAGAAGGATAGAGAAGCTATATAAGGACTCAATATTAAAACCTGTTGATTTAGTAGATATGTGGCGGGAAATATTACCATTTGGGTCATCTAGAAGGCTGGAGTTTCTTACATCATATTTTAGTAAATTTGATGTGGAACCGGTAATATTTGTTCTATATAATACACTACTGGCATGTTATAAATTCAGAATGAAAAACGCAGTGGATTATTTCAGAAAGTATTATAAAAGTAACCCCGAACTAGCATCGCACTTTTTAGACAATGGAAGATATCGCATTCAAGAAAAGTTAAAAATAAAACTGTTTAAAAGAATCACAGGTTAGCATGACTGAACTCAAAGAGTGAGGTCCAGTATTTACCGGTTTAGTGTACTCTTCCTATAAAAAAAGTACATAAATGCGGAAAACGTCCGAAAATGCGGAATAGCTAGCGAGCCATACAAATGACTATCTCCTGTAACTTATTTTTATGTTTAGAATCCGTAATAGCGGAAATTTTCAAAAAAATGTTTTTGGAATTTTCCTTCTATTGTGCATTTTGAACGGGAAGATTGTTTTTTTATTATCTGGCATAAATATTGCGTATGTAATATTTATGCATTATGATGGCGTATTATGGACCGAATAATGCTGCTTTTGTTAGTCCTACACTATCAACTGACAGAATAAAATACATAATAGCAGATGAAAAACTGCTGCTATATGTATGAAATACTGATCGGAAGACCTTGCACAGGGTAAGGAAAGCAGGGTTAAGATGAACCGATGAATAAAGGGGGAGTGCCATGGACCGAGGATAATTGCATGCAGATATAGGAATCCTTTGTGGGGAAGCAGTAAAAAAAATAAAGGAGGGGTTTTTTGATGAAAAGAATATTATCATTACTACTTGTGATGCTTATGGTGATTGCGTCCCTTGCTGGCTGCACCAGCAAACCGGCAGCACCGGAAAGTGCAGGTGAACCTGCAGAAACTAAAGAACCTGAAGTGGTTCAGGAATTTTCAACGGTATACTACGACGAGATGACTACGCTTAATTATCTGGTTACAGCTAAGGAAACAGAGTACGGATTGGCAGGAAACCTGGTAGATACTCTTATCGAATACGACAAATACGGTGTTATCCAGCCATGTCTGGCTACGGATTGGACCGTTTCACCGGATGGACTTGTCTGGACGTTGAAGCTTCGTGAGAATGTATCATGGGTTACTCACGAAGGGAAAGAATATGCTAAATTGACAGCACAGGATTTTGTAGACTCGATGAAATACATACTTGATTCGACAAAAGCATCTCAAACATCACAAATAATATATAGCGTTATTAAAAATGCCGAAGCTTATTATAATGGGGAAATTAAAGATTTTTCCCAGGTGGGTGTAAAGGCCGTTGATGCCAATACCCTTGAATATACATTGTCAAAGCCGGTTCCCTATTTCCTATCCATGCTTAATTATGTTTGCTTCTTCCCTGTTAACGGCGCTTTCCTTAATGAAATGGGTGACCGCTTCGGAACCGACAATACGACACTCCTCTATAACGGCGCTTATATACTGGAAACCTTCGAGCCCCAGACAAGAAGAGTGCTGGCTAAGAATGAAAGTTACTGGGATAAGGACAATGTTCATATCCAGAAGCTTAATTATAAATACAACAAGGAAGCTGCTACTTTGGAAAGCGAGCTCTTCTTGCGCGGTGATGTTTCATATATTGAAATAATTCCAGCGTCCAGTCTTGACGAATGGATGAAGGATCCTGCAAAAAAGGAAATGATTCACCCGAGAAGAACAAGCCCATATACTTATTTCTACGCATTCAATTTTGATCCCAAATTTGATGCTGCATATGAACCAGACAACTGGAAGGTTGTTGTAAACAACAAGAATTTCCGCAAATCCTTGTTCCATGCGCTGGACCGCAAGGCTGCAATGCTGACCTCGGAGCCCTATGATCCGGAAAAGAGGATCACAAGCACCATTACTCCAAAGGAATTTGCTACGGCAAACGGCCTGGACTATACGCAGACAGGCAACCTGGCAGCAATTGCAAGCAGGGATTCCTTCAATGAAAGCGAAGCAATGAAATACAAGGCGGCTGCTCTTGAAGAGCTAAAGGGAAAGGCAAAGTTCCCAGTAAAAATATTGATGCCGTACAATTCCGGCGGAACTGAAGCTACCAACAGGGCACAGGTTGTCGAGCAGCAGCTGGAGAAGCTGCTTGGAACCGATTACATAGATATAGCTATTGAAGCTTATCCTCCTACCGGATATCTTGATGCTACAAGAAGAGCCGGGAACTATGCACTTCAGGAATGCAACTGGGGTCCTGACTATGCTGATCCCGAAACCTATACCGATCCTTTCATCAGGGACTCAAACTACAACTTCCCGGAATTCTGTGCGGAAAAGGATGAAAACGGACAGAACCTTTATGAAGTATATGAGAAAATGCTAAAAACAGCAAAAGCTGAATTGACGGACTTGGGCAAGAGGTACCAGCTCTTTGCTGATGCAGAAGCATATTTTATCGATCAATCTTTTGTAATTCCCTATGGTTTGGGCGGCGGCGGATATACAGCCTCCAAGCTGAACCCGTTGGAAGGACCATACTCAGCTTTCGGTGTGTCCTACCTGCGTTATAAATGGCAGCAGATACATGCAGAGTCTATGAACACAGAGGAATGGAATGCAGCTTATGCAACCTGGAAGCAGGAAAGGGAAGCAGCACTTAAGAATGCAAAGTACTAAACCCTGGAATATCTTCTGAATAATAATTGTTATGAAACAAGGACTTTTGAAAGATCGTCCTTGTTTCATAGCTTCCCACACCTCAAAAAAGGAGGAAAAACATGCTAAGATATTCGTTAAAACGCATATTGCAGTCCGCTCTGACGCTTTTTATAGTCATTACGGTAGTATTTTTACTTATGCGTCTCATGCCTGAAGAAGGTTACTTCGGAACCGGTTCCGACAAGCTTGACGCAGCACAGAAAGAGAACATACTCAGGTCATATGGTCTGAGAGATCCTATGTACCTCCAGCTAAAGAATTTTTACAGCAGTCTCTTGAAGGGAGATCTGGGCACATCTATTATTTACCGCCCAAAAGTACCCGTATCAGTGATCCTGAAGGGAAAGGTATTCTATTCACTTTATCTGGGACTCGCTTCAATAGGGGTTTCTCTTGTTTTGGGAATAGGTCTGGGTATTCTGATGTCACAATATAAAGGAAAGCTGTGGGATAAGCTAGGAACTGTCTATATCGTAGTAATAAACGCCGTGCCGGCTGCGGTATATTACCTTTTCATACAGCTTTATACTACCGAATGGTTCAAGCTGCCCATACTCTTCGATGTGGATAAGCCTGTCAGCTGGATACTTCCCATTGTTTCAATGTCTCTCGGCAGTATGGCGGGATATGCCATGTGGATGAGACGGTATATGGTGGATGAACTGAACAAGGACTACATACGCCTGGCTAAGGCAAAGGGGCTGAAAAACAGCGCCGTTATGGTGCGGCACGTTATGCGCAATGCCTTCGTGCCAATGGCTCAATACCTTCCTACTTCCATACTTCTTACAATCGCCGGTTCCTTGTACATTGAGTATTTATACTCCATACCAGGCATGGGTGGACTTTTGATAGATGCTATTCAGAGGCAGGACAATCCGCTTGTCCAGGCATTGGTTTTGATATATTCCGCCGTAAGTATCCTTGGCCTTTTCCTGGGTGATTTGCTTATGGCCCTGTGTGATCCGCGTATTAAACTTGAACATCAGGGAGGTAGCAGGTAATGAGTACTATGTTGAATAAACCTAACGACGGAATCGATGAGACACTCTTTACCCTGGCAGAATATGACGCCCGGGCAGCAGAGCTTGGAGGCTACTCGAACTATTCCTACTGGCGTTCCACCTGGCAGGTATTTCTCAAGAACAGAACCGCTTTTGTCCTGATGATAATTATTCTGGTATTATTGATTTTTACAATGATACAGCCATATTTGCCGAATCAGAAGCTTCCCAATGAGATATATCTGGATCCGGCTACCAAAATGCAGCTGAGGAATCATCCGCCGGATGCAGAGTACTGGTTCGGCACCAATTCCATTGGCCAGGATCTGTGGGCTCGTATCTGGAGCGGTACAAGGACCTCACTTTATATTGGAGTTGTAGTCGGATTTCTTACAGCCATACTAGGCATTATCGTGGGTGCGATATGGGGTTACGTGCGTAGGCTGGAGCGTCTGTTTACGGAGATTTATAACGTATTCGACAATATACCCACCACTGTAATACTCGTATTGCTTACCTATATTATGAGGCCTTCACTTTCAACGCTTATATTTGCTATGTGCATAACGGGCTGGCTTAGCGTATCCCGTATGATACGTAATATGATAGTTATTATAAGAGACCAGGAGTATAATCTTGCTTCCAGATGTCTGGGAACGCCGACAGGCAGGGTTATCACAAAGAACCTGCTGCCTTATCTGGTTTCGGTGATAATGCTTAGGATTGCCCTTGCGATTCCTATTGCCATAGGCTCGGAAGTGTTCCTGACTTATATCGGCTTAGGGCTGCCTGTTGATATACCTTCCCTGGGGAACCTTATTAACGAAGGCCGTCTAGTTATGATGAGCGCTTCCTTAAGATATCAGCTGTTCTTCCCTGCCATTGTGCTGTCGATTATTACAATATCATTCTATGTAATGGGTAATGCTTTCGGAGACGCAGCAGATCCCAGGAATCACGTTTAGGAGGTGGGAATATGGAAACACCTGTAAGTATTCTATCGGTTAAGGATCTGGTAATTAAGTTCAATCTTCGCGGAAAAACGCTTACTGCCATACGTGAAGCCTCAATGGATCTGTATAAGGGGGAAAGTCTTGCGATTGTGGGAGAATCAGGCTCGGGCAAATCGGTTTTCAACAAAGCCTTTATGGGACTGCTCGATAAAAATGGATGGGTTGAATCAGGTTCGATCCTTTACAAGGGTAAGGATCTGGCAAATTATAAGACCGAAAATGACTGGCTCAAAATTCGCGGTAAAGAGATTGCAATGGTCTTTCAAGACCCTATGACTTCGCTGAATCCTCTGAAAACTGTCGGAAAGCAAGTTCAGGAGGCAGTTGAGCTTCACCAGGGGTTAAGGGGCGAAGCTGCAAAGAAGGTAGTTCTGGATATACTCAAAGACGTAGGGATCTCTGAGCCTGAGAAGCGTTACAGGCAGTATCCCTTTGAGTTTTCAGGGGGTATGCGGCAGCGTGTCGTAATAGCAATCGCCATCGCCTGCAGGCCGGAAGTGCTCATCTGCGATGAGCCGACGACTGCGCTGGATGTTACCATACAAGCCCAGATACTGCAGCTCCTTAAAGGCTTGCAGGAAAAATACAGCCTGACAATAATATATATCACCCATGATCTGGGTGTTGTTGCAAATGTCGCAGACAGGGTCGCCGTCATGTATGCAGGGGATATCATTGAAATCGGAACGGCGGATGATGTGTTTTTCGATCCTCAGCATCCGTATACATGGGCGCTGCTTTCATCCCTGCCGCAGCTTGGCATAAAAGGGGAACCCCTGTATACCATACACGGTACGCCTCCCAACCTGTTCAAGGAGATCAAGGGAGATGCTTTCGCACCGAGAAATCCAAGGGCTCTTCAAGTTGATTTTGTTCACCGTCCGCCTTACTTTGAAGTCAGTGAAACCCACAAGGCCAAGACCTGGCTGCTGGATCCGCGGGCTCCGAAGGTGGAGCGGCCTAAATCCATTGAAAATATCCGGGCACAGTGGGGGGTGTTATAATGAATACACCTGAGAAGCTTCTGGAAATAAAAAATTTGAGCATCGAATTCGGAAAGAAAAAGAAAAGATTTATTGCTGTAAATGATGTGAGTTTTGATATTTATAAAGGAGAGACTCTTGGCCTGGTAGGCGAGTCAGGCTCCGGAAAGACCACCATCGGCAGGGCTATCATCCGGATCAACGAGACAAGCCACGGGGATATCCTCTTCAAAGGCCGCAGGATCAACGGCAAAATAGACAGAGCACTTGATCAGGAGGTCATCCGTAAGATCCAGATGATATTCCAGGATCCCATGGCATCACTAAATGAGCGTGCCAAAGTGGATTATATCGTATCGGAAGGACTGTATAACACGAGGAATTACAGTACGGAAGAGGAAAGGAAGAAAAAGGTCGAACAGGCTCTGCTTAATGTTGGCCTGCTGCCTGAGTTTGCTTCCCGTTTTCCGCATGAATTTTCAGGAGGACAGCGGCAGCGTATCGGTATTGCCCGCACCCTTGTGATGGAGCCGGAGCTTATTATTGCTGATGAGCCCATTTCTGCCCTTGACGTGTCCATTAGGGCACAGGTCTTGAATTTGATGAACGACCTTAAGAAAAGGCTTGGGCTGACATATTTGTTTATTGCGCACGATTTGTCGGTGGTGCGCTTCATAACCGACAGGGTCGCCGTTATCCATAAGGGCCGGATCGTTGAACTGGCAGAAACGGAGACACTCTATAAAAATCCGATCCACCCATATACAAGGGGATTGTTGTCGGCCATCCCGATTCCGAATCCGAAGCTGGAAAGAGAGAGACAGGTAAGCTTCTATGATCCAGGCACGCATAAGTATGAAGGCGATGCACCGAAGTGGGTCGAAGCCGAGCCGGGTCATTTTGTGCTGAAATAGTGAATATGTGTCAGGTTGTTATATGTGAAAGTGCTGCTGATTTTGTAATGATAAATCTTTTTTGCAGCATATATATTATCAGAAAAACAAACAAGCCAGCAATCCATTCGGATTACTGGCTTTTAACTTTCTGCGAATTTTAAAAGATAAAAGTTTACTGCATTGAAAGTAAAAAAGAAGACGTACTTTGAATAATGCATGTGTTTTTTTTTGCTAAAAAAATTATATCCAAGCATTTATTGAATTTTCAAACATATTATATACTGAGTTAAATGTTTACGTAAACATTTAACTCAGTATATATCAGTGATAAAATGCATGTCATTACTTACATAAAGGTTATTACTTCTTCGAAACTGGTCATATGTTAAAAAAAATGTTAAAAAGGAGGGCTATATTTTAGTGTTTATTAATTTCGTGAAAATTGCACAGCTCAAAAATGATTATTTAAGTTAGGGGGAGCAGAATGAAAAAAATTTTAATCCTTACATTTGTTCTACTGCTGATATTTACTAGTTTAAATTTGACTGCTTGTAGTAAAGAGCCAAGTAATCCGGATGTTAGTGGAAAAGAGAATGTATCCTCTGAAGAGACCAGCAAAGGTATGTATTATCCTTATATTAGTGCAGTCCTTGAATTACCGTACTTTATTGATCACAGAGTCGGACTTGAATTGGCCGGTAAGTATTGGGGTACTAAAACAGCCACTCTGGGGCCAAGCGATTATGATATGTCTGCAATGACATCGATAATTGACCAACAAATTGCTCAAAAACCTTCTGCGTTGTTTATATCTGCATTTGAGGATACTCTGGCCCCAGCTATAAATAAAGCTGTTGATCAAGACATTCCTGTATTTACAATTGATATGGATACAATCAAGAGTAATAGGCAAGTTTTTATCGGCGGAGATACCGTAGAATACGGACGCGTTCACGCTCACACAATAGCAGAGGCCCTTAACGGAAAAGGTGACATAATTCTAATGTGGAAAATGGGCCAGAATAGTCAGGATCAACGTGCTTTTGGTTTCAAGGACGAACTTAAAAACTATCCGAATATAAAGATTGTGCAGGAAGTAAATTCTGAAACAGACTCATCTAAGGATGCTGATGCTTTAAAAGCGGCATTACAAGCTAATCCTGACGTGACAGGAATTTCAACACTTGTTGCATCAGGGCCGGTTGCAGCTGCTACAGCTGTCCGTGAATTAGGAATGGCAGGTAAAGTCATGATTGTAGGTGATTCTAAGGATGAGGCTACTCTAAAACTTGTTGAGATCGGCGAGTTATATGCTACTGTAGCAATCAAAACAATTACCGAAAACTGGTATTCAGCTATGCTTATGGACGGAATTGCAAAAAATACTGTAAGTGTATCAAAGAACGATAAAGCAGCAGGAATTGACTCTCTTCCATCTTATATTGATATTGGAACCTTTGTAATTAAGAAAGATACTGCAAAGTATTTCTATCTGCCAAAAGACCCCTTTGACTATAGCAATTTCAAAGTCACTGCTCCGGATAAGAATGAAACCTACTATCTAGTTGGAGGAGTTCTTGAATTACCTTATTTCATTGATCATAGATTAGGTTTTGAAGCAGCGTGTAAAGAGTTGGGGGTACAGGGCAAGTTCCTTGGACCAAGTGATTATGATATGGCTGCAGAAGCTCAGATTATAGAGCAGGCTATTTCACAAAAACCAGCAGGTATCCTCGTAATGGCTTTTGAAGATACATTAGCCCCAGCAATTGATAAAGCAGTAGCTGCAGGAATTCCTGTAGTAACAATTGATATGGATACAATTAAAAGTAATCGTGACATGTTCGTCGGTGGAGATACCGTAGAGTATGGCCGTATTCACGCTCGAACCATGGCAGAGGCCCTTAATGGCAAAGGTGACATAATTCTGATGTGGAAGATGGGTCAAAACAGTCAAGACCAACGTGCTTTAGGTTTCAAGGATGAACTGAAAAAATACCCGGGCATCAGAATCGTACAGGAGGTCAATTCAGAGACAGATTCATCAAAAGATGCAGATGCTTTGAAATCAGCATTGCAGGCTAATCCGGGAGTAACCGGAATATCGACACTTGTTGCATCAGGGCCAGTTGCAGCAGCTACTGCTGTACGCGAACTTGGTATGACTGACAAGATTAAAATTATTGGTGACTCTAAGGATGAAGCTACTTTGAAACTGCTGGAAAACGGGGAGTTGTATGCTACTGTAGCTATTAAGACACGAATTGAGCCATATATTGCTATGAAAATGCTATATCTTAAGAATCATACAAATTTCTCCGTATCTCAGGATGATAAAGCAGCTGGAATTGATGTATTACCTAGCCGGGTTGATATAGGAACCTTTGTAATATACAAAGATACTGCGAAGTATTTTTACCTGGATTAATTAATAGAAAGTCAGAAGGATTGCCTTTAGAGTAAGAGGGGATTTACTATCCCCTCTCCAAATTGTCTTACTAAAACAAATAGATTTAGGATTGCTTTTTCTAAAATTTATTTTTCGGGGAGAAAGGGAAATGGTATGAAAGAACAAGGTGTAATTCCCAAGTTGCTGGATGTTCAAAACATCAGTAAAGCCTTTTATGGTAATAAAGTACTGGATGATGTCAGTTTTGACCTGGATTATGGGGAAGTGCTGGGTTTAGTGGGACAGAACGGAGCAGGAAAGAGCACACTTGTGAAGATTCTTACAGGCGCATATCAGCCTGATAGCGGCGACATTTATATAGAAGGAAAACTAGCAAAGCTGAATGATATCCATACCGCTAACAATAGCGGTGTTGCATTGGTGTTTCAAGAACTTTCATTAGCTCCAAATTTGACGGTAGCAGAAAATATTTTTATCGGAAATATACCTACAGACAGACTAGGTATTGTAGATAAAAGGAAGCTCTATCAAGAAACACAAAAGTTATTATCGAAGTTTGCTGTTAATATCAAACCTGATGATCTCATACAGAACCTGTCTATAGGAAAGCGTCAGATTGTTGAGATATTAAAGGCGATTTCCAAACAGCCTATGGTCTTGATCCTTGATGAACCGACCTCATCCCTTGAAGAAGCTGAGATTAATGTACTTTTTAACTTTATTGAAGAGCTGAAAAAGAATAGATTATCAATTATCTATATTTCCCATCATATGAGCGAAATCTTCCGAATCGTTGATAGAGTCATGATATTAAGGGATGGAAATAAAGTCGGAATGTTTAACAGGGATGAAATAGATGTAAAAGAGCTTATCGGAATAATGATAAACCAAGATTTTGATTCATTCTTTGGTAATGCAGATAAAGGGAGTCTTCAAGAGAATACCATTTTAGGAATAAAAAATTTTACCAAGGAATCAGTATTTCGTGATATCAACCTTGAAGTGAAAAAGGGAGAGATACTTGGTATAACAGGTATTGTCGGGTGTGGGAAAAACGAACTATGTAAAGCGATATATGGTGCAACTAAAATTGAAAAGGGAGAAGTTTACCTGGAAGGTGTAAAGATATCCATCAAGGATCCAAGTGATGCTAAGCGTTCAGGAGTTATCTTATTACCGGAGAACAGAAAAAATCAAGGATTGTTCTTGAACGATTCAATTCAGAACAACACAATTGCTTGTATTCTTCCTAAGGTTTCCCGATATGGTTTCCTGAATAAGGAAAAAATTAGAGAAGTTGCGGAACGCTATATAAATAAGCTGAAAATAAAACTAAGCTCTCAACATGAAATAATACGTTTTCTTTCCGGCGGGAATCAGCAAAAAGTACTAGTTGCAAAGTGCGTAGCTGCAGAGCCTAAATTGCTGATTACTATGGATCCAACCCGTGGCATCGATGTTGGATCGAAAGCTGACATACACAGACATCTTCACGGTTTAGCCCGTAAGGGGCTGGCGATTATAATGGTCACAGCCGATATTGATGAATTGATTAATATATGTGACCGCATTGTGGTTATGAATAATGGAATGATTACAAAAACATTCCTGCACGATCAATTTAATACAGGACAGATTCTGTTGTCCATGCACCAATCCTAATGAATGAGGGGGATAAATATGGGCGAAAACAAATTAAATTCACGTATGCTGGCAGGTCGGTTTTTAGGTATTAAAGAAGTGCCTCTATTGTTGGGGATTTTAGGAATCGCCACAGCATTGTCAATATCAAAGTCCAGCTTTCTCAATCCTGGAAATATCCACGCAATCTTCCTGGGCTCATCATTTGAATTAATTATAGCTATTGGAATGACATTGTTGTTTATTATGGGCGGATTTGATTTGTCGGTAGGATCAATAGCAGGTTTTAGCGGTGTGGTCCTGGGGCTTTGCTTCGATGCAGGTCTTGGTGTTGAAGTGGCTATTATAATGGGGATACTGGCAGCTAGCCTTATAGGATTTGCAAATGGAGTTATTATTTCTAAACTCCGAGTAAATGCGCTTATAACTACACTGGCAATGCAGATGATAATCCGCGGACTCATTTATATATTAACAAAAGGGGTAGGGAAGACCAACTTTCCTGATGAATTTAACATCATTGGCCGTGCAACCTGGTTAGGAGTTCAGACTCCCATCTACTTTTCACTGATCCTTGTTATTATTTTCAGCATACTATTTGCCCGTTCCAGTTGGTTCCGACAGTTCTATTTTATAGGTGGTAATGAAGAGGCAGCGAGGCTTTCAGCAATAAAAGTTGATAGACTGAGAATTTTTGCATATACCTTCACAGGTCTTATGGCGGGTATATCCGGAATTCTTCTTGCTTCCCGAATGGGTGGGGCAATCCCAACACAGGGGCAGGGTATGGAAATGACTATAATTGCCGGCTGTGTTATTGGAGGAAGTTCTCTTGGAGGCGGTGAGGGGTCTTTATTCGGATCTTTCCTTGGTATTTTTATCATGGCCCTTGTGCTCAATGCATTTAACCTGCTCGGAGTAAGCATTTATTGGCAGCGAATGATATTAGGCCTGATTCTTCTTACTGCTGTACTTGGGGATGTACTTCGAGAGAGAAAATTTGAATAGCATCAGTTTGAAAACTATAAGGTAAAATCATTTAAGACTTCTTGCATTAAGTATAGAGAGAAGGGAGCAATTATGGAAGCGAAAAGAAGTTTCAATGTTAACAAATTAAATGTCAGTGTTTTTCCGACAAGAGATCTTATGGGGAAGGCATGTGCAAGGGAGGCGGGAGAAATAATACGCAGCCTGCTTGCTGAAAAGGAATATGTAAGTATAATTTTTGCATCTGCTCCTTCTCAGATGGAAATGCTGAACGCCTTAATAAATGAGAAAGGCATTGAGTGGGACCGTGTAAAAGCTTTTCATATGGATGAATATATTGGGCTGCCGGCAGATGCCCCCCAGTCTTTCGGCAACTACTTGAAGATACGACTTTTTACAAAATTACCCTTCAAGAGTGTATTTTATATGGATGGGAATGCCCCTGACATAGAAGGTGAGTGTGAGCGCTACTCAAAGCTTTTAAGAGATAATCCCCCGGATATCTCATTCCTTGGAATTGGAGAAAATGGTCATATTGCTTTCAATGATCCACATATTGCAGATTTTGAAGATCCGCTGCCAGTCAAAATAAACTCTCATTTAGATTTTACTTGCAGGCAGCAGCAGGTTAATGACGTGTGGTTTAAAAGCTTGGAGGATGTGCCGTCGCAGGCTATTACCATTACGATAACAGGCCTGATGAAGGCTCAATATATTTTTACAACAGTCCCAGGGAAAACAAAGCAAAATATTATAAAAAAGTGTATCGAGGGACCAATCTCAATTGAATGTCCTGCTACAATTATTAGAACTCATGACAAATCTCGCTTGTTCCTTGATGATGATTCTGCGGCACTCTTGGATTTCAGTGTCCTGTAGTGGAACTAAAAGGATAATAGGAGGAATAAAATGCGCACTGTATTTGTTAATGCTAAAGTGATTACTCCATACCGCTTAATCGCTGAAGACGGCGGTATAATCGCAGAAGAGGGAAAGATTATAGAAGTTTTTGAGGATGGAAAACTTGAGAAACTGCCTGATGATACAGTCATTGATGCTGAGGGTCTCTATCTTTCTCCTGGGTTTATCGATATTCATACCCATGGAGCAGGAAATGCTGACTTTATGGATGGAACAGTAGAAGCAGTATGTACTGCTTGTAGGACACATATGCAATATGGTACAACTTCCATAGTTCCAACTACACTTTCAAGCAGGCAGGATGAACACTATACAAATCTTAAAAATATTGAAAAAGCATCGAAAATCAATGACAATATGCCGGAAATATTAGGCATTCATGTAGAGGGTCCGTACTTTTCTCCTGAACAGAATGGTGCTCAGGATTCGAAGCATATCAGAGAAATAGATCCTGAAGAATACAAAAATATCCTAGAATTTTGTCCATTCATTATTAGATGGACAGTAGCACCTGAAGTACCAGGAGGACTGGATATGGGGCGATGGTTGCATGAAAACGGTATTGTTGCCTCTATCGGGCACTCGAATGCAGTATATGAAGATGTTGTCCGCGCTTGCGAGAACGGATACTCAACAATTACCCATTTTTTTAATGGGATGTCCAGACTGATCCGTAAAAATGCCCTTATGTACCTGGGGGTTGCTGAAAGCGGTCTATTGCTGGATGACTTGATAGTGGAAATTATCGCAGACGGTAAGCATTTACCTCCAAGCTTACTTAAACTTATCTATAAAGCCAAAGGAGCAGATCGCATCTGTCTTGTAACTGATTCAATGCGTGCAGCTGGACTGGACGTTAATGAAAGTATTATTGGAAGTCTTACAAATGGTCAGCGGGTTGAGATTGAAGATGGTGTTGCTTATATGCCGGGCAGAAGAAGCTTTGGAGGAAGTATATGTACTGCTGACAGATTAATTAGAACAATGGTAGAGTTAGCAGATGTACCCCTTGTCGAAGCTGTTAAAATGCTAACCCTTGTTCCTGCCAAAGTATTGAAGGTTGATAACCGCAAAGGAAGCCTGATGGCTGGAAAAGATGCTGATATTATTCTTTTTGACGAAGATATCAACATAAAACTGGTCATGGTTAAAGGGAATGTTCGGGTGAATAAATTATGGCGGTAACTATTAAAGATGTAGCTAATGAGGCTGGTGTATCAATCGCTACTGTATCCCACGTTATAAATAAGACCAGATATGTGGGTGATGAACTTACTGACCGTGTTAACAACGCCATAAAAAAGTTAGGTTATTATCCTAATCAGCTCGTTGGCAGCTTAAGAAACAAAAAAACTTATACAGTAGGGTTGGTTCTTCCGAGTATATCTAATGAAACATTCGGCCTCTTCACGGAAATAATTCAGAAAATGCTTTTTAAATTTGGATATAACCTTATAATTTGCAACACATCCCATGATATTGTTTTAGAAGAAGAAGCATTCAACACAATGCTTATGAAAAAAGTTGATGCAATTATTGCTATACCTGTTTCTTCGAATAGTCAAAAATTAAGAGAAATTCAGGACAAGGGAGTTCCTATTGTACTGGTTGATCGTGTGATAGAAGATTTTGAGGTAGACACTGTAAGGGTAGATAACTTCAAGGGCACCTATGAAATAGTAAAATATCTTATAAATATCGGACACAGTTCTATCGGCTATATAGACAGGAAGGTCGCACAGTCACATTCCATAGACCAAAGAATGGGATACAAAAAGGCATTGGAGGACAATGGAATACCCTATGACGAATTGAAAGTCATATCTTCAAGCGGATATGACTATGAGGCAGGTATAGATTCTGTTAAGGCCTTGCTTAACCGTGCAAACAATATAACGGCTGTTTGTGCATATTATGATATTACTGCATTCGGTGCCATGAGAGGCATACTGGACATAGGATATCATATACCTGATGATATTTCCGTCGTTGGTTATGATGGTATGCCCTTTACTGCAGTATCATATCCCAGATTAACTACAGTTATAACACCTGTAGATAAGCTTGCCCATGAAGCATGTAATCTTGTGATTAAGAGGCTTGAGACTAAATACAATCAAGATAGGATTAAAATTAAGATAGAGAAAAAAGAAGATATTGTCATTGTACCTGAGTTAATTATCCGTGAATCTACTTCAAGTCCCCTAAGACATACGTAGGATGCTTTTCATGAATGAACGGGGCTTCTGATATAGGAGGTATTAGCTATGGATGAATTGATAGAAATTAATATCGAATATATCGGATTCTATAAAAGAATTGCTGGAAAAGATATTGAAACAAAAATTATATCGGAAAATGCCATAGAGGGAATTCATGAAGTAAAGCGATATTTAAGAGAACAGTATGGAATAGCTGAAAATTTCATGTTGATAGTAAATAATGAAAGCATAATAAAGCTTATTAAAGATAAGCATAGAAAGCTGTATCACTCTGATACCTTTAAGGTTATTCCCATCATATCAGGAGGGTAGTATAGCAGACTTTTAGATAGGGGGGTAAATCAAATGTATGGTTTTATGGGAAAAATATTGCATGTAGATTTAACAAGCCAGAAATTTTATATTGAGAAACCGGATGCTGGGTTTTATAGAAAGTATGTTGGAGGCAGTTGTCTTGGAGGGTACTATGTATTCAAAAATATGGAAACAAATACTAACCCGCTGGATGAAAACAATGTAATAGTCTTTTCGGTCTCACCTACAACAGGTGCCGCTGTTAGCGGAGCTTCCAGGCATTGCGTTACCTCAAAGTCTCCACTGACTAATACTATTGCAAGCAGTGAAGCAGGCGGCTATTGGGGACCAGAACTAAAGTTTTCTGGATTCGATGCTATTGTTATTACCGGTAAGGCGCCAAGGCCTGTTTATTTATGGGTTCATGACGATGAATTTGAATTGAAGGATGCATCCCACATTTGGGGGAAAATCACAGGGGAAGCACAGGATATTATAAGAGAAGAGTTAGGTGATGATAGGGTACGAGTAGCACTAATTGGGCCAGGCGGAGAAAATTTGGTCAAGTATGCCTGTATATCCAATGAATTAGGGCACTTTAACGGCCGAAACGGCATGGGGGCTGTAATGGGTTCTAAAAATTTAAAAGCAATTGCAGTCAGAGGAAGTAAAAAACTGAATTTTTATGATCCTGAAGGAGTAAAAGAAGTTGCACAGAAAGCGGTACAAAAAGTAAGGGAAAATCCAGGTTCAGCTGCTTTTAAGGAATTGGGTACAAATCAGAACTTTGAATGGCACACTCCGGTGGGAGGTGTACCGACACGCAACTGGTCTTCAGGTACCTTTGAGAATGTAGAAAAAATAAATGCCCGCGCATTAAAAGATTCGGTTTTGAAAAAAAGCGGAACTTGCTGGGCTTGTGCTCAAAGCTGTAAAAGAGTTGTAGAAGTTAATTCCCCTCCTTATGTTGAGGCAAAGTATGGAGGCCCGGAATATGAAAGTGCAGCTATGTGCGGTTCTAACCTGGGTATTGATGATATAGTAGGTATTAGCAAAATAAATGAAATGTGCAGTAAATATACTTTAGACACCATATCCTTTGGAGGTGTAGTCGGTTTTGTCATGGAGTGCTTTGAAAAGGGCATTATTTCTGTTAATGACACCTGTGGGATTCCTATAAGGTTTGGTGATGCTGAAACAGTTATTAAGTTGGTAGAAATGACAGCAAAGAGGATAGGCGTTGGAAATTTATTAGCTGAAGGTACTGCTGTATTAGCAGAAATGTTGGGGCCTGAAGCCCAAAAGTATGCAGTACATGTAAAGGGTAAGGAATTTCCCGCTCATATGCCTCAGGTAAAAGCCTCAATGGCTTTAGCCTATGCTTGCTTACCTGGCGGCCCTGATCATGTTTCTTCAGAGCACGACCCCATTATAGCAACTGAAGATATATCCTACAGGTTAAGGGCTTTAGGGTTTGACCAGCCTGCAGATCCTGTTGATCTAAACAATGAAAAAAGCAAATTGTTCTGGACTACTCAATGCAGCTACAGTATTGTGGACTCTTTTTCCATATGCCAGTTTATTTTTGGTTTAGTAACAATCCTTGATTATGACGATCTGGTTTATTTTGTAAATTACGTAACAGGCTGGCAAACAAATCTCTATGAATTGATGCTTATAGGTGAAAGAAAAGTTCAAATCTTTCATGCTTTTAATCAACGGGAGGGATTCACTCCACTGCACGACATTTTGCCGGAAAAGTTATATATGCCATTGGAAAATGTTGGTCCATCAGCAGGATTCAAAGTGAGTAGAGAAGATTTCTTAAATGCTAGAAATTTATATTATGGATTTGCAGGCTGGGATCCAATTACAGGAGAAGTATCCGAGAATAAGCTGAGAAAGCTTGGATTGGAATGGATTATAGAGTGCTTGAGTAAATAAAACAATTTTCAAAGTCCCTAATAGTTAGCAAAATGTTAGCAAAACTGAATAAATTTACTTTATGTAATCGTGATGCAAAAAATAAACAAGCCGGCAATCCATTTGGATTACTGGCTTTTAACATTCAATAATGGTCCGGGTGACAGGAATTGAACCTGCGACCTCTTGAACCTCATAGTATTACTATAGAAAATGAAATATGGCTTGAAATGGTTGAAAACATTGGCTTACAGGCTTCGTGGATGTTAAGTATATTAGCCAATATATCGTGTCTGGTGTTGTTATAATATGTAATATACACTATAATTAGGATATGTTCTTCCTTGATTATTATTAAGGGTTCGGACGAATTATTCGTTATTTCTTTAAGGGGATGGAGGGTAAAAACATGGTATACAGCAAGAAAATCATGAGTTTGATAATGGTTGGGATTATTCTGGTTTGCTTATTGCCTGCTCCGGTGGATGCTGCTTCAAAATCAATTGGCATTGATACAAATGTTTACAATGATGAAATACAAAGGGCTATCAATTTGGGGATTGTACCAGATGATATGCTGGCAGACTACACGAAAAATGTAACCCATAAGCAGGTATACACTCTACTGAATAATTGCATTAAGCTCAAAACCGGGAACTATAATGCGGATTGGTCGAAGCTGACTGACGCTGCCGATTCAAGGAAGCCGGTTAACAGGCAGCAGACGGCAGAAATAGTGTATAAAGCAGCCAAGCTTCTTGAAGATACCAGTAAGGTGTGGTATACCAATGCCCTGTATTTTAGTGCTGATAAACTGGATCAGGAGCTTGTGAAAGCATACATCAAAGAATGCAATCCCACTTACACGGATATACTTCCTCTTGATTTCATGCAAGTAGTTCGGACTATGAAGGAGTATTCCGAATATGACTTTAGTCTGAATGCTGATAAGACAGGTTACTCACAAGAAAAGGCTGATGCGATTGATTATGTGACAAAAAAGAGTGATAGTATAAGCGGCAAAAAAATAATGGAGTTGACACAGGATTACCGCTTCAGACCAAAAGACAACACCACAAATGCTGAAGCCATTATCGCAGCATACAGGTTATATAATGGGATTGATGAAAAGCCGGAATATGTAAAGCTTGAGGCTGTGGGTCCAAACACCGTTCCAGCAGAGCTTTTGACAAAAGAATGTACACTGCCGGATGCGAGCAACAATAAGCTGCCACAATGGAAAGGCGTTGGTATTACAAACAAAGGCGGTGCTTTGGCTGGAGCATTATTTCAAAACGAGAACAGGAACTTTCATGAGAATGAAATAAAGTTCCTGTCTGAAAATGGCTTTAACTTTGTTCGTGTATTTTTTAGCTTCTCGACCCTTGGATATCCTGATTATGAGAAGGGTATAGTCAATGAGACAGAGCTTAGGGAGCTGGATAAGCTAATCGCATGGGGCATGAAATATAATGTGCATATCTGTATTTGCATGTATGGACAGCCGGAATTGGGCAAAGAGCCATGGCCCACAGAGATTACGACAGGTGACTTCTTTACAAACGTGCAGAAACAGAAGAATGCAAAGGACTATTGGAGGATGCTTTCCAGGAGATATGCCAATATCCCGAACAGGTATCTCAGCTTTAACCTGATGAACGAGCCTGAACCACCATCAGATGAAGTCCAAACCGCAGTATTCAAGCCGATAGTCGAGGCCATCTGGGAAGAATGTCCCGGCAGGGTTATTATAGCGGACTGTACGGGGGCGTCTTGTGAGGGCTTGGCCAAGCTGGGGGTTGCGCTGTCGTACCATTTATATGTACCCAATACCATCTGCTATAACGGCTTGGACTTTATGAGGGAAGCATTCCCTTATCTGGAGACACCTCAGTGGCCGATGGTATATCTGCCGGGCCTGCTTGACAGCGGAGCAGACCGAGATTCTGTTATCATTGAGGGCAGCTTTGATAAAGGAAGCATTGGTATCTATGTAGATGGCATCGCAAAGGATTCAGATGCAACGCTTGCAATAAGTGCCGACGGAAAGAATATTTTACAGGAAAAAGTCATAGGGACAAGTCAGTCTGACAATTGGGGGAAAATCATAAGAAAGGAATATGCAGCAGAATTTGCAGCGGGGACAACAAAGCTGGAAATAAAGGTATCAGGCTGGCTCAGATATGGGCGTATCCAGATAAAGCAGCCGGGGAAAAAAGATATCAACATGTATCCCCATGATATATACTGTTATGAATGGAATGCTGTAGCACCTAAAATACTTGTACATAATGACGGAAGCTTTGAGAACAACAATTCACCTCGAAAGATGGTTGATGGGGACTATATTTATCAATGGGCGGTAAAAGAACACCAGGCTGTGGCGGAAAAATACAATGTCGGCTTTATGATTGGCGAGTTCGGGCCTTTTGGAGAGACGCTGCCGAAGGCTACATTACTCGCTTATATGGATACCATCCTGGGCGGATTGAGCAGTAACGGACTGGGCTGGTGCAACGGCGGTTTTATCGGAAGCGGTTATATTGCAACTTTTGCTCCTTACAGTGACGAATATAGATTTTCTAAATTGTCCGACTCTGACCTATACATCAATGATGAACTGTTTTCAATATATAAAGAGCATACTAAATAGAAAAGACTATGCGAAAGTATAGATGTTTCCGATGAAGCTCTTAAAAATTTCATAGTATAAGCAAAAATAAACAAGCCTGTAATCATTGCGATTACAGGCTTTTAACTTTCAATAATGGTCTGGGTGACAGGAATTGAACCTGCGACCTCTTGAACCCCATTCAAGCGCGCTACCAAGCTGCGCCACACCCAGATATTTGATAACATTCGTGATACTTATAAAATATAACATAAAAGCTTTTGAAATTCAAGACCATATGTTTGACAAAGCTGCAATTTTTGCCGGAATTTTTACCGGAGGCAAAAGCTCGTTGATATTAAGATTGTACCAGGAATTTCAATATATATACATCCTTTAGAACTACTTCAATAGTAAGCTGGAACTATTTTTTCAAATTGCTTATTTTTAGCAGGATTATGAGAACCCATGGAGAAATATATAATGATTATGTTAATATATGAAATTTAACCGTTTACCTATGTTACGCGAGGAGCCACGAAACCATGAGAACAAAAAAGAGCAAAATGTCATCTGTTTATATATTCCCGGTATTGTTTTTTATTATTTGTTCATCATATTTAATTAGATTCTTGTTTTTCAATATTGAGACTGAAATAGTTAAATATAACTCTATAGAGAACACCATAAGGACAAAGGCACTTATTGTAAGGAATGAATCCACTGTCGCGCTTCCCGCGGGAGTGGAAATAAGCTATAAAGTCAATGAGGGAGACAAGGTTTCTTTTGGTAAGAAAATACTTGAGATCGTAAAGGGCAATAAGGCAGACGATGATATCGCAATAAAAATACAACAGTTGGACCAAAGGATTAAAGAGGTAAAGCAGTCCGACATCAACAACAATTTTTTCTCACAGGATAAGGAAAAGATAGAAAGCCAGATAAACGAAAAGGTGGCTGAACTGAAGAATATTGCCAAAACCGGAGATTATGAAAAGCTTGATACAGTAAAGGACGATCTGACTGCCAATCTGTACAAGAAATCTCTTGTGTATGGAAGCGGAAGCTTCTTTGGCAAGAATCTCGAGCAGCTTGAAAAGGAAAAACTCACACTGGAAGGTATCTACAATAACAGTATAGATGACATATATGCTCCGATTTCCGGTGTTGTAAGCTACAGTATCGATGGTTATGAGCAGATACTGAGTCCTTTGAATATAAAAGCCTTTAAGCTTGGCAGCATCAAGGAGATATTTGAAACTCTGGATGAAAAGAAGCAGGATGAAGCTGAAGCCGCTTCCATCGGCATCAAGCTTGTTGATAATTTTGAGTGGTATACCTGCAGCATGATCAGCGAGGAGCAGGCCAGGGGTATGAAGATAGGGAAAAAAATCAAGCTCAGGTTCACTGAATTCGAAAATACCCAGATCAACGGAGAGGTCTATGAGGTATCACAGCCGGAGGGTGGGACTTGTCTGGTAATAATGAAGATCACCGAGCATATAAATGGTTTTTATAAAAAGAGATTGGTTGAAATGGATATTATAGAGGACTATAATGAGGGGTTCACAGTTCCTAAAAAAGCTATAGTAGTCAAGGATAATATCAAGGGAGTATATGTTATAAAGAGCGGAATGGTCAAGTTTGTACCTGTTGCCGTTATGGTTGAGGATGTGGAGACATGTTTGGTCCGGAACCTCAGTAAGGAGGATTCGGATTACAAATCGGGCTATGATTCCCTGAAGATATTTGATGAAGTTATTACTACAACTAAAAGGGTTAAGGAGAATCAGGTTTTGACCGATAAAATATAGGAGGGGTTTTACTTTGCAGGAAATCAGAGACAATATAGCGAATATATCCCGGAATATAAGGGATATTTGCGTTAGAACCGGTAAAGACCCTGGCAGCATTACGATAATTGCTGTGACAAAGACAGTTGCAGCAGATCGCATCAATTATGCATTAGGGTGTGGAATACATAACATTGGCGAGAATAAAGTGCAAGAGATAATGGCAAAATATGAAAATGTTGAGGGAAATGTTAACTGGCACCTGATAGGGCATTTACAAACCAACAAGGTAAAATATATAATAGATAAAGTAGAACTCATTCATTCTGTTGACAGCTTAAGTCTGGCAGAGGAAATAAGCAGGAGAGCTCTTAAAGCCGGACTGGTGAAAAATATATTAGTGCAGGTAAATGTAGCGCAGGAAGATACCAAGTTCGGTGTTGACTATGAGGAAACAGACAGCTTTGTAAAGCAGCTGTCAGAGCTTCCCGGCATAAGGGTAAAGGGGCTTATGACAATTGCTCCGTATTATGAGGATACTGAGCTGGTTAGGCCGGTATTCAGACGGCTTAAGGAAAAGTATGATGATCTGGCTGAAGCAAATATAACAAACGTAGAAATGAAATACTTATCCATGGGTATGACAAATGACTTTAAGGCAGCAATTGAAGAGGGTTCCAACATGGTAAGGATTGGGACAGGTATTTTTGGAACAAGGAATTACAATATTTAACAAGGATTTTAATATATAACAAGGGGGTATAGCAATGTCGGCCAACATATTAAACAAGGTACTTTATTTCATGGGAATAGGGGAAGCCGCTGAGGAAGAGCATGAAGAGGTTGAAGCCGTGAAGCCTCAGATAGAAGCAGTAACTACGAGTGTACATAAGAAGAGCAATGTAGTGAATATACATTCTGCGACTTCGCCGATGAAGGTAGTGCTTGTGGAACCTGCCTCTTATGATGAGGTTCAATCCATATGTGATGACCTTAAAAGTAAAAAGCCTATAATAATCAATTTTGAAGAAATGGATAAGGAAGTAGCCAAAAGGATGGTAGATTTCATCAGTGGCGCGGTTTATGCACTGGATGGTACTATTCAGAAGGTCTCAAACGGCATAGTACTGGTTGCTCCCTCTAATGTCGATGTGCTGGGTAATATAAAGAACACTATAGGCGACGAGGACTTTGATCTGGAAGGTATTTTCAGCTGGCTTAAATAATTAATGCCCAAGTAATGAAAGAATGAGAGTGGTTACATGAAATATGTATTAGCAACGACTGTATCATATTTTTTTGAGTTTCTCAATTTTATGATACTGATAAGAGTCTTTTTGTCATGGTTCAATTATAATCCCAACAACAAGCTGATTATGCTTGTATTCCAATTGACTGATCCGGTGCTGGAGCCTTTTAAAAGGCTGTCAGGCAGATTGGGAATAAATACTGGGATGATAGATTTTTCTCCAATAATATCGTTATTATTTCTCTATTATATAGTGAAACCTTTGCTGCTTACGCTTATAGCCACATTCTTTTAAGAGGTAGCTTCGTGAAGGATAATAATCAGATATTGGATAGGTTCAGGGACTATGAAGACAGGGTGCTGGTGAATGAGCTGCTTGAATATGCAGAGGTATGCACATCGGGATATACCCTGAGAAGTACGGATTTTTTAGATCCCAGGCAGCAGAAGATCGCAGAGGACGTACTCAGCCGGCAAAAGGGTATAAGCTATGGCTTTTTTGGCGGGATAGAAGAAAGTGAAAGAGCTGTGTGTGTTATCCATGATGAAAACTACGAGATAACAGAAGAGGATATTCCAATCGGAATAATCTCCATAACCTGGAATAGAATCAGCAGGAAGCTTTCTCACAGGGATTTTCTCGGAAGCATTCTGGGATGCGGAATAAAAAGGGAAAAGATTGGAGATATTATTTTAGACGAATGCAGGGCATATGTAGCTTGCATGTCTGATATTACCAGATATCTTTTATACAATCTCAACAAGGTCGGCAGTACGGCGGTAAGTGTGTCTGAAGCTGTTGAAGTACAAAAGAAAGAGGAAAAGGTAAAGACAATATCATCAACCGTTGCATCACTAAGATTGGATAGCCTTGTAGCAACTGGCTGCGGAGTTTCCAGGGCAAAAGCTGCAGAAACGATAAAAAGCGGCAAGGTCAAGGTAAATTGGGAGGATACTTCCAATTCTTCGAAGGAAATTAAGCAGGGGGATGTAATATCTATACGGGGTAAAGGCAGGATAGTGCTGGAAGAAGTATCAGGGACTACTAAAAAAGACAGGATAAAAATCACAATTAAGAAATACTTGTGATGGAGGGTGAGGGAATATGATTACTCCGATGGATGTTAGGAACAAGGAGTTCAAGAAAGGCTTAAGGGGCTATAGGGAAAGTGAAGTCGATGAATTTCTGGATAAGCTTGTAGCGGATTACGAAAGAATATACAGAGAGAATGGGGAGCTTAAGGAAAGAGTAGCTATTGACAAAGAGCGGATCGAAAGCTATAACAGTATGGAAAAATCCCTGCAGAATACTCTTTTAGTCGCACAGACAACTGCTGAGGATATAGTTGCAAATGCAAGGAAAAAGTCGGATATGATCATAAAAGAGGCTGAGGATCAGGCCAGAAAAATTATAGAAGATGCAAACCACAGTATTATAAAAATTAATAAGGATTATGAAGAATTGAAAAAGGAAGTACAGGTCTTTAAGACAAGGTTCAAGACACTTTTGGAGTCTGAGCTTGAAGCGCTTAATGCAACCTTGAAGGATATATAAGAGCATATGAACTAAAGAAGACTCTTTCACAAGGCTGTGAAAGAGTTTTGTCATGATTACTGGGAGGATGTAAAATGGAACTCAGGTATATTGCCGGTGAGAACAGCAAAAGAAAGATAGTAAAGGTCAGGGATGTCTCCATAGGGGATGGGGGTTTTGACATTATAGCAGGCCCTTGCTCTGTTGAAGCTCTGGATATGCTTTTGGAGACCTCCGGCTGGATTAAGGCTTACGGTGCGGTAATTCTGCGGGGCGGTGCATTCAAGCCGCGTACTTCACCCTATACCTTTCAGGGACTAAAGGAGGAAGGTCTGAAGCACCTTAAACAGGCATCGATCATAACAGGTCTGCCTGTGGTATCCGAGATCATGGATCCGAGAGATATGGAGCTGATATACGGATATGTGGATATGTTCCAGATAGGCTCAAGGAATATGCAGAATTTTTCTCTCCTCAAGGAAGTGGGTAAGGCTGATAAGCCTGTACTTCTGAAGAGGGGAATGGCAGCGACAATAGAAGACTTTCTCATGGCAGCAGAATACATAGCCTCTGAAGGCAATGATAATATCGTGCTTTGTGAGAGGGGTATCAGAACCTTTGAGAACTATACAAGGAATACTCTTGATATTACTGCGGTGCCTATACTGAAAAGTCTGTGCAAGCTTCCGGTCATAGTTGATCCAAGCCATGGCACCGGCAGAAGGGATCTGATTCTCCCGATGTCTCTGGCAGCAATGGCCGCTGGAGCCGACGGGGTGATGATCGAGGTGCATCCATGTCCGGAAAATGCTCTTTCAGATGGGGAACAGTCCCTGAATCTGCAGGAGTTCAAGGAAATTGCCGGAAGACTTAAGTCTACAGAGGAGTGCTTCTGTGACATCCGCAAGAAATGAATATTTATAATGAAATGATGATAATATAAAGTCATGAAGTGTTTCCTTTGAGGGCATTTCATGACTTTATATTTTGCGCTTCAGGAGGTGTAAATATGGATATTGATAATACCGAAGTCAAGGAACTGGAAGGCAGGGTGGAGAAAATTGCACTTATGCTTGAAAAGGCCAAGATAGGTGAGTATGTCAATATTATGACCAAGCCGAAAACACTTCTCCTGAACAATTTTATAGGTGGGGTGGCCAGAGGCTTTGGAACGGCAATCGGATTTACAATACTCGGGGCAGTTGTTCTCTACCTCATGAGGCAGGCGATGCTTTTGAACCTTCCTTTCATCGGTGGTTTTATTGCGGAGATAGTCAAAATAGTACAGGATCATCTATGATCAAATATAGAGGAGGCAGCAAAAATGGACAAAAAAGACCTGAAGCACTATGAGGAGGTCTTAAGGAAAGAGAAGGAGGAAAGGGAGGATTCCCTTATAGATGATGGGATGGGGCTTGGTATATCCCTGAGGGATCAGACCAGCGAGCTTTCATCCTATGACAACCATCCCGGGGATCTGGGCAATGAAACCTATGAAGCCGAAAAGAATCTTTCCTTCAGAACAAGGGAGAAATTCCTGTTAAGCGAGGTGCAGGTTGCTTTAGACAAGATTGCAGACGGCACCTTCGGTTTATGTGAGATATGCCATAAGGAAATAGGGAAGGCCAGACTGGAAATAAGGCCGTACACCCGGCTATGCATACACTGTGAGAATGATATGGAACAGAAGATAGATGATGAGGAAAAGGGGAGGCCTATAGAGGAGCAGGTGCTGTTTCCGCCCTTCGGAAGATCCTTTACCGACAATTCCACAGAGGATAATGTAGTATATGATGGTGAAGACACCTGGGATTCAGTGAATGAGTACAATGTAAGGATGTCGGATAATCAATTCGGTGAGGAGGATGAAAGGGTAGGATATGTTGAGGATGTGGAACAGATAAGCAATGAACAGTATAAGAGACAGCTTGAGTGAGATAGATAGGGAATCAGGGAGGGACGCTGGTGCAGGGATACGAGGCTGCGGGGTTTCGGGGCTGCGAGGCGCCATTTGTAGGGAACGCATTTCATGCGTTCCGTTATGGTGTGTTATGTTGTTTGTTTGCTGCGCGCAAATGGAAAGACTTTTTCTAAATTTTATGATATAATCGTAAAGGCAATATTCATTTATGTATAAGGGGGAATTTTATTGTATCCTTTTATTATCGCAGCAGTAATTGTTGCTCTGGATCAGATAATAAAGAATGTACTGGTTAAAGCGCTGGCAAACGGACCAATTGTAGTGATCAGGAATTTTTTCAACCTTGTTTATGTTGAAAACTACGGAATAGCTTTTGGAATGTTTAAAAACAAAACGTTGTTTTTTATAATTACACAATCCATAATAGCGATAATAATATCATATGTCATCTACAAGCTTCACAGTAAAAGCATGCCGTTGACAATATGTCTTTCATTGATTCTCGGAGGCGCGATCGGTAATCTCATTGACAGAATAAGGATAGGATTTGTTATTGACTATCTGTCCTTCAGCATATTCCCTCCGGTCTTTAACCTTGCAGATTCAGCAATAGTAGTGGGCGCAATACTTCTAAGCCTGCTTTTGCTGTTTGATAAAAATATAAAAATATAGTCACTAGTTGCTAGATTTAGGGAGGGCTCTGGGGTTACAGGGTTCCAAGGCGTAGGGAACGCATTGTATATGTTCCGCTGTAGGGGCGCCCACCGGGCGTCTGTTGTAGGGGCGATTCATGAATCGCCCGTACGGGGGTGAATTTATGGAGGTCAGAGAATTCAATATTGAACCGGAGGAAGCCGGAAAAAGGCTGGATTCATTTCTTTCTGAAAAAATAGAGGGCTATTCCAGGACATACATGCAAAAGCTTATTGATGATGGAAGCTGTAAGGTAAATGGAAAAAGTGCAAAACCGAATCTCAAGCTCCGCCAGGATGATCAGGTGGAGGTTGTCATTCCAGATCCGGTTCCTCTTGAGGTAGAACCCGAAAAGATCGATCTGGACATAGTGTATGAGGATGACGATATCATAGTGATCAACAAGCCCCAGGGTATGGTAGTGCATCCTGCTCACGGCAACTATTCAGGTACTGTTGTAAATGCGTTGCTTTCACACTGCGGGAGTCTTTCGGACTATAACAGCCTTACCGGGATAAACGGTGTGATGAGGCCGGGGATAGTACATAGAATAGATAAGGATACTTCTGGTATAATAGTTATTGCCAAGACTAATGAGGCACATCTTTCGCTGTCGGAGCAGCTTAAGGAGCACAGCATAACCAGAAAATACGTGGCTCTCCTTGAAGGCAGACTCAAAAATGAAAGTGGAACTGTCGAGACGCTCATTGGAAGGAATCCCAAGGACAGAAAGCAAATGGCGGTTGTCAGCATAAATGGCAAGAAGGCTGTTACCCATTATAGGGTACTTGAACGGTTTGAAAACCACACCTTGATAGAAGCAGTGCTGGAGACGGGCAGGACACATCAGATAAGGGTGCATATGGCTTATCAGGGGCACCCTGTTGTAGGGGATACTGTGTATGGTTACAAAAAGCAGAGTTTTGATACCAATGGACAGCTGCTTCATGCCAGGATACTTGGTTTTCTGCATCCAACCAGAAAAGAATATGTTGAATTTGAAGCCTCTCTTCCTGACTACTTTGAAAAAATATTAAAGCTTTTAAGGAGTAAAAGCCTATAGACAAAATACAAGTACTGTGTTAAAATCTATTAAAACATGGAACCTTTAAACTTGTCCAGTGAGGCATGGAAGGATCATAGAACTACGCCTTTAATCTGCCTCACGGCAGATTTTTTGCATTTTCAGATAAAATCATGGAGGAAGAACAATGAAGATCAAGACCGAAATAATGGATGAGAAAGCATTGGACAGAGCTCTTACCAGAATAACCCATGAAATAATTGAGAGGAACAAGGGGGTTGAGGATCTGGTGCTGCTTGGGATAAGGACAAGAGGAGTTACATTGGCAAAAAGACTGTGTGAGAAAATAAAAGGCATCGAGGGTGTGGAGCTGCCTGTCGGTTCCCTTGATATTACAAGCTACAGGGATGATATCAAGGACATAAAGGATATGCCCCGGCAGAACACTACCGACATAAGCTTCGATATCAGCGGCAGGAAGGTAATACTTGTCGACGACGTGCTCTATACCGGAAGGACTGTAAGAGCTGCAATGGATGCCATTGTGGATATAGGAAGGCCCCTGAACATACAGCTTGCAGTGCTGGTAGACAGGGGTCACAGGGAGTTTCCTATCAGAGCCGACTATGTAGGAAAGAATGTTCCTACTTCTAGAAGCGAGAAGGTTATTGTCAATGTCAGGGAAGCGGATGACAGGGACGGAGTGTTGATCGGAGAATAAGAGTAGAGTATTTTTGCTACTCTTTTTTAATGTGTTTGGAGGTGAAAATATGAGTCTGCTTATTAAACATTGCAGCATTGCAGACCCGGAAACCGCATATGAAGAGCTTAATGACATTTATATTGAAAACGGAGTGGTAGTAAAGATAGCGCCTCTAATCAGCCAGAGTGCCGGAAGAGTGATAGATGCAAGGGGCTTTCATGTGCTGCCGGGCTTTGTTGATATGCATACGCACCTGAGGGAGCCCGGCTTTGAATATAAAGAGACGGTTCGTTCCGGTACAATAGCAGCAGCAAGGGGAGGATACACTACAATCTGCTGCATGCCCAACACCAGACCGGTAATAGATGATGAGGCTTCATTGCAAAGGCTGCTGGACATCATAGAAAAGGATGCAGCAGTCAATGTGCATCCGATTGCAGCGATTTCAAGGGGTCAGAAAAGCGGAGAGCTTACAGATATGAAGAAACTGAGGGAAATGGGCGCTGCTGCATTTTCCGACGATGGAAAGCCAGTGATGACTGCTGCTCTTCTGAGAGAGGCGCTTATTGCCGCTAAAGCTGACGATCATCTGATAATCGAGCATTGCGAGGAGTTGAGCCTGGCAGAGGGCGGAGCGATAAACGCAGGCAAAAAAGCCGAACAGCTTGGAATCAGGGGTATACATCCATTGTCTGAGGAACTGAATGTAATGAGAGACATAATGATTGCTGAGGAGACCGGCTCACGTATACATATTGCCCATGTCAGTACGGCCGGGTCCGTAGGTATAATAAGGGCTGCAAAGGGCAGGGGGGTCAGGGTTACCTGTGAGGTGACACCTCATCACATAGGGCTGACTGAAGAGATAATAACCCCGGGCTTCACTGACTGCAAAGTGAATCCGCCTCTAAGGACTGCCGGGGATATCAAAGCCCTGAAGGAAGCTCTTAAGGATGGCACTATAGATATAATAGCAACTGATCATGCTCCTCACCATAAGGATGAGAAAAATGATGATTTTTACAGCTCGGCCTTTGGAATATCAGGTATAGAGACTGCCTTTTCCGTTTGTTATTCAGAGCTGGTGGAGACCGGAATACTTACACTGAAGGAATTGGCAGGTAAAATGAGCAGCAATCCGGCGAGGATATTGGGGCTGGATGCAGGAGCGATAAAGGAAGGCAGAACTGCCGAGCTGGTAATAGTTGATACAGCAAGGGAAATAGCAGTTGACAGGGAAAAGCTTTTGTCGAAAGGTAAAAATACTCCCTTACATGGGAAGAATTATAAAGGTGATGTGGTGTACACAATAGTAAAAGGAAGGATAGCTTACGAGAATAAATAAGATAGGAGTGGTTGATATGTTCACGGACAAACTGATTGAAGGGATCATTAAATGCCGGAATCACACAATTGTAGGTCTGGATCCGAGGCTTGACTATATCCCGGAGTATATTTCCAGGGAGATTGACGGGGGAGCTCCTCTGAAAGATAATGCAAGGTTTATTGCCGAAGCATTTTTAAGCTTCAACAAAGAGATAATAGACAATGTATATGATTTAGTGCCGGCTGTAAAGCCCCAGATAGCTTTTTACGAGCAGTACGGCACAGCGGGCTTCGAATGCTATATGAAGACCTGTGAATATGCAAAAGCAAAAGGGCTTCTGGTGGTAGGAGATGTGAAAAGGAGCGATATAGGTTCTACAGCAGAAGCATACTCGGATTTTTACCTGGGCAATAATGAGTGGTCGGCAGAAACCGATTGCATTACGATCAACCCATACTTTGGTACAGACTCCATAATGCCTTTTATAAAGAACTGTGAGAAAAACGGGAAAGGGCTTTATGTACTTGTGAAAACCTCCAATAAATCTTCAACGGATATACAAGACCTGGAAGCAGGAGGCAAGAAGGTTTACGAGCACGTGGCCGAGCTGGTGGTCAAGCTTGGAGAGGGACTTACTGGTAAATACGGTTACAGCTCGGTAGGTGCAGTGGTTGGGGCGACCTTCAGGAGTGATGGGCTCAAGCTCAGGAAGCTTATGAAAAACACCTATTTCCTGGTACCTGGCTATGGAGCACAGGGCGGTACGGCAGAGGATGCGGCAGTATGCTTCAATGAGGATGGGCTTGGAGCTGTCGTAAACTCATCCAGAGGCATAATTGCAGCTTATAAGAATGCGGAGTACAGCAGTAGGTTCAGCGGGAAGGAATTTGGATTGGCAGCCAGAGAAGCGGCAATAGCCATGAGGGATGATATAAACAGGGAGCTTGAGAAAGCAGGTAAAATTGCATGGTAGGAGTGGAGGGCACTATGCGGCATATGGGAAAAGTAGTGGAGAACAGAGAGCTGTGCAATGATATTTATGAGATACTTATAGAGTGCCCGGAAATAGCCGGGGAGGCTAAACCGGGGCAATTTCTGCATGTCAGGATAAAGAGCGGTATTGACCCCCTTTTGAGAAGGCCTATTAGCATAAGCAGGGTTTATAGGGATATGGGACATATATCTCTGATATACCAGGTCATCGGAAGAGGAACAAAGGAAATGACATCAATAAAGAAGGGCGGGGAAATAGATATTATGGGACCTTTGGGAAATGGTTTCACTCTCTTTCCCGGCAAGAAATGCGCTGTAGTAGGCGGGGGGATGGGTGTGGCTCCATTGCTGGAGCTGGCCGCCAGTATTCCCGGCTGTGATGCATATATAGGCTTCAGATGCAGTACTTTTAAGCTTGATGAGTATAGATCCGCCTGTAAGGAGCTTTTTGTGGCTACTGAGGACGGAAGCACAGGAAGCAGGGGCTATGTGACGGATTTAATAAAGGATATAAAAGAATATGATATTGTATATACCTGTGGCCCAAAGCTGATGATGAAAAAAGTCAAAGAGCTCTGTGAGAATAATTCGGTGCGGTGCTTTGTTTCCATTGAGGAAAGGATGGGCTGCGGCATAGGAGCATGCCTGGTATGTGCCTGCAGGATAAAGGACGGAGCAGAATGGCACCATAAGAAGGTGTGTACCGACGGTCCGGTATTCGAGGCTGGGGAGGTGGATTTCGATGCCTGATATCAGTGTTGATCTGGCGGGTATAAAACTGAAAAATCCGGTGATTACCGCCTCCGGAACCTTCGGCTTCGGCAGGGAGTATGCCAAGTATTATGATCTCGACAGGCTCGGGGGAATTGCTGTAAAGGGGCTGACCTTAGAACCCAGGGAGGGTAATAGTCCCCCGAGAATAGCAGAGACTCCCGCAGGTATACTTAACAGTGTAGGGCTGCAGAATCCTGGGGTGAAATACTTCCTGGACAAGGAACTGTCTTTTCTGCGCAGGTATGATGTAGCAGTCATTGCCAATATTGCCGGAAATACAGTGGAAGAGTACTGCAGGATGACAGAGAGCCTCGGCAGTCATGTGGATGGAATAGAGCTGAACATATCCTGCCCTAATGTCAAGGAAGGCGGAGTGGCTTTTGGAATCAAGTGTGAGTCGGTGTACAACATAACAAGAAAGGTAAAAGAATACTGCAAGGTGCCGCTTATAGTCAAACTGTCCCCCAATGTAACCGATATAAGGGAGATTGCACTGGCAGCCCAGGAGGCTGGAGCTGACGCCTTATCGCTTATCAATACGCTGCTTGGTATGGCAATTGATATTAAAACAAGGAAGCCAGTACTTGCTAATACTGTAGGAGGGCTTTCGGGTCCTGCTGTAAAGCCGGTTGCGGTTAGAATGGTGTGGCAGGTGGCACAGGCTGTGAGTATACCGGTAATAGGAATGGGTGGTATAAGCACCTGGGAGGATGCGGTGGAATTCATCCTGGCAGGCGCTGATGCAGTGGCAGTAGGAACAGCGAATTTCATAAGTCCCTATGCGCCTCTGGAAATAGTTGAGGGGATAGAGAATTATCTTATAAAAAACAATTTTGATAGTATAAATGAATTAAAAGGAAATATAAAATAAATTGATGGAGGGGATAATATATGCTTAGTAGTAAAAAAATCAATGATATCATGGAAAAGACGGGGGTGCTGCAATCGGGACATTTTCTGCTTACCTCAGGGAAGCACAGCAATAGATACATGCAGTGTGCAAAGATATTCCAGCATCCGGATATAAGTGCGGAGATTTCAAAAGCACTGGCAGAAAAATATGACGGTTATGATATAGATATAGTAATCGGTCCTGCAATAGGGGGAATAATACTGGCTTATGAAGTGGCAAGACAGCTGGAGGTAAGGGCACTTTTTGCAGAGCGGGAAAATGGCGCAATGACTTTGAGAAGAGGATTTGAAATAAAACCAGGCTCCAGAGTATTGGTGGTAGAGGATGTTATTACAACAGGAGGATCTGTAAAAGAAGTTATTGAGGTAGTCCGCAAGGTAGGCGGAGAGGTAGTAGGCGTAGCCAGCGTAGTAGACAGAAGCGGCGGCAAGGCTTTATTCGATGTGCCCTTCAAAAGTGCAATAAAAATTGAGATTGATACATACGAGCCTGAGGAATGCCCTTTGTGCAAATCCGGATCTACAGCAGTAAAACCTGGAAGCAGAAATATATAACCGGATTATTGAACTTACATTATGTTAAAAAAAGTTCACAAAAAGTACATAATTAATTCTTTAACAATAATTCCTTATAGCCTTAGAAATATCAGCAAAGTTTAAGAAATATATGTAAAAATAGTACCATAAAATGTAAAGAATTTATCAAAAACTGAATAATGATTATTGAATTATTAGAAAAATCTATGTATTATATAATAAATACAACAAAAAGGAGGTTTAATTAATGGCAGAAAAAAGAGAAAACTGGGGAAGTAAGTTAGGTCTTATTCTGGCAATGGCCGGTAATGCAGTTGGTCTGGGTAATTTCTGGAGATACCCGTACACAGCAGCAAAAAACGGCGGCGGTTCATTCATGATTCCATATTTCGGTGCACTTATTCTTATGGGTATTCCTTTGATGTTTGTTGAATGGAGTCTTGGAAGGTACGGCGGCAAGTATGGTCATGGCAGCCTGGGTCCAATGGTATACCTTCAGGCTAGAGAGGGTGTAAAGCCAAAGACAGCTGCAATACTTGGCGGTTTTGCAGGTGCTATAGCACTTGGTGTTACAGTGCTTGTTAACAGTTACTACAACCATATCATAGGTTGGACAATTGGTTATGCATTTGAGTCACTCACAGGCGGATACATGGATAAGTCAATGAGCACAGGTGAATTCTTTGTTAATTACATACAGTCACCTGCCCTGGTATTCACATTCTGGATAATAGCTCTTGCTGTACTGTATTTCGCAGTTGCAGGCGGTATCCAGAAGGGTATCGAAGTTCTGGCAAAGTTCATGATGCCTACAATTTATGTTTTTGGTGCCATACTTATAGTAAGAACCTTGACACTTGGTACACCGGTTAATCCGGATTGGTCTCCTATCAAAGGACTTGACTATATCTGGTCTCCAAGATGGCAGGATTTGAACTGGGGATCAGCACTTGCTGCGGCAGGACAGATTTTCTTCACTCTGTCACTTGGTATGGGTATTATATGTAACTATGCTTCATACCTTAAACCTGAGGATGATATAGTACTTTCCGGTATAGCTACAATAGGTCTTAATGAGGCAGCTGAAGTTATACTTGGTGGTACAATAGCTATTCCGATAGCTTACACATACCTCGGGCCGGAAGGATTGTCAGCAAGTATAGGCTTATCCTTCATATCACTGCCTAACATCTTCAGAGAAATGGGCGGTGGACAGCTCTTCGGGGCATTCTGGTTCTTGCTTCTTGCCTTTGCAGGTATTACTTCTGCAGTTGCTATGTATAATTATATAGTTTCACTGTTGGAAGAAAGCTTTGGAATGCCAAAGAAGAGAGCATCCTTGACAGTATTCTTCCTATACATCCTGGTTGGTCTTCCGGTAGCTCTTGAACCAATCCTTACAAAGACTGCAGACCTTGCATACTTCTCTGAGTTAGACAACTGGGTAGGTACTTACCTCCTCGTTGTACTTGGCGGACTTGAAGCTATAGTTGTTGGATGGTTGAATGGTAAGAATTCCTGGATGGTTCTATAAAGGATTCATACAGTTCCTGACACCAGTATCGATTATACTACTTCTCATTGGATCAACAATGAATAATCTTAAAGCCGGTTACTTCAAAATCGTACCGGACTTCGTTGCTGGGACACCGGTTCTTGTTCCTTGGGTTCAGGGAGCAAGATTAGTGATGCTTGTAGTATTGGCATTCGGATTCTATCAAGCATACAAGACCGTTAAGGAAAAATACGGTGTTGAATTAGAAAGCGGTCAAGTATCAATAAGAAAGTAAGGAGGGAATATAAATGTCAGGTGGAGCATTAGGTTTTATGGTATTAGCTTGGGGCATTATACTGGGAACAGTAGCAATTTCCCTCAGCGCATTAGTAAAGCACAGCAAATAACAAAAATAAACCCCCACTGAATGTGGGGGTTTTTTTGGAGGTAACGCATGGAAAGGGACTTAATTATTGTCTTGGAAGACTTAAAGAAGAAGATAAGTAAAGCATATGCAGGAAAACAGAAAGAGAAGTTTGAAAAAGATATTACAGCACTTATAAATGAATATAATTCTTTGGAGATTCCAGAAGCCCTTGCAGATACCTATGAAAGCTTAAAGAACAAAGGCAGGGAGCTTATGAAGGAATCCAATATAAAGCAGGAAAAAAAGGTAGATTACTACCTGAGATATTGTGGAGCGGCTATTTATGATTTTAAAGGGAATTTACAGCCTTTAAACACTATACTGAAGTCATTTTTGCTGACTAGTGCGCTTTTCTTTGTATTAGCACCCCAGTATTTTTCGTTTGTAATGCCTATTCTGTTTGCCGTACCGATTTTTTTGGGATTGAGAGGTATGAGGAAAAGAGTATTGAATGGTCTTTATATGGGAATTACAGTAGTTCCTATGTCTATGCTGGTTGCAATTGTCTGGATCAGGAATGCAATTCTGACAATAACTACGGGTACTTTCAGCAACTTTGTAGCACAGCTGGCCCAATCCTACGGTTTCTCTATCGAGTTTACACTGAACCTGGCAATAGCTTGTATAGGACTTAGCGTGGTTATGCTCGCAAGCTCCATAGTGCTGCTGTATAGTGCGATTAAATACAGAAAAATGTTCATATAATGGAAAAAAAGCTGTTGGCTTTATAAGCCGGCAGCTTCATTTTTTCATATTATTTATTCTCTCTTCATCAGGAGTCATGTACATGGTAAAATAATTATCATAGATAACCATTCCAGGCTTTGCACCGCCCGGTTTTTTAACATTCTTCCTGCGTGTATAGTCCACAGGCACCTTGGAGGACATCCTGCCCTTGCTGTAAAATGCTGCAAGGTTGGCGGCTTCCTCAAGTGTGGTATCATCCACCTCTTTGCCCTCAGTCTTTATTATTACATGGGAGCCGGGTATATCCTTGGTATGAAGCCACACATCCTGATTGGTGGCGAATTTAAGGGTTAAATAATCGTTCTGGACATTATTCTTGCCTACGTATATCTCAAAGCCTGAGGAGGATATGTAGCGCATAGGCTTGGAAGCTTTGGACTGCTTGTTCTTTACGGCTTTTCTTGCTTTTGTATAGCCCTGCTCAGCCAGTTCATTCCTTATCTCTTCGATCTCCAGCTCCTCAGTGCACTTATCCAGGTTGTCAAGCTGTGTCTCCAGGTACATTATCTCCTGCTTGTTCTCTTCAAGCTGATCATTTATCTTGTTTATGGCATTTTTTGATTTGTTGTAATGCTTGTAATATCTCTGAGCATTAGCTGAGGGAGAAAGTCTGGTATCCATTGAGATTTCTATGAATTCACCCTCCGGAGAGTAATAGTTCTGCAGCCTTACTTTTTCCTGTCCCTTGTGCAGATCATATATATTAGACATTATAAGATCCCCATATATCTTGTATTTCTCTGAATCTGCCGCATCCTGAAGCTCGCTGTTCAGTATCTCAAGCTTCTTGTAGCAGCGGTCCAGCCTGTTCGCAATGATCTTGTGTATGTCTCCTGATTTCTGCTTTATCCTGTCCTTTGAATCCTTTTCGTGATAGAACCGTTCAACCGTCTCGCTTATGTTTGAGAATTCCTGAATATCATAGCCTTTGTAAATACCGAGTATGAAGCAGGAAAAATCGGAAGCTTTTCCATCCTTATAGACTATGTTTGGCTTGAAAGAGGCTTTAAGCACTGCTTCCTGAAATTTTGAAAATGCATTATGAAGCCTTCCGATAAGCTCAGTACTGCATTGCTTCAGGTCGGTATCGCAGTCTATTGCCGCTTCCAGACAGATATTCCGCGCGACTGCCGGACTGATCCCATTGTATGTATTCATAAGGAATTTTTCCGCCCTTATACTGCCGGGGACCCTTGCTATTGCTGTATAGAAGCTCTCCTTCGCAGCTGTAAGGGGGTTGGTCTTTTCCCCGGAGGGAGGATATTCATATTCCCCGCCGGGAAGTATCTCTCTTACACTGCTGATCTCAAAGCTGACCCTTTTAATACTGTCTATGATCCTTCCTGTAGGCCTGTCGATAAAAATGATATTACTGTGTCTGCCCATAATCTCTGCAATAAGGGCCTTATGGGTGCTGTAACCCATTTCATCCGCAGAATCAATGTCTATTTCTATTATTCTTTCAAAATCAGGTTGTCTGACAGAAACGACACGGCCTCCCAGAAGATGCTTTCTAAGGAGCATGCAAAAGGAAGGGGGCACGGTCGGATTTGATTTGTTCTCTCCTGTCAGATGCACTCTGGGATATGTTGAACTTGCACTCAGAAGCAGCTTAAAACTGTCCTTATAGCTTCTTATATGAATCAGCAGCTCATCTTTTTCCGGCTGATACACTTTGTCGATCTTCCCATTCACCAGTTTTTCATTCAATTCATGGACAATAGAATTGACCACTGAACCATCAAAAGGCATTTGATGCACCTCCTCATATAAGCTATATTATAGCACTGAATAGGGCTTTTTACTACAAAGGCCGGATTTTACAGCAGGCTGTATTACGGATATCGATAATTAATGAATTATTCAGTAAACTGGAGATATATCAAGCAAATCAAAAAGAATCAAAAAATTTTAACTAAAATATGTTTAATAATACATTTATATGTTATAATACAATATAAATCGCAGAGATTTATTATTATAGATGGTATATTTCTGTGAGGCTGGGCAGGAGGTATTATGCTGAACTTTTACAAGTATCACGGTTTGGGTAATGACTTTATACTGGTAGATAACAGGGACAACTCCATAGAAGCGGGTCCGCAGCTTGCTGCAAAAATGTGCCACAGGTTCTTCGGGATAGGCGCTGACGGTCTGATATCGGCTGAAAGCAGCAGCAGGGCGGATATAAGGATGATCATCTATAATTCTGACGGCAGCAGGGCTGAAATGTGCGGAAACGGATTAAGGTGCTTCACTAAATTCGCTTATGAAAAGCTGGGTGTCAGAAAGGACCGGATGATTGTAGAAACAGACGCAGGAATACTGAATGCAGGGGTAATATCGAAGGACCTGGCCGTTGCTGCCGTAAAGGTGAATATGGGCAGGCCTGTTTTTGAGAGTGAAAGAATACCCTGCACCATAAAAGGGAATCCGATCCTTGACCATGAGATTAACATAGGGGGAAAAGCTTTTAAGATAACGGGCATGTTCCTGGGAGTTCCTCACACAGTAATATTTACTGATGAAATAGAGGATGAAACGGTCGTACATTATGGTAAGCTTATAGAGAACAGTGATATTTTTCCCGGAAAAACCAATGTTAACTTTGTTAAAATAAAGAACAATAAGGAAATTATCCTGAGAACCTGGGAAAGAGGAGCGGGCTATACCTACGCCTGTGGAACAGGCGCATGTGCAAGCGTGGTTGCAGGTATTTTGAACGGATTGCTCAGTGATGACGTACTTGTTCATTTGAGAGGCGGGGATTTGAATATCAGCTGGCCGGATAAAGCCGATGTTTTTATGGAAGGGCCTGCTGAAGAGGTCTACAAAGGAGAATATATACTGAAGTGAGTATAATCAATAGACGGAAGGATGATGGATTTGATAAAGAGCATGACGGGCTTTGGAAGAGGAGAATTCAGTCAGGGTACAAGTACTTTTTCCGTTGACGTAAGATCTGTCAATCACAGGTACAGTGATATATCAGTCAGAATGCCCAGGGCAATGTCTGTACTGGAAGAAAAGGTAAGGGAGTTTGTAGGTGAAAGGATAAGCAGAGGCAAGGTAGATGTGTATGTAAACTACAGCACCTTCGGGCAGAGCTCACAGGTAAAGCTGGACACCAACCTTGCAAAAGCTTATGTAGATTCTCTGAACACATTAAAAGAGATGTTTGCAATAAGGGACGACATCAGCCTGTCGCTGCTTACCAGATTTCCTGATATCATGGCTCTCGAAACTGTTGAGCAGGATATGGAAGAACTGTGGCTCATACTGAAAGAAGCGTTGGAGATTGCATTCAAGGCATTGGTTGAAATGAGGCAGAGAGAAGGAGAAAGGCTTAAGAACGACCTTCTTGAAAAGCTGGTTACTGTTAAGGGTTTTGTTGAAGACATCAAGGGAAAAACATACAGTATAGTTGATGAATACAAGAACAAGCTATATGATAGAATAAAAGAACTGACAAAGGATATACCGTTTGATGAAAACAGGCTTCTTACAGAAGTAGCAATTTTTGCCGATAAGTCAAGTATAGACGAAGAGATCGTAAGGCTTGAGAGTCATATGGATGAGCTGCGGAAAGCACTTAATTTCAATGGATCTGTAGGGAAAAAACTGGACTTCATAATACAGGAGATGAACAGGGAAGTAAATACAATAGGCTCAAAGATTACCGATCTGGGTATATTGAACAATGTTATAAGCATTAAGACTGAAATTGAGAAAATAAGAGAACAAGTGCAAAATATTGAATAAACGGAGGTAAAGTATGGGAATCAAGCTAATTAATATCGGTTTTGGCAATATAGTATCGGCAAATAGGTTGGTTGCTATTGTCAGTCCTGAATCTGCACCGATAAAGAGGATAATACAGGAAGCAAGAGACAGGGGAATGCTGATTGATGCTACATATGGCAGAAGAACAAGAGCAGTGATAATAACAGACAGTGATCACATAATCCTTTCTGCGGTTCAGCCGGAGACTGTAGCACACAGGCTTATAGACCGTGATACAGATGAAAGCGAAGAGGATACAACAGAGGAATAAAAAAAGTGGAGGGGAATATGGATAGCAAGGGGCTGCTTATTGTTATATCAGGGCCTTCGGGTGCAGGTAAAGGCACCATATGCAGGGAACTCCTTCGCGGTTACAATGAAAACCTCGAGCTTTCTGTTTCTGCGACGACCAGAAAGCCTCGGGAAGGGGAAGCTGAAGGGATAAACTACTTTTTCAAGGAAAAGCAGGAGTTTATCAAAATGGTAGAGAATGGGGAGTTTATTGAATATGCGAAAGTCCATGATAATTATTATGGAACTCCCAGGAAGTATGTAATGGATAAGCTTGAAGAAGGGAAGGATGTCATTCTGGAGATAGATGTCCAGGGAGGAATGAAATTAAAGCATGTTTTTGATGAAGCTGTCTTTATTTTCATAATGCCGCCTTCTTTTGAGGAGCTGAGGAAAAGAATAGAAGGCCGTGGCACGGAATCAGAGCAGGACATTTGCAAAAGGATGAAAAATGCTTATGGTGAGATAGGTTACGTCCATAACTATGATTATGTGGTAGTGAATGATGATTTAAGGGATGCAGCAGTAAAAATAAACTGCATACTCACTGCAGAAAAATGCAGGATCAAAAGATGTAATTTTGACATTGAAAATTTCAGGGAGGGATAAGATGATATATCCTACTTTATCATCATTATTGGAAAAGGTGGACAGCAAGTATACTCTTGTAGTTGCTGTCGCCAAAAGGGCAAGGCAGCTGGTAGACGGGCAGCCGAAGCTTACAAGGGTTGATTCAAACAAACCTGTTACAATAGCGATCAATGAAATAAACGAGAACAAGATCATGTATGAAAGAAACAAACCGGTAAAACCAACAGAGTGATAGGTGAATAAAATGCTTAAAGGAAAGAATATAGTCCTCGGGGTATCGGGAGGCATTGCTGCATATAAGGCCTGTGAGCTGGTAAGCAGGATCAAAAAGCTGGATGCTGAAGTGCACGTCATTATGACTGACTCTGCAGCCAGATTCGTCACCCCCCTTACCTTCCAGTCCCTTTCATTGAACCAGGTAGCCTCAGATATGTTTGAGGTGCCGAAGTACTGGGAGATTGAGCATATATCGCTTGCTAAGCTGGCCGACGTGTTTGTGATCGCCCCTGCAACAGCCAATATTATCGGCAAGCTTGCAGGGGGAATTGCTGATGATATGCTTTCCACAACAGTCATGGCCACAAGAGCGCCGGTTATAATTGCACCTGCAATGAATACGAATATGTATGAAAATCCTGTGGTTCAGAGGAATATCAGTATATTAAAGGATATGGGCTACAGCTTTGTTGAACCGGAGGAAGGTCGACTGGCCTGCGGTGACGTGGGAAGGGGAAAAATGGCTGACCCGTCTGTGATTGAAGGGGTTATAATTGAGGTATTAAGCCGGACACAGGATCTGGCAGGTAAAACTGTGCTTGTGACTGCCGGACCGACGAGAGAGGCTATTGACCCCGTAAGATTCATATCCAATCATTCTACAGGCAAAATGGGTTATGCAATTGCAGAAAAGGCGGCAAGGAGAGGGGCAAGGGTCCATCTTGTCTCAGGGCCTGTAAGCCTTGATACACCCTTTGGGGTGACAAGGCACGATGTTGTGTCTGCAGAAGATATGTACAACAAGGTAATGGAGCTATTTCCGGCTTGCGATATAGTAATAAAGGCTGCTGCCGTAGCTGATTATGTACCTGCGACCACATACAGCCAGAAGGTGAAGAAAACCTCCGGGGAGCTTGAATTAAAGCTTAGGAAGACCCATGATATACTTTACGAATTGGGGAAAATCAAAGGCGATAAGATAATAGTGGGTTTTGCAATGGAGACAGAGAAGCTCATTGAGAATGCAGCCCAGAAGGTAAGGAACAAGAACCTTGACTTCATAGTAGCCAATGATCTTCATGAACCGGGAGCAGGCTTTGCTGCCGATACCAACGTAGTGAAGCTCATAGACAGGGAAGGGAATATCGAGAGTATTCCCCTTAAGAAAAAGCTCGAGGTTGCAGATATAATTATTGATAGAATAAGAGATTTAAAGCGTACGTAGCGGTACGCTTTTAAACTATGTTGGGGAGAACAATATGGATAAAAAATTGTATGCAGAGGTCATAGTCGCCAACAAGTGCAAAGAGACGGACAGGACCTACAGCTACCTGATCCCTGAGGATATGGTGGGATCAATTGCAGCCGGCAGCAGGGTCATTGTGCCCTTCGGCATGGGAAACAAGCAGCTGGAGGGATATGTGTTGGACATTAAGGACAGCATAGAATTCAACGCATCAAGAGTGAAACCGATAGTAAGAGCTCTGGATGATGAACCTGTAATGTCCCCGGAGCTTGTAGAACTGGCAAAATGGATGAAAAACAAATATCTGAGCTATTATATAGATGCCATACAGGCTATCGTGCCTTCTCCTGTGAGGACAAAAAGCAGCTATACCATAGAGCTTTCCGACAGTGAGGACATATATGGAAAGCTTGAAAAACTGAATTCCAACAGTATGATGGAAATAGTCGAATTCCTTGAAGTGAACGGAGGAAGCGCCAGGCTGGAGGCTTTGAAGGAATATTTCAGTGACCGTAAAATAGACTATTATATAAAGAAGCTTATGGAAGCAGATATTATATGCAAGCTTCAGCAGATTGGCAACAAGATTGGGAAGAAGAGTGCAAAGCTACTGTACACGGCAGAAGGTATAAGCATTGAGTTGAGTAAAAATGCAAGCAAGCAGAAGGAGATATACGGACTGATAATGGAGAATCCGGGTATAACTCTTGCAAAGCTCAAGGAAATCTGCAGAGACTGTGATTCAGTCGTAAGAACAATGCAGAAAAAAGGGTATATCAGGATAGAGGAAAGGGACGAATACAGGAAAGTTGATTTCAAAGTGTACAGTGAGGAAAAACATAAGCTTTCGGAGGATCAGCAGAAAACCCTGGCAAACATAAGGAGTTTCTTTTCCGTGGGTAAGGATGTGGTGTTGCATGGAGTCACCGGCAGTGGAAAGACTGAGATATACCTTGAACTGATCGAGGAGTGCCTGACCCAGGGTAAGGATTCTATAATGCTGGTGCCTGAAATATCTCTGACGCCTCAGATGGTCTCCAGGTTCAAAAACCGCTTTGGCGACAGTATTGCAGTTCTTCACAGCGGTCTGTCCGAGGGTGAGAAATACGATGAGTGGAGAAGAATAAAAGCAGGCCGGGTAAAGGTGGCGATTGGTGCACGCTCGGCGGTTTTCGCCCCCTTTGGATCCCTTGGGATCATAATAATCGATGAGGAGCATGAGCATACATATAAGTCAGAAATAAGACCCAAATACCTGACCCGTGAGGTAGCGGAAAAAAGATGCCGTCTCGAAGGGGCACATCTGCTTATGGGCTCTGCAACCCCTTCTATTGAGACTTATTACAGAGCCAGGACAGGAGAGCTTGGGCTGGCCGAACTCCAGTACAGGGTGAATGGGAGCCCCATGCCGGAGGTTGAGGTAGTGGATATGAGGGAAGAGCTGAAGTCGGGAAATAAGACAATATTCAGCAGCAGCCTGACAGAAGCAATACTTGATACTCTCAGAAGCGGAGATCAGATGATACTGTTCCTCAACAGGAGAGGGCATTCCACCTTTGTATCCTGCAGACAGTGCGGAATTGTTATGAGATGTCCAAGATGCAGTATTTCTCTGACATATCATATGAAAAGTGAAAAGCTTGTCTGTCATTACTGCGGATATGAAAGGGATAATCCAGATATATGTCCGAACTGTAAAAGTGACAAGATAAAGTACTTCGGAGTAGGTACTCAGAAGCTGGAAAAGGAGTTTCAGAAAAAGTTCTCTGTTAAAAACATACTGAGAATGGATGCAGATACTACCTCAAGAAAGAACTCACACCAGGAGCTTCTGGACAAATACAGAAGAAGAGAGGCAAATGTACTGCTGGGCACCCAGATGATTTCCAAAGGCCTGGATTTTCCGGATGTCACGCTGGTAGGTGTAATAGCTGCAGATACGAGTCTGAATCTACCGGATTTCAGATCGGGAGAGCGTACTTTCCAGATGATAGCACAGGTGGCGGGCCGTTCCGGCAGAGCGAGCAAGAAAGGCCGTGTTATCGTACAGACATACAGCCCCGAGCATTACAGTATTGAATATGCCCGGCACCATGATTACAAGGGCTTTTACCAGCAGGAGATAATGCTCAGGAAAGAGCTTGGATATCCGCCTTTTTCAAGCATAGCTAATATTATAATAAGCGGAACAGTGGAGAATGAAGTCATAAAATATGCCAATGAAATAAGCCTTCTTCTGGATGAAAGCCTTAAAAAGTATAGTGATGTAGAAAAACTGGGACCTGCAGCAGCGACAATATCACGTATAAAAAACAGGTTCAGGTGGCAGATAGTAATAAGGAGCAAAAGCGAAGAAGCTTTGAGAGCCATACTCGGGGATCTATCCAATACCTGCGGAGAAGGACAGTCCAATGCAAGTATAAGTATGGATTTAAACCCACAAAATATGTTATGATAAAGACAGATACGAGTTGCGAGGGTATGGGCGATTCATGAATCGCCCGTACAGGCTTCGAAGAATATTCTCAATACGCACAACGTGTAACGCGAAACGCGCAATTATTGTTATTTTAGGAGGATTATATGGCTATTAGGACTATCAGAAAAGATGGGGATGAAGTATTAAGGAAGGTGTCAAGAAAGGTAGAAGTTATTGATGATAGAATTCTGACACTGCTTGATGATATGAAGGATACGATGCACAAGGCTGAAGGGGTCGGGCTTGCCGCTCCCCAGGTCGGTGTATTGAGAAGAGTTGTTGTGATTGACATTGGAGAAGGACTTATTGAGCTTATTAATCCGGTTATTGTCTACGAAAGCGGAGAACAGCTGGAAGAGGAAGGCTGCCTCAGCATACCCGGTATAAGAGGGCAGGTGAAAAGGCCTGCCAAGGTAATAGTGAGAGCCATGGATAGAATAGGGGAAACCTTTGAGATGACAGGTACGGAGCTTTTGGCAATAGCCTTCTCCCATGAGATTGATCATTTGAATGGCATTCTTTTTACCGACAAGGCTATTAGCAAGACCTCCGACAAGGACGAATAAGTTGCGAAAGGGAAGGACAGCAAATGAGAATAATTTTTATGGGTACTCCCGATTTTGCAGTTCCATGCCTTAAAGAGCTGCTTTTACAGAAGCATGATATTGCAGCTGTTGTCACTCAGCCCGACAGAGCGAAGGGAAGGGGCAAAAAGCTTGCACCACCTCCGGTTAAGGTGCTGGCAGAAGAGGCAGGAATACCTGTATACCAGCCGGAAAAAATAAAAACTGAGGAGTTCACACAGGTACTGAAGGCTTTAAAGCCTGATTTGATTATTGTAGTTGCCTTCGGGCAGATACTTTCCCAGGAGATACTTGACATACCGCCTTTAGGCTGCATTAATGTACATGCCTCGCTTCTTCCAAAATACAGAGGTGCGGCGCCCATTAACTGGTGCATAATAAACGGAGAGCATAAAACGGGTATTACCACCATGTATATGGATAAGGGACTGGATACAGGGGATATAATATTAAAAAGAGAGACGGAGATTAGTGAGAATGAAACTGCTGGCGAGCTCCATGACAGGCTGATGGAGCTTGGAGCCAAGGTCTTGTCGGAAACCTTGGAACTTCTGAAAAAGGGAGACCTGGTAAGGATTCCGCAGAATAATGAAGAAGCCTCCTACGCTCCTATAATGACCAAAACCCTCGGGAAAATCGATTGGTCTAAAGATGCAGTAGAAATAAGGAACCTGATAAGGGGCACCTATCCATGGCCGGGAGCATATTCCACTTATTCCGGCAAGGTATTCAAGATAATGGCTGCAGATATCTGTGAGACGGCAGTACGGCATGAAAACCAGGGATGGATAACAAGGGTGGAAATGGATAGTATAATCGTAAGCTGCGGTACCGGAAGCCTGATAATAAAGGAACTGCAGTTTGAAAATGAAAAGCGCATGAGTGTCGGAGCATATCTGAGAGGGCACGAGATAGAAGAGGGTGTAACGTTGGGGTAGAAATGAGATACGGGTTACGCGTTTCACGTTACGAGTGTTGAGTAAGTCTTCGAAGCCTTGCTTGAACCGCGCAACGCGCAACTCGTAACCAGATAAATCAAAGATGTGCTTAAGAATAATTACTATAGAAATCTATAATTAACTGAAGGAGTGGATATTATGTTTGGTTATGGTTATGGTTACGGTCTGGATCCAACTTTTATATTGATATTACCTGCAATTATACTGGCTGCATATGCACAGTCCAAAGTAAACTCTACCTTCAATAAATATCTAAGGGTAAGAAACAGTTATGGACATTCGGGCTTTGAGGTAGCAAGGAGAATACTGGATCTCAATGGTCTTCGGGATGTACCTGTGGAGCTTGTACGTGGAAAGCTTTCAGATCACTATGATCCAAGAACAAGAGTACTAAGACTGTCACAAGAGGTGTACAGCAGCAACTCCCTTGCTTCTGTCGGCGTAGCTGCTCATGAGTGCGGTCATGCAATACAGCATTCCGAAGGGTATGCGCCACTTATTGTCAGAAATGCTATAGCGCCTGTGGCTTCTTTTGGTTCCCAGGCTGCCTGGTTGTTTGTTATCGGCGGATTTGCTTTAAGCTGGATGAACCTGATCAATATAGGGATATTGCTTTATACGGCAGCAGTTGCTTTTCAGGTAATAACACTGCCGGTAGAGTTCAATGCAAGCAGCAGGGCAATAGCCCTACTTGAAGGCAATGGCCTGGTTCCGCCCGATGAAATCGGACCGGCAAAAGAGGTTCTTAGAGCCGCTGCCCTGACTTATGTGGCTGCAACCCTGGCAGCCGTACTGCAGCTTGTAAGGCTTCTTATACTGAGAAGCAGAAGAGATTAGACTTAGCATATAATAAGCTACAGATAGGAATATAGTTATCTGTAGCTTTTGCATTAAAGAACAACACATGCTACAACAAAAGGAGTCATACATATGAAACATATCGACCTGGCAAGGGATGCGGCTGTCAGAGCAGTACACAGGGTCTTAAGAGAGGGAGCCTACTCGAACATTGCCGTCAAGCAGGAGTTGGATGACAGTGGGATGAAAAGACCGGACAAAGCCCTGGTTACAGAGATAGTAAATGGGACCCTGAGAAATCTTACCCGTATTGATTGGGTAAAATCCCAGTTCATCAGAAAAACTAAGATTGACCCCTGGATTGAGGATATCTTAAGATGCGGGATATACCAGATATTATTCCTGGATAGGGTGCCTGACTCTGCTGTGTGCAACGAAAGTGCGGAGCTGGCCAGAAAACATGGCCATGAAGGTACAGTAAAGTTTGTAAACGGAGTTCTGCGGAATATAAGCAGGAGCAAGGAAAAGCTGGAATACCCGGATAAGGAGAAGGAAACTGTAAAATATCTGTCTGTTTTTTATTCACACCCTGAATGGATGGTTAAAAAATGGGTAAAGGATTATGGTGGGGGGTTCACAGAGGAGCTGTTACGGGCAAATAACGAAGCACCGGCTTTCACAATAAGGTGCAACAGGCTAAGAATAAGCAGACAGGAGCTTATGGCAGTGCTTGCTGAAGAGAATATTGACTGCCGGGAGGGCAGCTACAATCAGGAAGCAATATATATAAAGGGAACCTCCTCAATTGAAGACAAGGATTCCTTCAGGAAGGGCTATTACCAGGTCCAGGATGAAAGCTCAATGCTGGTGGCCCATATTATTGCCCCAAAGCCCGGTGAGGCAATACTTGACATGTGCAGTGCTCCCGGAGGCAAAACTACACATATGGCAGAGCTGATGGGAAATGAAGGTAAGATAGTTGCAAGGGACGTGCATCAGCATAAGCTGAAGCTTATAGAGGAGAACTGCAGCAGGCTTGGATTGGATATTGTGAGGACGGAGCTTTATGATGCAACAAAGCTTGATGAGGCTTCCCTGGAGAAGTTCGACAGGGTGCTTTTGGATGCACCATGCAGCGGCCTTGGGGTGATACGAAGAAAGCCGGATCTCAGATGGAAAAAGGAGCCTGATAATAGATCG
>Ga0196971_1000237_pt1 | contig 51924 bp, 37 predicted proteins | sample S1v_1013CmetaG_FD_148660 | JGI IMG/M metagenome (GOLD analysis project Ga0196971, IMG submission 148660) | Soil microbial communities from Anza Borrego desert, Southern California, United States - S1+v_10-13C | ecosystem: Environmental > Terrestrial > Soil > Desert | place: USA: California... | reverse complement strand
TAGCGGGACTGGGACAGCGGTGAAATCACCTTTGCCCGTAGCATTCCGGTGACGGTGAACGTCAATGAGATTCAGCTGAATCCGACGGACGCCACCAAGACTGCTTGGGGCGCGAAGGTGGCGGACCAGCATCATCTCGCATGGGTGAACGGCACGCAGAGTGCAGACAGTTTTACGGCTGGCACGGATATTTCCGCTGACACCCGCGCCCTGATGGATCTGCATGACCGAGGCGTGTACGTCGATCTTGGCGCGGGCGGGGATACCGCGGTGGGCTCGGACTACGGCGACAACTTCATCATGGGCGCCGGCGTGAACTACGTTGACGGTGGCGCCAATACCGGGAAGACCCCGTGGGGCGACAAGGCGCGCGACGTGGTGGAGATCTTTGTCGCGAACCAGGCGGCGGCCAACGCGGTGACCGTGACGACGCTCGATGGCGGCGGCGATGCGACCGATGCGTCCGCCTACACCGCCGGCTACACGGCCAAAGTGGTGTCGGGCAGCGAAATCACCTACATCAAGAACGTCGAAGCGGTGAACGTGCAGATCTGGAACGATGGCAATACCAACGGGCAGCGGGACTGGGACAGCGGTGAAATCACCTTTGCCCGTAGCATTCCGGTGACGGTGAACGTCAATGAGATTCAGCTGAATCCGACGGACGCCACCAAGACTGCATGGGGTGCGAAGGTGGCGGACCAGCATCATCTCGCATGGGTGAACGGCACGCAGAGTGCAGACAGTTTTACGGCTGGCACGGATATTTCCGCTGACACCCGCGCCCTGATGGATCTGCATGACCGAGGCGTGTACGTCGATCTTGGCGCGGGCGGGGATACTGCAGTGGGCTCGGACTACGGCGACAACTTCATCATGGGTGCCGGCGTGAACTACGTTGACGGTGGCGCCAATACCGGGAAGACCCCGTGGGGCGACAAGGCGCGCGACGTGGTGGAGATCTTTGTCGCGAACCAGGCAGAGGCCAATGCGGTAAGCGTCACAAGGCTTTCCGGAGCTGGTGATGCGACCGATACGGCGGCGTACGCGGCGGGCTATACGGCAAAGGTGATCGCAGGCAGTGAAACGACCTATGTCAAGAACGTCGAAGCGGTGAGCGTTCAGATCTGGAACGACGGTAATGGCAACAGCCAGCGGGACTGGGAAAGTGAAGTCTCCTTCGGGCGCTTCATCCCGCTGGAAGTGAGTGTCGACGAAATCCGGCTGAATCCGACCGACAACACCAAGACTGCGTGGGGGGCGAACGTCGCGGACCAGCTTCACCTGGCATGGGTGAACGGCACTCAGGGCGGAGATAATTTTGTGGCCGACGCGACCACGATCTCCGCCGATACGCTGGCGCTGATGGACCAGCATGAACGCGGCTTGAACGTCGAATTGGGAGCCGGCAACGACACGGCTGTCGGCACCGCCTACGGAGATAACTTCATCATGGGTGCCGGCGTGAACTACGTCGATGGTGGCGCCAACACCGGGAAGACCCCGTGGGGCAACAAGGCGAGCGACTCGCTGGATATCTTCGTGGCCGACCAGGCCGCCGCCAATGCGGTGGCGGTGACCGCGCTCACCGGCGGTGGCGATGCAAGCGATGTGGCGGCATTCGCGTCCGGTTACACGGCAAAGGTGGTGTCGGGCAGCGAAACGACCTACCTGAAAAACATCGAAGGCATCAATATCCAGATCTGGAACGATGGCGACGGCAACGGTCAGCGGGATTGGGGCACTGAAGTCACCCCGGGGCGGTACATCGCGCTGGCAGTCAACATCGGCGAGATCCAGCTGAACCCGACCGATACCACGAAGACCACCTGGGGGGCAAACGTGGCGGACCAGCATCACTTCGCCTGGGTGAATGGCACGCAAGGTTCGGACAATTTCGTAGCCGATGCGACGACGATTTCCGACGGCACGCGGGCGCTGATGGACTTGCATGATCGTGGCGTGTACGTGGAAATGGGCGCGGGCAACGACATGGCGGTAGGTTCGGACTACGGCGACAACTTCATCATGGGTACCGGGGTGAACTACGTCGACGGCGGCGCCAATACCGGGAAGACCCCGTGGGGCGACAAGGCGCGCGACGTGGTCGAGATCTTTGTCGCAAACCAGGCGGCAGCCGACGCAGTAGCCGTGACGACGCTCAGCGGCGCTGGCGATGCAACCGATGCGGCGGCGTACTCGGCGGGCTATACGGCAAAGGTGGTCGCGGGCAGCGAAACGACCTACGTCAAGAACGTCGAAGCGGTGAGTGTCCAGGTCTGGAACGACGGTAATGGCAACGGCCAGCGCGAATGGGAAACTGAAGTCACCCCCGCGCGCTTCATTCCGCTGCAAGTGAGCGTCGACGAAATCCGCCTCAATCCGACCGATAACACCAAGACGGCGTGGGGTGCGCAGGTGGCGGACCAGCATCACCTCGCATGGGTGAACGGCACTCTGGGCGCAGACAATTTCGTCGCCGATGCGACGACGATTTCCGCCGAGACCCTGGCACTGATGAGCCTGCATAAACGCGGCTTGAACCTCGACCTGGGAGCAGGCAACGATACGGCTGCCGGTACCGCTTACGGCGACAACTTCACGATGGGTTCGGGCGTGAACTATGTCGATGGCGGTGACAACACCGGAAAGACCCCCTGGGGCAACAAGGCGACCGACTCTCTGGATATCTTCGTGGCCGATCAGGCAGCCGCCAACGCTGTGGCAGTCACCGCGCTCACCGGCGGTGGCGATGCAACGGATGTGGCGGCCTTCACGTCCGGTTATACGGCAAAGGTCGTGTCGGGCAGCGAAACGACCTACCTGAAGAACATTGAAGGCATCAATGTCCAGATCTGGAACGATGGCAACGGTAACGGGCAGCGGGACTGGAACACTGAAGTCACGCCGGGAAGGTACATCGCGATGGCACTCAACATCAGCGAAATCCAGCTGAACCCGACTGACAACACGAAGACCGCGTGGGGGGCGAAGGTGGCGGACCAGCATCACCTCGCATGGGCGAACGGTACCGAGGGAGCGGACAATTTCACGACGTCGACCGATATCTCGGCGGACACCCTCGCGCTGATGGACCAGCACGGCCGCGGGCTTTATGTCGACCTCGGCGCGGGCGATGACAGGGCGACGGGCTCTGCATACGGCGACAACTTTACGATGGGCTCGGGCGTGAACTACGTCGACGGGGGAGCTCAGGGTGGTACGACCCCATGGGGGAACAACGCGCAAGATGCCGTGGATATCTACGTGTCCGACGCCGCGGCGCTGAACGCGCTGACTCTGACGGTGCTCGACGGCAGCGGTAGCGCCACCGATAGCGCGGCCTTCGCGGACGGCTACACGACCAAGGTCGTGTCCGGGGACGAGACGACGTACATGAAGAACGTCGAAGCGGTGAACGTGCAGTTCTGGAACGATACGAACGGCAATGGCCAGCGCGACTTCAATACCGGGGAAATCACCCAGGGCCGGTACATCAACCTCGTGCCGACCATTTCTGAGAATACGGCCGATCACGCACTGTTGCTCAATTCCTTCCACATGGGCTGGGCTTACGGCACCGATACGGCAGACACTGTCGACCTGCGCAGCGGCTCGTCGATGATTTCGGCGTCGCTGGCAACGAAGATGTCCACCTACAAGCGCGGCATGTTCGTGGAAACGGGCGACGGGAACGATGTTATCTTCGGCACGGGCTACAACGACAATATCAATGCCGGCTCCGGCGTCAACCGCATCGATGGCGGCGCCAATCAGGGGATCCTGCCGGGCGGACCGAACCTGTCGCGCGATACGTTGGAACTGACGGTCAACAGTACGGCCGAGGCACAGGCAGTGTCGATCACCGTGCTTGCCTCTACAGCGAGTGGCGAGGATCTTGCCGCCTTTAACGATGGCTACCGTTACAAGATCGTCAGTGCGGCAACCAATGAGACGGACTATGTGAAAAACGTCGAAACGCTGAGCATCAGGATCTGGAATGACGCCAACGGCAACGGTCAGATCGATCACCATCCGGATCCGAGCTTGAGCGAAGTGTCGACCTATCGCACCAGGGCTTTGGGGCCGACCATCACCGACACGACGCCAACCGCCACGACGCCGTCCATCGGCTATCTCTTCGGCACGCAGTATAAGGACACGCTCAGCGCAAACAACGTGCTGACCGCGCTGGGCAAGACCGTCGATCCCGCCAATCCTTTCGGTGCGTTCATCTTCGCACTGGGCGGGAATGACGTTGTGACGGGTTCGGATGGTACCGACATCGCCCTTGTGACGCAGAAGGGTTCGCATCGCATCGACGGCGGCGCCGACTCCGGGTATTACAACCTGACGAGCGGAACTCCGGTCGCCTCGGCCGACCAGTACAGGCTGGTGGAACAGTGGGCTCCGACCGAAGTCCCGACACCGAGCGCGAGCAATGGCGGTCTCACTGCTTCACACTTCCAGCCGGGCAACTATCGTCTCGTCAATCTGGAACAGTGGAGCGGCTTCGCCACGACTTCGCTCGGCCAGATGGGCGCAAGCGCGGCAGGCGACCTGATCAACGGGCTTACGCAAGCTGCGCTTTCCGAAGCGGACGTCGCGGCAATTGCGGCAACGGCTACCGAACTTGGCATTACTGGTGTGGCCGGCGACGGCTACACGATGGCCGTGGTGAAGTACGACGCCGGCGGCCAGCTTCTCGGCGTCGATTTCCTCAAGGACATCGAGACCGTTCAGTTTGGCTTGTGGTACGACTCGAACCGTAACGACGTTCCCAACGGAAGTGCCGGCGAGACGGTCACGTATGCGACTTATACCGTTGCGCAGGATGTCTTCACGCTGTCGGCGCCGCACGCGGGATGGCTGAACGCTCATCTCGGCGGCACCACACTTTCGTTTGCAGGTACGGTTTCGGGCACAGCAGCCGGTGAAGCCATCGACGCGAGCACAGTGACGGTGCCCGACCATTTTGCCGCCGGCACCGGTTTCCGCGTCACCGACTTTGGCGGCAACGATACGGTGACAGGTTCCTCCGGCGCGGACTTGTTCACCCTGGGTGCGGGCAACGATGTCGTGCACGGCGGCGCTGGCGTCGATACGGCCGCCGTCTATTGGCGGCCGAATGTCAGTGGCGGCGATGCAAGCCTGAGCTATTCGGCGGTCAACCTGGGTGGCGTCACGACCATCACGGTTTCGCAGACGCAGGGCAGCGTCTCCACCGCACTGTTCAACCTCACGAATGATGGAACCGACGGCAACTGGACTTTCCAGACAACGAGCACGGAAGCCAACGGCCTCATTCGGCCGTCGGGCACCACGAATCTTGGGGTAGGGATTGATCAGCTTGTAAATGTAGAGTCGTTTGCGGTCTATCTCCAAGCCGGCGTAAGCGGTATCGCGACCGGTGGAGTCAGCACTACTTCCGCATTCGAGATCCAGCTCGTCGGCGTACCGGCCTGATTCACCTTTGCTGGCGCAGATTCCCCCTTTCGGGGGAACTGCGCAGCGCCTTATTCTGCTTTTCCAACCATGGGAGTGCTGTCGCACGCGAAGTACATGCGCGTCGGCACTCTTTACACTCGTCATCCGACGCTTTCCTCAAGTCTTTGATTAACAAGACAAGTTCCCCCTGGCACAAGCGTTGCTTCCCGGCCAGATACAACAACTGAAACAACCGGGGACAACATGATGAACAAGACCAAGGCGATCGGCATTGCCGTGACGGGGAGCTTGCTCGCCGTTGCGGTGATGATGGCGATGGAAAGCATGCCCGTTGCGCGTGCACACCTATCCGCCGCCCTTCCTTTTTCTGCGCAGTATGGCGCGGGTAATTTCCTGCAGGCAGGGCAGCAGCATGAGACGCTCTGCGACGGTTGCGATCTGAAGATGGAGCATGGAATGGCAGCGCCACCGTCTGCCCATCACAACAGCAACTACGCATCGTCCGGCGCTCCCGGGGATGAGCCCGTTGAACCCGTCGTGACCGCATCCGGCACACTGGCACTCACGCCCCCCGCGCACAACCAGGAGAAGGGCGAGACGGAAATCGCTGATGTACGCAGCAGCATGCCGGTGTCCTACGGTGCGCTTGCGCTCGCGAGTCCTTCTCGGCAGACTGCCGGAACGCCGGAATCTTCCCCCGGCGGCAGCGGTCCGGCCGGCGCTGGTTCCACCCCCACTGTGGGCGGTCCCGCTACCACACCCAGCGGCGCAGGCGGGGATACAGGCCAAGACACGACAAGCTCTCCCGGCGCCGCCCCGGTTTCGACTCCTCCGGCCATTGCGCCCGACGTCGCTTACTGCGCAGCCCCCCCTTGCGGCGGTACGCCAGGAGCGCCACGTGCCGATCCCGTGGATCCGCTCATCGTCCCGCCTCCCGGCGGTTCCGATACCGTGCCGATTCCTGATGGGGGCAGCACGCCGGGCGATGATCAGCAGACAGCCCCGAGGCCGAACGAAGTGCCGGAGCCTTCGCTTGCCGCCTTGTTCGGCATCGGCCTGCTCGGCCTCGCGCTGGGACGGCGGCGCCGCGCTTGATTTCCTTCTGCACGGAAATTGTGCTTGATCAATAAGCACGCAAATCCGTGGGGGAGAATGCGGAGACCGTTTCCGAAGGGTATCCGCATGAGCGCACTTCACATCGAGGAATACACTGCTGTCCGTCCGCCCCGCATGCATTGCCCGTATTGCGGCGACGATTTCATCCTGAGCCACGGCAGGCCGGTGGAAGGTTTCGGTGTCATTTGCCCGAACGTGAAATGCGGGAGCCGTATCCGCATGAACATCCGCCTTCCCGAGCGCGAGCCCGCTTCACTGAACCGATATTGAGCGCCGCTCGCCGCGCCTGGTTTCCTTTCTTTATTGACCCGAAGAGCCACGGACTTGACCCTGCGGCTCAGCCCGCCTGAGCAGGAGTTCCAACTTTTGAGTTGCATCAATGGCCGCGCAACCGCAAAGCGTTGTGTGTGGCCCCGGGCAATTTAAACTGGAGTTCCTCTGGACAATGATGGTGGGGAGCGCAATGAACAAGGAGATCGACGTCGAACTCGCGCCCGTGGACGACAAGCGCGCGCGGTTCAATACGAACAAGCTGCAGGCGGCGATGTGCATTGCGCTTTCCGCTACGGCCAGCCTCTCCTTCATTGCCTGGATACTCTCCTGAATATCCCGCTTTCCTTCCTCGCTTCCTGCCTTTCCAGCACGGCTTAAGCCATGCCATCCGCCGCATTGACGGCCATTTTCCATTCTCCGAAGAAATTTTCCGGGCGGTATTTGATTCCGCGCAGACATCGCTGCGCGACTTATTACAGCCTGTAACTTCGTTGCGCTTTCTCAAGAATGTAAAAAGTTTCAACAGTTAACGTACGTCATGCAAATTGATTAATAGTAAAAAGCCGTGGCCCGCAGAAGAGCTGCAGCTTGGGCGCAGGCGACATTCAGAACAACGTCGGAGTTACCAATGGTAAAGATTTTCAACCACTACGTTTCCAAGCTGGTGTCCGCGCTTTTGCTCGTCGAGATTTTCGTGCTCATCCTTTCGCTGTATGCGGCGCACGACCTTTTGGTCGCGTATGGCATTCCGGTGCGTCCGCTGGATGCGGGCTTCTTTGCATCGGCCTCCGCTTACGCGCTGGTCACGGCGCTCAGCATGGCGGCGTTCGGTCTCTACCATCTCGACGGCAAGCCGACGGCGAGCATGACCGCGATGCGCCTGGTTCCAGCCGCCGGCCTCGGTTTTGCGATCAGCGCGGTGTTCCTGCACATGCTGCCGGAACTGTATGCCGACATGCGCGTGCTGTCGCTGGCTACCATCTGCTCCGGCCTGGCGATGCTGGTGCTGCGCAGCCTCGTGTTCCGCACGTTCGAACTCAGCTTCCTGGAGTCGCGCGTGATCTTCGTCGGGGAGGGCGCGCTGGCCAAGGAATGCAGCAGCCTCGCCGTCGATACGATCTTCCCCAAGAAGTACAACGTCGTCGGTTTCGTGCCGGTGCGCACCGAGGAAACCGCGGTGTCGCCTTCCGCGCTGCTGCCCGACGGCGAGTCGCTGTTCTCCATCGCGAAGAAGCATGACGTGCGTGAAATCGTGGTCTCCGCGCAGAACCGCCGCGGCGGCAGCTTCCCGCTGCACGAGCTGCTCGAATGCAAGCTCAACGGCATCAAGGTGACCGGTGCCGCGGCCTTCATCGAGCGCGAGGCACGCCAGATCCGCGTCGATTCGCTGTATCCGAGCTGGCTGATCTATGGCGACGGCTTCAACCAGAGTGCCTTGCGCACGCTGATCAAGCGCGCCTTCGACCTTGTGGTCAGCCTGATGATCTTTACCGTATCGCTGCCGGTGATGCTGCTGACGGCGGTCTGCATCTGGCTGGAAGACAGGGGGCCTGTCATCTATCGCCAGGAGCGCGTGGGCAAGAACGGCAAGAGCTTTTACGTGCTCAAGTTCCGCAGCATGCGCAGCGATGCGGAGAAGGGCGGCAAGCCGCAGTGGGCGCAGGCCAACGACGACCGCACGACGCGGGTAGGGCGCATCATCCGCAAGCTGCGTATCGATGAACTGCCTCAGATCATCAATGTGCTGCGCGGCGAGATGAGCTTTGTCGGCCCGCGCCCGGAGCGCCCGTACTTCGTGCAGCAGCTCAGCGAGCAGATCCCGTACTACAACGTGCGCCACACCATCAAGCCCGGCATCACCGGCTTTGCGCAGGTGCGCTACCAGTACGGCTCCTCGGTCGAGGATGCAGTCCAGAAGCTGCAGTACGACCTGTACTACGTGAAGAACCACGGCCTGTTCCTCGACCTGATGATCCTGGTCGAAACGCTGCAGGTGGTCCTTTTCGCCAAGGGAAGCCGGTAAGCGCCGGGGCCGCCGATGTTGACGAGTATCGTGGCGGCGAGCTACTTCTTCGCCGCCTTCGCCTTTGCCTTCCTGGCGCTGCTCCTGCTGACGAGCTGGCGCAAACGGCGCCGCGGCGCGGCCCTGACCTGTGCCTGCGCGACGACGGCGGCCTGGGCCGCAGTCACCGGCCTGGCCGCACTGCGCGGACCATCGCTGATGCCGCTGGCGGCGGTCGCGGAAATCCTGCGCGGCGCTGCCTGGTCCTTCTTCCTGCTGACCGTGCTCGGCCCCTTGCGCAAGGGCAGCCTGCGCAACCCGGCTGCGGGCGTCGGCGTCTTCTACGCCATCATGCTCGGCGCTACCTGCTGGTTCTATGCCGATCCCGCATTCGCGCGCGGCGCCGGCGGCTTCCTCACCTTTGTCGTCGGCCGCGTGGCGATCGCCGTGCTCAACATGCTGCTGGTGGAGCAGATCTATCGCAACACCGTGCAGGATGCGCGCTGGGCGATCAAGTTCGCCTGTCTCGGTATCGGCGGACTGTTCGCCTTCGATTTCTATCTCTACAGCGATGCCATGCTGTTCCGCCACATCAGCGCCGAGATCTGGGCCGCGCGTGGCGTGGTCGATGCGCTGACGGTGCCGCTGATCGCGGTGTCGGCCGCGCGCAATCCGCGCTGGTCTTCCGCCATCGCGGTGTCGCGCACCGTGCTGTTCCACTCCGTTGCGCTGCTGGGCTCGGCCATCTACCTGCTGGCGATGGCCGCCGCCGGCTATTACCTGCGCCTGTTCGGCGGCACCTGGGGCACGGTGATGCAGTTCGCCTTCCTGTTCGGCGCCGGCATCCTGCTGTTCGCGGTGATGTTCTCCGGCTCGGTGCGGGCCTGGCTCAAGGTCTTCATCAGCAAGCATTTCTACAGCTACCGCTACGACTACCGGGACGAATGGATCCGCTTTACCCGTGCGCTTTCCGATGCCGGCCCGGGTATCAACGAGCGCACGGTGCAGGCCATCGCCAAGCTGATGGAAAGCCCCTCGGGCGTGCTCTACATCCGTCGCGAGGAGTCGGGCTGCTGCGAGCCGGTCACGCACTGGAACATGAAGGCCGGGCACCAGGGTGAGCCCTTGCAGGGGACCTTGTGCCAGTACCTGGAAACCACGCAGTGGGTGATCGACCTGCAAGAACTGGCGGACTGCCCGGAAAAGTACGACGGCCTCGCCATTCCCGGATGGCTGGCGGAGATTCGCGAGGCATGGGTGGTCGTGCCGTTGCTGCTGGAGCGCCAGCTGTTCGGCTTCATTGTGCTCGGCCGTCCGCTCGGCCGCGCCAAGCTCAACTGGGAGGCGCTGGACCTGCTCAAGATCGCCGGCACGCAGGCGGCCAGCTACCTCGCCCAGCGCGAGACGCAGAATGCCCTGATGGTCGCGCGGCAGTTCGAGTCCTACACGCGGATGTCGACCTTTCTCGTGCACGACCTGAAGAACCTGATCGCGCAACTGTCGCTGATGCTGGCCAATGCCGAGCGTCACAGGAACAATCCTGCCTTCCAGGAAGACATGCTGGAAACCGTCGATCTGTCGGTGCAAAAGATGAAGCTGATGCTGCAGCGCCTGAGCCGAGTGTCGGCCACCGAGCGGCCCGAGCCGGTTGCCCTGTGCGAACTGCTGCGGCAGGCGGTGCAGCTGAAATCCGCCGGCGAGCTCAAGCCCGTGTTGCGCATCGAGTCACCGGAACCCGTTGTCTTGGCGGATGCGTCGCGGCTGGAACGCGTGCTGGGCCACCTGATACAGAACGCCATCGAGGCCACGCCGCGCACCGGAAGCGTGATCGTGCGCCTGCGCAAGCAAGGCGGCAGCGCCGTCGTCGAGGTGCAGGACACCGGCGCCGGCATGAGCGAAGAGTTCATCCGCGACAAGCTGTTCAAGCCGTTCGAATCCACCAAGGCGGCGGGCATGGGCATTGGCGCCTTCGAGAGCCGCAGCTATATCCGGCTGCTGGGCGGCGACATCGAGGTCAACAGCGTGCCGAACGCCGGCACCACCTTCCGCGTGACGCTGCCCTTACACCGGCAGGACAAACAAGAAACATTGGCGGCGGCGGCCGCCTGACAAAAATCCAGGGAGAAAACGCATGAGCGACAACAAGAAAAAATTGCTGGTCATCGAAGACGATCCGGGCCTGCAGAAGCAGCTGCGCTGGAGCTTCGATGCTTACGAGGTGCTGGTGGCAGGCGACCGCGAAAGCGCGATCGCCCACATCCGCCGCCACGAGCCGGCCGTCGTCACGATGGACCTCGGCCTGCCGCCCGATCCCGACGGCGTGAGCGAAGGGCTCGCCACGCTGCAGCAGATCCTGGCGCTGGCGCCGGATACCAAGGTCATCGTCCTCACCGGCAACCAGGACCGTGCCAATGCGGTCAAGGCCATCGGCCTGGGCGCCTACGATTTTCACCAGAAGCCCTTCGATGCCACGACGCTCGGGCTGGTCATCGAACGCGCCTTCCACCTGCATGCGCTGCAGCAGGAGAACCGCCGCCTGCTGCGCGTGCAGGAAGAATCGCCGATGACCGGCATCATCAGCCGCGACCCCGGCATGCTCAAGGTCTGCCGCAGCATCGAAAAGGTTGCGCCGTCCACCGCGACCGTGATGCTGCTCGGCAGCAGCGGCACCGGCAAGGAATTGCTGGCGCGTGCCGTGCACCAGATGAGCCCGCGCCGCGACAAGCGCTTTGTTGCGATCAATTGCGCGGCGATTCCCGAGACCCTGCTCGAGAGCGAACTGTTCGGCTACGAGAAGGGCGCCTTCACCGGCGCGGTCAGGCAGACGCCCGGCAAGATCGAAACCGCCGACGGCGGCACCTTCTTCCTCGACGAAGTGGGCGACCTGCCGTTCGCACTGCAGGCCAAGCTGCTGCGCTTCCTGCAGGAGAGGGTGATCGAACGCATCGGCGGACGGGTGGAGATCGCGGTCGACGTGCGCATTGTGTGCGCCACGCACCAGAACCTGCAGGACCTTGTCGCGCAGGGCCGGTTCCGCGAAGACTTGTTCTACCGCCTGAGCGAGATCGTGCTCAACATCCCGCCGCTGCGCGAGCGCATCGGCGATCGCACGCTGCTGGCGCACCACTTCAAGAACAAGTACGCGATGATGCAGCGCCGCACCTCGCTCAGCTTCAGTGAGGATGCGCTGGCCGCGATCGAGGCCCACGCCTGGCCGGGCAATGTGCGCGAGATGGAGAACTGCATCAAGCGCGCCGTCATCATGGCCGACGGGCCGCAGATCACCGCCGAAGACCTCGGCCTGGCCGTGCCGCAGGCGGAAGCCTTCATCAACCTGCGCCAGGCGCGCGACGACGCGGAATACAAGGCGCTGATCAAGTCGCTGGCACGCGTCGACGGCAACATCGTCAAGGCGGCAGAGCTGCTCGGCGTCAGCCGGCCGACCATCTACGATCTGATGAGCCGCCACGGCGTGAAGTAGGGAGGCAGCCCGATGAGCATGCTCATCCATGAGCTGGTCCACGCTGCCGCGCGGGCGACGCCGGGCGCCGAAGCCCTAGTCGACGAATACCGCCGCGTCACCTACGCCGCGCTCGCGCGCCGCCTCGACATGATGGCGATGGCCCTGGTCGAAGCAGGCCTGGGGCGCAGCGAGCGTGTCGCGGTCTACCTCGACAAGCGCATCGAAACCGTCGTCGCGCTGTTCGGTGCTGCCGCCGCCGGCGGCGTGTTCGTGCCGGTCAATCCCCTGCTGAAGGGCGAGCAGGTGGCGCACATCCTGGCCGACTGCAACGTCCGCATCCTCGTCACCTCGGCCGAGCGGCTGGCGATGCTGGCGCCCGTGCTGCCGCGCTGCCTCGACCTGCATACCGTCGTCTATACCGGTCATGCCGAGAAACTGCCGTTGCTGCCGGGGCTGCGCGTGGTGCACTGGGAAGATTTCCTCGCCGCCGGGCGGCCGGTGCCGCCGCATCGCTGCATCGACAGCGACATGGCCGCCATCCTCTACACCTCGGGCAGCACCGGCAAGCCGAAGGGCGTCGTGCTGTCGCACCGCAACCTTTTGGCCGGCGCGGACAGCGTGGTGCACTATCTCGCCAACCGTCCGGCAGACCGCATCCTCGCGCTGCTGCCCTTGAGCTTCGACTACGGCCTGAGCCAGCTGACCACCGCCTTCCGCAGCGGCGCCGCGGCGGTATTGATGAACTACCTGCTGCCGCGCGACGTGGTCCGGATGGTGGAGGAGGAGCGCATCACCGGGTTGGCCGCCGTGCCGCCGCTGTGGGCCCAGCTCGCGCAGCAGGCATGGCCGAAGCCATGCACGCTGCGCTACCTCACCAATTCCGGCGGCGCCATGCCGCGGCCGGTGCTCGACGCGCTGCGGCGCGCGCTGCCCGGCGCCGACATCTACCTGATGTACGGATTGACCGAAGCCTTCCGTTCCACCTACCTGCCGCCGGACGAGCTCGACCGCCGGCCGGACTCCATCGGCCGCGCCATTCCCAATGCGGAAATCATGGTTGTGCGCCCGGACGGCACCCCGTGCGACCCGGATGAACCCGGCGAGCTGGTGCATCGCGGCGCGCACGTCGCGATGGGTTACTGGAACGATCCGCAAAAGACCGCCGAGCGTTTCCGCCCGGTGCCCGGCGCCGAAAGCGGGCTGCCGGTCAAGGAACTTGCCGTGTGGTCGGGCGACACGGTGCGCATGGACGAAGACGGTTACCTGTACTTCATCGGCCGGCGCGACGAGATGATCAAGGTGTCCGGCTATCGCATCAGTCCGACCGAAGTCGAGGAAGCCCTGCATGCCACCGGCCTCGTGGCCGAGGCCGCTGCCTGCGGCGTGCCGCATCCGGCGCTCGGGCAGGCGATCGTTGCCTCGGTCATGCCGGCACCCGGGCGGGACGTGACTCCGGCCATGCTGCTGCAGGAATGCCGCACGCGCCTGCCGGGCTACATGGTGCCGGCACATATCGAACTCAGCCCGCAATCGCTGCCGCGCAATCCCAACGGCAAGATCGACCGCGCCATCCTGCGCACAACCTTCCACACGCTGTTCGCACCTCCGGCGGCATCATGACTGATCCAAGACCCTTACCCTTTCCCGTCGTCGACAACTGCATGCAGATCGGCGGTATCTCTCTGGTCCGCCTGGCGCAGCGCGTGGGACGTACCCCCTTCTACGCCTATGACCGCACCATGCTCACGCGCCGCGTGCTGGAACTGCGTGACACGCTGCCGCGCTGCATCCGGCTGCACTATGCGGTCAAGGCCAATCCGATGCCCGCGCTGGTGCAGCACATGGCCGGGCTGGTGGACGGTTTCGACGTGTCTTCCGCCGGCGAGCTCAAGGTCGCGCTGGACACCGTGCTGCCGGCGCATGCGGTCAGCTTTTCCGGGCCGGGCAAGGGCGAGGACGCGCTGTCGCGCGCGGTGGCCGCGGGGGCGCTGCTCAATATCGAATCGCCGCGCGAGCTGGAGCGTGTGGCGCGCATCGGCGACCGGCTCGGCCTGCGTCCGCGCGTGGCGCTGCGCATCAATCCCGATTTCGAGCTGAAGTCTTCCGGCATGCGCATGGGCGGCGGGGCCAAGCCCTTTGGCGTGGATGCCGAGCAGGCGCCGGCCGTGCTGCGCGAGATCGGCCGGCTCGGCCTCGACTTCGAAGGGCTGCATGTCTTCAGCGGCTCGCAATGCCTGAACGCGGAAGCGATCATGGAAGCGCAGGCGCATACGCTGGCGCTGGCAATGCGGCTGTCCGGGCATATGCCGCAGCCGCTGCGTCTCCTGAACATGGGCGGCGGTTTCGGCGTGCCCTATTTCCCCGGCGAGTCCGCGCTCGACGCGGCGCCGATCGGCGAACACCTCGCGGCGCTTGCCGACCGGCTCGCCGCGCACGCACCTGAGGCCTCGATCGCACTCGAACTCGGCCGCTTTCTTGTCAGCGAAGCCGGCATCTACGTGGCCCGCATCACCGACCGCAAGGTATCGCGCGGCCGCACCTTCCTCATCGCCGACGGCGGCATGCACCATCACCTCGCGGCTTCGGGCAACCTCGGACAGGTGATCCGCAAGAACTATCCGGTCGTCATCGGCAACCATGTGCGCGCAACGGAAACCGAGACCGTGACCATTAGCGGCCCGCTGTGCACGCCGCTCGACATCATCGCCGACAACGTGACCTTGCCGCGCACCGACGTCGGCGACCTCGTCGTCGTATTGCAGTCCGGTGCCTATGGACTCAGCGCCAGCCCCACGGGTTTCCTCGGCCATCCGCTGCCGGAGGAAGTCCTTGTCTAGCTTCAGGAAGTTCGCCTTCTTCCTTGCCGGCCTCGCAATCGCGGGAGCAAGCCTTGCTCCTGCCGCACCGGTCATTGCCAAACCGCTCACTTTCAAGGAGCTTGCTAAACCGTCTACGCCCGTCCACGTTGTTTTGTTGCAGGGAAATAAAGCAAAAAAAAGTTTTATTTCATGGAACTATTTCCCGAACGGAATTCTCTTACCCCTCAGCAACCATTACGGTGTTGATCCAGGGAAATTATCTAAGGGGAGTTCCATGATCCGATTACCTAACGGACGCGCGATCCTGCGCGCCCTGTCCTGTGCCGGGGCGACGACGCTATTGCTGGCTTCGTGCGGCGGCGGAGGCGGCGATAGCGCTGCCGAAGACGCTTTCATGAAAACCACGAACATCAATGCGAACGCCAATGCGCAGATCAGCGCTTCCAATGCGGGCAGCCAGACCGAAGAAAACTACATTACGGCTCCCGAACCGCAGGCGCAGGAGATGACCGATACGGTCGAGAGCGAGCCCACCGCCAATTACGCCCCGACCGGGAGCAACCAGAACGGCACGACGGCGACCACTACGCCGACTACGACGACCGGCACGACGACCACCACACCGACCACCGCGCCGACCACCACGACCACCACCTCGCCGACCGCCGGCGCCATTACCAACCTCAAGATCCAGAACACCGCCGCAAGCGAACAGCGCAACGTGCCGTTCACGGTCGGCCAGGTCTTTGCGAAGGGCGCGCTGCTGCCCGCCGACGGCCTTGCCGGCAGGATGAGCAACGGCACCAGCATCAACCTGCAGGTGGACGTCAAGGCGACACATCCGGACGGTTCCGTGCGCCACGCCATCATTTCCGGCGTCGTGCCCGCGCTGGCCGCGTCCGAAGTGCGCGGCATGGATCTGGTCAAGGCCGCTGCCGGCTCGAAGACCGGCGCCGCGCCGACCACGCTGACCAATGCCGGATTTACTGCGGGCGTCAGTGTCAACCTGGGCGGCATCGTCTATACTGCCTCCGCCGATGCGCTGCTCAAGGCAGGCGGCTACAAGACCTGGATCACCGGCCCGCTGGTCAACGAATGGCAGGTCAGCGCGCCGCTGAAGAATTCCGCCGGCACGCCGCATCCGCACCTGACCGCGCGCTTTGCGGTGCGTTCCTACACCGGCCTCAACAAGGCCCGCGTGGACGTCACTGTCGAGAACAACTGGGCCTATGAGCCGAAGCCGCAGAACTTCACCTACGATGCCACGGTGACCGTCGGCGGCCAGACCGTGTTCTCGCAGCCGGCGCTCAAGCACTTCCACCATGCACGCTGGCGCAAGGTGTTCTGGTGGGGCGGCGCGCCCCAGGCCGAAGTGCAGCATAACGGCAAGTACATCATCGCCACCGGCGCGATGCCCAACTACGACACCACCGTCACCGTGTCGTCCACCGCACTGGCGGGACTGGACAGCCGCTGGCTGAAGTCGAACATCGCCCCGATGGGTTCCGGCGTGGTCCTGCCCGGCATGCCAACCACCGGCGGACGCCCGGACATCGGACCCTTGCCCGAGTGGAGCGCGATGTATCTGCTGAGCATGGATAACCGCGCCAAGAAGGTCACCCTGGGTGTGGGCGACCTCGCCGGCAGCTGGCCGATCCACTATCGCGACAAGAAGACCGACATGCCGGTTTCGCTCGACAACTATCCGTACATGACACTGCTCGGCGCGGCTAGCGATGCGATCAACCCGGTTACCAAGCTGAGCGAACTGTTCCCGGCCTGCGGCGGCGATTGCGCCACGATCTACCAGCCCGATTCAAGCCACCAGCCCTCGATGTCTTACCTGCCTTACGTCACAACCGGCGACTACTACTATCTGGAAGAGCTGCAGTTCTGGGCCAACTACAACATGCTCAAGGACAATCCGCGCTACCGCGAATTCGCCAAGGGCATCGTGAAGTCCGACCAGGTGCGCGGACAGGCATGGTCGCTGCGGACCCTCGGCCACGCGGCGTACATCACGCCGGACAGCCACCCGATGAAGAAGTACTTCGTGGATCGCGTCGGCTATAACATCGACTGGTACACCGCCACCTATGTGACGGGCAATCCCAATAACCTCGGCGTGATCGATGGTTCAGGTACGCTGGCGTTCAAGCCGATGGCTTACACGACCCCCGCCGGCGCCAAGACAGGCCTCGCCCCCTGGATGGACGACTTCTTCACCTGGAGCGTCGGACACTTGGTCGAACTGGGATTCACCAACGCCAAGCCCCTGCTGACCTGGAAGGCCAAGTTCCCCATCCAGCGACTCACCGGCGCGGGTTACTGCTGGATCGACGGCGCCACCTACGCGCTGGCCGTCCGTCCGACCGAAACCTCGCCGCTGTACGCCACCATCGGGGAAGCCTACCGCTCCACCATGCGCAACGCCAGCGGCGGCGCGCTGACCAACAGCACCGGCGCGGCCTACCTCAACCAGCAGTGCGCCAGCCAGGCAATGGCTGACTGGAGGACGCAGTACGACAGGGACCGCGGCGTTAACCGCGTGGCATGGAAGGCAGGTGAAATGGACGGCTACGCAACCGTACCGTCGGGCTATCCGTCCAACATGCAGCCCGCGCTTGCGGTAGCGGCTACCAGCGGCCAGGCAAACGCGCGTGCGGCATGGGATCTGTTCATGCGCAGGCCCGTCAAGCCGGACTACTCCACCGCACCGCAGTGGAATGTCGTGCCGCGCTTCTGACGAAACGCTTTGCAAGCCTGAAGACCTCGACCTAGTCGAGGTCTTTTTTTTCGGGCGCGTGGAGATGATGTATGTTGACCGCATGGCGGGTTTCGCTGCGCTCTACCCACCCTACTCCTTTATAGAGAATCGTAGGGTGGGTAGAGCGCAGCGAAACCCGCCGCTCACGCGGGAAGTGCTGCAGGCAAACGTTAACGCGGCGGGTGGTTGTCCGACTTCCGCAGATCGGCAAGAATCCATCCCTTCAGGAAGTGCAGCGCGCGGTACCTGTTGATGAGCTTTTCATAGGCGGTACCGGCAAGGAACAGGGCCGGGTTGAACATGAACATGGAGGGATACTGCCCCACGTAGTCGAAGGACAGCATCTCGAAACCGCTGCTCTGCGCCAGCCGCGAGATCGCCGGCCGCGTGTTCGAGTGGTAGTAGGTCGGGAAGACATCGTGCGCGGCGCGTCCTTCGAGCTTGTTCACGATCCACGAATGGAACTTGTTGGGCACCATCCACGACAGCAGCGACACATAGTCCCAGAAATTGGGGACGAGGAACACGAAGCGCCCGCCCGGCTTGAGGATACGATGGATCTCGCGGTACACCGGCTCGATGTCCTCGATGTGCTCCAGCACGCTGCGCGAGATCACCACATCGACGCTGGCCGACGGCAGGTCGATCCGGCTCAGGTCATTGTTCAGCAGCTCCACGCCCGAGGCTTTCGCCTGCTCCGTGAAATTGACCACCTCGACGCCGATCAGGCGCCCGGCCTTGCCCTTGAACTTCGTAATCAGGGGGGCCGACCTGCCGCAGCCGGCATCGAGCAGTACCGTGTTCTGGGTGAGGAGCGAATCGATCCGCCTTTCGAACACCTGATAGGGATGGATCTGTCCACCGAAATAACGCTCCTTCAGCCGTTCCGACATGGAGCGCATGCGGCCCAGCGATGCACTTGCTTTCATAAATCCTTTCCGGTCGCCTGCCTGGCGAATCCATTCTCAGAAGAAGCTTTCGGGAATCACCAGGATGTCGCCCGGACGCACCGGCATGTTGGCGGAGATGTCGCCGTCACGGATCAGGTCGTTCAGCCGCACGCCGACCTTCTGCTGCCGTCCGCCCACGTTGCGCACGATGCTGGCCCGGTTGCCGGCTGCGAATTCGGTGAGGCCGCCGACGGCGATCACCACATCCATCACCGACATTCCTTCACGATAGGCAAGCGCCTGCGGCTTGGTCGCCTGACCGATCACCCGGATCTGCTCGCCGTAAGGGCCAACGAATCCCGTTACCGTGACGGTGACCACCGGGTCCTGGATGAACTTGGCCAGCGCCTTCTCGATGTCGCGCGCCAGTTCGGTGCCGGTCTTGCCGCTCGCGGGCAAGTCTTCCACCAGCGGCGTCGTGATCTTTCCGTCGGGGCGTACCGGAACCGTCAGCGATACTTCAGGATGGCGCCATACCGAAATGATGACGTTGTCGCCCGGGCCGATGCGGTATTCGTGCTTGTAACCGGCGGGCTCCGGCGCGGCATCGGCAACCGGTATCGCAGGTCTGCCGGCGCAACCGGCGAGCAGCACTGCAACGACAAGCCACAGCCAGTGCAGGCAACGGCCCGCACCCATGATTTCCTTTTTCATTTTCGTCTCCCTGACAGGCACAGCGCTTATTGCTACGAGATTGCTACGAGAGCGTCAGTATTGCGCGGCAGAATCTCTCCGCGTTGATGCACCTCAATGGTGTGAACTTCTTGCGGCCGCGGAAAAGTGGCCTCGCATACACTCGTTTCTCATGACCAATATCAACGGCCGCCGGCAGTCAGGGAAACAGCGGCCATCACGTACGGACGGCCCAGTGCCGCCATCAGAGAAAAAAGGAAAACGATAATGCCTTCTCTTCGTCATAAAAAGCCGCTCTGTATCGCAATGATTTCGGGAAGCCTCCTTACGGGCGGGCTGGCGGCGTGCAGCAAGTCGCCGGACGTGCAGGCGCTCGTCAGCGAGGCCGGCGAGTATCACAGGAAAGGGGATAACAAGGCGGCGGTGATCCAGCTCAAGAACGCGCTGCAGCAAAGCCCCGAGGACATGCATGCGCGCCTTCTCCTGGGCACCGTTTACCTCGACACAAACGATCCCCAGTCCGCCGAAAAGGAACTGCGCAAGGCGATCGAACTGGGCATGGCGCGCGACAAGGCGCTACCGCCTTTGGCCAGGTCGCTGATCATGCAGGGGAAGTTCGAAGCGGTATTGGCTGAAGCGGGCGACGCACCGGACGACCTTGCGGCCGCACTGGCGCGCGGCAATGCCTTTCTCGGGCTGGGCAAGGGCGACGAGGCGAAACAGGCATTCGAACTTGCCCGCAAGCTGAGCCCGGACCATCCCGACGTGCTGATCGGGCTCGCGCGCCACGCCACGCTGTCCAGGGACACGCAGCTCGCTTCGCGCTACGCGGACGAAGCGACTGCCAGAAATCCGGCAAATGCCGACGCGTGGCAGTTCAAGGCCGATCTGCTGCGCGCGCAGAACAAGGCGGAGGAAGCGCTCGCGGCGTACGAGGAAGTCCTGAAGATCAAGCCGAACGCGGCCCCGGCGCTGGTGTCCCGAGCGGGAATCGAAATCGGAATGGGGAAGTACGATGCGGCGCGCGCCAATCTGGAAGCGGCGCGCAAAGCCGGCTCGGCAACCATCATCGGCATTTATACCCAGGCCCTGTTGGAGTACAGGGAAGGCAAGCACGCCGCGGCGCTGGAGCAGCTGCAGCGTATCCTGCGCTCGGCGCCGGACCACATGCCCAGCCAGCTGCTGGCAGGATCGGCGCAGTACGCCCTCGGTGCGACGCAACAGGCGGAAGTACACCTGAAGACATACCTGGATAGTCACCCGAAGGATATCAACGCACGCAAGCTGTATGCCGCCGTGCTGCTGAAGAACGGCGAGGCCAAGCGTGCACAGACCGTGGCCTCGGAAGCGTTGAAGGACGCGCCCCAGGACCCGCAGTTGCTTGCCATCGCCGGCGAGTCGTCCTGGCAGTCCAACGACCTGCGCGCGGCGAGCGACTATTTCAAGAAGGCCAGCGCCATTGCGCCGCAGGACGCCATGATCCGCGCTTCGCTGGGCAAGGCCAAGCTGGGCCAGGGTGACAGCGATGCTGCAATTGCCGAATTCGAAAAGGCCTATGCCCTCGACAAAAAGGACCAGACCGGCACCGCCCTCGTCCTGTCATACGTCCAGCAAAAGCGCTTCGACAAGGCACTGGAACTGGTGAACGGGATGGAAAAGGAGCAGCCGAAGAATGCCAGGCTGCGGCTGCTGAAGGGAGCCGTGCACCTGGCACGGAACGATACGGCCAATGCGCGCAAGAGTTTCGAAGAGGTACTGGCGATCGAGCCGCTGAACTATCCCGCAGCCGCGAGCCTGGCCAACCTCGATGTCAAGGAAGGCAAGCCCGATTCGGCAAAGAAGCGCCTGGAATCGCTGCTGGAAAAGGATCCGAAGAATCCGGAAGTCCTGCAAGCACTCGGCGCGCTGGCTGCGCAACAGAAGCAGAACGAGGAGGCCACCCGCTGGTTCGAGCGTGCGCATGCGGAAAACCCGGATGCAATGCAGGCCGCCGGGCAGCTTTTCATGCAGTACGTCCGCAACGGACAGAAACAGAAGGCATTGTCGCTCGCGCAAAAACTGCAGAGCGCAAACCCGCAAAGCCCGGAGGCGCTCGAAATGCTCGGCAATGCGCATTTCGCCAACGGCAACCGGGAAGCTTCACTCGAGGCCTACGAAAAGCTGGCCGTCCTCAAACCTGACGCGGCCGGCGTGCACTACCACGTCGGCATTCTGCAGCTCGGGGCGCAAAAGCAGGCGCAAGCGGCAGCCGCATTCAAGAAGGCGCTCGCGCTCCATCCCGATTACATCGAGGCGCACTTGGGACTGGCAAGCATCGATGTCATGGCAGGGCGCCACGAACCGGCGCTCGGTACGGCACGCAACCTGCAGAAGCAGCATCCGAAGTCTCCAGCCGGGCATTTGCTCGAGGGAGAGGTCCTGATGGCGCAAAAGAAGCCGGCGCTGGCAGCCGGGGCATTTGAACGCGCCTTCGCGGCAGGCAAGAACGGACAGACCGCGCAAAAACTGCATGCCGCGCTGGTATTGGCCGGCAAGGAAAAAGAGGCAGACAGCCACATCAACGAATGGCTCAAGGCGCATCCGAACGACAGCGCGTCCCATGCTTATCTTGCGCTCCATTACCTGTCGACCGGCCAGAACAAACAGGCGATCCGCCAGTACGAAACCATCGTGAAGGGCGATCCGAAGAACGTGCGCGCGCTGAACAACCTCGCCTGGGCCTATCAGCAGGAAAAGGACAGCCGCGCGCTGAAGCTGGCGGAGAACGCCTACGGTATCGATCCGCGCAACCCGGCAGTGATGGACACCCTCGGCGGCATCCTCGTCGAGAACGGGGAGGTGCAGCGCGGCCTGGAGCTGCTCGAAAAAGCGGTCGCCGGTGCGCCCGACGCGCCCGATATCCGCCTGCGCTACGCCGAAGCGCTCGTGAAAGCAGGCGACAAGGAGAAAGCACGCAGCGAACTCAAGACCCTTGTCGATTCAGGAAAGGACTTTCCCAAGCTGAAGGACGCACGCGCGTTGTTGGCCCAGCTTTGAACCGAGGCCCGGATGTGCGAACGGCAGGCATGAGCGCCTGCCGTTTTTTTTGCATCGATCATGCCGCGACCACGTCTCCGTGAGCACGCAAGCATGCAAGGCAAAAAAAAGCCGGCTTTGAAGGCCGGCTTTTCATGCTGCTGAAGTGCTTCGATCAGGCTTGCAGCTGCTTGCGGCGGCGTGTGGCGGCCAGGCCGGCCAGGCCGAGGCCAAGCAATGCCAGCGGGGCCGGTGCCGGAACCGGGACGGCGTCCAGGGTCACGATGGCGGCGTTGGTGATCGGGCCGGTGCTCGTGAAGTACATGTCGGAGAGGTTCACGGTGAAGGCGCCGCCGGTGCCGAAATTGACCGTCACCGGGTTGAAGTCGATGAACAGGTCGGTGATCGAGAACAGATTCGAGTTCACCGGGCCGGCGATGGCACCCGTCACGGCGACATGCTGCACAGTCTGCGCAACCGGGCTGGTAAAGGTCAGGTTGGCGGTGACGCCGAGGTTGTCCGTTTCATTGCCGCCGAAGCCGCAGCCCAGCAGGAAATCGAACAGGCCGACACCTGTGTTGATGCAGGACTCGCGCAGGTTGGCGGTGCCGAACAGGAAGGAGTGCGAGTCGCCCGCGCTGTTCAGGTTGAAATTCACCGGAGAGGTGACCAGGTTGGTGAATACGACGTCCAGCTGGCCGTTGCCGGTGCCGTAGCCGCTGCCGACGCTGAAGCTGCCGCCAGAGACGGTAAAGGGAATAGCGCTGGCGGTTGCGGAAAATCCGAGGGCCGATGCCAGACCCAGAGTGAGCAGTGCTTTTTTCAAGAGTTTCAAAATGATCTCCCCGACTAGAAGGTTAATGTGAGTGGTGCTGCCCGCCCGTATCAGCAAGCACCGTGCCCGAGGAGAAAAGGTCTTTTGCATCAAACAGTTGATGTCGCCCGGCTGATCGGCGGCGTCGTGTCTGTAAAGTCAGCCGACACAATCCGGCAGCGCGCGATACGACGCGTGCGCAGACCTGCCGCGGCGGCAGGCCGTCGAAAAGTCTTACAGCTTGCTTGAGGGATATCGCTAACTCGCTGCTAACTCCTTGAATCCAAAGGAGGCACGCCCTCCGGCACGCAAGTTGCTGATTAGGGGGCAGTAACGCACGTAGCGCCAAACCACAACAGGAGAAAAGAAATGACAATGAAAGCCTTATTGAAAACCGCATTCGCGGTATCGGTGCTCGGCTTTGCCGGCACCACCTATGCCGCTCCCTGCGGCACCGGACTCGACACGACGAACATGACGATCAACGGCGAGTCCGCCGACGCCTGCCACGGCCCGTTCACGCCGGCCAATAGCAGCCCGGGGCAGCTTCAAAATTATCTGAACACGAACAACGTCTTCGGCGGCGGTTGGGATCAGGTTGTCCGCGACGAGACACCGGGCGGCGGCACGAGCAACGGCGACACCGTCATGGGCATCCGGTTCAGCCTGAATGCGGTAGGCAACAATACCGGCACGTTCACGCTGACGCTCACTGACACCAATGGCGCGACGCCGCTGAACCTGCCCGTGGTCTTCGATCTTGTCGGCGTCCTGAAAGCGGCCACCAGCAGCGCCGCCTACTTCTTTGACGACATCGTCCTTGACGACAGCAACCCCGGCACGTACACCATCACTTTCGACAACAACGGCGGCAATAACCCCGCCCTGTCGCACATGGATTTCCTGGTCCGCGACGGCCGCACGCCCCCGCCCACCGACGTGCCCGAGCCTGTATCGTCCGGCCTGCTCGGCATCGGTATCCTTGCCGCCGCAACGGCACGCCGCCGGAGGAAGCAAGGCGCCTGATGACGGGACGAATGCCCCGTCTGGTGCTTGCGCTGCATCGCGCCATCATCCCTGCCTCACTTCAGCCTGGCGCCGAGCCAGGCTGTTTTCCTGTTCGCCGCTCCGCACGCGAGCCCTCGCTTGCGGGCAAAAGTTCCCGCTTCCTGTTGCCAGCTTGACAAACGTCAATTCTTACCTCCTGGATATAAGTAATCTTTGATGGCGCATCAAAAGCGGCAGCAGAACAACAATGAGCGCCTATCGTGGCCGCGCCGACTCAGGGAGCAGGAAGCAATGGAAGAACAACTCGCCCAGCTGGTTTCGCATATCAAGGGTGTCTGGAAGTACCGGTGGCTCGCCCTCGCGACCGCCTGGCTGGCCGCCGTCGCCGGCGGCATCGCCGTCCATCTCGTGCCCGACAGCTACCAGGCATCGGCGCGGGTGTATGTGGATACCCAGAGTATCCTCAAGCCGCTGCTGTCGAGCATGACCACGGTGCCCAACGTGGAGCAGCAGGTGGCAATCATGAGCCGTACGCTCATGAGCCGGCCCAACCTCGAACGCCTGACGCGCATGGTCGACCTCGACATCAAGGCCAGTACCGCGCGCGAAAAGGAAGAACTGCTCGACAAGCTGGCCAAGGACATCAAGCTCAGCGGCACGGCGCGCGACAATATCTACACCATCGCCTACAGCCACGAAAACCCGAGGTTGGCCAAGGAAGTGGTGCGCTCGCTGCTGACCATCTTCGTGGAAGCCAGCATCGGCGACAAGAAAAAGGAATCGGAAAAGGCCGTCAGTTTCATCGACGACCAGATCAAGAGCTACGAAGAGAAACTCACGGCCGCCGAAAACGCACTCAAGGAATTCAAGCTCAGGAATACCGGCTTGCTGTCGCGCCAGGGCGGCGACTACAGCAGCAAGCTGATGGATGCCAACGACGCCCTCGGCCAGGCGCGCCTCGAACTGCGCGAAGCGGAGCAGGCGCGCGATGCGCTCAAGCGCCAGATCGCCGGCGACGAAGCCGATGCGGCAGCCGCCATGCGCGCCGCCGCTGCGAGCAACCCGGAAATCGACGAACGCCTGCAGACGCTGCGCAAGAACCTCGACAACCTGCAGATGCAGTACACCCCGGCGCACCCCGACATCATTGCCAACCAGCGCCTGATCGCGCAGCTCGAAGAGCGCAAGCGCGAGGAAGCGAAGACCAGGAAGCCGAATGCCGACCGCGGCGCCAACTACAGTCCCTTGCTGCAGCAGCTGACGATCTCTCTGGCTTCCGCCGAGGCGCGTGTGGCATCGCTGCGCACACGCGTTGATGAATACGGCTCCCGTGTGGCGCGCCTGACTGCCATGAACAAGGCCGTGCCGGAAGTCGAGGCCCAGCTCGCGCAACTCAACCGCGACTATGAAATCAACAAGGAAAACTACGAAAAGCTGCTTGGCCGCCGCGAGGCCGCCAAACTCTCCGGCGAGCTGACCACCACTACCGACATGATGACCTTTCGCGTCGTCGATCCGCCGATGGTGCCGCAAACGCCGTCGGGCCCGCCGCGCATGAAGCTGTTCGGCGGCGTCGTGCTCGGCGCGCTGGCCGCCGGCATCGCCGCCGCCTTCCTGATGAGCCGCATCCGTCCGACTTTCCTTACGCAATACAGCCTGCGCGAGGCCACCGGCCTGCCCATCCTCGGCACGGTCGCCATGCACTGGACGGAGCAGGAGCTGGCGCGGCAGCGCAAGGGCACGATCGCCTTCGCGGGCTCGTTCGGGCTGCTGCTCGTGCTGTGCAGCGGCGTCATGCTGCGCATGCTGATGACCTCTTAAGGCAGGCCCTCCAACCGATTTCCCGGGAGAGAATGTGAGCATTATCGAAAAGGCCGCCGGACGCATTGCCGGCCAAGCGCGCGAAAGCCGTCCCCGTCCCCGTCCTGCCACCCCGCCGCCGCTGGTGGCCGCCGTGCCGCAGGAGCCGCCGGTAGTACAACTTGCGCAGGCCGAAGTCCAGCCTGCGCGCATCGCCCCCCGCCACCAGATCGACGTGGAGCGCCTGCACAAGGCCGGCATGGTCACCCCGAACAGCGAACGCACGCCGGTCGCCGAGGAATTCCGCTTCATCAAGCGCCCGCTGATCGGCAAGGCCCTCTACAAGGGCCAGGGCGCGATCCGTCACGGCAACCTGATCATGGTCACCAGCTCGCTGCCCGGTGAAGGAAAGACTTTCTGCGCCATCAACCTCGCGATGAGCATCGCGATGGAAATGGACCATACCGTATTGCTGGTCGACGCCGATGTCGCCCGTCCGTCGGTGCTGCCGGCCCTCGGCCTCGAGGCGGAGACCGGGCTGATGGACCTGCTGCGCGACGAGTCGCTCGATCTGGCCGACGTGCTGCTGCGGACCAATGTGGAGCGGCTGAGCATCCTGCCTGCCGGGAACAGCCAGAAGAATGCCACCGAACTGCTGGCCAGCCAGTCCATGAAAGCCTTGCTGGACGACATCGCCACGCGCTACGCCGACCGCATCGTGATCTTCGATTCCCCGCCCTTGCTGCTGACCAGCGAGGCACGCGTGCTGGCCGAGCAGATGGGACAGATCGTGATGGTGGTGGAAGCCGAAAAGACGACGCGCAACACCCTGAAGGATGCGTTGCGCAAGATCGAAAGCTGCGAAAACGTCAACCTGATCTACAACAAGGGCCGCAGCTTCGCCGAACCCGAGACCTACGGTTACTACCGCTCCTGACGCCATGCGACACTTTCCCGATCACGCCATCCTCTTTCCGCTTGCGCCGATCGCCGCCTGCGTCGCGCTCGCATGGCCCGGGTCGGCCGGCGCCGCCGAGTGGACAGTCACGCCCGGCGTCGACCTCAGGGAAACGTATACCGACAACATCAGGCTGTCGCCGGCAGGCAGCGAGCAAAGCGATTTCATCACCGAGGTCGCACCGCGCCTGTCGATCCGCGGCATCGGCGCGCGCATGAAACTGTCGGCCGACTACGGCATGCGCAATTTCTTTTATGCGCGCACCGACGGCGCATCCAATACGCAGCACTACCTGCAGGCAAATGCCAACGCGGAGCTGGTCGAAAACCTGTTCTTCATCGACGGCCGCGCATCCTCCGGTCAGCAGGCGATCTCCGAATTCGGGCCTCAGGTCAGCGGCAATGGCAACCTGAGCGGCAACGAGACGGAAGTGCGCAGCGCCAGCATCAGCCCTTACCTGCGCCACCGCTTCGGCCGGGCGGCCACCGGCGAACTGCGCTACAGCCGCGACATGGTCAACGCGGACGCCGGCGGACTGCGCGACAGCAATTCCGACCGCGTGCGCCTGAGCATCGACAGCGGCTCCGATTTCCATACCCTGCAATGGGGCGTCCTCTACGACGACCAGCGCATCGAATACAAGGATGCGGAAGACGTCGACACCCGCGCGCTGTCCGGCACCTTGCGCTACCTGGTGACGCCGCGCATCTCCCTGACCGCGACCGCCGGCCGCGAAGAAAATAGCTATGCGAGCATCGGGCGCAATCCGGAGGGCAGCTTCTGGTCGCTTGGCGCCATCTGGGCGCCGTCGGAACGCACGCACATTTCGGCCGCCGCCGGCAAGCGCTTCTTCGGCGATACCTTGTCCATCGACGCCCGCCACCGCACCCGCATGGGTATCTGGAGCATCGGCTACCAGGAAGATATCACCACCGCGCGTTCGCAATTCCTCGTGCCTGTCACGCAGGACACCGCTTCCTTCCTCAGCGGCCTGTGGGAGGCCAGCATCCCCGACCAGGCCGCGCGCGAGCAGCTCGTGCAGGAATTCATCCGCGACGCCAGCCTGCCCTCGACCATGGTGTTCCCGGTGACCGCCTATACCAACCGCGTGTTCCTGCAAAAGACCGCGCATGCGTCGGTCGCCTTCCGCGGCGCGTTCAACACCCTGATCCTCAACCTGTTCCGCACCCAGCGCGAACCGCAATCCGCATCTGCCGCGGACGCCTCGCTGGGCGTCGGCATCGGCGCACTCGCCGGCGAGGCCACACGCCAGACCGGTGCGGGCGCGGTATGGAACTGGCGCCTGTCGCCGCGTACCAGCGTGGTTGCCAGCGCAGGCATCAACCGCATCCACGGCCAGGCCAGCGGCCGGGAAGACGACAACATTTCCGCGCGTATCGGCATCACGCGCCAGCTGCAGCAGAAGGTCAAGGGCGGGGTCGAACTGCGCCGTCTCGAAAAGCGGTCCAATCAGGTGAACGCGGAATACCGCGAAAACGCCGTCACCGCTTTCCTGCAGATATCCTTTTAACGGAGCCAAGTCCGCAATGTACGAATCCTTTTACGGATTGACCGCCAATCCCTTCCAGCTCAAGCCCGACCCGGCCTTCTTCTATGGCAGCAAGGGCCACAAGCGCGCGATGGCCTACCTCGATTACGGTATCTCGCGCGGCGAGGGATTCATCGTCATCACCGGCGAGGTCGGCGCCGGCAAGACCACGCTGATGCGCAACCTGTTCCACAAGCTGGACGCCAACCGCATCCGCGCCACCCAGATCGTCAACACCGCGCTCGACGCCGACGACATCCTGCGCACCGTCGCCGCCGCATTCGGCCTGCCGCACGAGAACGCCAGCAAGACCACGCTGCTGGGGCGGCTGGAACTGTTCCTGCGCCAGTGCGACCAGCAGGGCAGGCGCGCGCTGCTCGTCGTGGACGAAGCACAGAACCTGCCGCCGCGCGCGGTCGAGGAATTGCGCATGCTGTCCAACTTCCAGACCGACGACAGCTGCCTGATGCAGATCTACCTGCTCGGCCAGCCCGAGTTCCGCCGCACGCTGCTCAGCCCCGACATGGAACAGCTGCGCCAGCGTGTGATCGCCACCTACCACCTCGGTCCGCTCGACTACTTCGAAACCTGCGCCTACATCGAGCACCGCCTGCGCACCGCCGGCTGGCAGGACGACCCGCGCATCACCGACGACGCCTTCGCCGCCATCCATGAATACACGGGCGGCGTGCCGCGCAAGATCAACACCCTGTGCGACCGCCTGTTCCTGATGGGCTACCTGGAAGAGCTGCACGTGTTCGACGAACCGGAACTGCAGACCGTGATCGGCGAAGTGCAGCGCGAATTCGGCATGCACGCCGAATAACAGGCAATGCTGTTCAATTCCTACGCCTTCCTGCTGGCCTACCTGCCGGTCACGGCCGTGGTCTTTTTTCTGCTCGCGCGGCGCAGGCGGGAACTGGCGGCCGCGTGGCTCGCCGCCGCCTCGCTGTTCTTCTATGCATGGTGGAGCCTGGCCTACCTGCCGCTGCTGCTGGCATCGATCGCGTTCAACTTCCGCGCCGGGCAATGCATCGCCGCCGCCAAGGGCAGGGCGCGCCGCCGGTGGCTGGCGTGCGCGGTGGCCGCCAACCTCATCGTACTGGCCTACTTCAAGTATGCGGACTTTTTCCTGGCATCGGTCAACGCGTTGGCGGGAAGCGAGTTCCCCATGCTGCACGTTCTTCTGCCAATCGGCATTTCCTTCTTCACCTTCACCCAGATCGCCTTCCTGGTCGATACCGCGCAGGGAAAGGTGAGGGAATTCCGCTTCACGCACTACCTGCTCTTCGTCACCTACTTCCCCCATCTGGTGGCCGGCCCCGTGCTGCACCACAAGGAGATGATGCCGCAGTTCGCGGAAGAGGCGACCTACCGTTTCTCGGCGCAGAACCTCGCGGTCGGGCTCACCATCTTCATCATCGGCCTGGCCAAGAAAGTGCTCATCGCCGACAACCTCGCCGACCACGCGAACTTCGTGTTCGACAAGAGCGATTCCGCCAGCCTGCTGGTCGCCTGGGGCGGCGTGCTCGCCTATGCCTTCCAGCTCTACTTCGATTTTTCCGGCTATTCGGACATGGCCATCGGCCTGTCGCGCATCTTCGGCGTGCGCCTGCCGCTCAATTTCAATTCGCCGTACAAGTCGGCCAGCATCGTCGAGTTCTGGCGGCGCTGGCACATGACGCTCTCGCGCTTTCTGCGCGACTACCTCTATATCCCGCTCGGTGGCAACCAGAAGGGGCCGCTGCGGCGCCATGCCAACCTGATGGCGACCATGACGCTGGGCGGGTTGTGGCACGGCGCTTCCTGGAACTTCGTGCTGTGGGGCGCGCTGCACGGCGCCTACCTCATGCTCAACCATGCATGGGCAGCGCTGGCAGGCGACAGCCGCTTCCGCCGCAGCCGCGCCTGGCATGCTGCGGGCGTGCTGCTGACCTTTGCCGCCGTCTGCGTCGCCTGGGTGTTCTTCCGTGCCACCGACCTGCCCAAGGCGCTCTGGATTCTGCAAGGCATGGCCGGCATGTATGGCGTCGGCCTGCCCGATGCGATCGGCTACCAGCTCGGCGCGGCAAAACCGCTGCTCGAACAATGGGGCGTCACTTTCTACCTGGGGGGCGGCGCGCGCTTCATGCAGACCTGGGGCTGGGTCGCCTGCGCCGCGGCAATTGCCTTCCTGATGCCCAACACGCAGGAGCTGATGCGCCGCTTCGAACCGGCACTGGACGTTGCCGCCGATGCGGCGCAGCGCGTGCGCGGCCTTGCCTGGCAACCCGGCACACGCTGGGCGGCGGCGGTCGGCGTGCTGGCCGTGTTTAGCCTGCTGTCGCTGAACCGCCCCACCGAATTCCTGTACTTCCAGTTCTGAGGCCATGAACGCGACATTCGACCGTGACCACGCGCGCTTCCTCCGGCGTACCTGCGCAGTGGTCGCTGCCGGCGTGCTGCTGGCAGCGGGGACGGCGGTGCTGGTCGATCCCTATGGTCTGTTCGGCATCGTGCAGAAGCCCGGCTTCAACGCGGTGAAACCGCGGCCGGACCGCTACCAGGAAGAGATCAAGCTGACCGCCGCGCGCCGCCTGCAGCCCGAAGTTGTCATCGCCGGCAACTCGCGTGCCGAAATCGGTTTCGATCCGGCCCATACAGCGCTGGCGGGCAAGAACGCGTACAACCTTGCCATTCCCGGCACCAGCATCCACGCCACCCGGCGCCAGCTCGACTACCTGCACGCGGCGGGGCAGCGGCCCGCGGCAGTCATCCTCGGCGTGGAGTTCCTCGATTTCCTGACCGCCCCGGAGGTGCGCCGCCGGCAGGTGGCGGCGGCGGGGACGCAGCAGAAGGTCGATGCGTTCGGCTGGAAGGTGGATGCCGTCTTTTCGCTGTCCGCACTCGCCGACAGCCTCGCCACGCTGCGCCTGCAGCGCGATCCGGAAGGCAAGACCATCGCGCCCAACGGCTTCAACCCGCTGCTCGAATACCGCCGCTTTGCGCGCGAGGGCGGTTACCACGCGCTGTTCCGGCAGCGCGCGGAAGAATATGCAAAGGCCTTCGCGCGCCTGCCTCGCACCGTGCCCGGGCCCGAGACCGGCGGCTCGCCCGACCTCGATGCCCTTGGCCAGATCCTGCGCACACTCGCGCCGGCCTCGGAAGTGCATCTCGTGATCTATCCCTACCACGCGCAGATCCTTGCGATGTTCGAGGAAACCGGCCTGTGGGACGCCTTCGAGCAATGGAAAGCGATCCTCGCGCGCGAAGTGGCGGCGGTCCGCCGCGCGCATCCCGATGCGCGCCTCACCTTGTGGGATTTCAGCGGCTATTCGTCCTACCAGTGTGAGCCCATTCCCGTCAGCGGCGACAGGAAGACGGAGACCCGCTGGTACTGGGAGGCGGGCCACTTCAAGTCCGCGCTGGGTGGAGCGATGCTGTCGCGGATGATGGGTGAAGGGATGGATGGCTTCGGTCATGTGCTGACCGTGGCCCGGCTGGAAGAAAACCGACAACGCATCCGCCAGGAGCGAGCGTCGTGTGCGGCCGCGCAGCCGGCATTGTTCCGCGACGCCGCCGCAATGATTCAACGCGCAGCCCATTGAAATTGCCCCACGGCATTTGCTGCAATGCAGGTATATCGATGCAGCAATCTTGCACGGTTTCACTATTTGTCCATTATCAAAACCGGCGCTCCATCCGCCTTGCACAATAAACACAAGCTTGCAAAAAAGTTCATTGCAGCAGCCGCACCAAACGACATGAACGGCTGCGCGATAGGGCGTCCGAATCAACAACGATAAAAACAGGGAGTGTGTCATGCGTTCCATCCACAAGCGCCACACCGTCTGGCGGCTGCCGGCTGCACTGGCAAACCCTCTGTCGAGCCTGCGCTAACGCGCGCCTATCCACCTTTCCACAATACGATTCCATGCAGAACACACCGTACCGTCTCCTGTGCGTCGTCGGCGCGCGTCCCAACTTCATGAAAATGGCGCCCATCATGGCCGCCATGAAGGAAGCCGCACCCGAGATCGATGTCTGCCTGCTGCACACCGGGCAGCATTACGACGCGGCGATGAACCACCAGTATTTCGATGCGCTGGGCATCCCCGCGCCCAACATCAATCTCGATGTCGGCTCCGGCAGCCATGCCGCGCAGACGGCGGACGTGATGCGCCGCTTCGAGCCTGCGCTGGACGCCGAGCAGCCCTCCGCCGTGCTGGTGGTGGGCGACGTCAATTCCACGCTGGCCTGCGCGCTGGTGGCCGCCAAGAAAGGCGTGCGCGTGATCCACGTCGAGGCCGGCCTGCGCAGCTACGACCGCAGCATGCCCGAGGAAATCAACCGCATCCTCACCGACCAGATCTCGGACCTGCTGTTCACCACCGAGCGCGAAGGCCGCAACAACCTGCTGCGCGAGGGCGTGGCGGACGAGCGCATCCACTTCGTCGGCAATGTGATGATCGATACCCTGCGCCGCAACCTCGCACGTGCGGTGCCGGTGCAAGACATCCTCGAACAGGCGGGCGCGAGCAATCTGCTTGCCGGCGGCAAGGACTACGCGATATTTACCCTGCACCGCGCCTCCAACGTCGACGACCCGGGCACGCTGCGCGGTCTGCTGGACACGCTGGCGACTGTCAGCAAGTCGCTGCCGGTGATCTTCCCCATGCATCCGCGCACCCGCAGCATGATCGAGAAGGGCGGCATGGCCCGCCTGCTCGATCCGGCCCGCATCCTGCAGCTGCCGCCGATGGGCTACCTCGAAATGCTCGGCCTGATGCGCGATGCACGCGTCGTGCTTACCGATTCCGGCGGCATCCAGGAAGAGACCACGGCGCTCGGCATTCCCTGCATCACCCTGCGCAACAATACCGAACGTCCGATCACCGTCACCGAAGGGACCAATACGCTGGCCGGCACCGATCCCGCCAACATCCTCGCGATCTTCGACGAGGTGATGCGCGCCGGCGGCAAGGCCGGGCGCATCCCGGAGTTCTGGGACGGGCGGGCGGCGGTACGCATCGCGCAGGTGATCCGCGGCTGGATCAAGGGCGAGATGGAACCGGCAGCACTGGCCGCCTGAGGAGTGCGCATGGCTATCCGCAACGCCATGACCATCGACGTGGAGGACTATTTCCAGGTCTCCGCCTTCGAGCGCCACATCCCGCGCGCGCAATGGCCGTCATTGCCGTGCCGGGTGGAAGCAAACATGGACCGCATCCTCGCGCTGCTCGACGCCGAAAACGTCAAGGCCACCTTCTTCACGCTCGGCTGGATCGCCGAGCGCTATCCGGCGCTGGTGCGCCGTATCGTCGACAACGGCCATGAGCTGGCCAGCCACGGCTACGGCCATGCGCGCGCCTCCGACCAGACGCCGGAAGAATTCCACCAGGACGTAAGCCGCGCCAAGGCGCTGCTGGAAGACATCGGCGGCAAGCCGGTGCGGGGCTATCGCGCGCCCAGCTTTTCCATCGGCCTGCGCAACCTGTGGGCGCTGGATGTGCTGGGGGAAGCCGGCTACCGCTACAGCTCCAGCATCTACCCCATCAGCCACGACCACTACGGCATGCCGGATGCGCCGCGCTTTGCGCACTACCCGCGCGGCAGGGACGGCGTGCTGGAAGTGCCGATCACCACGGTACGCGTGATGAAGAAAAACCTGCCCTCCGGCGGCGGCGGCTATTTCCGCCTGTTCCCCTATGCCGTGTCGCGCTGGCTGCTGCAGCGCGTGAACCGGGAAGACCGCCAGCCCGGCATCTTCTACTTCCATCCCTGGGAAATCGACCCCGGGCAGCCGCGACAGAGCAACGTGGGCCTGAAGACCCGCTTCCGTCATTACGTGAACATCCACCGCACCGAGGCGCGCCTGAAGGCACTGACGCGCGATTTCCGCTGGGGCCGCATGGATGACATTTTCCTGGTGAACAATTGAACACACTCGTCGAACCGCGCGCATTCGCCGCGCCGCTTGCCCCGGCCGCCAACGCAACCCTCGCCGTGCGCGAAATGCAGCGCGGCGACATCGCTCGTTGGGATGCCTTCGTCACTGCCTGCCCCGAGGCCACCTTCTGCCACCGCGCCGGATGGAAGGAAGCGATCGAACGCGCCTTCGGCCATCGGACATGGTTCTTGTTTGCAGAAAACCAGGGGCGCATCGAAGGCGTGCTGCCGCTGGCGGAAGTGAAGAGTCTGTTGTTCGGCCACTCCCTGGTCTCGCTGCCGTTCTGCGTCTACGGCGGCATCGCGGCCAGTACCGAGGCCGCCCGGCAAGCCTTGCACCGCGAAGCGCAGGCACTGGCGGCGCGCCTCAAGGTCGGCCACCTCGAATACCGCAACCTGGAAGCGAAGCAGCCCGACTGGCTGGGCAAGGAACTGTACGTCACCTTCAGGAAGGAAATCTACGCCAGCGACGACGACAACATGCGCGCCATCACCAGCAAGCGGCGCGCAATGGTGCGCAAGGGCATCAAGGCCGGCCTGCAAAGCGAGATCGACAGCGGCATCGACCGCTTCTACGACGCCTACGCCAAGAGCGTGCACCACCTCGGCACGCCGGTGTTCTCGAAGAACTACTTCCGCATCCTGCGCGAGGTGTTCCCCCACGATTCCGAGATCATGACCATCACGCTGGACGGCCGCACCATCAGCAGCGTCATGAACTTCTACTTCCGCGACCATGTGATGGCGTATTACTGGGGCGGCGCGGGCGAGGCGCGCGAAGTCGCCGGCAACGACTTCATGTGCTGGGAAGTGATGCGGCGCGCCGGCAAGCGCGGTATCCGCACCTTCGATTTCGGCCGCAGCAAGATCGGCACCGGCTCCTACGACTTCAAGAAGGGATGGGGATTCGAACCGCAGCACCTGCCCTACGCTTACCAGCTGCACCGCGCCAAGGCACTGCCGGACAACAACCCGCTCAACCCGAAATACCAGCGTTTCATCAAAATGTGGCAACGGCTTCCGCTGCAGGTCGCCAATGCCATCGGCCCGCATATCGTCAAGAATCTGGGGTGATGCCTTGGAACACCTCCTTCTCCTGGTCCACCGCATGCCGTACCCGCCCAACAAGGGTGACAAGATCCGCTCCTACCACCTGCTCGCACACCTGGCACAGCGGTTCAAGGTGCATCTCGGCACCTTCGTCGACGACACCGACGACTGGCGCCACGCGGACACCGTCAGGCATCTCTGCGCCACGGCGCACATCGCCGCCTTGCATCCGATGCGCGCCAAGCTGCGCAGCCTGCGCGCATTTGCCGCCGGCCGGGCGCTCACGCTCGACTATTACCGCGATGCCGCCATGCAGGCCTGGGTGGAAAAGACGGTGGCCGAATACGGCATCCACCGCGTGGTCGTGTTCTCGTCCGGCATGGCGCAGTACGCCGAAGGCATCCCCAATGCCTGCCGCATCATCGATTTCATCGACGTCGATTCCGACAAATGGGTGCAGTATGCCGACACCAAGCCATGGCCTCTAAGCTGGCTGTACCGGCGTGAAGGGCAGGAACTGCTGCGCTACGAGCGCCGGGTTGCACGGGAATTCGACGCTTCGCTGTTCGTCTCCGCGGCCGAAGCAGGCCTGTTCCGAAAACTCGCCCCGGAGAGCGCGGCCCGCATCGGCCATATGAGCAACGGCGTGGACACCGCCTATTTCTCGCCCGAACGCAGCTACGACAACCCCTATTCCCCCAACGAGGCGGCCGTCGTGTTCACCGGTGCCATGGATTACTGGCCCAATATCGACGCCGTCCAGTGGTTCGCCGAAACCATCATGCCGGCGGTGCGCGAGCGCAATGAAAAGGCGATGTTCTACATCGTCGGCGCGCGGCCCACCCAGCAGGTGAAGAACCTGGAACAGATCCCCGGCGTAAAGGTGACCGGAGCGGTGGACGACGTGCGTCCCTACATCGCCCATGCCAAGGTGGCCGTGGCACCGCTGCGCATCGCCCGCGGTATCCAGAACAAGGTGCTGGAAGCGATGGCGATGGGCAAGTCGGTGGTGGTCTCGCCCGCCGCGCTGGAAGGCATCGACGCCGCACCGGGGCGCGAGATCCTGCTTGCCGGCGACGACACGCAATATGTCAATGCAGTCACCGCGCTGCTGACCCTCTCCCTGCCCGAGATCGGGCGCGCGGCGCGGCGCAAGGTGGTCGAGCAGTACGGCTGGGCCAGCCATCTGCGGACACTGGACACTCTGCTGGATGTGCCGGCCGGCGAGGCCCTGCAGCCGCTGGCAGGAGAACGCGCGTGAACACCGCCGGCGCACAAGCGCTTTCCCTGCCCCGTCTGCCGGCCGCCATCGCGCTTGCCGGCGTGCTGCTGGCCGTTCTCGCCATCTATGCCGACACCGCCCGCTCGATCGTCGCCATCTGGGACAGTTCCGAGACCTTCGCCCACGGCTATGTGATCCTGCCGATCAGTCTCTGGCTGATCTGGCGCCGGCGTACGGAACTGGCCCGGATCGCGCCCCAGCCCTGCTGGCCGGCCCTGCTGTTGCTGGCCGTCGCCGGCTTCGGCTGGCTGCTGGCCGACGTCGGCGGCGTGCAGGTCGTGCGCCAGTACGCCTTCGTGGCGATGCTGCTGCTGACCGTGCTGGTGGTGGCCGGCCTGCGCCTGTCGCAGGCGGCGGCATTCCCGTTGCTGTTCCTGCTGCTTGCCGTGCCCTTCGGCGAAGCCTTCGTCCCGCCGCTGATCGACTTCACCGCCGACTTCACGGTGGCGGCACTGCAGCTCACGGGCATCCCGGTGCTGCGCAACGGCAGCAATTTCGAGATTCCGACTGGCAGCTGGTCGGTGGTGGAAGCCTGCAGCGGCGTGCGCTACCTGATCTCCTCGTTCACGCTGGGCTGCCTGTATGCCTATCTCAACTACCGTTCGCCGCTGCGCCGGGGGATGTTCGTCGCGCTGTCGATCGTGGTGCCCATCATCGCCAACGGCCTGCGCGCCTACATGATCGTGATGCTCGGCCACCTCAGCGGCAACAAGCTCGCCGTCGGCGTCGACCATCTGATCTATGGCTGGGTCTTCTTCGGGCTCGTCATGTTCCTGATGTTCTGGATCGGCGGCTTCTGGCGCGATGACGGCAAGGATGAGGAGCCGGCGGCGCCGCGCGCCACGGAGGCGCCGGCGGCATCGCCCGCTACCATCGCCGCTGCCGCCGCTGCCAGCATTGCCTGCGTCGCCGTATGGCCGTTCTACGCGCATTACCTCGACCGCGCCACCTACAATCCCGAGCCGGTCAGGCTCGACGCCTTCCACACCACTTGGAAACCGGCACCCGCATTCACCGGCTGGCGGCCCGGCTTCACACCGGCGGCGCTGGAGTTCGACCGCTTCTACCAGGAAGGCGGCGCGAAAGCAGGCATGTCGATCCGCTACTACCGCAACCAGCACGAGAGCGCCAAGCTCATCAGCTCGTCCAACCGTCTCGTGCAGGAAAAGGAGAAGCGCTGGCTGCACGTGGCAACAGCCGGCCGCAGCGAACAGATCGGCGGCCGCACACTTGCCCTGCGCGAAGCGCGTGTGCAAGGCGAGGGCGGGCCTTTCCTGGTTTGGTCCTGGTACTGGATCGACGGCCGCTTCCTCGTCAACGACTATCTCGGCAAGCTGCTGCAGGCAAAGGAAAAGTTGATGATGCACGGCGACGACGGCGCCGCCATCCTGCTCTATGCACCCTACGACTCGAACCCGGAACAGGCGCGGGCGGCGATGCGTACCTTCCTGTCCGCGCACCTGCCGCAACTGGAAACGGCGCTCGCCGCCAACAGGAAATAAGCCATGGCGCACGCAGCTCCCCTGGTCGTCCACCTGATCTACCGTCTCGATTTCGGCGGGCTGGAGACTCTGCTCGCCGAATGCGTGAACCGCATGCCGGCGGGGAAGTATCGGCATGCGATCGTCTGCCTGACCGGCTATACCGGTTTCGCCAGCCGCGTCACCCGGCCGGGCGTGGGCATCTTCGCGCTGGACAAGCCGCCCGGGCTGGCGCCGATGACCCACGTCAAGCTGTGGAAGCTGCTGCGCCAGCTGCGGCCGGCCGTCCTGCATACCTATAACTTCGCCGCGCTCGAATACAACGTCACGGCCGCGCTGGCCGGCGTGCCGGTGCGCGTGCATGCGGAACACGGACGGGACGCGTCCGACCCCGAAGGCTTGAACCGCAAGCACAACCTGCTGCGCAGCCTCCTGATCCCCTTCATCGATTGCTACATCCCGGTCTCGCGTGACCTGCAGCGCTGGCTGCGCGAGCGCGTCGGCATCCCCGAACAGAAGAACCTGCTGATCAACAACGGTGTCGATACCGATGCATTCCATCCTGCGCCGGCTGCGCGTGACGGCGAGTTCGTGATCGGCACGGTCGGACGCGTGCAGGACGTGAAGGACCACGCCGGCCTCGTCGATGCCTTTCTCCATTTGCGCGCGCTGGTGCCGGAGCATGCGCACCGCCTGCGCCTGGCCATCGTCGGGGACGGCCCGCTGCTGCCGGCGCTGAAGGCAAAGGTCGCGGCCGCCGGCATACAGGATTGCGTCCGGCTGCCCGGCGCACGCGACGACGTGGCTCAGCTGATGCAGGGGTTTTCCGTCTTCGCGCTGTCGTCGATCGCAGAAGGCACTCCGGTCACGCTGCTCGAAGCGATGGCCTGCGGCCTGCCCGTCGTCGCCACGCGCGTCGGGGGCATCCCGGACGCCGTGGTCGACGGGCACACCGGGAGGCTGGTCGCACCGAAAGACCCGGTCGCGCTGGCCGAAGCGCTGGCCGCCTATGTGCGGCAGCCGGAATTGATCGAACAACACGGTGCCGCCGCGCGCGAACGCGCGGAGCGGCATTACAGCATCAGCGCCATGGTGGCGGCCTATACCGGCCTGTACGACCGCCTGTGCGACACCAACAACCTGAGAGAGGCAAGCCAAGCATGTGCGGAATAGTCGGGATGTTCGATACGCGCGGCAAGCGCGAGATCAACCGTCTGCTCCTGGAGCGGATGAATGAAAGCCAGCACCACCGCGGCCCGGTGGAAGGCGGCCTGCACCTGGAACCCGGGCTCGGCTTCGGCCATCGCCGGCTGTCCATCATCGACCTGTCGTCCGGCCGGCAGCCGCTGTTCAACGAAGACGACAGCGTGGCCATCGTCTTCAACGGCGAGATCTACAACTTCCACGAGCTGATGGCGGAACTGATCGCCCTCGGCCACCGCTTCCGGACGCGCTGCGACACCGAGGTGATCGTGCACGCATGGGAAGAGTGGGGCGAGGATTGCGTGCTCCGCCTGCGCGGCATGTTCGCCTTCGCCGTCTGGGACCGTAATCGCCAGACGCTGTTCCTCGCGCGCGACCGCCTGGGCATCAAGCCGCTGTTCTATGCGCTGCTGCCCGACGGCATGTTCGCCTTCGGATCGGAACTGAAGTCCCTGCTCGAATTGCCGGGACTGGCGTGCGACATCGACCCGCGCTCAGTCGAGGACTATTTCGCCTACGGTTACGTGCCCGAACCGCGCACCATCTACAAGTCGGCCAGCAAGCTGGCGCCCGGCTGCATGCTCACCCTCCGCGCCGGCAAGCCGGTACCGGCACAGCGCCGTTATTGGGACGTGCCCTTCACGCCGAATGCCGCGATGGCGGAAGCCGATGTCGAGCATGAACTGATCGAGCGCCTGCGCGAAGCGGTGCAGAGCCATCTCGTGTCCGACGTGCCGCTCGGTGCCTTCCTTTCCGGCGGCGTCGACTCCAGCGCAGTGGTCGCGATGATGGCGCAGATGTCCGCCGGCCCGGTCAACACCTGCTCCATCGGCTTCGACGATCCGCGATACGACGAATCGCGCTACGCCGCCATCGTCGCCACCCGCTACCGGACCGACCACCATGGCGACACCGTCGACGAAAACGATTACGGCCTCATCGACAGGCTGGCCGCGCTCTACGACGAGCCCTACGCCGACAGCTCCGCCATTCCCACCTACCGCGTGTGCCAGCACGCGCGCAGGCGCGTCACGGTCGCGCTGTCCGGCGACGGCGGCGACGAGAACTTCGCGGGTTACCGCCGCTATCGCATGGCGATGGGAGAGCAACGTGTGCGCGAACTGGTGCCCTCGTCGCTGCGCAAGCCGCTGTTCGGCTTCCTCGGCAACTACTACCCGAAGGCCGACTGGGCACCGCGGGTGTTCCGTGCCAAGACCACCTTCGAAGCGCTGGCGCGCGACCTCGTCGAAGGCTATTTCCACGGTGTGTCCACGCTGCCCGACCGCGTGCGGGAAAAATTGTTCAGCGATGGGTTCCGCCGCGCGCTGCAGGGCTACCGCGCGATCGAAGTCATGCGCGGCCATGCGCGCAACGCGCCGACCGACGATCCGCTGTCGCTCCTGCAGTACATCGACATGAAGACCTACCTGCCGGGCGACATCCTCACCAAGGTCGACCGCGCCAGCATGGCCCATGCGCTGGAAGTGCGCGTGCCGCTGCTGGACCACCGCTTCGTCGAATGGGTCTCCGGCCTGCCGGCGTCGAGCAAGCTGCGTGGCGGCGACGGCAAGCATGTGTTCAAGAAGGCGCTGCGTCCCTACCTGCCGGACGACATCCTGTACCGCCCCAAGATGGGTTTCTCGATTCCGCTCGGCGCGTGGCTGCGCGGGCCGCTGCGCAACAAGGTGCGCGCCGCCGTGCTCGGCCCGGCCCTGCTCGATACCGGGATCTTCAATGAATTCACCTTGCGCCAGATGCTCGAACAGCACCAGTCCGGCCTGCGCGACCATACCGTCGCGCTGTGGTCGCTCCTGATGTTCGATGCCTTCCTGCGCAACCACGGCGCGTGCAGCGTAAAGGCGGCCTGACTATGCGAATCCTCCACATCCTCGACCACTCCATTCCGCTGCACAGCGGCTATACCTTCCGCACCCTGTCCATCCTGCGCGAGCAGCGAGCGCGCGGCTGGCAGACCTTCCACGTCACCAGCGCCAAGCAGCGCTCTGGTGACATGCTGGAGGAAAACGTGGACGGCATGCGCTTCTACCGCACTCCCGTCGGCAAGGGGCCGCTGGCGAAGCTGCCCGTGCTGAACCAGGTCGACGTCATCGACGGACTTGCGAAGAGGCTGATGCAGATCATCCCGCAGGTGCGTCCCGACGTGCTGCACGCCCATTCGCCCTCGCTCAACGCAGTCGCCGCGCTGCGTGCCGGACGCCAGTTCGGCATACCCGTGGTGTACGAGGTGCGCGCCTTCTGGGAAGACGCCGCCGTCGACCTTGGCACCGGCAAGGAATTCGGCGTGCGATACCGGCTGTCGCGCAGGCTGGAAACCTGGGCGCTGAAAAAGGCGGACGCGGTCACCACCATCTGCGAGGGCTTGCGCAAGGACATCGTCGCGCGCGGCATCCCGGCGGACAAAGTGACCGTCATCCCGAACGCGGTGGATATCGAACACTTCAGCGCCGGCGGCCTGCCGGACAATGCCCTGAAAGCCACGCTCGGCCTGCAGGGCAAGCGCGTCATCGGCTTCATCGGCTCCTTCTATGCCTACGAAGGGCTGGACGTGCTGCTGCGCTCCTTGCCGCGCATCCTGCAGTCCGCGCCGGACGTGCGCGTGATGCTGGTGGGCGGCGGCCCGGAAGAGTTGCGCCTGCGCTCGCTCACGCGTGACCTCGGGCTGGACGACAAGGTGTGCTTCACCGGCCGCGTGCCGCATGCGGAAGTGCAGAAATACTATGATTTGCTCGACGTCCTGGTCTATCCGCGCCTGTCGATGCGCCTGACCGATCTGGTCACGCCGCTCAAACCGCTCGAAGCCATGGCGCAGCAGCGGTTACTGGTGGCCTCTGACGTCGGCGGGCACCGCGAGCTGATCACCGACGGCAGCAACGGCGTGCTGTTCAAGGCCGGCGACCCGGCGTCGCTGGCCGACAAGGTGGTGTCGCTGCTCGACGCCAGCAGCCGCTGGCCGGCGCTGCGCACTGAAGGGCGCCGTTTCGTGGAAACCGAGCGCAACTGGCACGAGAGCGTCTCGCGCTATGAGCATGTGTACGGCCGGCTGGCGGGCGCAATGGCGATATGAAGATCCTGACGTTCTCCACCCTGTACCCGAACCGGGAACGTCCCGGCCACGGCATCTTTGTCGAGACGCGGCTGCGCCACCTGGTCATGAGCGGCAAGATCGAGGCGCGCGTGATGGCACCGGTGCCGTGGTTCCCGTTCGCGCACGACCGCTTCGGCCAGTACGCGAGCCATGCGCGCGCGCCGCGCAACGAAATTCGCGACGGCATTGCGGTCGACCATCCGCGCTACCCGGTGCTGCCGAAGATCGGCATGAACGTTGCGCCGCAGCTGCTGGCAAAGGCGGTCATGCCGGCCATCCGCAAGCTGATCGATGCCGGGCAGGACTTCGACCTCATCGATGCCCATTACTTCTATCCGGACGGCGTGGCCGCGGTGATGCTGGCGAAGCACTTCAACAAGCCGGTGGTCGTGACCGCGCGCGGCTCCGACATCACGCTATTCCCGCACTATCCGCGTCCGCGCAAGCTGATCCTGCAGGCAGCCAGCGAAGCCGACGGCGTGATCACCGTCTGCCAGGCGCTCAAGGACGAAATGGTGCGCCTCGGCGTGCCCGCGCAACGCATCACCACGCTGCGCAACGGCGTCGACCTCGACCTCTTCGCGCCGGTCGAGCGCGAGCCGGTACGGCGCCGCCTCGGCATCGAGGGCTTCACCCTGCTGTCGGTCGGCAACCTCATTCCGCTGAAAGGGCACGATCTTGTGATCGACGCCTTGCAGCAGCTGCCCGGCGTGCGCCTGCTGATCGCCGGCAAGGGGCCGGAACGCGGGGCGCTCGAAGCCCGGGCAAAGGCACTGCAGGTGGCGGACCGTGTGCGCTTCCTCGGCACGCTGCCGCAAGCCGAACTGCGCCACTATTACGGCGCCGCCGATGCGCTGGTGCTCGCCTCCAGCCGTGAGGGCTGGGCCAATGTCCTGCTCGAAGCGATGGCCTGCGGCACGCCGGTGGTTGCCAGCCGCGTATGGGGCACGCCGGAAGTGGTCGCCTCGCCGGATGCCGGCCTGTTGATGGAAACGCGTTCCGCCGCCGGCGTCGCGCAGGCGGTGCGGCAATTGCAACGGCATTATCCAGACCGCGGCATGACCCGCCGCTACGCCGAAGGCTTCAGCTGGGACGACACCACCGCCGGGCAGCTGCGCCTGTTCACCGACATCCTCCGCCGCCGTTCCGGGCAGCGCACGCTTGCCGAGGCCGCATGATCGCGACAGCAGAAAAGAACCTGGGCCGGGTGACGGCCGGCATGCTGCGCACCGTCGGCAATGCGCTGTCGGCCGGCGGCAGGAACGGGCGGCGCGTCTGCATCCTCAGCTACCACCGCATCCTGGAAGCGCATGATCCCTTCCTGACATCCGAGCCGGACGTCCACACCTTCCGCTGGCAGATGGAACTGCTGGCGGAATGCTTCAACGTGCTGCCGCTGCACGACGCGGTGGAAGTGATGGGCAGGGGTGACCTGCCGCCGCGCGCCGCCTGCATCACCTTTGACGACGGCTACCGTTCTACGCACGACCTCGCGCTCCCCGTGCTGCGCGAATACCGCCTTCCCGCCACCGTGTTCGTGACCACCGGCTGCATGCGCAAGGGCAACATGTGGAACGACCGCATCATCGAAGCGGTGCGCCGCTTGCCGGGCACGCGCTTGGACATGCGCGACGCCGGCATCGGCGTTCTCTCCCTGGCCGGCGACCTCGCCCGGCATGAAGCTGCGCACCGCTTGATCGAAGCCTCCAAGTACCTGTCGCCCGGCGAGCGCGACGCCATCACGCGCAAGATCGAAGCGCTGGGCGGCCACGCTGACAGCAACGGCCTGATGCTCACCGCCGACATGGTAGCCGCGATGGCGCGCCAGGGTGTGGAGATCGGCGGTCACACCGTGTCGCATCCCATCCTCACGCGCCTGGACGACGACGCTGCCAGGACGGAAATCGAGACCGGCAAGAAGGAACTGGAAGCCATCACCGGCCGCCCGGTGCGCCTGTTCGCCTACCCCAACGGCAAGGTCGGCAAGGACTACGATGACCGCCATGTGCGCATGGCGCGCGAGGCCGGCTTTACCGCCGCTTTCACCACCGCGGTCGGTGCAGCATCGCGCCAGCACGACCGTTACCAGCTGCCGCGCAGCCGTCCCTGGGACGCCACGCCCGGGCGATTCGGCATGCGCATGCTGAGCTGGCTGGCAGCCTGAGGACGAAGCATGAACAAGCGCGCCCTCATCATCGCCTACCACTTCCCGCCGCAGGCCGCGAGCAGCGGCATTCAGCGTACGCTGAGCTTTTCCAAATACCTCGGTCGCCACGGCTGGGATGCGATGGTGCTGTCCGCCCATCCGATGGCCTACAGCGCCAAGAATCCGTCGCAGCTTGCCAGCGTGCCGCCTTCGCTTGTCGTGCGCCGCCCGCTGGCGCTGGATGCCAAGCGCCACCTCGGCTTGTTCGGCCGCTATCCCGACATCCTCGCGCTGCCCGACCGCTGGAGCAGCTGGTGGCTGACCGCCGTGCCCACCGGGCTGTCGCTGATCCGCAAGCAACGGCCGGAAGTCATCTGGTCCACCTTTCCGATCGCCACCTCGCACCTGATCGGCCTCACGCTGCACCGCCTGACCGGCATCCCCTGGGTCGCCGATTTCCGCGACCCGATGCTGCAGGAGGGCTATCCGGCCACCGCGATGCAGCGCAATGCCTTTGCCTGGATCGAGCGGCAAGCGATCACGCGCTGCTGCAAGGCGGTGTTCACCACGCACAGCGCGCTGCATGCCTATCGCCAGCGCTTCCCGCATCTGCCTTCGGAAAAGTTTTCCGTGATCGAAAACGGCTACGACGAGGAAGGCTTCCTCGGCACGGATGCGCCTGCTCCTGCCGTACAGCGGCGGAACCAGAAAGTGACCCTGCTGCACAGCGGCGTGCTGTACGCGGAAGGGCGCAACCCATCCGCCTTCTTCGATGCCATCGCGCGCCTCAAGGCGCAGGGCAGGGTGGATGCGGCGTCGCTGTCCGTCGTCCTGCGCGCCACCGGCGACGATGCGCGCTTCGCCGCGCTGGCGCAGAACTACGGCGTCGGGGACATCGTCCGCATCGAAGGCGCGGTGCCCTACCGCGAAGCCTTGCGCGAGATGCTCGATGTCGACGGCCTGCTCGTGTTCCAGGGCACGCCCTTCAACACCCAGGTGCCCGCCAAGATCTACGAATACTTCCGCGCCCGGCGCCCGATTTTCGGGCTGGTCGACCCGGCCGGGGAAACCGCGCGCATCCTCGGTGCGGCGGGCTTTTGCAACATTGCCCCGATGGACGAGGCCGAACGCATCAGCGCCGCGCTGGCCCTCTTCATCGACGAGATTCGGCAGGGGAGCGCTTACTGCGCCAGCGAAGCAGTGGTCACGGCGTCTTCGCGTGAGCACCGCACGCGCGAGCTGGCCAGCCTGTTCAACCAGGTCGCGCTCGCCTGAAGAGGCGTTGCAAAAAGGAAAACGTCCGTTGAGCTTGGTCAAGATTCCCGTCAGGCATTTCCCTAGACTGGCTCCACTCCGACGGGATTACCCATGACATTCCTTTCCCCGCTCCGCAGCCGGCTCGCCTCCGGCTCCTGCACATGCCGCCAGCCCTGATGCGTTCCCACCGGCCCACCGGCGTTTTCCACGGCGCCATCCTGACTGTCTCCATGCGCTGGACGGACAGGCTCATCGGCTTCGTCAGCACGCTGATCCTCGCGCGCCTGATCACGCCCGACGATTTCGGCATCATCGCCATGGCCTCGCTCGTGATCGGCCTGATCGATGCCTTGCTGGCACTGGGCGTGAACGTCGCGCTGATCCAGAACCGCGACGCCACCCAGGCTCACTACGACACGGCCTGGACGGTCAGGCTCGCGCAGTCCGCGCTGGCTGCCGCCATCATCTTCTGCGCCGCCTTCCCGGCCGCGGATTACTTCAACGATGCGCGCGTCACGCCGGTCATGCAATGGCTGTCCCTGAGCATGCTGATGCTGGGCTTTGAAAACATCGGCATCGTCAACTTCCAGAAGGAAATGCGCTTCGGCATGGAATTCCGCTTCGTGTTCTACAAGCGGCTGACCGGCTTCATCGTGACCATCGCCGCCACGCTCATCCTGCGCAACTACTGGGCGCTGGTGATCGCCACCATCGCCGCGCGTTTCTCCGGCGTGCTGTTCAGTTACATGATGCATCCGATGCGCCCCCGCCTGAGCATCGAGAAGCTGCGCGAGATCCTGTCGGTCTCGCAATGGATGCTGGTGCATAGCGTGGGCGTCTATCTCAACCGCGGCATCGACAAGATGTTGCTCGGCCGGCGCGCTCCGGCCGGCGTGGTCGGCGGTTATGCGCTGGCCGATGAGACTTCGGCCATGCCGACCACGGAAATCCTCGCGCCCATGAACCGCGTGCTGTTCCCCGCCTTCGTTGCCGCCAAACACGACTTGCGGGAATTGAAGCGCCTTTACCTGCTCGCGCAGGGCGTGCAATGCCTGGTCGGGATGTCGGCCGGCGTCGGGCTGGCGCTGGTCGCGCATGAAACCGTGCTGCTGCTGCTCGGCGAGCAATGGCTGTTCGTGGTGCCCATCGCCCAGGTGCTCGCGCTGGCAAGCGTGGTCGAGGCCATCACGACCAGCGGCGCCTACGTGTGCGTGACGCTTGGGGCGATCCGTTACGGCTCGCTGGTGAACTGGTCGCAGGTGGCGGTCTTCGTGATCGCGGCGCTGTTGCTGCTGCCGCAGGGCGAGGCCATGCACTTCGCATGGCTCAGGCTGGCGGTGGTGGGGGCCGGTCTGTTCCTGTCCATCGCGCTGCTGATGCGCGCGCTGCACAACGTACGCCTGGTCGAAATCGCCCGCACCGTGTACCGCCCGCTCGCCGGAGTGTGCGTAATGGCGCTGGCGGTCATCTTCGTCGGGCAGCACCTCCACCTGCCCCTGCTGCCCGCGCTCGCGGTGAAGGTCGCCACCGGCGCCGCGGTGTTCACCTCCACCGTCGTCGCGCTCTGGCTGGCAGGCGGGAAACCGGAAGGCGCGGAATCCTATCTGCTGTCCAAGGCCGCGCCCCTGTTCGCCCGGCTCGCGCCCTGAAGGAGATCGATATATGGAAGCCCTGCTCATGGTCTGCGCGCTGATCGCCGTCATCCTGCTCCTGCTCGGCTACCGCCGCGCGGCGCGGCAGGAACAACCGGACGACGCGAAGTGGCTGTTCTCCTATCGCACCGATGCGCCCGCCGAGGGTGCGCGCCGCAGCGGGAGGCGATGATGCGCGACCTCGTGATGCTGGCAGCGATGTCGGTGCTGGTGCCGATGGCGCTGGCCGAGGGATTCATCGCCTACGTGCTCTGGGGATGGACTTCGTTCTTCTCGCCGAATTACTACGTATACGGCTTCATGGATGGGATACGCTACAACCTGATGTTCGCCAGCATCGCGCTGCTCGCACTGCTGCTTGGCGGCAGGCGCGCGCCGGTGCAGTGGAGCGGCACGCAGAAGCTCTTCCTGGCATTCGCCATCCACGCCACGCTGTGCGCGCTGTTCGGCTATGCGCCGAACAAGCTCAATGCCGAAGTGTATGAAGTGCTGATCAAGGGCCTGGTCTTCTGCCTCGTCATGCCCTGGTTCGTGACGGATCGGCTGCGCCTGCATGTGCTGCTGGTCGCGATTGCCGCCGGCCTGGGTTTCCACGGCGTGCTCGAAGGTGCGAAATTCGTCGGTACCGGCGGCGGCCACAAGATCGTCGGCGTAGCGACCTCGATGATCAGTGACAACAACCACCTCGCCCTCGGCCTGCTGATGGTGATCCCCATCCTGTACTACCTCTATCGCTATTCCGACAGGCGGCTGGCGCGTTACGGCTTCCTCGCGGCCTGCATCCTGACCACGATTGCGGTCATGGGCACGTTCTCGCGCGGCGGCTTCATCGGCCTGTCCGCCGTCGCCATCTGGTTCGTGCTCTCGAGCAGGAACAGGATAGGCTCGCTGCTTGCCGTCGCCCTGGTCGCGCTCGTGCTCTACCACGTTGCGCCGGCCGCATGGTTCGAACGCATCGACACCATCAACAATGCGGGTGAGGATTCCTCGTTCCTGGCGCGCGTCAATGCCTGGAAGATCAGCTTCGCGATCGCCCTGCACAATCCGGTGTTCGGCGGCGGCTTCCATGCGGTGCAGACGCTGCAGGTGTGGTCCACCTTCAGGGAAGCGATCGACTTCCTCGCCTTCATCCCGACGCCGCCGGTGGAAGTGGGCGGACGCGCAGCCCACAGCATCTACTTCGAAGTGCTGGGCGATACCGGCTTCGTCGGCCTGTTCCTGTTCCTCGCCATCTGGATCAGCGGCTGGCGCACGGCGGGAGCGGTGAGACGGATGGCGGACGGCCGGCCCGAGCTCAGGTGGGCGGGCGACCTCGCCGCCATGCTGCGCCTGTCGTTGCTGGTGTATGCAATCAGCGGCGCCGCCGTGAGCATGGCGTACTTCGAAATGTTCTACATCGTCGTCGCCGCCACCGCCGTGCTCAGACACTGCGTGCAGGCGCTGCCGGTTGCGGATTCTCAAGATGCGCCGGCTTGTGCAAAGGTTAAATGCGTTGTTGCAGGGAATCTCCAAATAAAAAACCCCTGAGGGAGAGCATATGTTGCAGACACTAAGAAGCGTCGCAAGCAAATTCGTGCCATCGAGACTGCCGGCAGCGGCTTCGCGCCAGCTCGAGCAAGACTTGCGCGGCCTGCCGCCGGTCGACCCCGGTCCCGAGCGCGTGATCGCCGCCTGCATCGCATGGCTGTGCGCCGCGCAAGACAATTCCGCCAGCGCGGATGGCGGCGTGGCGCGCGATTACAGCCTGCTCACCGGCTGGGCGACTTCCTATCCGGAGACCACCGGCTACATCATTCCGACCATGATCGAGGTGGCACGCCGCACCGGGCGGCAGGAACTGCACGCGCGGGCCAGGCGCATGCTGGACTGGTGCGTCGCGATCCAATACCCGGAGGGCGGCTTCCAGGGCGGGAAAATCGATGCCCAGCCGCGCGTGCCGGTCACCTTCAACACCGGCCAGATCCTGCTCGGGCTGGCCGCGGGCGCCGCTGCCTATGACGATGCGCGCTATCGCGCCGCAATGGAACGCGCCGCACGCTGGCTGTGCGAGACGCTCGATGAGGACGGCTGCTGGCGCAAGCATCCGACGCCCTTCGCCAAGCCCGGCGAGAAGGCGTATGAAACCCACGTCTCCTGGGGCCTGTTCGAAGCCGAGCGCGTCGCGCCCGGCAAAGGCTACGGCGAGGCCGGCCTGCGCCAGGTCGAGTGGGCGCTGAGCAAGCAGCTGCCGAACGGCTGGTTCGACTCGAACTGCCTGACCGACCCGACGCGACCGCTCACGCATACCATCGGCTACGTGCTGCGCGGTGTGATCGAAGCCTATCTGCTGTACAAGCGTCCCGACCTGCTCGCCGCGGCGATCCGCACCGCCGACAGCCTGGCCGATGTGATCGCCGCCGACGGCTACCTGCCGGGCAAGCTGGACAACAACTTCCGCGCCGCCGCCGGCTATGCCTGCCTCACCGGCACCGTGCAGATCGCGCATTGCCTGTTCCTGCTCTACGAACTCACCGGAGAGAAGAGCTATCTCGATGCCGGCAAGCGCGCCAACCGCTACGTGCGGCGGACCGTGGCCCTCGAGGGTCCGGCAGGGACGATGGGCGGCGTCCGGGGTTCGTTCCCGGTCAACGGCGAATACGGCCAATGGCAATACCTGAACTGGGCCGCCAAGTTCTGTATCGACGCCAACCTGCTGGAGACGGACATCGTCCGCGCGGCCCATGGCTAATCCCGTCAAGGAAGTGCTGAAATCCGGGCTGGAGTCGATGCGCCGGCACATGAGCGCACGCCAGCTGAAGCAGTCCGAAGAATGCTTCAGCCGTGCCGACCTCGTGCGCGGCCTGCGTGCGATGGGCATCACACCCGGCGATACGCTGTTCATCCACTCCTCGCTGCGCAGCATCGGCTATGTGGAAGGCGGGGCGGAGACGGTGATCGCCGCCTTGCAGGAAGCGGTGGGCAGCGAGGGGACGCTGCTGATTCCGACCTACTACATGCCGGGCGGCACGATACACGGCACCTGCGCATTGACCGATTATGTCTTCGATCCGCGCCGGCATGGCACCCACATGGGGCGCATCCCGGAGCTGTTCCTGAAGACAAAGGGCATCTACCGGAGCATCCATCCGACGCATTCCGTCTCCGCATGGGGACGGCACGCGCGCTACCTGACGGAAGCGCACCATCGCGCCCCGTCCGTGTTCGGCGAGGGCTCGCCCTGGCAGCGCTTCCTCGATATTTCCGATGCCAAGGTGCTCGGCCTCGGTATCTCGATGGGGCCGGTCACTTTCTATCATGTGCTGGAAGACAGCCTCGGCGAGCGCTTCCCGCTACGCATCTGGCAGGATAAGGTTTATCAATTGCCCTGCGTGGATGAATACGGTGCGCTTTGCCATGTCCCTGTCCGGCCCTTCGATCCCGAGGTCGTGAAGCGACGCATCGACCATCCCGAACGCGGCGACCTGCGCGACTACTTCTGGCACGATTTCCAGACCCGGGGCTTGCTGGCGCAAGGACAGGTCGGCAGTGCAAGGACGTGGTCCGTGCGGGCGGACGATTTCTACGCCCGGCTCGCCGCGCTTGCCGGACGTGGCATCACGATCTATTCGGCGCCCCAAGATCTCGCCGCGGCAATAGAGAACAGCCGACGGGATTAGTAATGCGCTGCCCTTCCTAATGCGGCGGCAACATGTGGAGGCCGTGTGCATATTGCGCCATCGAAACTTCCGCTGGCAGGCCCGCTTAGGAAATCAAAAAAGGAAGCGATTTTCGCAAATTCGCTAATTTTTTTCGAAACACGGCCGCTGTGGCGGCTGTCCAATCCAGTCTAAATTGACCCGAGGAGAAGCTCATGACACCCAACCTGACGTCAGCAAGGCAAGCAATCCAGGCGGAGCTGTCGCATGCCCGCCAGGGTGTGGCCTTTTATTCCGCGCGCGTCGAAGCCCTCGAAACCGCGCTCAACCAGCTGGAAAGCGTCGAGGGCGATGAGGCGGCACCCGCCCGGAAGACCCGGGCCAAGTCCGCAAACGGACGCAGCGCCGCGTCCAGCGGACGCGGACGCAAGCCGCGCGCCGCGAAATCCGACGAGGCGCCGGCGGCACGCGGAGCCGCAAAGGGGCTGGCACGCCAGCAGAAAGGCGGGCAGCGCGCGGCACGGACCAAGGGCAAGGAGGGCAGGGGAGGGCAGGAGAGCGGACTGCCG
>Ga0196971_1000236_pt1 | contig 51945 bp, 46 predicted proteins | sample S1v_1013CmetaG_FD_148660 | JGI IMG/M metagenome (GOLD analysis project Ga0196971, IMG submission 148660) | Soil microbial communities from Anza Borrego desert, Southern California, United States - S1+v_10-13C | ecosystem: Environmental > Terrestrial > Soil > Desert | place: USA: California... | reverse complement strand
GACCGACACGGTCACTCCTCTGCGAACAAGTCGGGCCACTGTGCCAGCAGCGAGGGCAGCAGTCGAAACTGAAGGCCGGCCCACAGCGGCAAATCCTCCGGAAGAGGGGTCTTCAGAAGCGCCAGCCCGCCGGCCTGCCGGAACTGCCGCAGGGTGATGCTCTGTGAGAGGGCCTTCGGCCGCCTCTCGGGCGGCACACTCCCAGGGGGACTCGCCCGCCTCCACATGTCCGCCCACTCGCACAATGGCAATGCGCTCGCCGTCGGGCGTGGGGCCGATCACGAAAGGAAGGCGGCCTTCGTTCAGAATGTAAGCTCCCGCGGTCACCACACGGCTGGCAAGTGCATCCATGTCACTACCTACCACCGGTGATGGACTAGGTTGAAGATGCGCCGGTCATAGACATCCCGCACGCGGGCCATGGTCTCGGCCGAGAGCGGGGGCAGGTCAGATGCGGCCGCGTTGTCATCCACCTGGTCGGGCCGCTTGGCCCCCGGAATGGCGCAGGTGACAGCGTCAAACATGAGAATCCAGCGGAGCGCAAGCTGCGCCATGGTGGCGCCGGCAGGCACCAGCGGATGCAATTCCTCCACAGCCCGCAGGGCCTCGTCATAATCGACGCCGGCGAACGTCTCGCCCCGGTCGAAGTGCTCGCCGTGGCGGTTGAAGCCCCGGTGATCGCTGGCGTCAAAGCTGGTGGTCGGAGTCATTTTGCCGGTCAGCATGCCCGAGGCCAGGGGTACCCGCGCCAGAATACCCACGTTCCGCCGCTTTGCCTCGGCGAAGAGCAGCTCGGCCGGCCGCTGCCGGAACATGTTGAAGATAACCTGCACCGTCTTGACTCCCGGGTACTCGATGGCCTTCAGGGCCTCTTCGACCTTCTCCACGCTGACACCGTAGTGGCGAATCTTGCCGTCCCTGACCAGATCGTCGAGGGCAGCGAAGACCTCGGGCGTGTAGTAGACGTCGGTCGGTGGGCAGTGCAGCTGAACCAGGTCCAGCGCCTCTGCCCCGAGATTGGTGAGGCTCCGTTCCACATAGGCGGTCAGGTTCTCCTTGTTGTACCCGGCGGCCACGTGGGGATTCAGCCGGCGACCGGCCTTGGTGGCCACCAGAATCTCTTCCTTGCGCTCCCGCTTCAGCTGGGCAATGAGCCGTTCGCTCCGGCCATTGCCGTAGACGTCGGCGGTGTCGATGAAGTTCATGCCGCGGTCCACGGCCCGGTGCAGGGCGGCCAGCGATTCGCGGTCGTCCACCGTGCCCCAGCTCCCACCCACTGCCCAGGCGCCGAAGGAGATGGCTGACACCTTGAACCCCGTGCCGCCAAGTACCCGATACTCCATAGCCTCTGCTCCTCCTCTTCGCGCAACGCTCTGCGGGCCACTTTTCATAATACCGTGTTTTCCGCGCATAAGGCAGTAGGGAAGATGACATTCCGACAAGTTGATGGTACCGTACTTACATAGCCTTGACCGACGGAGGTGAGCTGGTTGGCTTGCCCGACCGAGACCGGTGGGCGTGATGCTCTGGCCGTCATGTGGAAGACCGTCTCCGAAGACTGCAATCTGGCTTGCGACTACTGCTACTACAGCACGTGCGGGGGTAAGCCCGGACCCAAGATCAACCGCATCGCCCCCGATGTTCTGGAGCCTGTGATACGGGCCTACATGCAGCGGACGCAGGGCGTGGCCTCCTTCGCCTGGCAAGGCGGGGAACCGCTGCTGGCCGGGCTGCCTTTCTTTGAGGAGGTCGTGAGCCTCCAGGCCCGCCACGCTCCGCCCAACACCATCATCAGCAACGCGGTTCAGACCAACGGCACCCTGATCAATGACCGTTGGGCCCGGTTCTTCAAGACATACAACTTCCTGGTGGGCGTCAGCCTGGACGGCCCCCGGGAGGTCCACGACGCCCGCCGGGTGGACGCGGGCGGGAACGGTACCTTTGACCGGGTGATGAAGGGTATTGCCCATCTGGATGTGGCAGGCGTGGAGTACAACATCCTGACCGTCATTCACGAAGGCAACGTCGGCCGGGCCGGGGAGCTCGTAAACTTCTTTGCCAACAACCGGTTTGCGTTCATCCAGTTCATTCCCTGCATGGACTTCCGCTCGCAGCAGGTGGACAGGCCCGGCGTCTTCACTGTCACCCCTGAGCAGTACGGGGCCTTCCTTTGCGAGGCCTTTGACCACTGGTACGGCGACGGCCCGCCCAAGCTCTCTATCCGCCTGTTCGACAACCTGCTGAGCCTGTACGCCGGACGTGAAGCGGAACAGTGCACTCACCGGGCGGCCTGCCCCAGGACCCTGATCCTCGAGCAAAACGGGGACGCTTACCCGTGCGATTTCTACATGCACGACGACTGGAAGCTGGGCAACGCCGCCACGGACTCGCTGGATCGTATTCTCGCTCACCCGAACTACGACCGCTTCCTTGCCCTGAAGGGCGACCTGCCCGAACGGTGCCGCAGCTGCCAGTGGCAGTCTCTATGCCATGGCGGCTGTCCCCGCAACCGGAGCCGGGAGGAGGCTCTACCCGCTCCTGACTACTTCTGCCACAGCTATCTGCGCCTCTACGCGCATGCGCACGAACGCCTGCAGACGCTGGCGGCAGGTGTCCGCCGGAGCCTCTTCGACGCCCATGTCAGCAACGTGCTGAAGGGCAAGCTGCCCGGGCGAAACGATCCCTGTCCCTGCGGGTCCGGGAAAAAGTTCAAGCAGTGCTGTCTGAACCAGTAATACCGCCGCGCTGAAAGGGCTCGCCACAGGTTGGCGGGCTCCTTTTTGATACCGGAAAGAATACAGAATGTAATCTATGTTAAAAGTTGACAATTAGAAGTCGGGCTAGTAAAATACTGACAGGGGTGGGTATAAAAGTGGGTCGTGGTAAGTTTGCTCCAGCTAAATAAGGAGGAACGGTATGAAGGGCTCGATAGGAGCAATGGGGGAGGGCATGGGGGCCTTCACCCGCTGGCTGAAAGATGGGGGAAACAGCCTGCTCGTTATCAGCGGCCTCTGGGTGGCGGTGGCTTCGGTCTGGTTTCTGCTGGGGTTGGGGACCCCTGAGACCAGGTTGGCCATGGCCGACTTCGGTAATGTGCCGCTGATGGGTTCCGCAGCTTTCCTTGCCTGGCGTGCTTCGCGCCCGGGGAAGCTGGACGCCCGATCTCGCCGTGCTTGGAGTGTCATCGGATTTGCGTTCTTAGCGACGACCCTCGGCGATCTCGTCTGGCTTATCTACGAGCTCGTGCTGCATGCGGATCCCTTCCCGTCCTGGGCAGACGTTCCGTATCTGCTCTACTACCCGTGCATGATGATCGGTCTGCTGCTGTTCCCCACCACGGTTAGGGACCGCACGGACCGCTTCCAGTTCCTGCTTGATATTACTATAGTGATGCTTGGCGGCCTGACGGTAGTCTGGTACTTCATCATCGGTCCTGTGGCTCGCGGAACGGGTGCGCCGCTGCTGGAGACGGCAACGCTGCTCGCCTACCCGGTCGGCGACCTGGCCCTCTTGGGCGGCATGACCTCCATCGTACTGCGGCGCTGGGACCGGCGGCGAAGCGGGGCAATGATTACGCTGGCGTTGGCAACAACCGTATACATAGCGGCAGACCTGGCCTGGGCCTCCACAACCCTCCTGGACACCTACGCGAGCGGCAACTGGACGGAGACGCTCTGGTTCCTCGCCGCCTTTCTGATGGCTGCTGGTGCACAGACGCAGTACCGCACGTCGCTGAGGGAGGCCGGACCGGAAGTTGCGCCGACGGCCGAAGTGCGCCCCTTTTCCCCGCTGCCCTATGTGGCGGTGGCCATCAGCTACGGGCTGCTGCTCTACGTGGCGTCGAATGACGTGGCCTACCCGCTGCGGGACCTGGTCTACGGGGTAGTGGCGGTTACAGCGCTGGTAGTGGCCCGGCAGGTATTCATGGCGCGCGAGAACGCCCAACTTGTGGCGGAGAGCGCTGCCAGGCGTGGAGAGGCCCGATTCGGCTCCCTCGTGCGCAACTCGTCGGACGTGATCACCATTGTGGACTCCGACTTCCACATCGTCTGGCAAAGCCCGTCAGTGGAGCGGATTTTCGGCTTCTCGCCGGGGGCCCTGGTGGGCACCAAGCTCAGCCTACTCTTCCGACCGGACCACGCCCCCCACTACCTGACCCTCCTCCAGCAAGCCATTCAGCAGCCCGATGAGATCCACCGCATCGAGTGGCAGTGGTTCCACCAGGACGGCGCCCTGCGGCACGCGGAGACCACCGTCAATAACTTGCTGGACGACCCCAACGTGCAGGGACTGGTGCTCAACACACGCGACATCACCGAACGGAAGGCGCTGGAAGAGCAGATTCGGCATCAGGCGTTCCACGATACGCTGACCAATCTGGCCAACCGGGCCCTGTTCCGTGACCGCGTCGAGCAGGCCCTGGCAGAGCAGCAGATGCGGAAAGAGCCCATTGCCGTGCTCTTCCTGGATCTGGACAACTTCAAGACGCTCAACGACAGCCTGGGGCACAGCGCCGGCGATCAGCTGTTGGTAGCAGTCGCCCAGCGGCTGAAGGATTGCGTTCGCCCCACCGACACGGTGGCCCGCCTTGGAGGCGATGAGTTCGCCATTCTGCTGAAGTGGACAGACCTGCTGGACGCCATGAATCAGGCCAGCCGTATTATCGGGGCCCTGCAGGTGCCCTTCCACATGGCGGGGCGCGAGATTCGGTTCAGTGCCAGCATCGGCATTGCCGGGAGCGCGTCAGGGCGAGAGCAGGTGGAAGAACTGCTCCGCAACGCCGACGTGGCCATGTACAGCGCCAAGAGCAGCGGCAAGGGCCGTTACGAGGCGTTCCACCCGACCATGTACGCAGCCGTGCGCGAGCGGCTGGACATGGAGGCGGAAATGCGAGAGGGGATCGATGGCGGTCACTTCCTGCTTTACTACCAGCCCATCGTCGTCATCGGCACCGGCCGAATCTCCGGTGTGGAAGCGCTGGTTCGCTGGAAGCACCCTACCCGTGGAATGCTGGGCCCGGGCCAGTTTATCCCCGTGGCGGAGGAGACGGGACTGATTCTGCCCCTGGGTCAGTGGGTCCTGGATGAGGCTTGCCGCCAGGTGCGCATCTGGCAGGACCGCTTCCCCTCGGAGACGCCTCTGACCGTGAGCGTCAATCTCTCCGTCAAACAGATCTACCAGCCCGGTTTCGTGGACAACGTGGCGCAGTCGATCGCAAGAGCCGGGATTCCCCCGCAGAGCCTGGTGCTGGAGATTACCGAGTCGATTCTGATGCAGAGCACCGATGCGCTGGTGGAGAATCTACGTGCCCTGCGCAATTTGGGCGTGAGGCTGGCCATTGACGACTTCGGCACGGGCTACTCGTCGCTCAGCTACCTGCGCTGGTTCCCGGTGGATGTGCTCAAGCTGGACAAGTCGTTCGTGAAGGGCATCGAGAGCAACCCGAAAGTGGTGTCGCTGGTCAACGGCATCATCAACCTGGCGCAGGGGCTGGGGCTCCAGACGGTGGCGGAGGGCATTGAGCGAGCTGAGCAGTTGCCTGAACTGAACGCTGTGCACTGCAACCTGGGTCAGGGGTACTACTTCAGCCGTCCCACCGACGCCGAGGGCATAGAACGGCTGTGGGAGAGCCTGTCGGCCCACTCCGGCGACCTCCAGGGCGTGCTGGGCGGCATGCCGCAGCCGCTGCTGCTTCCCTCTGCCGGAGACTGAAGGGTTACGTCGTTCGTTGGCGAACTAACTTAGGCCACGCCCCCGGCGCTTCTCGGAGCGGCGGGGGCCATTTTGAGAAAGCCAGGAGACAAGGAGCACCAATGCAGCACGGTCAACGAAACGTCGTAGTCCTGTTCTTCACCCTGGTTGTGGTCATGATCGGGTTCGGTGTGGTGATTCCAATTCTGCCGTACTATGTTCAACACTTCGGCGCTTCGGGCATTGCGCTTGGGCTGCTGATGTCGACCTACGGCGTGATGCAGTTTCTGTGTGCACCCCTATGGGGCCAGCTCTCCGACCGCATCGGCCGCAGGCCCGTCCTCCTGATCGGCGTGCTGGGGACGGCCCTGGCCTACCTGTTGTTCGGCCTTTCAACTCAACTGTGGATGCTGTACGCGGTCCGCGCGTTGGCCGGCATGCTCTCCTCAGCGACCCTGCCGACGGCCATGGCCTACATCGGGGACAGCACTGCCGGCGACAAGCGGAGCGGTGCCATGGGCATGCTGGGCGCAGCCATGGGCGTGGGGATGGTCATCGGACCGGGGCTGGGCGGATGGTTGGGCAGCGTTTCGCTCTCCATGCCCTTCTTCCTGGCTGCGGGGCTGGCGACGGCCTCGTTTCTGCTGATTCTGGCCCTGGTGCCCGAGTCGCTGCCCCGCTCTGCCCGGGCCACCGGGAAGATGAGCGGGATTCGGCTCAAGCCCATCTGGGCGGCGCTCAGGGGGCCTCTGGGCACACTCTTCTTCATGGCCTTCCTGCTTAGCTTCGGGCTGGCCAATTTTGAGGGCGTCTTCGGCCTCTTTGCCGCCCAGAACTACGGTTATGACTCCGTCCGGGTCGGCACCATTCTCACGGTAGTCGGGGTGGTTTCGGCGGCCATTCAGGGGGGCCTCACGGGCCTTCTCAGCCGGAAATTGGGCGAAGAGCGGGTGATCCGGTTCTCGCTCCTGGCCAGCAGCGCAGCCTTCCTCCTTATGCTGACAGCCGGGAGTTTTTACACCGTGCTGCTCACGGTTGGGCTCTTCGTAGCCAGCAACGCCTTGCTCAGCCCCGCGGTCTCCACGCTCATCTCCAAGCGGACGGCCTCAGGCCAGGGGGCCGCCATGGGGCTGAACAACTCGTTCCAGAGCCTTGGGCGCGTGGCCGGACCAGCTTGGGCCGGGCTGATTTTCGACGTGAACGTCGCATACCCGTACGTGAGCGGGGCCATCATCATGGTGGGGGGCTTTCTCTGGAGCTTGGTTGCGCTCAAATCGGCGTCGCGGTTGAAGGGGTAGTGGCGCAGTAGACGTCTATCAGAGTGTGAGACCCACGATTCCTCTGCAAGGGAAGGGACCGAATCATGGAAGAGCGCGAGATGCTCGAGAAGATGGATCTGCTGCGTGCCCGCTTCAACATTAGCTACAGCCAGGCCCGTGAAGTGCTCGAAGCCTGCAACTGGAATGCCGTCGATGCAGCCCTGCGGCTTGAGGCTGCCCGCAGTGGGTCCCGGAGCTTTGTCGAAGAGCTGAAGGTCACCGGTGCCGACCTGGTGGAGACCATCAAGCGGCTGCTGCACGAAGGCAACGTTACCCGCCTCATGGTACGCGACCCCCAAGGCCGGGAGCTGCTGAACCTGCCGGTGAACGGGGCTTTGGCGATTACGATTCTCATCCCCGTTCTGACGGCCATCGGCGCTGTGGTCGTGCTGGCCATGGACTACACCGTGCTTGTGGAGCGGACCAACCCCTAAAGGCTGAAAGGTGCAAGAAAGACCGCCCGGCGAACCGGGCGGCCTTTTCATTGACGCCTAAGGCTGATTGGTCAGCGCCCAGACACCCCACGATGCGCTGGGCACGTAGAGGCGGGTGTCCGTGGCTACCACCCACTGGTGGACCTTCGCAGTGGGCAGCAAGAGCCCTGCCTGCTCGCCAGTGCTGAGGTTGAGCACCCTCAGGCCGCCCATGTACCGACCCACGTAGACAAGGCCCCCGGCGATGATGGGTGAGCCATGTCCGCTCCCGTACGTGTCAACGACCTTCTTCCAGGCCACCGCGCCGGTATGGGGTGCGACGGCATAGACTGCGAGGTCGTCTGCGACGTAGACAATCTTGCCGGCGGCGGCAGCCATGGGCCGGCTGATTCGGCCGCCCGCCGTCTGGCGCCAGTAGAGGTGGCCGGTCTCCGGGCTATAGGCCCGCAGTTCCTTGTCTACCGCCAGGTAGAGCAGGCCATTATCCAGCACGGGTGACGTCCAGGTAGTCGCATCAATGGCATGGAGCAGCTCCCCGGTCTTCGCATCCAGGGCCACTACCTTGTCGGAGATGGCGAAGAACGCCCTTCCGTCTGCCACGGCAGGGACGGCGCCACCCTGAAACCGGGTGGACCCCAGCGGAGTGGCCCAGAGCTTGGCGCCGGTTGCGGCCTTCAGCGCGTGGAAGTTGCCCTCCAGATCGCCCACGAGGAGCTTGTCATCCACCAGCACGGGCGCCGTCTGGGCGCGGAAGGGCGTGTTCCAGATGGGACTGCCGTCGGGCTTTCACGCGTGCACGGCCTTGTCCCACTCGGCCACGTATACGGCACTGTCAGTGGCGGTGACGGCCGAGATCTGGGCGCTAAACCGGCAGCGTAAAGGACCTCCTTGGTGAGTGTAAGCCGGGCGTCGAACGTGTCGCGGCTGTTGCTCCAGAGCGATGTGGGCTTGGCGCCGGGACCGCCGGTCACCGCTGCCCGGTTGGCCAGGTCGCCCCGGGGGGCGCTCCACTGGCCGGCGGCGGGTAGGGGCGGGGAGGGAAGGTCTGGCACTGTCCCACCGGCGGAAGGCTGTCCGCCAGGGGTGGCAGGCGCAGTGCCAGTGCCCGGCCGGGTGGTGCCCGGGCTCGGGTTCGCCGTCCCCGTTCCCCCGCCCATCGCCACGGCCTTCAAGGGGTCGGCCGCCACGCCGCCCGTAATGACGGTCATCAGGGTAGAAACCGGGCCAGCGAAGTTCAGGTTTTGGACAGCCTCGCCAGCCACCAGCCAGGTATTGAGTCCCAGCACCTCGCCGGTGCTCTGACTGATCAGGGGCCGCTGTTCCCCGGGGAGATGGGTGCAGAGTGCTGAATCCAGGGGAGCTTGGCCAGGGTGCGTTCGGCCCCGCTTACGATGCCTTCGCTGATGGACCAGGAAAGCCCAAGGGGATGGCCGACGGCAAGCACCTTGTGCCCCGGCCCGATGGAGGGATTCAAGGCCAGGGGCGGGCGGGGTAGCCTGTGGCCGTGGTCTCGGCGATCACCATATCCGCCGCGGGATTGGCCGCCACAATGGCGCCCAGGGCATACTGCTTTTCATCATGCGTAACGACCTGGACCGCAGTGGCGCCTTCCAGCACAGGGTAGTCCGTGGCGATGAGCCCTCGGTCGTTCAGGAAGAACCCGCTGCCCACACCAACGCCAGAGCTGTTCTTGACAAGGATCATGACCGTGGCCGGCAGGGCTCGGGCCAGGAGCTCCTCCGGAGTGCCGGGGGCCGACCGGAATCCTGTGCCCGGCTTCACACCTGCTCCCGGCGTGATCTTCACCGTCTGGGTGGCGTTGTCCCATTCCACCAGCGCACCCAGGGACTCGGCCACAAAGCGAACGGGCACAAGGGTTCGGTCCTCTACGACAACAGGAGGAACGTCGAGCACCAGCAGCTGCCCGTTGACCTGGGCGGTCCGCTGGCCGACCTTCAGCTTTACGGTCTGCTCGGTCGTTTGCGCCGTGACCTCCTGTAGTTCCTGATCCCAGCTTACCTCGGCTCCCAGGGCCTCGAAGATGGCCCGCATAGGGACCAGCACCCGTTCGCCCTCCATGCGGGGCGGTACCTGGAAGCTCATGGCTGCAACGTTTAGCCTTACCGAAATGCCCGCGACAACGGGTGACGGTACAGCGACCGCCACCAGGAAAGCTGCGAGTAGGACGGCGATCCACCGCGGGGTCCGCTTCATGGGGCAATCTCCTCTGGAATATTCTGTACCTTTTACGTTAGAGTATTGTGCCGTTTGCAGCCATGGACCTCGGTCCTCGCCGAACTGAAGGTAGCCATTTTTGGTTACGCGCTTGGCTGGGTTCTGGAGGAATTTTGCAGACCCAGCGAGAACTGACACCCAAACCATTGCGATTTGACGCGCGGGGAGGCACCTTCGTGAAAGCGACCAGGCGATCCTTGGCACTGTTACTGGCAGCCGTTTTCCTCCTCATGCCCCTCCAGTCGGTGATGGCCGGTAGTCGGTTTAAGTATAACAACTACGAATATCTGGAGCCCATTCGCAAGCGCTCCGAGGCAGACTACTACCGCACGGCGGCGAATGGCCTGCATGGCCGCGATGTGGCCTGGACGGCCCTTCACTGGGACACTGACCGGCAAACCTACTACTCGATACTCTGCGTGGCTCCGCAGCCAGCTGAGGTGGGTGTCACCTCGTACGAGGTCGTACTTGGCCCTGCCCTGATGGGTCATCCGTCGCTGGAGCGGATCAACTACCAGCGTCCCACCGTTCCGCCCCCGCCCGGGCCCCTGGAGAGCGAGGATCGCCAGGATCCCATGTGGATCCGCTGGCGCGAGATCGAAGGGGCGATTTCTGCCCTGGGCGGAGCCCCGAACCCGCTGGCGACCACCACGAGCAGCCGGGAGATTCACACGGTGACCATCTCCCACAACAATGGCCGGTACTTCTCCCACGACTTCAACGAAGGCGGATGGTACCTGGCGGCAGACGCAGGCTATGGCAAGAACTGCGCGGTCCTGAGCATAGGATCGGGCACCCCTCAGGGGCCTTACGATTACCGGATTGGGTACGACACCTCAGGCCCTAACATGTGGATCGATGACGCGAAACGGGAGCGGGCCAGGGAAGCGCTGAGGGTCTACCCGCCTATCCAGTTCACCGTGCCGGGGTACGAGGACGGCATGCCAGAGCACCGTCTGGTGATGCACGCCGTGGCCCATTTCGCCGTTGAGAAGAAGGTGACGCTCCAGGCTGATACCACGGCGGTGGAGACAGGGGTGCCGATCAGCCTGTACTTGAAGGTCGAGCATGACGCCAAGGCCGTCAACTGCCCAGTGGATATTGGCATTTCGCTGCCTTACTGGTTCACCGTGAAGGATGCGCAGGGCGGGGAAGAAGAGTCCGGCTCCCTCTCGGAAAACGACTACAACGCGTACCGCAACCTCTGGTGGCGCACGCAGTTGGAGCCGGGCAGAGTCTTCGAGCGCTGGATTACGGTGATACCCGGCACCCCGCCTGACCCCATGCCCGTCTGGGCGCCCAACGTGGAATTCTGGGGCGGGCTTTACATCGAGCCCTGGGCCCTTCCGAAGCCCGACAACGTCAAACTGGAGCTGCCGCTGGCCTCGGAGGAGCACCCTGCTTCCGTGGTGGCCTTGCCCGAGAAGCGCAACCCGGCGGATGACCTCAAGGATGGCATCTGCTCGGCCGGCGTCGCCACGGCCACACCTGCACCCGAGCGCATCAAGCTGGAAGCCAACCCGCCCCTGCTGCGGTCGCAAGATGGATACAAGACCACCATCACAGCTCGCCTCGTGGACCTCCCCGGGAAGCCTGCCGCCAAGGGCGTGCCGATCACCCTGGAGGCCAACTCCGGCGCCACCCTGACCAACGTTCGGACCCAGGGCACGGTGACCACGGCGACACTCTCCATCGACCCGCAAAAGGCGCTGGACGACAGCGATGTGCTGGTTACGGCCAAGTCTGCCGATGGCTATGGCAACATCCTCATCGTGCCGGTAGGGGGGCTCTGGCTCATGGGCCAGGTGCTGCTCCGACCGGGCGACGGCAGCGAATCGCCCGTGGACGGGGCTCGGGTGACGGCCAGGGAGGTGGATGGCAGCAACGTATACACCGGCACCACCGAGTCCAACGGCTGGTACCAGATCCGCATCAAGGAGGGCAAGAAGCTCGCGGTGTCGGTGGATGCGCTGGGATATCTGCCCGCCCAGCTGGAGAAGCCCACCGATCCGCCCGGCAAGGATGACGCCGTCAAAGCGCCCCCCATCTACCTGGTCAAGCGGGACACGCTGGAGCACGCCCGGCGGAAGGTGGCCCAGATTCAGACCTACCAGAAGGGCCTGGCCATGGGCGACTCGCTGCTGACCAAGGCGCTTAACTGGCAGGCGACGGTGCCCGACCCGACTACGCCCGGAGGCAAGCTCGAGCAGTGGCTCCAGAAGGTGGCCAATGAAAAGAGCTCGCCGCCCCACCGGGAAGAGGCGCTGCGGCGCCTGAACCTGGCCCTGGAGACGGCGGAGATCGCCGGCCGCGATGCCAAAACCTACGCCGACGAGTTTGCTACGGCCGCGTGGGACGACGGCGTGGGCGCCGCCCTCGACCTGCTGAAGGCGGTTCAGGGCATGGGCGACATGCTGGGCAAGAAGGCGGCAGAGACACCCGACGCCGATCACCAGCGGCTGCTTGAGCAGCAGCTGTCGATCGACTTCAAGCCGAAGCGCCAGGCGCTAGAGGACAAGTTCCACGGCATGCTTATGGGTATCTTCCGCAAGATCGATGACGTGCAGGGATTGGGCCTGGTCGGCGGTGAACGCTCTGATGAGCTGATCAACTTCATTATCGCGATCATCACCGACTGGTCCAGCAAGACTGTGAACCAGGCCTGGCAGACCGATGACCCCGGTCAGAAGCTCCTCATCGACACCATGACCGGCAAGCTGCCTGACGGCATCGCCCGGGAGATCAAGGAGGTCATCTCTGACGCGGTTGCCCTGGCCTATCTGGAGACGGTGAACGCCGAACTGACGGCGGCCCTGGACCGAGCAGCGCAGGGGCACCCCGGGGGCTTCCAGGAGGGTTACTACCAGCTGGCACAGATCGACGTGCGTCAGCGGACTGTCACCCTCAATCACACTCGCAACGGGGTGGGCAACACGCCTACCGACGTGCTGATCAAGGAGTTTGTGGAAGGCTCCCTGAAGGACCTCCAGGGCTGGGGCTATCTCGCCATTACGGCCGTGACCGCAGGCCAGGCGGCAGCTGCCCTGGAGAAGATCGACTTCGCACTGGATATTGGGAATGCGCTGCTGAAGGGCAAGCGGTTCCTCGCCGGGCTGGATATGCTGAACCAGACGCTGTCGGTGCGCTCTGACTGGTGGAAGGCCATGACCGGCGGCATTCAGGCATCCATGGGCGCCGGTGATCCCGGTGCGGCGGTCGCTCCGGCGAAGCCGTCTGTCACGATTAAGCCGGGCATGGCCGCCATGATGGTGGCCGGTGAGTCCAAGGCCATCGACGCGGCGCCGTTTGTGGCCGAGGGGCGGACCATGGTGCCGGTCCGGGCGGCGGCCGAAGCGCTGGGCGCCGAGCCTAAGTGGAACGGCACTACCCAGCAGGTGACGCTAACACGAGATGGCCACTCGGTGGTTATGACCATCGGTAAACCAGAAGCAACGGTCGACGGGATGGCAAGGCTGATCGACCCGAACAATCCCGCCGTGGTGCCGGTGCTGAAGGATGGCCGGACCTTTGTGCCAATCCGCTTCCTGGCCGATGCGCTGGGGGCCGAGCTGACCTGGGATCAGGCTACGGAGTCCATTACGCTGTCGATCCCGTAACGGCGAAGAATCCCCACACCGGTGGCGTGTGGGGATTCTTGTTTTTGGGGTCGCCAGGGTCCCGCAGCTGTGTAGGGCAGATGCGCTAGTCATTCAGGTTGGCCACATAAGGCTCGGGGGCCGAAGGCTGCTGCGGCTGTGCTTCCCCATAGGTGGGCCGCGGAGCCGTCCAGCGGAGCCGCAAGTATGCGATCACGGTTGCGGCCACGGCCGTTGCGTACAGCCCGGCAGCGGCGTATCCGCCCACGCCGGCTGTCGCCAGCACTGTTCGCAGGTTGGTCAGCAAAATCACGCCGCCCACCAGAAGGCCCAGGGTTTGCCGGGGAACACGGGAGACGAGCCAGGCTGCAGCCGGTGCGGCCAGCACGCCACCGACTGTCAGGGCGAGCACAAACGGAAGACTGAAGCCGCTCACACCCGTGCCCACCAGGAAGCCCACCGTGGCGCTGGCGGCGACGGCGGTCTCGCTGAAGCTCACGGACCCGATCACCGTTCGAGGTGGTTCCTGCGACCCTGCCAGCAGCGTTGTGGTGACGATGGGACCCCATCCGCCTCCGCCAACCACGTCGCAGACGCCAGCGAACAAACCCAGCGGAATGAGCATCTTGCCAGCGAAGCGGGGCATTCGTTGAACGTTCTTGAAGCGATTCTGCGAAAACCGGTAGAGAATGGAACAGCCCAGGAGCAGCAGAATGGCCGATACTACCGGTCGGATGAGATGGCCAGGCAGCGCTCCCAGAAGAAGCGCCCCGGCAAAACCGCCAATAGCCCCGGGAATGGCGAGGGCCAGCACCATTCTGCGATTCACGTTTCCCATACGGCGGTGCGAAATACCGGAAGCAAGCGTGGTGGCAACTTCGGCTAGATGCAGCGACGCAGAGGCGACCAGTGGTGAAAAGCCCGCCATGATGAGCAGCGTCGACGATGTCACGCCGTAGGCCATTCCCATGGATCCGTCGACCAATTGCGCCGCGAATCCCACCAGGGCTATGACCACTAACCGCCCCACGTGTAGCGCTCCCCACCTTTGGTGTAGTTGACGCACTACCCACGTTATGTAGCCGAGGCCCCCTTCGTTACGCTGCCGAAGCAATCCAGGCGAAACGGCTGAAAGTGGCATGCACGTCGGCGAAGCGTTATGGAAACCATAGCAGCGAATCTGCAAGAGGGAGTGAGTGCAACGTGGGAAATGACGTACTTCGCCGTGTAGCCGTTGCTGCTGTCTCCGTCTCGATTCTGGCTTCGACCTACGGGTGCGCCGGGGCTCCTATGCGCCGCGGGGGCGGCGCCGGTCAGAACGGGGCCGGTGGGGCGAATCAGGGCGGCGTGACCGGTGGCGGCGTGACCGGTGGCGGCACGACCGGCGGGGCGGCTGGTGGGGCGGCTGGTGGAGCGGCTGGTGGGACCGCGGGGGGCCTCCTTGGCGGAGCCGGGGGAGCAGGCGCGAACCAGGCCGGTATGGTCGGAGGCGGGGCTGGCGGCCAGAACCGCCAGGAGCTTGGTCTGCAGATCTCGAGCTTCGTAGCTGGGCTTGACGGCGTCGGCGGTGGCGGTGCCGCTGGCGGCGGTGGCGGTGCCGGCGGCTTCGCTGGCGCCGGGACTGCGGGCGGTGCTGGCGGTGCTGGCGGTGCAGGTGCCGGCGGCGCCGGCGGCGCCGGGGCGGCCGGGCGCAGGCAGGTTGGCGTCTCGACGCTGGTGATCGGGAACCTGGCCTTTGTTGGCGTTGACATGCGCTCCATGGGCGCGGGCGGTGGTGCTGGTGGCGCCGGGGGCGCTGGAATGGCCGGCGGCGGTGCTGGGACCACCGGAGGAGCTCGCGGCGGTGCTGGTATGACCGGGGCCGGCGCTGCTGGCGGCGCAGCCGCTGCCGGCGACACGGGAGGCGACCTTGGCAACCGGATTCGCTCCCAGGTCCGGGCTGCGTTCCCCCAGGTGGCTGCGGTTTACGTTACCACCAACCCGGGCATGGTCTTCCGGATCGCCCGGGTGACCGGCGACATTCAGGCGGGACAGGCCGCCACACTCCATCTCAACGAGATGTTCGCCATTGCTGCCCACATGACGGACAGGCCAAACACGATCAACGTCCCGGGCGCCCGGGGCCGGTAGCTGGCAGATGTAAGACGAAAGAGAGCCGTCCACACGGGCGGCTCTCTCTCCTTTGGTAGCCTTCGATTCTCAGGACGGGTCCCGCACCAGCAACGGCCCCGGCGCTGCTGCCCCGGTGGCCGCGAGGGTCCGGTTGAGCACGTTTTGGTTGGCCGCAATCTGCTGGTTGCTCACTTGGGTTAGCTGCATCAGTGCCTGGACCGACGGGTTGTTGCGCGCCGTTGGTGAAAGCCTCTGCCCCAACTGCAGCCCAATCTGCCTGTTCTGGAGGAAGCCCGCGAGGTTGTAGCCGAGGCTGCGGGCAGCCCCTGCATCGCCCATTTGCAGCCGCAGCAACGAACCAAGCGCCGCCACCTGATGGTGGAGTTCGTTCAACTCCGCCAAGCTAAACTGCTGAAAAGTAGGGTCGGCCCGGAGGGTCGGATTGCTCAGCGCATCCACATGATGGCTGTGGGCCACAGCTGCCACCGGCGTGGCCGAAAGAAGGAACTGCTGGATCTCCTGAAGCGGAATCGAGACCTGTCCCACTGCGGTACCGGTGCCAGAACCGTCCATTGGGTAGTCGAACCTCCTTGCGCGGTGCTTCCCCATCTTATGTCACTGGGGTGCCAGCGGTCCCCTCACAGGCGACCATCACGATCCCGTCATCGTGACCGGGGTCTTCATCGGCAGCGTGCTGCTGACGATGGTGGGCACGGCCGTGCACTCCTTCCAGGTGGTCGGCTGGATGCCCAGCAGCAGGCCCGGGTGGCCCCATCTACCAAAGCTCGCGAGCCCGCAGCGCAGGCCATGCGTTGCGGGCTTGCGACTAGGGCCGGTGCCGCAGGCGCCAGACCATTGTGGTGGCCATCGCCAGCAGGATCACCGGGGCCCCGAGCACACCGAGCATGGAAGGCTGCAGGCCGAGGATAAGGTTGGTGGCAGGCGCCGCGCCGTCGGGAGAGAAGCCGCCCGGCACCATGCGCTGTGGGAGCTGGCCCATGGGTGGCATGGCCCCGCCGGGCTGGAAGCTGGAGCGGTCCGGCCGCGCTCGCTGCCCAACAGCGGCTTGCCCCGCCGCCCCCGGCGCACCGGCGGGCATCGCACCGCCCCGCCCGCCGCCGGGGCCCACGCCGCTCTGGCCAAGGCCGCTGCCGTCTCCCTTGGCGGGAAGCGTGCCGTCCAGCTGCTGCTGCACGTTCGCCACCCGGTCTCGCATAAAGGGCACCAGAGCGATCTGGCTGCCCCCCATCATGCCGCCCCCGGCGCCGCCCTGGCGCCCGCCCCCCGGGGCAGTGGCCGTGTCCGCCGCCGGGACGGCGGTAGAATCCTGGTAAAGGCCACTGACGAACTGCTCGTACGTGAACAGCTTGGTCGGGTCTTCCTTGACATACGGGTCGATCAGAGCGGCCATCTGCCGGACGCGAGTCTCAAACTGGCCCGGCTCCAGGTAGCCCGTGACCAACTTCTGCACCAACCCGTGATAGCGCTCCAGATACGCAGGCACCGCCAGTAGCTTGGCGATCAGGGGCCGGTCGGACAGTGTCCCCATGGTCGGCTCGTCAATCTTGACCCCGGATCATCTGCTCTCGGCTGCCCCCGCCGAAGCCTGCGAAGGACATATTCGGGTGCCAGCCGATGATGGTAAAGCGACCATTCTCTTCGTACAGATAGTAGTTCTGGCAGCATGGAGCCCTGGTACGAGTCGAAGTTGGCCAGCAGGGTCCAGACGGCGAAGTAGCCCAGAATGCCGTCCACATCAAGGTGGTTCTCCAGGTCGCCTCCGTTATTGAGGGCATTCAGCATATCGATCAGGGCCTGGTGATCCGTGGACCGAGCCTTCGACTTGTAGACCACGCCCGTATACTTCGTGTAGTCGTCCCCCAGCCACTTCAGGTCGGCGCCTTGACCCTGCTGGGCTGCTGGTTTGTACAGGTCACCCTCTGAAGCTGTTCTGCAGGTCGATCGTGCCAATACCGTCCAGGTTCTGACCATCCACGTATTTATCCAGGTACAGCTTCAGGCTGTACCGCTTGTTCGCGGACCGAGCCACCTGCGAGAGGCTCGAGTTGCCCTTCGCCCGCACGGCGCCACTCGGCAGCTGCCGGCCGGTCCAATCCAGCGAGGCGGGGTACTCTTTCTCCTGCTGCCCGTTAGTAATAAGGTCCGCCAGATCTGCCTCACTCATAGTAATGGAGACGTTGATGACCTTCTCCGTGGCGAAGCTTGCGAGCGCATCGGAAGGGGCCTCCGCGGCCGTGGTGGCGGCAGGGCCTGCGCGGCGCCTACGCCACGTAGTCGCCGTTGTAGGCAATCAGGACGGCGTGCTCCACGCCCTTCAGCCTGCTGATCTCGCCCACCAGCCCCGTGGCGCCTTCCTTCAGGCGGATCTCATACGTCGCTTCGACGCCAGTCGGTGAAATGGTCTTGCACGGCGAGGAAGTAGAGGCCCGCACCGGTCACAATGCCGATGGCGATGGCCCAGAACATGAAGACCAGATCCATGGGATCCTTCACCGCCGTCCGGAAGCGGACGATGGAGAGGACCCCCACCATGCCGAGGGAGAGGACCACGTTCGAGGTGACGGCCATGATCACCAGCGCGGTCACCATGGTGATGGCGATCAGCGAGATATTGAAGGGCCGGGAGCAAAGCACACCGCGGAACGTACGCTTGTAGACGAAGTAAAGAAAAAGGCCGATGGCGAAGGCGAGGCCCAGCGTCAGAAGGATGCGGCCGAGGCTCAGGTCCTGGGCCGCGGCAGACGGAAAGCTCTTCCTAAACAGGTCCGCAAAGTTCAAGGTGCCGTCCATGCTTATTGGTCCTCCCATGCATGCATTTTGGCGAGCGTCCGGCAGAGGACGTACTTGGAGGCCGACTGCCGGCTCAGCGAGTCCATCTGAAGCAGGTCTGCTACCTGCCGGGGCAGAAAGGCGCCGTACGTTCATCTGCCAGGCTGCATCCGAAAGCAAAGGGTCCCTCGCATCCAGCAAGGGTTTGGGAACCCCGGCGCACATGGCATCGTACAGCGCCGGTCGATGCGGAGCCGCTCCTTGCGCACGCCTTCTCCGTGCTTGATCTTCTGCTCAAGCATGATCACCTCAGGGGAACCATCGTAGATCCGCACCCGCACTTTCTGGCGGTGCTGTACCCCCGCAGTCTTCTCGAACAGCGCCGAGTCAAAGGCGTCGTCGAAGTAGAGGCTCGTAATGCGGTAGTCGCCGCCGGGGCCGGGGTTGGTGTCCGCCCGCAGCAGGTGGCGCCGTGAATGGACATCGGGGAAAGAAATCTTAACCGAACCCTGATATTGGCATGAAGAGAGCCCCCGCTGTACCGTACGGGTACAACGGGGGCCTGAAGCCATTTCAGGCGGGCAGATTCCGGGGCGGGCACAAACGTCTCGCCGGTCTGACGCATAGAGTAGGAGTGTCCCTCTCATTATGTAAAGGAGGGCACCCATCGGTGCGAAAATTTGAGTTGTTCCGCGTGATTGGATCCGGCAGCGTGCAGGAGCTCATCTGCCAGACCATTACGCTTCCCACGGCGGCGGAGGAGATCAAGGAGATCCGCAAGACCGTGATCATCGACAACTGCCGGGTGATCTTTGACAAGGTCATCATCGATGGGCGACTTCGCAAAGACATCATGTTCAAGGCAGCCAACGCCGGCTTCCCGCAGCCGGGTACGGTGCAGGGGTGTGGCGGCATTGTCGCCACAATCTCCGGCCCCATCCAGGACATCGACGTCGACATCGCCTTCAACGCGCTGATCCCCGTGCCCGGCGCCTGCCCCGAGGACGAGTGCGTGGTCCTGGAGGCCTTTGTCGAGGGTGAGAAAGAAGAGGCAGCTAACATCCAGCAGACGGGCGCCTTCATGGCCCTGATCGACAAGTCCGTTGTCTTCCTGTGTGTCAAGGTGGTGCGCGACGCAGTCACCAACTTCGACGACGACGACGATGACGACGACCACTCCGGTGACGACGATGACCGCAGCGGCCATGATGACGACCATGACGACCGCAGCGGCAAGGGCAAGGGCAAGGGGAAGCATACAAAGCACGACGACAAGAAGCGCAAGAAGGACGACCACGACAAGAAGCATGACCACGACAAGAAGCATGACAAGAACATGAAGCACGGCAAGGAGAAGAAGCGCGACAAGTGCGGGGACCCGGGCCGCGAAGCCCTCTGCCCCAAGCGCAGGTCGACGGGCGTCCACCCGACCGGCCGCATTCCGGCCCCCAGGCGCGGACTCACACCCGGAACGTGGATCGGCCCGACGCTGGTCTTCGAGGGCATTCTCAACCCCGGCATCCCGTCCCCGTCGCCGCTCGCCAACGTGATTGTGAACCCTGCCGGCACGCAGATCCAGGTGACCGAGGGCGAGAGCTAGCGTCTCATTCCCGGGGAGCACCCTGCTCCCCCCTACTTATGCCTCCGGGAGGGTGCACCGCGGTGTCAGGCGGCGAGTTTTACATGCGGCAGGTCGTGGCGACCGGCTGTGGCGAGGAGTTGATCACCCGCCGGCTCCAGCTGCCGGAACCGGCTCTGGAGCTGCTGGAATGGCGCAAGTCGGTGGCCATTGCCAGCGCAGAGGCAATCTGCGGGGGGGTGGTGGTGAGCGGCAGCCTGTGCAGCCGCTGCCTCGTGACTGTGCCCGAGGGGCCGGGCGAAAACAGCGGGAAGGTGCTGTGGCACCGGACCGACGACCCCTTTACTCTTCACATACCGATCCCGGAGACCGATGAGGGCATGCAGGTGACGGTGACTGCCGCACATGTGCTGGCCGACGCATCGAGGCCCCTGTGGGAGGAGGGCGCAGTCCTCCTGGCGGGGGTGCTGGACCAAAGCCTCGTATACGTGGCCGTGCGGGTGATCCTGCCCGTGTGGCGGAAGGCCGTACATACTGCGAGAACTCCTCGCTCCGGGAAACGGCCCCCGGGGAAGGAGCCGGCCAAACGGCATCCCAAGGCCAAGAGCCGGAAGCGGAGCCAGTCGGGAGCCCAAACGTGGATCAGCCCCTCGGTCGATGTTCAGGCGATACCCCGGGGCGGCACAATTGCGCCGTAAGGCAAGTACCGCGATGGGGTGTGAACCGTGCACTTCGTCGGAGGCCCGTTGAGATCGTGAGGGAATCAGTGCCACAGAGTCTTGACCCGCTCGATGGCGGCGATCTCCCTCGAGCGATGTTCCCAGAGGCGTGACGTCAGCCCCGATGACCGCCACCAGGCCACGGTCTCGGGCAGCCAGTGCAGGGCCGGGTGCGGCTGCCAGTCAAGGTCCTGCTGGGCAGCATGGATCTCCAGGAGGGGGCGGTACGGGATCGGCAAGCGGTACTCAAAGCCCGCCAGAGCCCGAAGCTGCTCCAGCGGAAGCTGCACGATGAATGGCGCCGGCACGCCCACAACCTCGGCCAGTAGATGTGTCCACTCGGAGAGCGAGAACACCTCAATCCCCGCGATGTTATAGGCCTTGCCAAACGCCCGGTGGTTGCCGGCGGCCAGGACGGCTGCCCGCGCCGCATCGTCACGCCAGACGGGCTGATAGGGGTGGGCGTGATCGCTGGGGATCAGCAGCCCTGCCCCGTCCGCCACCCGGTCGATGAGGAAGCCCCGCCGGTTGACGGGATCGCCCGGCCCCTCGATCTGGGCCAGTCGGAGCACGGTCCAGGGAGTGGCGGTGAGGACCTGCAGGGCCTGCTCGCAGCGGCGTTTGCCCACATGGTATTCGCCGCCGACCTGCGAGGTCAAGTCGGCTTCCGCCTCCCCGGCCAGATGGTACTGGTGGGGCCGCTCATGGTCATAGACCACCAGCGATGAGATGAGTATGTACTGCCCGACCCGGCCGGTCAGGCGGGGCATGAGACGCTCAAGATGGCAGGCGTCAAATGCCAGATTGTCGATGACGGCGTCGTAGTCCTGGCCGCGGAAAGCCTCTGCCAGCGTTTCCGGCTCTTCGACGTTCCCCTGAACATGTCGTGCTCCGGGGGGCGGGTTGGTTCCCCGGTTGAGCACAGTAACCGAGTGTCCGGCATCTACGAGCATCTCTGCGGCCCGTCGCCCCTGGAAGCGGCCGCCGCCAAGGATTAGAATGCGCAACTGGCTCCCCCCTCGTTCAAGTCACTGCCAGCGTAGCAGAGGGGTGTGCGATATTTCGAGTCTGCATATTTCGCGGTTTCGGTGCTATAATGGGGATGAGGAGGTTTCTCTGTTGGGAGAGGCCTCCTCATCGATTCCCCTGAAGAGGCGCAACACGCACTGTTGATCATGAGGTGAGCTCGTTATGACGACGCCGCACGACCACACCAAGAATCCGCTCCATGGGGTCACACTGGAGCGCATGCTCACGGAGCTCGTCGACCACTTCGGCTGGGAGGCCTTGGGACAGCGCATCCAGATCGGGTGCTTCACCAACGACCCGAGCATCAGCTCCAGTCTGAAGTTTTTGCGCAAGACGCCCTGGGCTCGCACGAAGGTCGAGAACATGTACGTGCTGATGCGCCGCAACCGGCCGGCGGAGCAGGGCTGAGGCCACGCTGGTTCCGTCTGCTGAGATCATTCGGGTGGCCGACTACTTCTAAGGCTTCACGGGTGCCGGGCGATTCACATAACATGCCAGGGAGTGTTATGTGAAAAGCGAGGTGCCACTGCGTGCAGACGCCTATGCCTGCCGGCAGCCCCATGCGGTTGCCGCCGCAGGTCTCTGGTTCGTTGTCCCGCCTGCAGGGCCAGCTCCAGGCCGCCCAGCCGACGCTTCAGAACGCCTACGCTCTGCACTGGCTGGCCATGCGCGAAGCCGGCTTCGTGCCGGAGTTCCAGCAGTTTACCCAACACCTGCTCTGGGGCGCGTACGGCACAGCCGCACTGGGCGGGCTGCTCAACTACGCCCTCACGGGGCGCAACACCCCGGAAGTGATGGCCAGTGTCGTAGACCAGCTGAATCTGATGCAGGATCAGTACGGCCGGGCTGCTCAGGCGCTCCAGGCGTTCCTGCAGAGACCGGACTCCCGAGAGTTCCCGGCGGTGCAGCCTATGGTCGCTGCCATGCGTCCCCTGGATCGGCTGTACCAGGGTGTGGTGCAGCCGGCGCAGACAGTGACCGGTGGCATTCGGTGGATCCCGGGACCGCTGCTTGACCTTCCGCAGCTTCGCGCGGCCATCATCGAACGGGCCTCGGAGGGTCTGACTACCGGCGGGACCTGAAAGCAGAGCCCCCCACTCGCTGTGACCGCGAGTGGGGGGCCCTTTTTCGCAAGCCTATACGCTTACCGCAACAGCTTCGCCAGTCTCCGCCGACTTGAAGCAGGCTTCCATGACCTTGAAGACCCGCATCACTTCGGCCGGCTTCACGATCAGCTCCTGCTTGCCATCCAGAACGCCCATGACATTGCGGTAGAAGTCGGCCCAGTCGGTCTCCACCGTGGGCAGCGGCAGCTCCTCAATGGCTTCCTTCGGCCGGGGGGCCATGGTCCGGGTGGGGCCGGCCGCCGTCTGCACGATCTCCGGCACCCATTCCGTCGCCAGCTTCTTCGCGTGGACGATGCCGCCGGCGCAGTCCCACCCGTTGATATAGACAGAACCGACGTCGCCGTTGACGTACCACCGGGGAAGGGTGCGCAGGCAGTAAGTACCCACTTCGATCTGGGCGTGCAGACCGCTTTCAAAGGTCAGCACGGTCTTGAAGTAATCATCCACCTCAGGGGTGCGAATGCTGTTCATGCGGCAGAAGACGTTGGTGACCTTCTCCGGCACCATGTACATGATCTGGTCGATCAGATGAACGCCCCAGTCCAGCAGCATGCCGCCGCCGGCCACCTTGTAGGCGCGCCAGCCATGAATGACGCCGCCGGAGCCGTGCACCCGGGACTCGATGGTGTAAGGCTTGCCCACCATGCCTTCGTCAATGACCTTGCGGATGATCCGGTAGTCCTTGTCCCAGCGGCGGTTCTGGTGAACGGTGAACAGGACCCTCTTCTGCTCGGAGACGTCAATCATCTCCTGCAGTTCCTGTGAGGACATGGCCACCGGTTTTTCGCATACCACGTGCCGGCCGGAATTCATGGCGGCAATGGCAAGTTCCTTGTGGAAGTTGTTGGGCGTTGCCACCAGTACCATGTCGAAGTCGCCCTTCGCAAGGAACTCATCAAGCGAGGTGAAGCTCTTCAGGCCCTTCTTCTCCGCGACTGCGAGCCGCTCCGGATCGATGTCGTATGCGGCAACGCACTCCAGGTTTTCGACGCGCTTGGAGTTGTCATGGTGCCACCCCGCCATGCCGCCGTACCCGATAATGCCAAGTCTGTGTTGCATGTCAGTTACTCCCTTCGGCAGGTCTACACAGTGAGTACTATACAAGATTTAAACATCGATCGTCCATAACAGTTGTGTTTCAAGGTGGGCGAAATAGTCGTTAACGGGCAGCAGCTCGTAGCGCCTTCCGCCAAGGCAGAAGAGCGCGGCAATACATTATTGACAGATGCATCTATTATATCCTATACTTGGAATCACGAATAGCTTGGCTGAGGTTCCCGGCCAGCCTATCCGGAAGGCGAAAAGGAGGAGCTCCATGCTCAGCGAGAAGCAGATCAGAGAACTTCAGGCGATGAACCCGCTGCAGAACGTGAATCTGCGACCGGTGACAAAGACCGTTCCCCTTCAGGTTGGCCCGACCCGCGATCCCGATGGGGGTACAGCCTACCACAGTGGTCGCTTCCGCTGCAACACGGGAGCATCGGAGAAGTGGGCAAGCCTGGAGCGGCTGGCCGGACTGCAGCCCGGCCAGAGCGGCGCCTACTTCGAGGCCGATGCCGATGTGAAGGTTGTGACCGTGCGGCCGGTCTTCGGTGTCGGTGAGGGCATCATGCCTGTGCGCCTTGGCACCGATGGGCTGGTGACCGTCTACCTTAACGGCGTCTACGAAGAACACTCCAGTCTTCGGCCGCGGAGCCAGCAAGATGTGACCGTCTCCATCGGCACCGACTCCACCGGAAACGCCTGCCTGGTCATTCAGCTTCAGATCGCTCTCCCCAAGCGCAGGACCGCCAAGACCCGAACCGCCAAAGCAGCGCCCAGGCCCGATGCGGAGATCGACCCCGAAGTGGATGACGAAATGGAAGAGCCTACTCCTTAAATCCTACATACACGAACCGAAACAGATGACCGCACCTCTGCTGTGGCCCGAAAGGACACGGCAGGGGTGCTCTCATTTTGTCGGTCCCGGAGTCTGAGGCGCCGTTCGCCCTACAACGGGGGTATCTATCACCACATGCTCACCTTCGCCGGGGGTGAGGTAGACGTCCACCGTGGTTGGGTTTTGCGCAGTCGAACCTCCGTGGACAAAGCCGTGATATACGTCTCTCTTGAACCCCGGTCTTGTCACTGTGATCGTGTAGTACCCGATTTGTCCGGACTGGATCACCGGGTGGGGGTCAGGCGCAGGCAGACTGATCGCAGGGCTGTTCCCCGAATCGTCGGTCTTGAGCTCAATGCCCGTCTCCTCGATCCTGATTTCGGCGTCGGCCACAGGTGGGTTCTGGCCCGAGGCGCCTGACCGAACCAGCACCCGCAGATAGCCAACGTCCGCCCTGGCGGCCGACTCCGGGGTTGGCTGTGGGGTCTGAACCGGGGGCAGATCAGATCTCTTGCCAGACTCCCCTGGCCTCTCCTTACCGGATGCACACCCCACCACCAGAAGAACGAGCAGGAGCACAAATAGGACTGGCCTGAGCAGCGGTTTTTCGCTGGCCCACCGTCCGATGTTGCATGGCTGGTCCCCTCTCTGGCATGCAGAAACAGACAGAACGATGCCGGACTTCTGGCGGAAACTGCTCGTCCAAAGGGGGTTACTCCCTTCCTCCGTCTGGGTTTGCATGCTACAGCAGGGCCCCGTCGTGCAACTTCGGACGTAGGCAGATGGAGCACGGGATCTGGATCACCCTGCGGCTCAGCGGCGGTGGCCGGAAACGGGTGCCAGGGGTCCCCTTGACGGCCGACTCGGGCGTCAACGTTCCGAAATGGTCGTGCAACGGGCCGGCGGACGCGGTGAATCTGCTCCGAACCCCTCCATCACTTCGTTCTATTGGATCCGTGTTTCTCAATCAGCGTAAGGGTTCCCTTTTCCAGAATTAGCCCTCTGTACGTGGCCGGCTTCAGCCCACACTGGTGGGGATGCGCCGCCATCCACTAACTGGGACGGCGAGCACAGCGCAACGGTCGCGTAGGCTCTGCACCATTCTGCGAGGTTCTGCAAGGTTGTGGCCGAGGCATGGCGGGTTCGGCGCAGTTCTGCGGCAACGCTGGCCGCACACTTCAAGGTGGGGAGCGAACGTGCCGGAATCTGCCCTCGCATACAGCGACGCATCATTGTGGCCCGAGTCTGCCAGGTCGAACCGAAGCCAATCAGGGAAGCCCCAAGCCGCCGTAAGGGTTTTCAGTTCCTGCAAGGATCTGTAAGCTAGTGCAAATTGCCGCAAGCTGTTGCCAAGGAAAATCCGCGAGCCGCGCCGGACGTGCGAGGAGCAGGAGCTCCATCCAGAGGGGATGCCACCCAATAGCCGAACGGCAATATTTACGCTATTATGAGAACCGAAAGCGAAGGGAGGGACTCCATCCATGAACGACAACGGCAGACCCATTCCTGTCCTGTTCGACACCGACATCGGGACCGACATCGACGACGCGTTGAGCCTGGTGTACCTGCTTCGGCACCCGCGCTGCGAGTTGCTGGGCGTCACCACAGTAACCGGTGAGCCCGTCAGGCGGGCCATGCTGGCTGATGCCATTTGTCGCCGGGTGGGCCGGGAAGACGTGCCCATCCACAGCGGTGCGGCTGACCCCATTCTGATCGGGCAAATGCAGAAGGTCGCCCAGCAAGCGGAGGTTCTGGATCAGTGGCCGCACCGGACCCAATTTGCCGCCAACACGGCGGTAGGCTTCCTCCGGGAGACCATTCGCCGGCGGCCCGGCGAGATCACCCTGTTGGCGACGGGGCCGCTGACCAACATTGGCCTGCTCTTCCGGCTGGACCCCGAGATCCCCCGTCTGCTCAGGTCGCTGGTTCTTATGAACGGACTCTTCTTCACCATTCCCATGCCCCGGTGGAGCGGCCCGCGTGAATGGAACGCCTACGGCGATCCCCATGCCACAGCCATCGTCTATGGGGCGCCGGACCTGAACGTCTACGCCGTTGGGCTCGACGTGACCACCCGCTGCGTCATGCCCGCCACCGAATGCCGCGAGAGACTGAAGGGCGAGGCCTTCGACCTGGTGGCAGATGCGGCGGAGGTCTGGTTCCGCCAGTACCCGGCCATCTGCTTCCATGACCCCCTTGCGGCTGCTGCCATTTTCTCCCCCGAACTGCTCACGTTCACGCCCGGGACGGTCACCGTGGAACTGGGAAGTGGACGGCTTCAGGGCATGACCCTATTCGACCCGCGAGTCCATGAACGCCGCCATTTCGCAGCCACCGACGTCAACGTGGGCGGTTTCTTCGCCGAGTACTTCCGTACGGCTGTGGGCTAAGGCTTACTCAAAACAGGGCCTGTCGCTAGACAGGCCCTGCTTTTTTGTGTCCACGTGATCATGCAGGCGGAGTAGCAATAATTACCCATGCTATTTAATCATTCCGGCAGGGAAATGGCCGATGTGCTCATAATAGTACATTCTGCTAAGTCGGACTATATGGACGCACTCATGCGGGAGGAAGGGGAGGAACGCCGTGATTCGTATGGGGATTATCGGAACGGGGTGGATCGGCCAGCGGCACCTGGACAACCTGGCGCAGATGGGCGGGGTCGAGGTTGTGGGCGTCTGTGATGTGGACATCAGCAAGGCCGAACGCTCTGCCGGCCGCTGGGGGCTGCCGGTGTTCGGCGATTACCGCGTCATGCTGAATGAAGCGAAGCCCGACGCTGTGGTGATCTGCACGCCGCCTGCCGTTCGGCTGGAACCGGTGCAGGAGGCAGCTTCCCGGGGGATTCACTGCTTTATCGAAAAGCCGCCCTCCAAGGATCTCACCACGGCCCAACAGGTTAAGACGGTCCTTGAAAGCGCTGGTGTGATCAACAGCGTGGGATTCATGTACCGGTACTGCAAGGCTGTGGACGCCTGCCGGGAACTGATCGCCGGGCGGCGGGTGGCCCTGGTTCACAGCAAGCTGCTGTGCGGCCTGGCCCTGGACCCCAACTGGCCCCGTTGGTTCTTTGACAAGAGCCGCTCCGGCGGCCCCATTCTGGACCAGGCCATTCACACCCTGGATCTCTCGCGGTTCCTTCTGGGCGAAGTGGCAGCCGTGGCCGGGTTCGGCGGGAACGCAACGGTGCCCAAGGAAGGAGACTTCTCGGTGGAAGACAGCCACTCGCTCGCGCTGCGTTGGCGCAGCGGCGTACTCCAGAACCACACCCACTCCTGGGCGTACACCGACTATGTCTCCACCGTGGAGCTGCTCTCCGACGAGCTCCACCTGGAGCTCGACGTGGTGCACAGCCGGCTGAACGGTCAGGTGGGCGGCAAGCCCATATCGCTCCACTTCCCGGAGGACCAGTACTACCGCACGGAGCTGGAGGTCTTTGTGGAAGCCGTGCGGACGGAGCGGCAGGACCTGATTCGCTCCTCCTATACCGACTCGATCAACAGCCTGGCCCTGGCCCTTGACACCTACGAGGCCGTGGAGACGGGCAAGGTGGTCCCTGTCCAGCACTTATAGGGAGGCATCGTTATGCAGATTGCCGTGGTGACCGCCAGTTACGTTGGGCGAGAGTCGAACTACAACTACGCGCTTTCCGCCTGGGACCAGGCCGAGCGCCGTGTGGTGGAAGCCTACTCCGGCCCCGGGTACCTGGACCGGTTTCGTGCCCTGATGGGCCTGATTCGCTCTCTGGGCTACACCGGCGTAGAGCTCTGGAACCCCCACCTGCCCCCGACCCTTGACGACCACACGCTGGCACAGGCAAAAGCGATCCTGAAGGAAGTGGGCCTGACCCCTGCCGGCTATTACTACGCGCTGGCCTGGCCCGATTTCCCCCGGGCCAGGGCCGAGCAAGGTTTCCGCATGGCCAAGGCGCTGGGGGTGCCCTACATTGTCGGCTCCTTCCATCCCTCGAACCGGGCTCTGGCCCTTGAGCTGTGCCGGGAATATGGCGTGGGCATGGCCCTCGAAAACCACGCCGAGAAGTCGCCTGCGGAGCTTATTGACCTGATCGGCCCGGATACCGACTGCTTCGGCGTGGCCGTGGACACAGGCTGGTGGGCCACGCAGCACTACGACGCGGTCAAGGCCATTCGGGAGTTGAAGGATCACCTGTGGCATGTCCATCTGAAAGATGTCCGTGCCTTTGGCGGCCACGACTCGTGCGCTTTCGGCGACGGCGTTGTGGACGTTCGGGGTGCGGTGGCGGAACTGGTACGCCTCGGATATACGGGCTGGCTTGCCGTGGAGCATGAGCCGGAGCACTACGACCCCACCGGGGAACTGAAGCGCTGCCTGGCAGACGTTCAGTCCTGGCTGGGGCCCGTGAAAGCATAGGGCACTACGAAAAGGAGGGGTTACCGTGACTCGTCTTCGCGTAGGAATCGCTGGCTGCGGCGAAGTGACACAGATCATTCACCTGCCCGCCCTGCAGCAGCTTGAGGAGTCCTTTGAAGTGACAGCGCTGTGCGATGTGTCGCCTACGGTTCTGAACGGGGTCGGCGACTTGTGGAGAGTCCAGCGGCGGTATGCCGACTTCCGGGAGCTGGCGGCGGATCCCATGGTCGATGTGGTTCTGGTAGCCAACCCCGACGCCTTCCATTCAGCCACGGCCCTGGCCGCCCTGGCCAACGGCAAGCACGTAATGATCGAGAAGCCTATGTGCATTACACCCGACGAGGTGGAGCAGATCATCGCCGAACGTGACCGCACGGGCCTTACGGTCCAGGTGGGCTACATGCGCCGCTACGCCCCTGCCTTCACGGCAGCAGTGGAGGCAGTCAAGGAGATGGCGGCGGTCAGGGTGGCGCGCGTGCACGACGTGATCGGGCGGAACAACCTGATCATCTCGCAGTCTTCCCGCGTCATCCGGGGCACCGACATACCGCCCGAAGTGATCCAGCAGGGGCAGAGGGCCCGCACCGAGCTGATTCGCCGGGCGATCGGTGATGCCACGCCTGAGGAGACCCGGGCCTACGGTATGCTCATGGGCCTGGCCAGCCACGACATCTCGGCCATGCGTGAGATGCTGGGCCTGCCCAAACGGGTGCTCTACGCGGCGTACCGCCAGGGCGGCGCCACCGTCACTGCTGCGTTTGACTACGGCGACTTCATCTGCCAGTTCGAGATGAGCGTGGACAACCTGGCCAGGTATGACACCTACATCGAGGTCGCCGGCGACGACAGGAGCATTCGGGTCGACTGGGCGACGCCCTATGTCCGGAACCTGCCTGTCAAGACCAGGGAGTGGCGCAGCACCGGGAACGGCATCGAGGAGCGTGAGCTCTTTCCTGGCTGGGATGACCCGTTTGTCAAGGAGTGGGAGGCGCTCCACCGCACCATTACGGCCGGCGCTCCCAACAAGTCTGGTCCCGAAGACTACCGGCATGATGCGAACCTGTTCCTGGAGATGATCCGGGCCATGCGGTCGGAACGCACACGGTAAGCCTGGGAGGTGTTTTGCAGTGAAACTTGGGGTGTTTTCAGTCCTCTTTGGTCAGCGGCCCCTGGCAGAAAGCCTGGACTATATCGTCCGCAACGGTGTGGAAGCGGTGGAGATCGGCTGCGGTGGCTACCCCGGCAACAAGCACTGTGATCCCGGCATCCTTCTGAACGATGGGGAAACCCTGCGGCAGTTCAAGCGAGAGGTCGAGTCACGGGAGCTGACCATTTCGGCCTTGAGCTGCCACGGCAACCCCATTCACCCGGATAGGGCGGTGGCAGAGCGGTTCGAGCGGGACTTCCGTCAGACCGTCCGGCTGGCCGCGGAACTGGGCGTGGAGCGGGTGGTCACCTTCTCAGGCTGCCCGGGGGAAGGCCCTGGGGCCCGCCTGCCCAACTGGGTCACCTGCGCCTGGCCTGACGAGTTCCGGCAGATTGCCGAATGGCAGTGGAACGAAGTCGCCATACCTTACTGGCGCAGCGAGGTGGAGTGGTGCCGGGCCCAGGGCGTCACCCAAGTTGCCCTGGAGCCGCACCCGGGCTTCCTGGTCTACAACCCGGAAACGGCCCTTCGCCTGCGTGCCGCAGTGGGTCCGGAACTGGGGGTCAACTATGACCCCAGTCACCTGTGGTGGCAGGGCATTGATCCGGTTCTGGCCATTCGCACCCTCAAAGACGCGATCTTCCATGTGCATGCCAAGGACACCAAGCTCGACCCGGTCAACTTCCCCGTGAACGGCGGCCTGGACTATAAGCCCTACGGCCGGGAGATCGAGCGCTCCTGGATCTTCCGATCGGTGGGATTTGGCCACGGCGTGGAAGTCTGGCGGGACATTGTCAGCAGCTTGCGCCTGGTGGGCTACGACTGGGTGCTCTCCATTGAGCATGAGGACAGCCTCATGTCGGTGGATGAGGGGTTCCGGACGGCCGTCACCAACCTGAAGCAGGCGCTGATTGCCGAGAAGCCCGGCGCGATGTGGTGGGCCTGAAAGGGAGGTCGAAACGATGCGTAGAGCCGTTCTGACCGCCCTGCGGCAGTTTGAGATCGAGGACGTGCCGGTGCCGGTGGTGGGGGAGCGCGAAGTGCTGATCAAGGTCAACACCTGCGGCATCTGCACGGGTGAGCTGGAGCTTTACGGCAATGCGGAGTTCAAGAACTACCCCATTCGCCTCGGCCATGAAGTGGCCGGGGAGGTGGTGGCGGTGGGGCCGAACGTCACGGAGGTAAGTGTGGGCGACCAGGTGGCCGCCATTAACGAGCGACAGGGCTTCGCCGAGTTCTGCCTGACGGCGGCGGATCGGGTTGCCAGGATTCCCACCGGTTTACCGGTCCACCTGGCGGTAGGAGAGCCCATTGCGTGTGCCGTGAATGCCGCTCGCCGGATCAACCCCGACTACCAGGACACCATCGTCCTGGTGGGGTCGGGCTTCATGGGGCTGCTCTTGCAGCAGTGCCTGCTGGCTCGCAGCCCCAAGCGGGTCATTGCCGTTGACACCCGCGCAGAGGCGTTGGAGCGAGCCAAGGTCTACGGGGCCCACGTGGGCCTCAACGCCGCTGCCGAGGACGTGAGGCAGGCTGTCCTCGACGCCACCGGTGGGCAGGGGGCGGACATTGTTGTGGAGGCTACCGGCACCCAGGGCGGACTGACGCTGGCCACCGACCTGGTGCGAATCCGGGGTCGCCTGATCATCTACGGCTACCACCAGGGGGGCCCGCGGCAGGTCAACGTCCAGCAGTGGAACTGGAAGGGCCTCGACGTCATCAACGCGCACGAGCGCGACCACCGGGTCTATGTGGCGGGCCTGAAGGCCGGTCTGGACCTGGCCGCCCAGGGCAAGGTGTGCATTGGGCAGATGATCACCCACCGCTTCCCGCTGGAGCAGATCAACGAGGCGTTTGCATTTGCCCACGAACGGCCCGCCGGCTATGTGAAGGCCACCATCGACATGGAGGCCAGATAGCCATGGAGCGGGGCAGCTACTTCGACGCCTGGTACCGCGACGAGCACTGCTATCACCCCAGCCTGCCCATGCGCCGCATTCAGATGGTGGAGGACCTGGAGCGCTATAACGTGACCCTCCTGGTCTGGTCCGCTCTCGGGGGCGGCTCCATCAGCCTGCCTTACCTCGAAGCGGAGGCATTTGGGCCGGTGCCGCCGCGCCTGCGCATGTACGGCTACCTGAACGACCAGGAGTTCATCCGGGAATGCGACAAGCGGGGCATCAAGGTCTTTGGGGTGCTCTTCGAGGTGCAGGGCTGGGAGTTTCCCGTGGAGCTGAACGAGGCGGAAACCGAGCTGCTGGCGTTCAACAAGACCTACGGCGTGGGCAAGCCGGGCTGGTACGGGCTGCGGGAGTTCAGCCAGAACCGGTACCCCAAGCTGTTTGGCGGCAAGCGCCTGGAGGACTACTTCCCCGAAGGGCTGGTCAACTCCGCCGGGGAGCGGGTGACCGACCTGTGGGAAGAGTGCGCGGCACGGGTCATCGACGGCACACCCGTCCACGCAGGTTGGGTGGAGGTGGTGGGCCACCCCCACCAGTGCTACCAGATGTGCCGCAACAACCCCGCCTGGCGGCAGTACATGAAGAAGATCATCGAAATCCAGATCGATGCCGGCGTGCACGGTGTTCACCTGGACGAATGCGAACTGCCCATCACCGCCATCGGCCGGGGCGGCTGCTTCTGCAAGGACTGCATGGGACAGTTCCGGGACTACCTGCTGCGGCGCCAGGCTGAGCAGACCCTGCCGGTTGAGCTGCAGGGCATGAACCTGGCTGGCTTCGACTACGGGGCCTTCCTGCGGGCGAAAGGCGCCAAGCTGCCAGGGCCACGGGCGGGCATAGACCATTTCGATCTGTACATGGCCTTCCAGATGGAAGCGATCACCCGCTACTTCCGGGAGATGTGCGACCACGTACGGGAGTTCGGCGCCCACCGAGGTAGGAAGGTGCTGGTCAGCGGCAACTTCTTCAACCTGCAGACCACCTACATTCCCCTGGAGCCCCAGGTGGACATTGTGGTGACCGAACAGCGGCAGACCATTTTCCGGCAGGTGGAGTGGTACCGGTACTGTGCGGGCTTTGGCGGCGGCAAGCCGGTGGTGATTGTCGAGAACCCATACGGCGGGGTGATTCCCGACCTGCTCCAGCGAGTCAACGCCGGCCGAAGCTATGACAAGTTCCGCCTGCTGCTGTTGGAGGGCGCCGCCTATGGCTGCAACCACGCCGTGCCCTACGGCGCATGGATGGGCAACACCATTCGGGACGCCTTCTACCCGCCACGGGCGGTCACCGAGGAGATTCAGACGTTCCTCAGGCAGAAGGACAGCCTGTTTGGCGGTCGGTCCGGCGCGGAGGTCGCGGTGCTCTTCAGCTTCCCCAGCTATGACCAGCGTGAGGCGCCACGCAGCAGCAGCGCCCTGCTCGAGCAGAAGGGAACCGTCGACGCTCTCTCCTTTGCCGAGTATGAGGACTCGGGCCTGCCCTTCTGGGACATCACGCGAAGGCTGGCGGATCTCCAGACGCCCTTCGACGTGATCTTGCTGGGCGATGGGCACCTGCGCGCCGACACCTTCCGGCCCGAGCAGATCCAGGACTACCGGGCTGTCGTGCTCCCCGATTCCCCAGTTGTGACAGAGGGCCAAGTGGAGGCGCTCCTGCGCTATGCGGAGGCCGGCGGGAAGGTGCTGCTCTTCGGCCGCGTGGCCGAGAATGTGGCCGCCCCGGCCCGGGAGGCGCTTCTGGCCCATGCCAACACCCACCTTGTTCCCATGGACAGCGGCGGTCCCGAGGAGGCAGCGGCAGTCGCCCAGCGGTTGATGACACTCCTTCCGGGCGAAAGGGGCCAGGTGGAGACCTCCGCTCCCGGCAGCCTGGGCGTCAACCTTCAGCAGGCAGGTGAGCACCGGGTCGTGCTTCACCTGATCAACTACCGGTACGACGTGGAGCGGGACCGGCACGACCCGATCAACAACCTGAAGGTAAGCGTGCGTCTGCCCTTTGCGCCGTCGGCCTGCCTGCTGCACACGCCGCAAGGCGAATGGGCCGCACCGGTGGCCCTGCACGGTGACCGGGCCGAGGTAACGGTCAGCAGCTTCCCCCTGTACGGGGCCCTGGAGTTCCGGGCGTAGTGCCCTGGCAAGCGGACCCCGCCCGCATCGGCTGACGCCGGTCGGGCGGGGTCCGCTCTGCTCTATTCGATCCTTTCGGCCACCGGAACTTTCTATCTATAGGCCATAGACTAAAACTATAGATATTTCTATCTCTGAGAGAAAGGAATATTAGCACATACGTCTAATTAGCACGGCAACAGGAAACGTTTCCAAGCCGGGGTGAGATAGTTCATGATGACCATTCGCCATGTAGCCCAAAGGGCGGGAGTCGCGGTCTCCACCGTGTCTCGGGTGCTCAACGGGTCGGGGCATGTCAGCCCCGAGACCCGGCTGAAGGTGCAGCGGGCCATTGCAGACCTGGACTTCCGTCCCAACATGTTGGCACGAGGCCTCATCCGACGCACCACATTCACCATCGCCCTCATACTGCCCGACCTGAGCAACCCGTTCTACGCTCCGCTGGCCCTGGGCGTGGAGGCTGCCGCACGGGCGGCTGGGTACAGCGTGATTCTGTGCAATACGGAAAACAGTGCAGAGGCCGTCGGCGAGTGGACCAGGCACCTTCGGAAGATGTGGATCGACGGTGTGCTGTTTGCCACGGACCCTTCGCCCGCAGACATCTGGGCGCTGCACGAGGATCGGATTCCCTTCGTCTTCGTGGACCAGGAGGTCGCCGGCTTTGACGCCGACCGTGTCCTCATAAATGCCCGGGAAGGAGCCCGGCAGGCAGTCCGGCACCTGGTTGAGCTTGGACACCGGCGCATTGCCCATATTGTTGGGCCGTCCCTGGGGGGCTTCGAGCGGTACGCAGGCTACTGCGAGGGCCTGGCTGACGCAGGCCTCGACGTTCTGGCAGAGCTGGTAAGCAAGCCCGGTGACTTTACGGCTGATCACGGCTATGCAGCCATGCAGGCGCTGCTTGCTTTGCCAGATGCACGGCGGCCGACGGCTGTCTTCTGTGTCAATGACCTGGCCGCCGCCGGAGCGATCCGGGCAGCGGAATCAGCGGGACTGCGGGTCCCCGCTGACCTGTCGATTGTGGGGTATGACGACATTATCTGGGCGCAATACATGAACCCCGCCCTGACCACCGTGGCCCAGCCGGTGGAAAGGCTGGGCAGGCTGACGACCGAGCTGCTGCTCAAGCGCATGAACGAGGAGGCGGCTGGACCGCCCCAGCGGATCTGCCTGAGCACGTCGCTGGTGGTGCGGGAGAGCTCAGCGCCCCCACGCAGCCGGAACTGATAGGTGGTTACCGCCAGTGCCGGAAACGATTCCCGTCCGGCAGGCTTTGAGCTCCGGCTTCAGGCTTCTGGGCAACCGAGTGGGGATGGAAGGGCCGACGAACTAGGAGGGGTGTTTTGCATGATGCGCCGTATCCGCTGGACCCGTATGCTGCTGGTGACACTGGTGGGGCTCGCCGTGGTTTTGGCAACCGCCTGCACGGGGAAGCAGACCAAGCCTGACCCTGGCACCGGAACGACACCGAAGAAGGATCCGGTCAAGGTCCAGTTCTGGGACATGTCGTGGGGCGACAACGTCAAGAAGGCTGAGCTTGATATGATCGCCGAGTGGAACGCGAAGAATCCTGACATCCAGGTCGAGTACACCCAGATGGGCTGGGGCGAGTATCAGCAGAAGCTGGTTGGCGCCGTGAAGGCCGGCAACCCGCCTGATATGACCGGTGGCGACTCCGGCATCGCGTTCTTCTTCCATGCCATGGGAGAGGCGGAACCGATCGACGATGTGATTGAGTCCCTGAAGAAGAGCGGCGACCTCGCCGACGCCATTCCCTGGGCGTACGACAAGTGGAAGGTCGACGGCAAGTACATCGGCTTCACCTGGGGCATTGACGCCCGGGCGTTCTACTACCGCACAGACATCTTTAAGGAGAAGGGCATTAAGGTGCCCACCACCTGGGACGAACTGCTGGCAGCGGCCAAGGCCCTGAATGACCCCGCCAAGGACTTCTACGGCATCGTCTTCCCGGGCAAGGCCGGCAGCTACGACCCCGACCAGTTCTTCATGACGCTTGCCATGCAGGCCGGCGGTGGCCTGGCGGACGTTAACGGCAAGCCCGCGATCAACAGCCCGCAGAACCTCCAGGCTCTGAAGTTCGAACTTGAGCTGGCCAAGTACGCCCCCAAGGGTGTGACGGGCTATACCTTCGACGAGGCGCACCGCCTCTACCAGCAGGGCAAGGCGGCCATCATCTTCAACGGCGGCTGGTTCATTAACCAGATGAAGACCGAAGCCCCCGACATCTTCACCAAGACCGACGTCATGCCGGTCCTCAAGGGCCCATCCGGCAAGCCGGTCATGATCGGCTTCTACAATCCCTGGATGATCTTCAAGGGCTCCAAGAACAAGGAAGCGGCCAAGAAGTTCTTCACCTTCGCCGTCTCCAAGCAGCAGCTGTCGCGGATCTACAAGGAGAACCTTGGCGGCACCTGGCCGGTCTACAAGTCCGTGGCCAATGACCCCATGTACGCCGATCCGCCCATGTTGAAGAACCTGGCGAAAGCCGTGGGCGAGTATGCGGTCGACTACTGGTATCCCAACAACAAGGCGGCCACGGGTATCGCCGCGGTGGGCACCGGTATCACCGACTTCATCGTGAACCCCGCGCTCGTGGGCACCATGACCCCGGAACAGTCGCTGAAGAACGGCGCTGATAAGCTGGAGAAGAACTTCTAGCAGGTGGCGTAAGAGCCCCCCGGCGCCGATATGCCGGCGCCGGGGGGTTCTGCCGGAAAGGGAGGCAGGCTTATGGCGAGTCCTTCGGCGGAGATCCGCCGGCCACGCAAGCGGACGGATACGTTTCCCTACAAGATGATCCTGCCAGCCGTGATCATGATCTCGGCCATCAACATCTGGCCGGTGATCGCCGGCGTTTACCAGAGCATGATGGATTACAACCTGCTGCGCGCCAACAACATCAAGTTCAACGGCGTGCAGAACTTCGTGCAGGCGCTGAAGGACCCAGATCTCATCAGTGCATTGCTGGTCTCCGTGAAGTGGACCGTTGGGGCTGTGGGGTTCTGCTACCTGGTGGGTCTCTTTGCGGCGCTGTTGCTCAACGAGCAGTTCAAGGGCCGCGCCATCTACCGGACCCTGCTGCTGCTGCCCTGGGTGGCGCCGCCGGTGGTGGTCTCCATTACGTGGCGCTGGATTTTGACCGATATGGACGGTCTGCTCAACCACATTCTGAAGTCGATGCACCTGATCAAGGAGCCGCTGCTTTGGCTCTCTGACCCGACCCTGGCCATGTGGTCGGTCATCATGGTGGCCGTCTGGCGAGGCTTCCCCTTCTATATGGTGACCATTCTCGCGGCCATGGGGAACATTCCCGACGACGTCTATGAAGCGGCGAGAATCGACGGCGGCAACCGCTGGCAGATCTTCCGGCATATTACCTTCCCGCTCATTCTGCCCGTCAGCGTCATCTCCACCTTGCTGCAATGCATTTGGACCTTCAACGACTTCGGTTTGATCTACGTGCTGACCGGCGGGGGGCCGGCAGGCAAGACTACGACTTTGAGTATTTACGCCTATCGGCAGGCGTTCCAGTACCTCCACGTTGGGTACGGTTCGGCCATCGCGGTGTTGGCGTTGCTGCTGATGTCTCTGCTCGGAATCCTGTACCTGAGGCTGCAGAAGAAGTATGAGGTCACCGACTAAGGGGGGAGCACGATGACGAACAAGCTGTCCCAGTTGATGCTGAATCTCCTTCGGCATGTTGTGTTGATCGGTATGTCACTGTTCGCGTTGCTTCCCTTTTACTGGATGGTGGTTACCTCCATCAAGCCGAGGGAAGAGCAGATGATGGGGCCCACGCTCATTCCGAAGCACATCACCTTCGAGGCGTACCAGCATGTATGGAGTGAGACGCAGTTCCCCGCCTGGTTCTGGAACAGCCTGAAGGTGGCTGCAGGGTCCACGGCGATGGCGCTGCTGGTGGCCTGCCTGGCCGGGTACGCCATGTCTCGCTACAACTTCAAGGGCAAGGGCGCCTTTGGGACCACGCTCCTGATGGTCCAGATGTTCCCGCTGGTGCTGGTTGGGATCCCTCTGGTCCTGCTGATCTCGAAGGTGGGTGTCATGGATAAGCCCTTTGGCCTTGTGCTGGTGTACATGACTTTTGCCCTGCCCTTTGCCATCTGGATGATGAAAGGATTCTTTGACGGCATTCCCCGATCGCTGGAGGAAGCGGCCACCATTGACGGCTGCTCCCGCATGCAGGCATTCCGGCTGATCGTACTCCCTCTTTCGGGACCGGGGCTTACCTCTGTGGCTGTCTTCACGTTCCTGCTGGCGTGGAACGAGTTCTTTATCGCCTACCTGTTCCTCAAGACGAAGCTGACCCTGCCCATTGGCCTGCTGACGTTTATTGCCCAGTTCTTCAACCAGTGGGACAGCCTCATGGCTGCGTCCACCCTGACCACGATCCCGGTACTCGTCTTCTACATGGTTCTGCAGCGGCAACTGACCCGCGGCATCACGGCCGGTGCCGTAAAGGGCTAGCGCAAAGCGTGGGAGGTATGTGCCCTGTTAGACGTGACACTGCATAGCGAGCCCCTGACTCGGGAAAAGTTCCGCAGCCCCTCCCGGGCGCTGGGTATTCTCCCCTTCTGGTTCTGGAACGGGGAGATGAGCAAGGACGAAATGGCCTGGCAGCTGGAGCAGTACCGGGCCCAGGGAATGCCCGGCTTCATGATTCACAGCCGCTTTGGCCATCTCCCTGACTATCTGTCTGACGAGTGGTTCGACCGGGTGAAGTTCGCCGTGGAGAAGGCCGGCGAGCTTGGCCTGCAAGCCTGGGTGTACGACGAGAAGAACTGGCCCAGCGGCACGGTAGGCTGGTCGCTGCCCACCCAGTTCCCCGACCTGCAGCAGCGGTACATGGAGATGATCATCGCCAATGTCGAAGGGCCGTACTTCTCCTACCTGGAGGGCACCGACGGCCGCTACATCGACATGGAAGATTCCGATCCGATCTGCGCCTACGCCGTCCGGGCGGAGGAGTTTAGCGGGACCATCACCGAGGTGGTCGACCTCAGCCCCAACCTGGCCTGGGACAAGATCGTCACCTGGGAAGCGCCGGCGGGCAACTGGAAGCTGCTCTTCTTTGTGGAGCGGCGGGCCAAGTGGCATTCCGACGTGCTCAACCCGGTCTCCACGGCCAAGTTCCTGGAAATGACCCATGAGAAGTACAAGGCAGTGGTGGGTGACCAGTTCGGAAAGACCGTGCCGGGCTTCTACACCGACGAGCCGGCCAACCATTACTTCGCCGTGTCGTGCAACAACTACATCGTTCCGTGGTCCAAGCAGATGTTCAAGATCTTCCGGGACCACAACGGCTACGACCTGCGGCCGTACCTGCCGGCCCTGTTCCTGAACATGGGCGACAAGACGGCCAAGGTCCGGTACGACTTCTGGAGCGCTGTGAGTGAGCAGTACTCGCGCAGCTTCTACAAGCAGATTCAGGACTGGTGCCATGCCAACGGCCTTACCTTCACCGGGCACATGCTCTTTGAGGATCTGCTCCGGCTGCACGCCCGCTGCGAGGGAAACCTCTTCCGGAACTACCGCTACTTCGACCTGATCGGTGTGGATAAGCTCTACCCGAAGATCGGCACCGAGCGGAACCCTGATGAGCACGTGGCCATGAAGATGGGCGCCTCCGCCGCACATGCGCTCGGCAGCACCCGGCTGCTGTGCGAGTCCTTCGGCGGGACCTACTGGGACGTGACCATGGAGCGCATGAAGTGGATTGCCGACTGGGAGTATGTGCTGGGCGTCAATCTGCTCAACCCCCATGGCTTCCACTACAGCATTGAGGGCGACCGCAAGCGGGACTGGCCGCCGTCCCAGTTCTACCATCACACGTGGTGGGACAAGTACCAGCGGTTCCAGGACTACATCACCCGCAACAGCTACATGCTCAGCGGCGGCGTGCACGTGGCCAAGGCGGCCATGCTCTACCCCATGACGGCCATGTGGGCCAACTACCAGCCGCAGGCGCAGAACCCCGTTACCGCCGTGATGGAGCAGGACTTTACCTGGATGACCGACCGCCTGCTCCGGCTGCATTTCGACTTCGACTACGTCGACGAGGACGTGGTTCTGCCGGCGGCTGGGCTGGAAGGCGGCAAGCTCCGGATCAGGGACGAGGCGTTTGAGGTCTTCCTCATGCCGCCCGTGACCCATTTGAAGGCCGGGACTCTCGGCCTGCTGGAGAAGTTCGTGGCTGGCGGCGGCTGCGTCATTGCCGACTCGCTGCTGCCTACCGGGGCGCTGGGCGGCGAAGAGGCCGACTTTGCCCAGCGGATCGGCCGGCTGTTCGGGCTTGACCCCGCACAGGTTGGCTCCGAGTTCGCAGATGCCGGCAGCATGGTGACGAGCCATGTGCAAGAGCACGCGGGCGGTGGCAAGGCCATCTTCTTGCGCAGCAGCGGCCTTGCCAAGTCCACTGACGGCGTCTCGGCCCTGGACACGGCCCTGCGGGCCTGCGTCACGCCGGACGTGGAGATCAGCGACCCGGCGGTCTTCTGCCTGCACCGGCAGAAGGACGGCCACGAGATCTACTTCATCGTCAACCCCACGGGCGAGGGCCGTTCCATGCACGTGAGCCTGGAAGCCGAAGGCGCTCCGGAGCGGTGGGATTCCACCACCGGCCGCCAGGCTCCCCTGCCTGTCTACGACGTGCGGGCTGGTCGGACCCATTTTGACCTGGACCTGGCCCCGTTCGGCTCGACCTTCGTTGTACTTGACCCGGCGGCTCCCATTCCGGCAAAGCGGCTCACCGCAGCGCCTGGGCTGGTGGTGGAGCGGGTGGTCGGCGACGTAGTCTACGCCTACGGCCGTCTGACCGGCACCACGCAGGTGGCCCTCAGCGGCGGTGAGCGTGTGCCGGTGGCGGCCCAGGTGCCGCAGGAGCCCATAACTGTGGCCGGGCCGTGGCAGTTCTCTGTGGGGGAGGACAACGTGCTCTTCGCCGAGCAGTTCCAGGTGGCCGTGGAGGAGAGTGTTGGCCAGGGCGAGGCGCTGGGCTGGGAGTCCTCCGCTGTGGACGACTCCAGCTGGATGACCTTCCGCAAGGGCGGCTGGGAGCTGCAGCTGCCGTATGAGCGGGACGAGCGGACCTACCCGGTGACCTTGTGGTACCGCTGCCGGTTCAGCACGCCGTACGTGCCGGACGACCTCCGCCTTCTGGTGGATGGTCTGAAGGGCGAGTGGCGGCTCTATCTGAACGGCCAGCCCCTGGACGGTCCGTTCAGCCGCAGCCGCATTGATGCGATGATCAAAGAAGTGCCCATATCCGACCGGGTCGTCACTGGCGAGAACCTGCTGGCCATTCGGCTGACGGTCCCCGACCGGACTTCGGGCCTGCTGGATCCGATCAAGATTGTGGGTGCTTTTAGCCTCGTGAAGTCCGGCGAGACCTATGCAACGGCCCCGCCTGTCACCACCGTGACCGGCCCCTGGAGCGACGCCGGGTACCCGTTCTTCTCCGGCACCGGCGCCTACACCACCACCGTGGAGATTCCCGCTGCCTACGGGGGCAAGCGGCTCTTCCTGGAGGCCGAAGCCGGCGATGACCTGGTGGAGGTGGAGGTAAACGGCCAGTCCGCAGGGGTCTGCCTGTGGCATCCGTACACGGTGGAGATTACCGACCTGGTCAGGCCGGGCGCCAACATCGTTACGGTGAAGGTGATCAACACGGTCATGAACATGCTGGAGGCTGTGGCCAAGCCTTCGGGCCTGCGGGGCGACGTGCGCCTGGTTCCTTATGACGTGTACGAGCTGAAGATCTAGGAGGTGCTGCGATGGCCAGCGGAATTCTGGTGGTTGGCAGCATCAACATGGATCTCGTCGTGGTGGCGGAACGCCGCCCAGCCCCGGGGGAAACGGTCTTCGGTGACGCGTTCCGGACGGTGCCCGGCGGCAAGGGCGCTAACCAGGCTGTGGCGGCGGCCCGCTTTGGCGGTGCCACGGCCATGGCCGGCCGGGTGGGGGCGGATGTCTTCGGTGCGGCCATGGTTGCGGCGCTTCAGGCGGAAGGCATCGATGTTTCGTTGGTGTTGGGGCGCGCCGGGGAAAGCACCGGCGTGGCTGTGATCAACGTGGACCGACGTGGCGAGAACGACATTGTGGTGATCTCCGGCGCAAACGTGGGGTGGACAGAGCCGGAGATTGTTGCAGCCGAGGCAGCGGTGAAGGGCCGGGGAACCCTTCTGCTCCAGTTGGAGATCCCGCTGCCTGTGGTTGCCCGTCTGGCCCGGGCGGCAAAGGAGGCGGGGGTTCGAGTGCTGCTCGACCCCGCCCCGCCCGCACGGGAGCCCTTGCCCACCGGACTGCTGGCCGACGTGGACCTGCTGCTCCCCAACGAGCATGAGGCGGCTGCCCTGACCGGCATCCACATCGAGTCGCTGGAAGATGCGGTTCGGGCGGCAACGGCGCTTCGCCGGGCGGGGGCACGGGCGGTCATTGTGAAGTTGGGGGCCAATGGCGTGCTCTTGCAGACCGACGAGGGTTCGGCGCACCTTCCGGGTTTCCGCGTCGATGCCGTGGATAGCACGGCTGCGGGTGACACCTTCGCCGGCGCCCTTGGGGTGGCCCTGGCGGAGGGGCAGAGCCTGCGGGAGGCCATTACGGTCGCCCAGGCTGCGGCGGCCATATCGGTGACCCGGCTGGGCGCCCAGTCCTCCATTCCCACCCGCGCAGAAACAGAGCACTGGCTGCAGGCAAGAAGGAGAGGGGGAGGAGCGAGCCATGACTGCACGGAGCGGCGCATACGTGATCAGGCCCGCCGAGATTCAGGGAGACCCGGACCGCGTCTTCTTTGACGGACAAGGCCTGGTGAAGATCCACTTCAAGACGGACCGGCTGCTCATGGCCCAGTTCGAACTGCTGTCGGGGCATGCGCTCAATGTCGACGTGCACCCCGACGGCGACGAAGGCTACTATGTGGCCCAGGGGACCGTCACCGTGCTCCTGCCCGATACGGGCGAGGTACACGAGATTCGTCAGGGCGAGATTTACTACATACCTGCCGGTGTTCGGCATCGCGCCTCCAACCAGGGCGCCGAGCGGTGCCTGGTCATCGCGGCGATTGCCCCAAGGGTCAAATAGATGGAAAAGCACCTGGGCCGTCCCGGCCCTTACCCCACGTTTGCCGGCTGGCCGCTGACGGTGGAGGGGTTTTCCGACCCGCCCGCAGACTTCCGCCCATCTGTGTACTGGTTCTGGGGGCGCGAGGTTGAGCGCAGCCAACTGCTGCCCCGCATGCAGGAGATGAAGGCTGCGGGGATTCCGTGCTTCTGGATTCAGACCCGCCTGGGCTACCCCATGGAAGACTACTTGTCGCCCCGCTTCTTCGACGACTACCGCTACTGCCTGGACGAAGCCCGCAAGTTGGGCCTGAAGGCCGGGCTGTATGACGAGTACAACTGGATTACCGGCCACTGCGCCGGCAAGACCGTAGCTGGTCACGACCACTTCCGGGAGCGGCACCTATTCTGGACCGAAGGTCCTGCGTTGGTCGGTGTCACGACGTTGACCGTGAGCCGGATTCGCGCCTTGCTGGCCGAAGGGCTGCGGGACGCGTGGGAGTGGATGTACGAAGGCGGACGCCCCGTCTGGGGCCACTGGCAGCTTGTGCGTGCCTTCGCTTTCCGGCCTTTGCCGGACGGCTCCGTGGACCCGGCCACACTGGTGGACCTCTCCGGCCAGGCACAGGTGGTGGACGCTGGTGGCGATGGCTGCAGCGTGGAGCTTGACTGGCAGCCGCCAGATGAGACGTACCGGGTACTGGCCTTTGTCAACGCCCGCTGTACCACGTCTCGCCTGATCGACTACCTGAATCCGGAGGCAATCCGGCGCTTTGTCGAGGTGGGGTACGAGCCGTACTGGCGGGAACTGGCCCCGTATTTTGGCGGCCCACTCTATGCCGTCTTCCTGGACGAACCCTACGCCGGCTTCTACAACTGGCCGGAGCGCAGCGGCGACATTTACACCAGCTTCATGTACAACGAGGCGTTCTTCGAGCAGTTCCAGGCCAAGCATGGGTATGACTTCCGGGACCACCTGTACGTGCTGATTCACCGGGCCGGCGAGGCCGATACGGCGCGCCTGCGCTGTCAGTTCTACTCGGCCTACAGCCAGCAGGCGATTACAGGCTTCTTCGAGCAGCTGTCCCAGTGGTGCAAGGAGCACAACCTGCCTCTGACAGGCCATGAACTGTGCACCAGCTGGAACTCCCAGTGGGCTCTGACCAGCCCGCGCAGCCACTTTGACTCGCTCAGCCAGTTCGGGGCTGATCATTTTGGTGTGGGCGAGACCAAAGACATCTCCTGCACCGACTCGGGCATGTATCACCATACGATTTCGGCCAAAATGGGCTCCTCTGTCGCCCATACCCTGGGCAAGAACGGGAGCATGCTCGAGCAGTTCTCCAACTTCATTCAGCCCGGTGTGTCGGCCGCGGCGGGCAACTGGAACCTGACCCTGCAGACGCTGCGGCAGAAGTGTGACGCTTACATGCTGCAGGGTCTGAGCAAGTTCATCTTCCACGGCTTCTATCAGTCGAACGATGTGGTCGATGGCGGTAAGGCGCTGCTCTCCCAGCGGTTCGACTTCCCGCCGGGGCTGAACTTTGAGCCATGGTTCCGCTATTACCAGGCGTTTGCCGATCAGAACGGGCGCCTGAGCTACTTCCTGAACCAGGGCACCCACGTGGCCAAGGTGGCTGTGCTCTACCCGCTACGCACCTACTGGGCCGAAGCGACCAACGATATCTTCGTGGCCGAGACGGGCTTCCTGAACGAGCATCTCGCCAGCCTTCACTATGACTACGACATTATCGATGAGCGGCACATTCGGGCCGGGGCCGTGCGCGACGGCCGGCTCTGGGTCAAGGACGAAGGCTACTCCTGCGTGATTCTGCCTTGCGTCTCCACCGTGGAGGATGCGGAGACCATCGCCGCAATGCAGCGGTTCGTGGCCGATGGAGGCGTGTTGCTGGCCACGGGACGGGTGCCGTCCAAGAGCGCAGCCCGGGGGGCCGACCCCGAAGTGGCCGAGCTTAGCCGCCGGCTGTTCGGGGAGGGGGGCGGCGTCTTGCTGCCCGAGCCCCTGCACTCGGTCGCCTTCGGGAGCGCCAGGCTCCAGGACACGCTGGAACGCCTGGTGCCGCGGGCTGTCTCCATTCGCACCGACGGGCGCGAGGACACCAACATCTTCTACTGTCAGCGGGCCGACGCCGAGGCCCACTATGTGGCCCTATTCAACGAGGAGCCGCTGGACAAGGTCGTTGCGCTGACAGTCAGCGGAGCGCACGGCATTCCGGAGATTTGGGATCCCGAACACGGTCAGGTCACGGAGTGGCGCCACTGCACGCCCGGCCCTGACGGCATGACGGTTCACTTGCCCCTGCGCCCATGGCAGACCGTGTGCGTACGGGTACCCATACCGGCCGGCGCCGGACCGACCATTACCGCAGCCAGTCTGCCGGTTGAGATGGCTCGCCTCGTGGATGGCCAGATGACCGCCCGCGTGGTAAGCCGTGGCGGCAGCGGTACCATTACGGTCAGCAGCGGCGTCAGCGTGCCCGTTCAGATTGCGCCGGTCCCGGCAGCCCTCCAGCTGGAGCCGGACTGGCAGTTCAGCGCCAGCGAAACGCGACAGAGTGTGCTGCTTCGCAGTGGTCTTGGCTGGGAGCAGCAGGGGTTCAGAACGTTTGCCGGCCTCGGCGTCTATCGCCAGACCGTTGCCATTCCGCCTGAATACCTGTCGCACCGCCTGGTGCTGGAGGCCGACGACGTATGCCACACCCTTGAGGTGGAGCTGAACGGCATCGCATGCGGCGTTCGCCCGTGGGCCCCCTACCGGGTGGAGCTGCCCGCCGGGGCGATCAAGGCCGGCGCCAACGAGTTGGTGCTAAAGGTGACCAACGCCGCCGGAAACCAGTACTACCCCGGCACGCCGTATGAGCGGCCCCTGGCCCCATCCGGCCTGTGTGGCCCCGTGCGCATCGTGGCGTACACAGCCTTGGACGTGACCATTCCGAAGGTGGCCCCGACAGCAGCCGGAGCGTGAGAGGAGTGGGACTCAGGTGAAGCCGCAGCTCCGCATTGGCATGGTTGGCTACAAGTTCATGGGAAAAGCCCACAGCCACGCCTACCGCAGTGTGGCCAGGTTTCTGGATGTTCCCTTCGACCCGGTGATGCAGGTGCTCTGCGGGCGCGACGAGGCGGCCGTAGCTCAGGCGGCGGCCCGGTTCGGCTGGCAGGAGTATGAGACCGACTGGCGCCGGCTGGTCAGCCGGGACGACATTGACGTGATCGATATCGGCACGCCGAACAACGCCCACTATGAGATCGCCCTGGCCGCCGCCAGGGCCGGCAAGCACATTCTCTGCGAAAAGCCGCTGGCCATGACGGTGGCTCAGGCCAGGGAGATGCTTGCGGCCGTGCGTGAGGCCGGCGTCACGCACATGCTGTGCCACAACTACCGCTTCGTTCCCGCCGTGCAGCTGGCCAAGCGGCTGATCGACGAGGGGCGGCTGGGCCACATCTACCACTTCCGGGGCGTCTACCTACAGGACTGGATCATGGACCCCGACTTCCCCCTGGTCTGGCGGCTGCAGGGCGATGTGTCCGGCTCCGGCAGCCTGGGCGACCTGGGTGCCCACACCCTGGACCTGGCCCGCTATCTGGTGGGCGAGTTCAGCGAAGTGGTGGGCATGCAGGAGACCTTCATCAAGGATCGGCCCGTCGGGGGTAAGATGGACGGCGGACTAAGCGCAACGGCCGGGGGCGGCCCCCGCGAACCCGTCACCGTGGACGATGCCACGGCCTTCCTGGCCCGCTTTGAGAACGGCGCCCTCGGTACGTTTGAGGCGACCCGATTCGCCGGCGGGAACCGCAACGGCAACCGCTGGGAGATCAACGGCAGCAAGGGCAGTCTCCGCTGGGACATGGAAGAGATGAACTGGCTGGATGTCTACTTCCACGACGATCCGACCGGCCTGCAGGGCTGGCGGCGCATCTCGTGCACCGAGGGTAGCCACCCCTACGGGGCCGCCTGGTGGCCGCCTGGCCACATTATCGGGTACGAGCACACCTTCATCCACGTGACCTATGAGCTGCTGCATGCCATTGCCGGCAAGCGGAGCGCGAGTCCCAACTTTGAAGACGGGCTGCGCAACCAGCAGGTGATGGCGGCGGTGGAGCGATCAGCCGCCAATCGGAGCTGGGTGCCGGTCGAGCAGGAGTGATCGGGGTGACCAAGGATCTCTCAAGCCGGGCGGGGTTCCCGGCGGCCCTTGACATGGAACGGCTCCAGCTGCAGCTGGGCGACGGGATGCTCATGGAGAAGCGGGTGGAGCGGCGCCTGACCCAGGTGGCGGACGTTCTCATGAGCGGCCAGGCTGAGTCGGACGATCTGATCTACTTCATGACCTACGACATCCGCCCGGTGGGGCGGGACGAGACAGCGGCCGTACAGCCGCTCCGGTACGACATTACCGTCATTCTTCCCCGCCGGCACGGATCCGAGTTCAACAAGACCGCCGGGCACTACCATCCGGCGGCCGCAGGTCAGCAGCTCTCCTACCCGGAGGTCTACACGGTGCTGGCGGGCAGGGCCCGGTACCTGCTGCAGCAGCTCAACGGGGCGGGTGAGTTGACCGACGTCATTGTGGTCGATGCAGGTCCGGGAGATCAGGTGCTGATTCCGCCCGAGTACGGGCACATCAGCATCAACCCGGGGAGCGAACCGCTGGTCATGGCCAACCTGGTGGCGCGCGATTGCCAGCCCGACTATGCCCCCATCCGGTCGATGGCCGGGGCCTGCTACTACGCCGTCGATGACGGGGGCAGGGCCAGCCTGGTAGCCAACCCCCGGTATCGCACCGTACCTGAGCCGCGCCAAGCCGACCTGCGCAACCCGGCCGCCTTCTACCTCGGTCCGGACCTGCCCCTGTTTACCCGCTTTGCGGCGGCGCCGGAGCGTTTCCGCTACCTGTACAGGCCAGACGACTATCGCTCGCTGTTCGAGCAGGTCCTCGGCCGTTCGCTGTAGGGGGTGCAGCCATGCGTTTCGCCGCTTCCATGATGTGCGCCGACTTCACCAACCTGGGCCAGACGCTTCGTGACCTGGAGCAGGCTGGGATCGACGCCTTGCATTTCGATGTGATGGACGGCAGCTTCGTGCCGAACATCTCCCTGGGCCCCGAGGTGATTCACGCCCTGAGGCCCTTGACGCCATTGCCCTTCGATACGCACCTGATGGTGCGGGAGCCCGACCACCTGTTGGAGCTGTTCGTGAAGGCCGGCACTGACCGGCTCACGGTGCACGTGGAAGCCTGCACGCACATTCACCGGACCCTTTCGGCCATTCGCAGTCTGGGAATCCGAGCGGGCGTGGCACTGAACCCCGGTACGCCGCTCTCAGCGCTGGAGCCCTTACTGCCCCTCATCGACATGGTGATGGTGATGACGGTCAACCCGGGCTTTGCCGGCCAGAGTTTCATTCCGGCCGGCGTGGAGCGGGTGGCCCGTCTCAGCCGCATGATCCATGAGGCCGGCCAGTCTATTGAGATCGGTGTGGATGGCAACATTTTCGAGGGCACGGTGCCGCAGCTGCAGCAGGCAGGGGCGGAGTTCTTCGTGCTGGGCTCCTCGGGCCTGTTCACAAAAAAGCGTTCGTTTGCGGAAAGCCTGTCCCTGCTGCGCCGTGTGGACCGTGTGCAGGTAGGGTAAAGACACGGCCCGGTCCCCCTCAGGGGTCTGGGCCGTTCTGCTGGGAAGCGTCACAGGGGAGTGAGCACCATGCCAAGCGCTGAGCCCCTGCTGCGGGCGGACAACGTGGCCCGCATTTACGGATCCGGCCCGACTGCTGTCCACGCCCTGCGTGGCGTCAGCCTGGCCCTTGGCCGGGGGGCGCTGTCGGCCCTGAAGGGCCGGTCAGGCAGCGGGAAGACCACCCTGCTCAACATTCTGGGCGGGCTGGACCGGCCCACGTCCGGCGCCGTCTACCTGGGGGATCTGCGGGTCGATCAGCTGGCGGAAGCCGAGTTGACCAGCATGCGCCGCCACCGCCTGGCCTTCGTCCTGCAGTCTTTCGGCCTGCTGCCCTTGCTGAGCGCAAGGGAGAACGTGGAACTGCCTCTGCAGATTGCGGGGGTGCCGTACCGGCAGCGGCAGGAGCGCTCGGAGCGCTGGCTGCAGTACGTGAGCCTAGGTGAACGGATGAACCATAGACCGTTTGAGCTATCCGGCGGCGAGCAGCAGCGCGTGGCCATAGCCCGGGCCCTGGCGGCTGAGCCCGCCCTCATTCTGGCCGACGAACCAACCTCAGCCGTTGACTCCCGCACCGGTATGCAGGTGTTGGAGTTGTTCCGGCGCATCGCCTGGGAGACGAACACGGCTGTCTGCCTGACCACGCACGATCCGGCCATCATCGAGTTGGCCGATGCGGTTTATGAACTGGTCGACGGAAGACTGGCCGGGGAGGAGTGAGAACGTGCGGCCTGGTGTGCTTCTGCTAGTCGTTGCGGCGGTGCTTATGGCCGGCTGCAGCCTGTTTCCCAAAGAGAACGATCTGGCGACGCCGCCGCTGACCATACCTGAACAGGCGCCCCGGGAGACGTTCACCGTCCGACTGGGGCCCATTGCCGACAAGGTGAGCCTCCGGGCCACCGTTGCCCCCGCACGGGAGGCCAATCTGTACTATCGCGAAGGCGGTCGGGTCAAGACCATCCATGTGAACGCCGGCGATGCCGTGCGAGCCGGGCAGGTCCTGCTGGAGCTTGACACCGGCGATACGCTCTTCGCACTTCAGGTGGCGGAGATCGGACTCCGGAAAGCCCAAGTAGCCCTGGACGCCGCTCGGGCGGGGGCGGGGAACTTGACTGAGTATGACCTTGTGGCCAGAGAGCTTGATGTGGAGCTTGCCGACCTGCAGGTCAGGCGGCTGAAGGAGCACGTGGCCCAGAGCCGTCTTGCGGCGCCCTTCAGCGGACAGGTGGTGGCGGTCAACGTTCGCCTGGGTGATCTGGTTGCGGCCTATCAGCCCGCCATCAGGCTCGCTGACCCCTCTGAACTGGTGATCGACGCCGAAGTCAGCGAGGGCGACCTGATTCGGTTGGCCGTAAATCAGCGTGTGCAGGTGGACTTCAGCGAACTGAGCGGCGCCACCGGGGTGATCGTTCAACTGCCTGAGCCCGGCGCAGCTGCGCCGGGCACGCCCAAGCGGGCCCGCATACGGCTGGACAAGCCCGACCCCAAAGCGGTGTTAGGCTTGAGCGGCAAGGTGCACGTCATTCTCGAGGAAAAGCCGGATGCGCTGCTGCTGCCCAAGGCCGCCGTGCGCCAGTTCAGCGGGCGCTCCTACGTGCTCATGCAGACGGCGGAAGGCAAGCGCGAGGTCGACGTGGTTACCGGCATTCAGGGGGAGACAGAGGTTGAGATTGTGCGAGGGGTCAAAGCAGGCGATCAGGTGATTGGGCGGTGATGATTATGAGATGGCTGCCCGGGGCCTGGGCCGCCGTAACGGCCCTTTTCTGGCTGGCTGCCCGACGCCTCTGGACCAATCGCCAGCTGACCGCCGGCCTTCTGGTGGGCTTTACGGTAGCGGTCGGGGCGGCTGCCGGCATTCCCGCCTATTCAGCGGGCTCACTCCAGCGCGTCCTCCAGACAGAGTTGGCTGGCATGGCGGGCCCCCTGCCAGCCGCAGTTCTGCTCAACCACTCGGCTCAAGATGGCCGGGTGGCCACCCGCGACCAGTTCCTCGCGGCCGACCGCTATGCACAAGAAAGGGGCCCGGGTCTGATCGGGCTGCCGGTGGAGCCGTTTGTCCGCTACGTTTCGCTGGACGTCACCCGGGCCACGCCGGTGGACCCTGCCCGGGTCAACCCGGACCTCAGCCGGTGGATCACCCTGGCTGCCCTGTCGGACCTGGACAGGCATGTGGCCGTGGTCGACGGGCGGCTGCCCCGCCCCGCCAAGACGGCGGCGGGCGCGTATGAGGCCATGGTCGAGGAAGCCGCACTGGAGAAGCAGGAGTTCACCGTAGGGGCGGCCTTCTGGGTCCCGCTGAACCGGAGCCCCGGGGCGCCCCGCGTCCAGGTGGAGGTGGTGGGGGCGTTCCGACCGACCGAGGTGAGCGATCCCTACTGGTTCAAGGGTGCCAGCCCGTTCACCGACACCATCTTTGTGCCCGAAAACACCATGCGTGAAGATCTCCTTGCGGCTGCTGGGGTGGAGCTCCATCGAGCCAGCTGGTACTTTGGTGTGCGGTCAGCCGATGTTCGCACAGACGACGTGGCACGGCTGCTGAACGGTCTTGCCGAACTGGAAGGCCGCGTGGCCCAGTCTCTCCCCAACACCAAGCTAGAAGCCCAGCCCGCTGAGATACTGAGCCGCTACGTGAGGACCGCTGCGCTCCTGCGGCAGTTGCTGTTGTGGCTGTCGATGCCGGCCCTCTTCATCGCAGCGTTCTTCCTGGTGGTCACATCCGGCCAGATGGTCGCCGGGCAGCGGCAGGAGATAGCGGCCCTGCGCAGCCGAGGTGCCAGCGTCTGGCAGGTGATCAGTCTGTACCTCCTGGAGGGGGTGCTCATGGCCGCCGCTGCGATGGCCATTGGCATGCCCCTGGGCATGGCCCTGGCCCGCAGTATCGGCAGCGCCGCAGGGTTCCTGCAGTTCGTTGACCGCCGGCCCATTCCGCTGCTGCTGCCGGCCCAGTTCTACACCTACGCCTTCTGCGCCGCCCTTCTGGCCGTACTGGCCTACGTGGCGCCAGCTGTCCTGGCGGCCGGGCA
>Ga0196971_1000235_pt1 | contig 52005 bp, 49 predicted proteins | sample S1v_1013CmetaG_FD_148660 | JGI IMG/M metagenome (GOLD analysis project Ga0196971, IMG submission 148660) | Soil microbial communities from Anza Borrego desert, Southern California, United States - S1+v_10-13C | ecosystem: Environmental > Terrestrial > Soil > Desert | place: USA: California... | reverse complement strand
GTGACTGCCCCGCGCGGCCGTTTTCCACACGCCCTCCGACTGGCGGCCCTGCATTCGGGCCTTTGACGGATCGCCCCGGACGCCTTGCGACGAACCGGGGCGGGACGGACATACCCCCGCCATCGCGGGGCCATCTGACCGCACCCAAGGCGCGCGGCGAGCAAGCGGAGGCCATCCATCGACCTCCTCGAGGACCCCCGGACTCTCCATCGTCCGGGCTTCATCGCTCGACCACAGCCCGCCGTCGTCGAGGAGCGTGGATCCGACGCCCTCCCCATCGACGGGATGGGAACAGTATGCGGGAGGTTTCCACCAGGGCGCGTTCGTGACGCTGGCGCGGGGAGGATGTTGAGGGAAAACAGTGATCTGGCTGCCCGAAGTATGGAGACAGAGGCGGGACTTGCAGCGCAGCAATTGCGTTGTCTCCTCCCCGTTCGCCGCTTGCGAATGGGGAGGCGGACCGCCAAGCGGTGGAGGGGTCCGACCGGGCAGAGGCGCGGTCATCGTCAGATCGTATGCGATCCTCACCCCTCCACCATTCCGGCTGAGCCGCCGGAATGGTCCCCCTCCCCATCGCTTCGCGACAGGGAGGAGACGGTGAGGCCCTTCCCCCCTTGCGGAACGCGGGCCGGGGCGCATCATCATCAGATGAAACCCCTGCCCTGGCTCCGTCTGCACTGGCCGCTGCTGCTGGTGCTGACCGTCGCGGCGTCGAGCCTCGTCTGGCCCATCTCCGGGGGGTGGCCGGCGCGGCTGGCCATGGGCTGGGATGTCGGGGTGGCGCTGTTCCTGATCGAGAGCCTGGTCAAGACGACCCGAACCCGGTCCACCCAGGACATCCGGGCGCGGGCCGCGGCCCTCGACGAGGCCGGGCGGGCCGTGCTGCCCCTGGCCCTGATCGCGGCGCTGGCCAGCGTGGCGGTGGTGATCGGCGAGGCAATCGGGGGAGCCGGCGACCGGACATCCGCCGCGCTGGCGCTGACGACGGTCGGCCTGTCGTGGGTCTTCGTCCACGTCATCTTCGCCTTTCACTACGCCCATGCGTGGTATGGGCCCGCGACCGGAGGAGACGCCGGGGGGCTGGTCTTTCCGGGCGACGCGGCGCCGGACTACTGGGACTTCCTGCATTTCTCGCTGATCATCGGCGTGGCGGCGCAGACCGCCGACGTGCAGATCGCCAGCAAGCCGATGCGGCGCATCTCGACCGTGCACAGCGTCACGGCCTTCCTGTTCAACACGGTGATCGTGGCGCTGTCGGTGAACATGGCGGTGGGCTTGCTGGGGGCGTTAACCTGAAGAGGCGTCGCCGGTCGTATACGACCGGGCTCCACGCCTTGACTTGGCCGCATTGGGAGCCCAGTTAGGTTGCATCGCACAATCGCGATGTCCGGCGCCTCCAGCGCGTGTGGGTCTTCCGAGATGAAGACCTGACTGTAGCAGGGGCCGGCCCCTCAAGATTTCATTCGCTGCCCGGACACGCGGGGCGGCGCCCGATCCACCCCGACGGCCTCATGCTGAGGCTCACCCGGGACTGGCGGTGCGCGGCCTTATCGGCGTTGAGCCATGGCTGTTGCGCGCCGCCGCACGCGAAAGAAGCCGCTCCGTGAGCAACAAGACCTTTGAATCGATGAACCTCAATCCGGCCCTGCTGCAGGCGCTGGCGTCCGAGGGCTACACCACCCCGACCCCGATCCAGCAGCAGGCCATCCCGGATGTGATGGCCGGCAAGGATCTGCTGGGCATCGCCCAGACCGGCACCGGCAAGACCGCTGCCTTCGCCCTGCCGATCCTGCATCGCCTGGCGGCCAACCGCACCCCGCCGGTGCCCCGCACCACGCGGGTGCTGATCCTGTCGCCGACCCGCGAACTGGCCAGCCAGATCGGCGAGAGCTTCAAGACCTATGGCAAACACCTCGGCTTCCGCGTCGCCGTCATCTTCGGCGGCGTCAAATACGGCCCGCAGGAACGCGCCCTGCAGCAGGGTCTCGACGTCCTGGTGGCCGCTCCGGGCCGTCTGCTGGATCACCTGCAGCAGAAGACGCTGGACCTGAGCCGCACCGAGATCTTCGTCCTCGACGAGGCCGACCAGATGCTGGACCTCGGCTTCATCAAGCCGATCCGCCAGATCGTCAGCCGCATCCCGGCCAAGCGCCAGAACCTGTTCTTCTCGGCCACCATGCCGACCGAAATCGGCAAGCTGGCCGGCGAACTGCTCAAGGACCCGGTCAAGGTCCAGGTGACGCCTCAGTCGACCACGGTGCAGCGCATCCAGCAGTCGGTCGTGCACATCGAACAGGGCCGCAAGCGCGCCCTGCTGACCGAGATGTTCTCCGATCCGGGCTATACGCGCTGCCTGGTCTTCACCAAGACCAAGCACGGCGCCGACAAGGTGGCCGCCTATCTGGAGGCCGGCGGCGTCGAGGCCGGGGCCATTCACGGCAACAAGAGCCAGCCGCAGCGCGAGCGCACGCTGGAGGCCTTCAAGAAGGGCAAGCTGCGGGTGCTGGTGGCGACCGACATCGCCGCGCGCGGCATCGACGTCGACGGCGTCTCGCACGTCGTGAACTTCGAGCTGCCGTTCGTGCCGGAAGCCTATGTCCACCGCATCGGCCGGACGGCCCGCGCCGGCGCCGACGGCACGGCGATCAGCTTCGTGGCCGGCGACGAGATGAAGCTGCTGCGCGACATCGAGAAGGTCACGCGCCAGAAGATCCCGGCTATCGACCGCCGCAACGACAAGCAGCTGGCCCAGCTGGACGCCTCGATCATGGCCTCCGGCGTCAAGTCCAAGGCCTCCATGCCGGACGACGGACGCGGCGACCGCCAGCAGCAGCGCGGCCCGCGCAACCCGCGCCGCGACGGGGTCAAGCTGGAAGGCGGCGGCCAGCCGCACCGCGTCCGCAAGGGCGGGGCGCGCGACGCCCGGCCGACGCCGGAACGGGCCTTCGATCCGCTGGCGCGCGAGCGGCCGCGTCACTCGAACAACGACCCGCGTCAGGGCGGGGGCGGCACGGCCGTGGCCGTCAAGCCTGAGGGCGAGATCAGGCGCCGCCCGCGCCGCCGGCGTCCGTCGAACGGCGGACAGGGCTACGTCGCCAAGGGCTGAGACCTCGGCGGTCAAACGCAAGGCGCCCGCCGGAGCGATCCGGCGGGTGTTTTCGTGACATCGCCCGCTCGACTCTCACGTTCGACAAGCGCAAGCTGACAGAACAGTGTTTGCCGGGGAGGGCGAGCCATGAAACGACTGCACAGGCGAGGGCTGATCGGCGGGCTGGGTGTGGGGCTGGTGGGGATCGCGGCCCCTGCGGTCCTTCGCGCGCAGGCGTTGCCGCGCCCCGCGCCCGCTACGGCTTTCCAGATGGAGGGCCCTTTCTATCCGTATGACGACATGCCTTCTGATCAGGACGCCGACCTGGTGCGCGTCACCGGCGTCGATGCGCAGGCTATCGGCGAGGTCACCCATATGACCGGCTCGGTGTGGGATCAGTTCGGCGCGCCGTGCGCCGGCGCCCTCATCGAGATATGGCAGTGCGACCACACCGGGCGGTACATCCACAGGGACGACCCCAATGCGGACAGGCCGCGGGACGCCGGCTTCCAGGGCTATGGCAAGACCATCACCGATGCCCAGGGCGCCTTCCGCTTCCGCACCATCAAACCGGTGGCTTACACGGCGATGATCGGCGGCGAGCAGATCTGGCGCGCACCGCACATTCACGCCGCGGTCTCGACGCGCGGTGTCAGACGCCTGACGACCCAGCTCTATGTCGCGGGCGCGCCGCAGAATGACGCCGACATCCTGCTGCAGCAGGTCACACCGATCGAGCGCGAGGGCCTCGTCCGGGCTTTCACGCCGGGAGCCGGCGCCGAGAGCGGAGCGCTGACGGCGCACTACGATCTGATCCTGGCCATCTGACAGCAGAACGCCCGCCGGAGCGATCCGGCGGGCTTTGTCGTGTCTGGTTCAGGTCGGGTCGCGGACGATCCAGCCGGTCATGCCGGCCAGGTTCTGCTCGCCTACCAGCGTCGCCGACCTGCCGTCCGCGGCGAGCGTCACGATCAGCGACGCGCCCGAGTTGAAGGCGAGAGTGGCGGACCGCCCACGACCGGGCCTGCATTCATTGACCTGCTGCAGGCTGGACGCGCCGTAGGCCGCGGACGGAGCCGCGCCGGGCAAGGGCGTGGCGCCCTCGTTGCCGAAGACCTTGCCGCCCACCACGCCGCGGCGAAAATCCCATGTGCCCGCGCCAGTACGGCCCGGATGGCCGCCCTCGATGAAGGACGCCCAGCGGTAGCCGGCGAGATCTTCGCAGGGTCCGGCGGAGGCGGTTCCCGCCACGCCTGTCATGGCGGCGGCGATCAATATAGCTGTTATCCTGGTCACGGTCTTGCCTCCCTTGCGAGCGTTCTCCGGACCTGCCCGAGATGATGCGGACGTTGTTCGCCCGGTCGCCGGAGCGGCGTGGACAAGAGCACATCTGGAGAGACGTTCGTCAATCATCGATCATCGATCATTGTTCTCCATTGTGGACAGCAAAACGCCCGCCGGAGCGGTCCGGCGGGCGTTTCGGTGTTCGGTTGGGGAGCCGATCAGGCGGCGGCGGTGACCGGGGCGCTGGATTCCGACGGGTCGCGCAGGACGTAGCCGCGGCCCCAGACGGTCTCGATATAGTGTTTGCCGCCGGCGGCCGTGGCCAGCTTCTTGCGCAGCTTGCAGATGAAGACGTCGATGATCTTCAGCTCGGGCTCGTCCATGCCGCCGTAGAGGTGGTTGAGGAACATTTCCTTGGTCAGGGTCGTGCCCTTGCGGAGCGAGAGCAGCTCCAGCATCTGGTATTCCTTGCCCGTCAGATGGACGCGGTGACCGTTCACCTCGACCGTCTTGCCGTCCAGGTTCACGGCGATCTCGCCGGTGTGGATGATGGCCTGGGCGTGGCCCTTGGAGCGGCGGACCACGGCGTGGGTGCGCGCGATCAGCTCGTCCTTGTGGAAGGGCTTGGTCATGTAGTCGTCGGCGCCGCCGCCGAAGGTCTTGACCTTGGTCTCGATCTCCGAGGTGCCGGACAGGATCATGACCGGGGTGTTGACCTTGCCGACGCGCAGCTGGCGCAGGACCTCGAGGCCGTTCATGTCGGGCAGGTTGAGGTCGAGCAGGATCAGATCGTAGTCGTAGATCTTGCCGAGATCGATGCCTTCCTCGCCGAGGTCGGTCGTGTAGACGTTGAAGCCTTCCGACTTCAGCATAAGCTCGATGCTCTGCGCGGTCGCGTGATCATCTTCGATTAGCAGGACGCGCATTGATGCCCCTCCAAGGCAGAGCTTAGCTATAAATGTAACTGCCCCGTTTCGGGGTAACCTTGTTCGAACGTTAACCGCCGAAAAACTTAAGAAGGGTTAACGCCTGTCCCAAAACGAATCGTAGGCTGATTTGCGAATCGGCGTCGAGAGTCCCGAGTCAACGCCCCGGCATTTTTTAACGATTTCCCGCCCGGCGAGACGGATGCGTCCGATTTCGACGGATTGTAGACATATATTCCTATCGACGGACGCCGGCCGGATCGGCGCGCCGCGACGATGGGAGAGATCAGGTGGAAGACGCGTATCAGGTGCCGGTGCGGCAGGAGGACAGGATCAAGGCGGGGCTGGCCCTGCAGCTGGTCGCCGCCTCGACGGGCGTGCCGAAGGAGATGATGGAGCTGCGCAGCCGGCTGGACAACCGGGCCTGCCGGGCGCGGTGGCTGGCCATGTACCTGGCCTATGTGACGTTCGGCTGGCCGATGGACCGGGTCGGCCACGCCTTCGGGCTGAACCGGGCGACGGCGGCGGCGGCGTGCCGCTGGGCCGAGGACGGGCGCGACCGGCCGGTGGTCGACGAACTGCTGGAGCGGCTGGAGCGCTGCGTCAGGGACGTGCTGGAGGCGCCGGCGTGCGAGCTGCGGGCATGAGCGGCGAGGGCGCGCGGGCCCGGCGGCTGCTGATGCGGCCGGGCGGGTGGATCGAGGCGACCGCGGACGGCGGCTACGCCCTGCGCGCGGGGCCGGACCGGCGCTCGCGGGTGCTGATGACCCTCGACGAGGCGGCATTCCGGCGGCTGGTCGACGACCCGGGGCTGCGGGCGCGGCCGGGCGGGGGCTGGGCGAGGCGGCCGGCGCGCGAGGCCCCGGGACCGGGCGGGACGGCGCCGGAGCCGGGCCGGCCGGGCGTCGTCGAGGGCGTGCGGACGGTGATGGACAGCGAGGGCCGGATGCGCGCCCACCGCGCCAATCTGGCCCCCTCGCCTATCGCCTGGCTGTCGGGGCGGCGCGACGCGGCGGGGCGGCCGTGGATCGAGCGGGCCGAGCGCGCCGCCGCGGAGCGGCTCTCCGCGGACGCCGAGATCGCGCTGTCGGGACCGTCGCTGACCATGCGCTGGGACGCCCTGCCCCGCTCGGGCGGCGGCTCGGCGGCGCGGGTCGAGCCGGGCGACCGGGCCCTGGCGGCGGCGCGGCGGGTCGAGGCGGCGCTGGCGGCCTGCGGCCCCGCGCGGCGGATGGTCGAGGCGGTCTGCATCCAGGCCAGCGCCCTGCAGGCGGCCGAGCAGGGGCTGGGCCTGCGCCGGCGGCAGGGCAAGGCGGTGCTGAAAGCGGGCCTGAGAGCGCTGGCGGCGCACTATCGCATCGGCTGAGCGACGGAAGGCGAGCGACCTTACGTTACATCGTCGTAACTTTGTCGCCCGGGGCTTCGGCCCTAGGGTTGGTTCAGGCCGCGTCTCCGCCCGGAGGCGCGGCTCCGTCGTGGGAAGAGCCGTCAACCGGCCGCCCGGGGAATGGGGTTTGGTAGTGGTGAAGTCTGTTGCGTCGGCCATTCTGGCCGTGGTTCTGATGGTCGCGGCGGCGCCGGCTCCGGCGCGCGCGCAGGACCTTTTCCCGGGTTTCGTGGTGTCGCGCGTCTGCCTGCCCTACGCCAGCCGGGCCAAGACCTTCGAGAGCGCGATCCGCGCCGCCCGCGACATGCATTTCCGCCGTCCCTCCGAGAGCGCCCCGCCCGTCGATGAATGGGCGACCGAGATCGAACTGGTTTCCCAGGACGGCCGCTGGCGGCTGCGCATCGAGGAAGGCTCGGTCATGGAGGGCGAGAAGGACGTATACCGGGTGACCTGCGGCCTTTCGGCGAACCACGCCAGCGCCCGCGAACTGGGGCAGATCGTCCAGCTGATGCTGCGCGGCAACGCACAGTGGGCCCCGCCCGCCGCCACGCCCTGGCGCTGGGACCGGATCACGAAGAACCCGACCCAGTACGCCCTGCGTATCGATGTGACCGAGGAGCCGGGGCAGAATCCGGTGCTGGCGGCGCGGGGCTTCTACTACTGAGCCGGGAGCGGGTCAGGCGGCGGCCAGCGCGGCCTCGCGGATGCGGCCGACCATCGAGTTCAGGCCGTTGGCGCGCTGACGCGTGAGGGCCGACGGCAGGCCGAGCCGGTCGAGCGCGGCCCGGGCGTCGAAGGCGAGGATTTCAGCGGGCGTCCGGCCGGAATAGAGTCGCAGCAGCAGGGCGATATTGCCCTTGGACAGGGCGCTGTCGCTGTCGGCGAGGAAGCGCAGGCGATCGCCGTCGCGCCGGACGGCCAGCCAGACCTGGGCGGCGCAGCCCGGCACCTTGTTGGCCTCGGTCCGGTCCGGCTCGGGCAAGGGCTCAAGATCCTTGCCGAGCTCGATCACGTATTCGATCCGGCCTTCCCAGTCGCCCAGCAGGTCGAACTCCTCGACCAGTTCGGCGAGGGCGGCGTCGATGGAGGGCGGGGCGGCGGCGTCGGAACTCATCGGGGCCAGATAGGCCGCCCGGGCGTTAACGACAACCACGGCGACGGTCCCCAGAAATCGGCTCCCCGGCCGCCTGCGCCGCTCTCCTCAGAAGGGTGTGCGCTTTGGACGACTCGCCCGGGCCGGTAGGCTCTACGGCCGGGCGTCCCCTGTCGGGCCGCCCTCCAGCCCCGGTTCACACCCGCCCTTGCCCCCGTCCGACGACATCACCGCCAGGGAAACGCCGGCCGGCCGCGGGCCGGCGAGCGACCGGCCGTCGCTGGCCGCCTGGCACGCGGGCTGGGCCGTGGCGGCGGCGCTGCTGGCGCTGGGGGGGCGCTGGCTGGGCGGGATCGAAGGGCCGGTGTTCTACGGCGTGCTGGCCATGGTGGTCCCCGGCGTCACCGGCCTGGCCCTGCTGCAGCGGGACGGCGGGCGCGAACGGATGACGCTGCTGGGCGTCTGGGGTCTGGCGGCGATGACGGCGGCCAGCCTGTCCGGCGGACTGACAGGGCCGCTGGCCGGGTTCGTCTTCCTGCCCCTGACGGCCGGACTGGCGCTGGGCGGCGTGCGGCTGGTGCAGGCCGGCGCCCTCGGGGTCGGCGCCGCGGCGATGGCCGGGCTGCTGTCGGCCTGGCTGGTGGGGCCGGGACCGCACCTGCCGGCCCTGGCGGCGATCGCGGCCGTGCTGACGGCCGGGGCGGCCGCCCTGGCGGTGCGGCTGTCCTGGCGGCAGAACGAACTGCGCATGACGATGGCCGAAAGCGAAGCCGGCAAGGTCGAGCGCCTGCTGGCGGCGCAGCCGGGGCTGACGCTGGTGCTCGAGCGCTCGGGCCGGGTGCTGGCGGCCTATGGGGCCCCACCGCCCGCCCTGCCCGTGGATCCGCTGTTCGAACAGGGGCTGGTGGCGGCGGTGCACGCCCCCGACCGGCCGCGGCTGCTGGCCGCCATCGACCGGGCGCTTCAGGGCCATGACGCCGCCACCGCCTTCGCGCCGAGGCTGGCGCTGGACCGGCGGGTGCAGCTGATCCTGCGGCGGCTCGACGGGCCGGGGCACGAGGCGCCGCGCCTGATCGCCCAGGCCTTCGACGGCACCAGCCAGTACGCCCGCGAACTGGGGCTGGAGACGGCGCGGATCGAGGCCGAGGCGCGCGAGGCCGGCAAGAGCCGGTTCCTGGCCAATATGAGCCACGAACTGCGCACGCCGCTGAACGCGGTGCTGGGCTTTTCGGACATCATGCGCCAGCGCCTGTTCGGCCCCATGCCGGAACGCTACGCGGCCTATGTCGACAACATCCACGAGGCCGGCGAACACCTGCTGGAGCTGATCAACGACGTGCTGGACGTGTCGAAGATCGAGGCCGAACGGTATGTGCTGACGCTGGAGCGGTTCGACTCCCGCGAACTGATCTCGGCGGCCGTCGCCCTGGTCCGGGTCACGGCCGAGGAGAAGGGCGTGATCCTGAGCAGCGTGCTGCCGGCCGAACCGGTCGACGTGTCGGCGGACAAGCGGGCGCTGAAGCAGATCGCGCTGAACCTGCTGTCGAACGCGGTGAAGTTCACGCCGCCCGGCGGGACGGTCACCATCTCGGTCGAGGCGATCGGCCCCTATCTGGAGCTGGTGGTGGCGGACACCGGGGTGGGCATCGCGCCGGAGGACGTGCGCCGCCTGGGCCGCCCCTTCGAACAGGCCGGGGCGATGGAGCAACGGCGGCAGGGCACGGGCCTGGGCCTTTCGCTGGTGCGGGCCTTCGCCGAACTGCACGGCGGGCGGATGAGCATCGACAGCACCCTCGGCGAAGGCACGGCCGTGACCGTGCGCCTGCCGGTGGCGCAGGTGGCGCGCGCGCCCGCGCCGGAGGGCGGGGCGGAGATCATCCCCATGCCGGTGGCGGGCGGGAAGTAGCGGCGGACACGCACACCATTCGGCCCGGCGCCCGGGATCAGGAAGGCGATCTCCAGCGCCGGGCCGCGACCCCTTTCGAGAGGTGCGGTGCGGCGTCACCGGGGATTGGGCCCCTCCGCCGCACATCTGGAACGGGCATGGCGGCGAAATCCGGCGCGGCCGGATTCAGCCGTCGATGTCGAGCCCGAGCGCCAGCCGGCCTGTGTAGCGGAGCTGGGCCTTCTGCTGCAGGGGATGGAAGCGGGCGCCCTGCACGTCGCGGAAGGCGCGCTCGATGCCCATCGAGCGATGGAAGGCGCCGCCGCCGGCCACCTCGAGCGCCAGTTCCGTGGTCCGGATTGCGGCCTCGCCGACGAGGGTGCGGCCGATCATGACCTCGCTGGTCGTTTCGGCTCCCGGCATGGCGGTTTCGGCCAGACGGATCATGCGGTCGTGGCTCGCCACGGCGGCGGCGAAGGCGTTCTGCATCTCGCCGACCAGCTGGAACAGGCCCTCGTCGGCCGGACGGCGGCGGGCGACCTCGAGCGCCTTGTCCCGCGCCGACTCCGCCACGCCGACATAGGCGGCGTAGATCAGGGGGAAGGCGATCAGGCTGATGATGTGGAACAGCGGGTGCCATTTGCCCTGCGGCCGGCGGCCGGAAACGGCGGCGTCGGGGATGAAGACGGCGTTCAGCTCGACGTCGTGCGAGCCCGTGCCGCGCATTCCCATGACCCGCCAGGTCTCGTGAATGGCGACGCCTTCGGCGGCGAACGGCACGCCGAAGTGGAGCACCGTCGGGCCTGCCTCGGGATCATCGTAGACGGCGCTGGTCATCAGCAGGTCGCCGGCGAGGCAGCCGCTGGAGAAGATCTTGCGCGCCGTGACGCGGAAGCCCCCGTCGACCTTCACGGCGGTCCCGGCGCTCTTCAGCCAGTCCGAACCGCCGCTGGAGATCAGCACCAGATCCTCGGCGGCGACCCGCCTCAGCAATCCGTCTGTCGGGGCGTTCTGATGCTTCCACCGCCAGAGGGCGACGGCGACGAGGTGCGAATGCATGGAGTAGGTCAGGGCCGTCGAGCCGCAGGCGGCGCCCAGCCGGCGGATGACCGCGGCGAGTTCGGCGTAGCCCGCGCCGCCTCCGCCGAGCTCGGCGGGCACGTGGGCGCTGAAGAATCCCCCGGCCTTCAGCCGGGCGTAGTTTTCGGCGACGAAGCTGTCGTCGACGTCGTGGCGGGCGGCATTGTCGGCCAGCTGACCGCACACGGCGTCGGCGCGCGTCAGCCAGTCGATCTGCGCCGGCCCGGGCGCCGCCAGTGTGGAAGCGGACATCGAACACTCTCCTGTGATCCGTTCGTGGTCAGCGGTGTGGCGGGACCGCCCCGCCCCCTCCAGTTCAACAACTGAATCCAGACGCTACAGATACTGAACTGTATGGCGTCCCCGATCAGCGTTATCCTGCGCCTCTTCAAGGGAGGATGCGATGGCGCAGGGAAGCTATCGACAGTTCTGTCCGGTCGCCATGGCGGCCGAGGTGCTGTGCACGCGATGGACCATCGTGCTGCTGCGCGAGCTGCTGGCCGGCTCGACCCGCTTCAACGACCTGAGGCGCGGCGTGCCGAGGATGTCGCCGGCCCTGCTGGCGCAGCGGCTGAGGGATCTGCAGGCGGCGGGAGTGGTGGCGCGGGTGACCACCACCTCTGGCCCGGCCGAGTACCACCTGACCGAGGCGGGCAAGGAGCTTCAGCCCATCGTCGACGCCTTCGGCATCTGGGGCCAGCGGCGGGTCAAGGCGGAGGTGTCGCTGGAATATCTCGATGTCCAGCTGCTGATGTGGGACATGCACCGCAACCTGAACACCACGCCGATGCCGAAGCGGCGGGTGGTGATCCAGTTCATCTATCCTGACCTGCCGGCCAGCCAGAGGCACGCCTGGCTGCTGGTCGATCCGGAAACCGGCGTGGACCTGTGCGCCGCCGATCCGGGCTTCGACGTCGACCTGTACGTCAGCGTCGATCTGCGCACGATGACCGCGATCTGGATGGGCCATGAGTCCGTCCGGGGCGCGCTGGGAGGACAGAGGATGACCCTGACCGGCGACGACGATCTGGCCAGGGACATGCAGGCCTGGCTCGGCCTGAGCCCCTTTGCGCCCTATGCGCCGGGGTTCAGCGCCCCTTCCGCCGCTGCATGACGAAGCCGATGACCTTGGCGGCCGCCTCGAAATGCTCGCGCGGGATGGTCTCGTCGATGTCGACGGCGGCGTAGAGGGCGCGGGCCAGGGGGACGTTCTCGACGATCGGCACCGCATGCTCGCGCGCCACCTCGCGGATGCGCAGGGCGAGGGCGTCGACGCCCTTGGCGACGCAGACGGGGGCGGCGTCGCCCGTCTCGTAGCGCAGGGCCACCGAATAGTGGGTCGGGTTGGTGACGATGACCGTGGCCTTGGGCACGTTCTGCATCATCCGCTGGCGGCTGCGCTGGGCGCGGATCTGCTTCAACTTCGCCTTCACGTGGGGATCGCCCTCGGACTGCTTGTAGTCCTCCTTGAGCTCTTCCTTGGACATCTTCATCCGCTCGGCGAAGCGGAAGCGCTGCCAGATGTAGTCGGCCCCGGCGGTGAAGCCGAGGAACACCAGGGCCGACACCATCAGGGCGATGGCGAGGTCGCGGGCGAAGGGCAGGATCAGGGCCGGCGGCATGGCGGCGAGGTTCTCGAGCTCGCGCACATGCGGCTTGAGCACCAGCCAGCAGATCACGCCGACGGCGACCAGCTTGAGAAAGGTCTTGATGAACTGGACCAGGCCGTCGGGGCCGAAGATGCGCTGGAAGCCCTTCAGGGGGCTGACCTTTGACCAGTCGGGCTTGATCTTCTCGCCGGTGAAGATCAGGCCGGACTGGGCGATGTTGCCGCCAGCTCCGCCGAAGATGGTGGCCAGCATCACGGCGCCGAGGAAGGGGGCGACAGCCCACAGGGCCCGGGTCCCGATCTCGATCCCCGCCCCGGTCTCGAGGCCGCCGATCATGGCGTGGGGCTCGGCGATGAAGGGCAGCAGCTGGCCCGCGATCGAGCTGGCGAACCAGCCGCCGGACATCAGGATCACGGCCGCGGCGCCCATCAGCGACAGGGCCGCGGCGACGTCGGGCGACTTGGCGACGTCGCCCCTTTTTCTGGCGTCCGCGAGTTTTCGCGGGGTGGCCTCTTCTGTCTTCGACTCGGGATCGGCGCCTTCAGCCACCGGCGCCTCCCGCGAAGACATTGGCCAGGGCGCGGTAGCGGTCGATGAAGACCGTTCCCATCACGCCGAGGCTGAGGGCGAAGATCGACAGGCCCAGGATGATGCTGAGCGGAGCGGCGGCGAAATAGACCTGGAAGGCGGGCATGACCCGGCCGACCAGGCCGGACGCCAGGTTGAAGATGATGGCGAAGACCAGAACCGGCGCCGACAGCTGGATGCCCAGCATGAAGGCGTCGCCCAGGGTGCGGATGGCCAGGGTGGCGAAGTCGCCGGTGACCAGGGGCCGTACGGGGGCGATCAGCTCATAGGAGCCGACGAGGCCGGCGATGAAAAGGTGATGGGTGTTGGTGGCGAAGATCAGGGTCGTGCCGAGCAGCATCAGGAAGGCCGAGATGGTGCTGCCCGGCGAGGCCTGCATCGGGTTGGCGGTCTGGGCGAAGGCCAGGGTGGTCTGCAGGGCCACCACCTCCCCCGCCGTGGCGAGCACGGTCAGGAAGCTGCGCAGCAGGGCGCCGATGGCGAGGCCGACGATGACCTCGCGGATGATCCAGCCGGCCATGCCGCCCAGCGTCTCCGGCAAGGCGGGCAGGCTGCCCGAGACCACCGGCCACAGGGCCAGCGACACGACCAGGGCCAGCGACAGTCGGATGCGCGGCGGAACATAGCTCTCGCCCACGCCGGGCAGCATCAGCAGCACCGAGCCGATGCGGGCGAAGATCATGGCCCCCTGCCAGACCTGGTCGGCTGTGGCCCAGGGTTCCACCGGGGCTACATGCCGGCGATGCGCGCGGCGATGGTCCGCATGAAGCCGCCCAGCAGGGCGCCCATCAGCGGCAGGAACAGCAGCAGGGAGATGAAGATGGCGATGATCTTGGGGGCGTAGATCAGGGTCTGTTCCTGGATCTGGGTCAGGGCCTGGAACAGGCCGATGACCACGCCGACGACGAGGCCGACGATCAGGATGGGCGCGCAGAGCTGGATGGTCAGCCACAGGGCGTCGCGGCCCACATCCAGAACTTCCGCGCCGTTCATTCCACGCCCCGAGACCACGCTGGCCCGCGCGGGGCCGTACTGGGCAGAAAATGCCGGGAGTGTGGTTAACGGGGCGTTAGCGATACGGCGCTGGATCAATTCCCCGCCCCCGGCGTAAAGCGGGGGCATGACCGATGAGACCGTCTCCCAGGCCGAAGCCGAGGCCGCCGTCCGCACCCTGATCCGCTGGGCCGGCGACGACCCCGACCGCGAGGGCGTGCTGGACACGCCGGCGCGGGTTGCGCGCAGCTATCGCGAGCTGTTCGCCGGCTATGACACCGACCCGCGGGAATATCTGGAGCGGACCTTCGAGGAGGTCGGCGGCTATGACGAGCTGGTGGTTCTGAAGGACATCCGCTTCGTCAGCTTCTGCGAGCACCACATGCTGCCGGTGGTGGGCCGGGCGCACGTCGGCTACCTGCCGACCGACCGGGTGGTGGGGATCTCCAAGCTGGCGCGGGTGGTGCACGGCTTCGCCCGCCGGCTGCAGATCCAGGAGAAGATGACCTCGGAGATCGCGCGCGCCATCCAGGAGGTGCTGCGGCCGCAGGGCGTCGGGGTCGTGGTCGAGGCCGAGCACAGCTGCATGACCCTGCGCGGCGTGAACACCGCCGGATCGAGCCTGACCACCAGCCATCTGAGCGGGGTGATCCGCGACGACGCCCGGACGCGGGAGGAGTTCCTGCGTCTGGTCCGGGGCTAGGTGCGCCGCCGGCTCTTGCCGATGATGGCGACGATGATGATCAGGAAGGCCAGCAGCCGCAGCAGGTAGAAGGGGCTTTGCTCCTCGCGCGGCACCTCGAGCAGGGCGGTGAGCAGCGGGGTCGCCGCCATCAGCAGGAAGGCGGCCGCGAAGGCGAGGAACAGGCTGTCGGAGGTGCGGCGCCAGAATTTGAGGAAGAAGACGGCCGCCAGGGCATAGCCCATGATGATGGCGCCGCTGGCCACGAGCGAGAGGTTCACCGGTCCACCTCCCAGATGAAGCCGTAGAGCAGCACCCCGACGGCGGCCAGGGAGGTCAGCTGCCGCGCCGCCGACAGGTCGGTCCCATGCAGGACCACCATGTCGAGCACGACCAGCAGATTGTTGATCGCCAGCAGCGAGAAACAGGCGGCGCTCCACAGCAGGAGCGGCTGCCGCGACCGGCTGTAGGACCGGATGAGCAATCCCGCACACACGGCGCTCGTCAGCAGACACAGGCCGTAGACGGCCTCCGGTCCCCATCCGCTCACGACTTCCACCCCCCAAAGCGGAACGAATCCGCGAAGCCCCTCAGCGCATCCGAGCGGCGCCGCGTAATGGTGTTCACAACGGCCACCGGCCGTTCACGGTAGGCGGCTTCGAGGTCGTCGCAAAGGGCCGCCAGCGTCGGAGACGCCGGCGCATAGCGGAAGCCCTCGTCCTCGCCGAGGATCAGGCCGGCCCGCTGGAGACCCGCGAGGCAGTCGTTCACCAGCGGCTCGCTGGCGCGCAATTCGGCGACCAGCCGGTCGGCGGCCCAGGCCGCGCCGGGGCTGCGGCGAAGCACCAGGAGGGTCTCCAGCGCCCACACCGAAGGCACGGCGCTTTCGATAAAGGCCGACAGGTCGGGGCTCAGCGGGTCCGACGAAGGCGCGCTCACGCCGACGGAACGGGTTTTGGCCGGTTCGACATGGCGCCGGACCCTAGCGCCACATCGGCAAATGGCAACGCAAGAGATTTCCCGGGGAAGAGGGAACCAAGCGGAGCCTTTGATGTTTTTCGCAATTGGTTCGGGGGAAGCAGCGCCATGCGATGACGTGAGCCACGGGAGACGGTCGGCGCCTGTCGAACCGTCGCGCTCGCGCGATCGCAGGGGCCTGCACCTCCGGCTGAAGGGCTTCGTCCCGCTCCGGAAGGTGAAGAATGTCGATTGCCGCCCTGGCTCCTGAACCCGCTCTCGATACCCGCCAACTCCTCGCCGCCTTCAGGGCGTTCCGCCGCGGGGATTTCTCGGTCCGGCTGCCCGGCGACCTGACCGGCATCGACGGCGAACTGGCCGAGGCCTTCAACGATGTCGTCGAGCTGAACGACCGGATGAGCCGCGAGTTCAGCCGCCTGGGCGAGGCGGTCGGCCGCCAGGGCAAGATCAACAATCGCGCCCGCGTGCCGGCGGCGACCGGCGCCTGGGCCGCCAGCGTCGACGCCGTCAACACCCTGATCGCCGACATGGTGCACCCGACCGCCGAAATGGCGCGGGTGATCGGAGCCGTGGCCAAGGGCGACCTGAGCCAGACCATGGATCTGGAGAACGAGGAGCGGCCGCTGCGCGGCGAGTTCCTGCGCATCGGCCGGGTGGTGAACACCATGGTGGGCCAGCTGGGCTCGTTCGCCTCGGAGGTGACCCGGGTGGCGCGCGAAGTCGGCACCGAAGGCAAGCTGGGCGGCCAGGCCAATGTGAAGGGCGTCGCCGGCGCCTGGAAGGACCTGACCGACAACGTGAACTTCATGGCCGCCAACCTGACCGGCCAGGTGCGCAACATCGCCGAGGTGACCACCGCCGTCGCCAACGGCGACCTCAGCCGCAAGATCACCGTCGATGTGAAGGGCGAGGTGCTGGAGCTGAAGAACACCATCAACACCATGGTGGACCAGCTGAACGCCTTCGCCTCGGAAGTGACCCGGATGGCGCGCGAGGTCGGCACCGAGGGCAAGCTGGGCGGCCAGGCCCAGGTGAAGGGTGTGACCGGCACCTGGAAGGACCTGACCGACAACGTGAACTTCATGGCCGCGAACCTGACCAGCCAGGTGCGCAACATCGCCGAGGTGACCACGGCCGTGGCCAAGGGCGACCTGTCCAAGAAGATCACCGTCGACGTGAAGGGCGAGATCCTCGAGCTGAAGATCACCATCAACACCATGGTGGACCAGCTGAACGCCTTCGCCTCGGAAGTGACCCGGGTGGCCCGCGAGGTGGGCACCGAGGGCAAGCTGGGCGGCCAGGCGCGGGTGGAAGGCGTCGGCGGCACCTGGAAGGACCTGACCGACAACGTGAACCTGATGGCCGACAACCTGACCGGCCAGGTCCGCAACATCGCCGACGTCACCACCGCCGTGGCGAAGGGCGACCTGTCGAAGAAGATCACGGTGCAGGTGCGCGGCGAAATCCTGGAGCTGAAGGACACCATCAACACCATGGTGGACCAGCTGAACGCCTTCGCCTCGGAAGTGACCCGGGTGGCCAAGGAAGTCGGCACCGACGGCAAGCTGGGCGGCCAGGCGCAGGTCGAGGGCGTCACCGGCGCCTGGAAGGACCTGACCGACAACGTGAACCTGATGGCCGACAATCTGACCGGCCAGGTCCGCAACATCGCCGAGGTGACCACCGCGGTGGCCAACGGCGACCTGTCGAAGAAGATCACCGTCGACGTGAAGGGCGAGATTCTCGAACTGAAGTCGACCATCAACGTCATGGTGGACCAGCTGAACTCGTTCGCCTCGGAAGTGTCGCGCGTGGCGCGCGAGGTGGGCACCGAGGGCAAGCTGGGCGGTCAGGCGAACGTGAAGGGCGTCGGCGGGGCGTGGAAGGACCTGACCGACAACGTGAACTTCATGGCCGCCAACCTGACCGGTCAGGTCCGCAACATCGCCGAGGTGACCACCGCCGTGGCCACGGGCGACCTGTCCAAGAAGATCACCGTCGACGTGAAGGGGGAAATCCTCGAGCTGAAGTCGACCATCAACGCCATGGTGGACCAGCTGAACGCCTTCGCCTCGGAGGTGACCCGGGTGGCGCGCGAAGTGGGCACCGAGGGCAAGCTGGGCGGCCAGGCCCAGGTCACCGGGGTGACCGGCACGTGGAAGGACCTGACCGACAACGTCAACCTGATGGCCGACAATCTGACCGGTCAGGTCCGCAACATCGCCGAGGTGACCACGGCCGTCGCCAACGGCGACCTGTCGAAGAAGATCACCGTCGACGTGAAGGGGGAAATCCTCGAGCTGAAGTCGACCATCAACACCATGGTGGACCAGCTGAACGCCTTCGCCTCGGAGGTGACCCGGGTGGCCCGCGAGGTGGGCACCGAGGGCAAGCTGGGCGGCCAGGCGAACGTGAAGGGCGTCGCCGGCACCTGGAAGGACCTGACCGACAATGTGAACTTCATGGCCGGCAACCTGACCGGCCAGGTGCGGAACATCGCCGAGGTCACGACCGCCGTGGCCCGCGGCGACCTGTCGAAGAAGATCACCGTCGACGTGAAGGGCGAGATTCTCGAGCTGAAGTCGACCATCAACACCATGGTGGACCAGCTGAACGCCTTCGCCTCGGAAGTGACCCGGGTGGCCAAGGAGGTCGGCACCGAGGGCAAGCTGGGCGGCCAGGCGCGCGTGGAAGGCGTCGGCGGCACCTGGAAGGACCTGACCGACAACGTGAACTCCATGGCCGCCAACCTGACCGGCCAGGTGCGTGGCATCGCCGACATCGTGACCGCGGTGGCCAACGGCGATCTGAAGCGCAAGCTGACGCTGGACGCCAAGGGCGAGATCGCCTCGCTGGCCGACACCATCAACGGCATGATCGAGACCCTGGCCACCTTCGCCGACCAGGTCACCAACGTGGCCCGCGAGGTGGGCATCGAGGGCAAGCTGGGCGGACAGGCGCGGGTGCCCGGCGCGGCCGGCCTGTGGCGCGACCTGACCGACAACGTCAACCAGCTGGCCGGCAACCTGACCACCCAGGTGCGCGCCATCGCCGAGGTGTCGACCGCGGTGACCAAGGGCGAGCTGACCCGCTCCATCACCGTCGAGGCCTCGGGCGAGGTCGCGGCGCTGAAGGACAATATCAACGAGATGATCCGCAATCTGAAGGATCAGACGCTGAAGAACACCGAGCAGGACTGGCTGAAGACCAACCTGGCCCGGTTCACCCGCATGCTGCAGGGCGAGCGCGACCTGGCCACCGTGTCGAACATGGTGCTGTCCGAACTGGCTCCGCTGATCAACGCCCAGCACGCCGTCTTCTACGTCGCCGACAAGGACAACGACGACGAGACGGTGCTGGTGCTGGCCGCGGCCTACGCCTCGACCGAGCGCGAGCAGCTGTCGCCGACCTTCCGCCTGGGCCAGAGCCTGATCGGCCAGTGCGCCAAGGAGAAGGAGCGCATCCTCCTGACCAATGTGCCGCGCGACTACGTCCAGATCGGTTCGGGGCTGGGCGGGGCGGCGCCGCTGAACATCATCATCCTGCCGGCGCTGTTCGAGGGCGAGGTCAAGGCGGTGATCGAACTGGCCACGTTCGGCGAGTTCTCGGAGACCCACCAGTCGTTCCTGAGCCAGCTGATGGAGTCGGTCGGCATCGTGCTGAGCACCATCGCCGCCAATATGCGGACCGAGGGGCTGCTGAGCCAGTCGCAGCTGCTGACCGCCGAACTCCAGGCGCAGCAGGAGGAGCTGAAGACGACCAACGACCGGCTGGAGCAGCAGGCCGCCAGCCTGCGCCAGTCGGAGGAATTGCTGCGCGCCAAGCAGGAGGAGCTGCAGCAGTCCAACGCCGAGCTCGAGGAGAAGGCGGTTCTCCTTTCGGCCCAGAACAAGCAGGTGGAGGCCAAGAACATCGAGGTCGAACAGGCCCGCTTCGCGCTCGAGGAAAAGGCCGAGCAGCTGGCCCTGACGTCGAAATACAAGTCGGAATTCCTGGCCAATATGAGCCACGAGCTGCGCACGCCGCTGAACAGCCTGCTGATCCTGTCCAAGATGCTCAGCGAGAACACCCAGGGGAACCTGACCGGCAAGCAGGTGGAGTTCGCCAAGAACATCCACGCCGCCGGCTCGGACCTGCTGGGCCTGATCAACGACATCCTCGACCTGTCCAAGATCGAGTCCGGCACGGTCACCCTCGACATCGGCGAGACCCGGTTCGACTCGCTGCGCGACCAGATGGAGCGGACCTTCGCCCAGATCGCCCAGGACAAGCGGCTGGACTTCAAGATCGATCTGGACCCGGCCCTGCCGCAGGCCATGTACACGGACGACAAGCGGCTGCAGCAGATCATCAAGAACCTGCTGTCCAACGCCTTCAAATTCACCGCCGCCGGCGAGGTGCGCCTGAGCGTGAAGCGGGTCGACGGCGGCTGGAGCCCGGGCAACGAACACCTGAACACGGCCGGACAGGTGCTGGCCTTCTCGGTGTGCGACAGCGGCATCGGCATCCCCGAAGACAAGCAGCGGATCATCTTCGAAGCCTTCCAGCAGGCCGACGGCACCACCAGCCGTAAGTACGGCGGCACCGGCCTGGGCCTGTCGATCAGCCGCGAGATCACCCGCACCCTCGGCGGCGAGCTGAAGGTCGAGAGCGAGCCCGACAAGGGGTCGACCTTCACCCTCTACCTGCCGCTGAACTTCAGCCCGACGGCCGCCGTCGCCGGGCCGGCCGGCCGCGATCCTGGTCAGGCCGTCACCGTGCGCACCCTGCCGGTCGAGGAGGAGACGGAAACGGTCGAGACCGTCAGCGACGACCGCGACAGCCTGTCGGCCGGGGAGCCGGTGATCCTGATCGTCGAGGACGACCCCCGCTTCGCCTCGATCCTGCTGGCGCTGGTCCACGACTGCGGCTTCAAGGGCGTGATCACCCAGCAGGGCGCCGCCGTCGCCTCGCTGGCGCGGCGCTACGCTCCGGAAGCCATCATGCTGGACGTGGGCCTGCCGGACATGGACGGGCTGGCGCTGCTGGACCTGCTGAAGCGGACGCCGGAGACCCGCCACATTCCGGTGCACGTCATCTCGGCCGACGACCAGGCGGCGCTGGGGCTGTCGATCGGAGCCTTCGGCTATACGTCCAAGCCGGTCGACCGCGAGGGCGTGGTGGCCAGCCTGGACGGCGTGCGGCGCTTCATCACCGCGCCGGACCGCCGGCTGATCTTCGTCGGCCCCTCGGGACCGGCGGCGGCGAGCCTGAAGACGGCGTTCAAGTCCGTGACCCGCGTCGATAGCCTGAAGGCGCTCGCGAAGGCGAAGGTGAAGCCGGCGGACAGCCTGATCGTCGACACCTCGGGCACGCCCGTGCCGGCGCTGGTCGACTTCATGAAGAAGGCGGACCGGACCCTGCTGGTCTATGCGGCGGACCGGCTGAACGCGGCCGACGAGCGGCGGCTGCGGCTGGCGGTGTTCGCCGGGCAGGCGCGGATGGCGCGGACGCCCGAGCAGTTGCTGGAGCAGGCGACGCTGCTGCTGCACGAGCCGACCGAGCGGCTGTCCGAGGCGGCGCGCACGACGCTCGCCCTGACCCGCAAGGAGGACGCCATCCTGACCGGGCGGACGGCGCTGGTGATCGACGACGACATCCGCAACATCTTCTCGATGGCCAGTGCGCTGGAGGAGTTCGGGGTCGACCTGCACTATGCCGAGAGCGGCCGCGCCGGACTGGACCTGCTGCGCCAGCACCCCGAGATCGACATCGTCCTTGTCGACATCATGATGCCGGACATGGACGGCTATGAGACGATCCGGGAGATCCGCTCGATCGCCCAGTTCGCCGACCTGCCGATCATCGCCGTCACCGCCAAGGCGATGAAGGGCGACCGGTCGAAATGCATCCAGGCGGGGGCGTCGGACTACGTCTCCAAGCCGGTCGACATCGACTATCTGATCTCGGTGATGCGGGTCTCCATCCAGCGGACGGACGCGCATCGGCTGGCCGACGAACCCGGCCCGCGCGAGTCGGCGGACGCCTGATGGCCAGCTCCCGCCGGACCAGGACTTCCACCGCCGAGCCGCTGACCGCGCGGGTGCTGATCGTCGACGACGACGAGCGCAACGCCTTCGCGGCGTCCGAGGCGCTGGAGGTGCTGGGCCACGAACTGGTGGTGGCGCGCTCGGGCGAGGAGGCGCTGCGGCTGCTGCTGGCGCAGGAGTTCGCCGTCATCCTGCTGGACCTCCACATGCCGGGGATGGACGGCTACGAGACGGCGCGGCTGATCCGCGAGCATCCGCGCACGCGGGACACGCCGATCGTCTTCGTCACCGCCGTGTTCCGCGACGAGGCGCACATCTTCCAGGCCTATTCGGTCGGCGCGGTCGACGTGGTGTTCAAGCCGGTCGATCCGTTCATCCTGCGCTCCAAGGTGGCCATCCTCGCCGACCTGCACCTGAAGACGATCGAGGTCCGGCGCCAGGGCGAGGAGCGCTCCGCCCTGCTGGAGGAGAACGCCCGCATCAGCGAGGAGAAGCTGGCCGCGGAACTGGCCCTGAGGACGGCGCGGGAGCGGCAGGACGCCATACTGAAGTCGCTGCCGGTGGTGTTCACCGCGCGCGCCAGCGCCCACCCGTTCGGGGCGCGGTTCGTCAGCGACAGCATCACGCCCCTGACCGGGTTCGAACCGAACCGCTTCGTCGACGAGCCCGAGATCGGGCTGGGGCGCATCCACCCCGACGACGTCGAGGGCGTGGTCAACTGCCTGATGAAGGCGGCCGAGACCGGGGCTTATGCGTGCGAATACCGCTGGATGTGCGCCGACGGCGACTACCGCACCTTCCTCGACCAGGGCGTCTGGATCGTCGACGAGGACGGCGAGAGCCAGATTCTCGGCACACTGCTGGACGTCACCGAGCGGCGGCACCTGGAGGAGCAGCTGACCCAGGCCCGCAAGATGGAGGCGGTCGGCCAGCTGACCGGCGGCGTGGCCCATGACTTCAACAACCTGCTGACCGTGGTGCTGGGCAACGCCGACATCCTGCTGCGGCGGATCGAGGATCAGCCCAATGTGGTCAAGCACCTGGCGGCGATCCGCGCCGCGGCCGACAAGGGCCAGACCCTGACCCGGCAGCTGCTGGCCTTCTCGCGCCGGCAGCAGCTGAACCCGAGCGTGGTCGACCTGAACACCCTGATCCGCAACTTCCTGCCCCTGATGAAGCAGGCGGTCGGCGAGGGGGTGGCGATCGAGCTGGAGCTGGGCGCCGAGCCGCTGCACGCCTTCGTCGATCCGACCCATCTGGAGACCGCCCTGCTCAACCTGGCGGTCAACGCCCGCGACGCCATGGACAGCGACGGCGTGCTGATGATCAGCGCCCGGCGCGCGGCGGGGGACGACGGCGCCGGCTGCGCCTCGATCCGCGTCTCCGACACCGGCTCGGGCATGAGCGCCGAGGTCGCCGACCGGGTGTTCGAGCCGTTCTACACCACCAAGGACATCGGGCGCGGATCGGGCCTGGGCCTGTCGCAGGTCTACGGCTTCGTGGCCCAGTCGGGCGGCGCCGTCGAGGTGTCCAGCACGCCCGGCGAGGGCGCGGTCTTCACCCTGACCCTGCCCCTGACGGCCGACCTGCCGGCCGAGGTCGCCGCGCCGGGCGAGGCCGTGGAGGCGGAGACCGGTTCGGAGCGGGTGCTGATCGTCGAGGACGATCCGGCGGTGCTGAGCGTCTGCCTCGATATGCTCAACGGCCTCGGCTACCAGTGCGAGGTGGCGGCCGACGCGGCCGGGGCCCTGCACAGGCTGGGCGGCGACCAGGCGTACGACCTGCTGTTCTCGGACGTGGTCATGCCGGGAGGGCTGAACGGCATCGAACTGGCGCGCCGGGCCCAGGCCATGCGCCCCGGGCTGAGGGTGCTGCTGACGTCCGGCTATCTCGGCGACGCGGTGCAGGGGCTGTCGCACGAGTTCGCCCTGATCGAGAAGCCGTACGAGCGGGCCGCCCTGGCGACGCAGATCCGCAGGGTGCTGGCGGAGACCCCGACGGCGGCCCCGCCACGCGCCGCCATGGAGGCGTCGTCCCACTGAGCCCCGGCGCGGCCCGTTCCTTGCGGAATTCGCCTCAGAGGAGGCATTTCCGATGGCCTGGACAGCGATTTCGACCCGGAATGAGACACTTCCCATCGTCAGGGGAGGATGGCTCGACGCGCTGCGTTTCATCGTGGCCGGGCTGATCATCCTGCATCACTTCCAGGGCGCGGGGCCCGTGGCGCTGGCCGAGGGCCTGCATCCGGTGTTCGAGCGGGGCGGCTTCCTGCTGACCAACTTCTTCCTGATCGACAGCGGCTATGTGCTGATGCGGGTCTATGGCGCGTCGGTGGCCGGCGGCCGGATGTCGGCGGGGGAATTCTTCCTCAAGCGCTATCTGCGCGTGCTGCCGGCGCATCTCATGATGGGTCTGGGGCTGGTGGCCCTGGTCCTCGTCAGCGGGGCGCTGGGCTTTTCGCCGCGGTCGCCGGAGTGGTTCCGCTGGGACCAGCTGTGGGCCCAGCTGACGCTGACCCAGGCCTATGGCGTACCCGGGGGCTATGGCTGGAACGCCCCGAGCTGGTCGATCTCGGCTCTGATCGGCTGCTATCTCGCCTTCCCGTGGCTGCTCAGGGGCGTGATGCGGCTGGGGCCGTGGAGCGTGCTGGCGCTGGGCGTCGGCGGTTATTTGCTGGTCAACCAGCTGACCTGGAGCCTGCTGGGCTATCCGGTCTACCAGATGCCGATGGGCTATGGCTTCATCCGGGCCCTGCCCCTGTTCGCGCTCGGCGTGGCCCTGGCCTGGTTCGCGCAGAAGGTCTGGATCAGCCCGAGGCTGGCCGCGCGGGCCGGGATCGGCGCCGCCCTGATGCTGGCCTTCGTCCAGTATTTCGACAAGCACGCCCTGATCTCGCTGGCCTGCATCTCGGTGATCATCCTGGCGGCCGGGGCGACCCCGACCCCCCGCCCGTCGAAGTGGGTCGAGAAGGCCGCGCAGGTGTCGTTCTCGATGTTCATCACCAACGAGGTGGTGCGGATCGCCTGGTTCGGCGTCGCCAACGTCGCCATCGCCCGCTTCGGCCTGCCGGTCGGGGTTCAGTGGCTCCTGTGGATCGGCGGCGTTGCCGCGGCCTTCGCCTTCGCCTTCGCCTTCCATTTCGCGATCGACAATCCGATCCAGAACCGCATCCGCGGCTGGCTCAAGGGACGCTCGCGGCGGCCGTCGGGGGTCAGCCAGCCGGTGGTGTCGCTGGAGGGCTGAGCCTCTCGACACAAAGACAATCCGGCCTAGGTTGGAGAAGCCCTGTGAAACTCCACCGGCAGGGAACCAGGGTTTGCGTAGGAGGCCTCATCAACGGAGTGACTCCAGAGCGGGCCTTCTGACAGAGCGCCTTTGAGGCACGAGGCTGCGACGATCAGGAGCGCTGTCCGGTCCGCATAGATGTCGACCCACTTGGCATTCGTTCCGAGCTCTACGTGCAGATCGACGCCGTCGTCAGACGCTCGCTTCCAAGCCAATTCGTTCAGGCGCAGGGCTACGTCCTCGAGCCAGACCTCATCATCTTGCGAGGGTTGGTCCATCAGATCGGCATCCGCATGATCTCCTGATAGGCGGAGATGACCTGGTCGCGGACGGCCATGACCGTTTCGAGCGAGGCTTCGGCCGAGGAGACGGCGGTGACGACGTCGATCAGGCTGCCCTGACCCTGGACCATGGCGGTCATCTGGGTCTCCGCGGCCCTGGAAGTCTGGGTCATGTCGCCCATGACGTTGCTCAGCAGGTCCGCGAACCCGGGCTGGGCCGGAGCGGCCGCGGGCGAGGCGGGCATGGCCCCGCCCTGGACCGACGCATAGGCCTTGGCCGCCATCAAGGGATTCATCGTTCAGCCTCTATCGCTTGAGCAGGTCGAGGGTGCGGCTGTCCATCGACCGCGCCGTCTCGATGACGTTCAGATTGGCCTCGTAGGCGCGCTGGGCCTCGCGCATGTCCATGGCCTCGACGAGGGTGTCGACGTTGGGGCGCAGGACGTAGCCCTCGGCGTTGGCGGCCGGGTGGGACGGGTCGTACTCCGAGCGGAAATCGCCCATGTCCGGCCGGACCTCGGCCAGGCTGACGCCGGTGGCGCCGTCGATCTCGCGCGCCTGGAAGACCGGGATCTGGCGACGGTAGGGCTCGCCGCCGGCCACCTGGGCCGTGGACTGGGCGTTGGCGATGTTCTCGGCGATGACGCGCATGCGCGACTGCTGGGCCTTGAGCGCGCTGGCGGCGACGGACATGGCGCTGTTGCGGGGCGGTACGGGATCGGTCATCGGCTATTCCTCAGGACGTCAGCGGCCCGGCGCCCTGGCGGCCAGGCGCAGCATCTGCATGGACTTCTGGTAGAGGCCGATGGCGGCGTCATAGGCCATGCGGCTCTCGGCCATCTTCAGCATCTGTTCCTCGACCACGACCGAATTGCCGTCGAGCGTGGTTTCGGAATCCGGGGCCGACCGCGCCTCGAAGCGGGCCGTCGGGCCGGCCGGGGCGATGTGCATCGCGCTGGTGCGGACCATCTGCACGCCGGCGCCGCCGCGCAGGGCCGCGGCGAAATCGGCCGGCTGGTTCAGGTCGCGGCCGACATAGCCGGGCGTGTCGGCGTTGGCGACGTTCTCGGCGATGACGCGCTGGCGCTCGTCCAGCCAGTTCAGGCGGCCCTTGATCTGGCTGAGCAGCGGCAGGTCGGTGATGGCCAAGGGCGTCTCCTCCCCCTCGCGGGCGCGATTCGCCCACGGTTCGATGGGCAGAAACTGCCGCCCGCATGGTTAATGGGAGGTTATCTCAACGCCCCGTTAACCATGATCGCGGAAGGCTGGCCGCGCCGGACATGCTGCGCCGGCGGGGCTGTCGCATGAATTTCCTCGATCTGCTGCGGGCGGTGTTCGCCCTGGCCTTCACCCTCGGCATCATCGGCCTCGCCGCATGGGCCGCGCGCCGCTATGCGCCCCAGTTGCTGGCCAAACTCAGCGCCGAGCGCGGCGAGCGGCGCATGAAGGTGGTCGAGACCCTGGTGCTGGACCCGGCCCGGCGACTGGTGCTGGTCAGGATCGACGACGAGGAGCGGCTGCTGATCCTCGGCGAAGGCCGCGAACTGATCGAGCCGCGCGGCCCCGGAGCGGACGCGGGAGCGGGAACGTGAGCCGCAGGAGCGCCTTCGGAGGCGTCTTCGTCCTGCCGACCCGCGACGAGCTGAAGCGGGCGGCCCTGCTGTCGCTGATGACCACCGCCCTGTGCCTGCTGTGGCCGCTGGCCGCGCTGGCGCAGGACGTCGCCGCGGCGGGCGGGCCCGGCGCGGCGATCAATGTCGACCTGGGCACCGGCGCCGGCCTGACCGAGCGGGTGGTGCAGCTGGTCGGGCTGATGACGGTGCTGTCGCTGGCGCCGTCGATCGTGATCATGACCACCAGCTTCGTCCGCATCGTGGTGGTGCTGTCGCTGCTGCGCACGGCGCTGGGCATGCAGCAGGCTCCGCCCAACGCCGTGCTGGTGTCGCTGGCCCTGTTTCTGAGCGCCATCGTCATGGCTCCGACGTGGCAGGACGCCTATGATTCGGGCATCCGACCCCTGCTGGACCAGCAGATGGAGCTGCCCCAGGCCTTCGATGCGGCGTCGGAACCTGTGAAGACTTTCATGCTGGCGCAGGTGGACCGGGACGACCTCTCGCTGTTCACCCGCCTGTCCCAGGTGGAGGCCGCCACGCCGGTCGCCGACCTGCCCCTGAGGGTGGTCACTCCCGCCTTCATGATCAGCGAGTTGAAGCGCGCCTTTGAAATCGGATTTCTCCTTTTCGTTCCGTTCCTTGTGATCGATCTTGTGGTCGCCAGCGTGCTCATGTCGATGGGTATGATGATGCTGCCTCCGGTAGTGATTTCCCTGCCGTTCAAGCTGATCTTTTTCGTGCTCGTCGACGGGTGGAGACTGGTCGCCGGAAGCCTCGTCGAGAGCTTCCAGCGCGCGTCCGGAACAGGGTAAATCCCCAGCCCGTGGGCGTTTGAACGGCAAAGTCGCTTGCCAAGGGAAGAAAAAGCGGCGTCAATCCGTCCGTCATCGCCCTTGAATCGGGGGGCGAGCTTCAATCGGGAAACGACCCACAATGACCACTCAAGCCGAACTCATCGCCGCCGCCGCCAAGGATGCGGGCGTCTCGCAAGCCGACGCCGGCCGTGTCCTCGACGCGCTGGTGAAGAACATCCACAAATCGCTGACCGCCGGCGGAGACGTTCGCATCTCGAACCTGGGCGTGTTCGACACCGCCGCCCGCGCCGCCCGCGAAGGCCGCAACCCGGCCACCGGCGCGACGATCAAGATCGCCGCCTCCAAGGCCGTGCGCTTCCGCGTGTCGAAGCCGCTCAAGGACGCGGTCAACAAGTAAGCTTCAGGCGGCGGGCCTCGCAGGCGCCGCCGCCGCAGCAGACTGGGGACGGGCGGGGGCCGCGGGTCGGTTCCCGCCCGTTTTCTGTCTGAGCTCGGCCTTCATGGCCGCGACCCAGCCGGCGAAGGTGTCGGCCGAGGCGGTCAGGGCGGCGAAGTCGCCGGCGGAAGGGCCGTCGCCCTCCCCCGCGTCCAGGGCGATCGCCAAGGCCGATTTGGCCCGGGCTCCGGCGACGAAGGGGCGGTAGTTGCGTGACAGCCGCGTGAGGGACGCGGAGTCCCGGCCCAGCGAATAGCCGACGCCGGCGCGGATCAGCCGGGCCTCCTCGTCGGCGGTCAGGGCCGTCGGATCCCTGAAGCGGTCGCCGAGGCGGGCTTCGTAGAGGGCGGCGGCTGCAGCCCATTTCTCCTGCTTCCACAGCACCTCGGCACGGACGTCGCGGCTTTCGGGGCTGGCGTCGGACCCGAGCACTTCCAGCGCATGATCGTAGCGGCCGAGGGCGGCCAGGGCCCGGGCCTCAAGCGCGCGCCGCTCGGCGTTGAGGGCGGAGGGCAACAGGGTGGTGCGCGACCCCCAGATGGCCTGCAGCGCGGCCTCGGGCTGCCGGTCCATCAGATAGACCGTGGCCAGGTCGGTGGCGACCTGGGCCTTGGCGACGCCGTCCAGGCGGTTGTCGACCTGGTATTTCAGCAGTTCGGCGGCCTGGTCGAGCAGATCGACGTCGACGAGCCGTCGAGCCAGGCGGCGGACCATCTCGTCGCCGTCGGCGCCGATCGGGGTCAGTTCGCGGAAGTCGTAGAACAGGCCCAGCGCCTGCACCGGCTGCAGCCCGTCGGCGCCGCCCTCGAGGAACAGCATGCGGAAGGCGGCGCCGAGATCGGCCTGGATGTCCGCCGCCTCGTCGAGGCGTTGCAGGCCGGGGCCGGCGCCCTTGAGGGCGGTCAGGGCCTCGCGGTACAGGCCCTGCGACAGGTAGAGCTGGCCCAGCTGGCGGATCACGGCCAGTTCGGTGGCGTCGCCGCGCCAGCGCCAGCGCAGGCTCTCCAGGGCGGCGGCGGCGGCGTCGGGCTTGAGCGCGCCCCTGGCCAGCGACAACCGCACCACGGCCAGTTTGGCGGGAACGGCGACGGCGTCGAGCGGCGCACGCCCGACCGCAGTGTAGACCGCCAGCGCGCGGTCGGACTGGCCGTCGAGCTCGAACAGCCGGGCCTGGACGAGGCGGGCCGCCAGTTGGTCGGCGGCGGGGGCGTTCTGGCTGAAGCTGTAGGCCAGCAGCGCCCGGGCGGCTTCGAGGTCGCCGGTCTCCAGGGCGGACAGGGCGTGGGCGGCGCCGAAGCGGGCCCGCCAGGCGGCGGGGAAGGCGTCGACCACCTTGGCGCCGGCTGCGAAGGCGTGGCGGGCCGCGACGTGGTCGCCCGCGGCCGAGGCCATGTAGCCGCGCCAGACGGCGGAGGCCGGATCGCCGGCCACGGCGGCGGAGGCGAAATCGCCCTGGGCCTCCTCGAAGCGGCCGATCGAGGCCCTGGCGGCGCCGCGCAGGCCGCGCACCTCGGGCTCGCCGGCCATGTTCGGGGCCTTGGTCACGATGGCGTTGAGCACGCCGATCGCCTCGTAGCCGAGGCTGGAGCCGACGAGGAAGCGGGCGAAGGCGAGCCGGGCCTCGACGGGCGCGCGGGGATCGTCGGCGGCGGCGTTGGCCTCGGCGGCGGCGGCGTCCTGCAGCTGGCGATAGCGGGCGGAGAAGCCGGCGTGGCCCACATCGGCCCATTCGGCGAGGATCAGGCCGGGATAGCGGGCCCGCACCGGCGCGCCGCCCTCGGCGGGCGCGGCGGCCAGCCCGGCGGACGGCGGCGACAGGGTCAGGCCGCCGGGTCGGCTGAGGGTGACCAGGTCGCCGTCGGCGTGGACGGTCAGGTCGGTCGCCGCAGTTTCGACGGCCAGGCCGTGGGCGGTCGGCAGCAGTGCCAGGTCGATCGTCCGGCGGCGGTCGCCGAAGCCCTTGCCGGGCGCCAGGGCGGTGACGGCGGCGAAGCGGTCGCCGACCAGCGGATCGGTCAGCCAGACCGCCCTGGTGGCCCCGGCCATGCGCGCCACGAGGGCCGGCTTGCCGGTGTCGTCCCGGTCGATCTGGACCCCCTCGACCGCCACCGGCGAGCCGCCGATGGTGATCGTCCAGGTCGAGCCGTCGGCGGCCGCCGAGACCGGCGCGTTCGCGGGGGCGGCGACGCGGACGGCGACGTGGTCGGGCCCGGCGGTCCAGTGGGCGTCGGAGGCGGGGCCCAGCTGTCGGGCGCCGGACATGTCGAGCCGGGCCGGGGTGTCGAAGACGATCCACACCGCCTCGCCGCGGCGGAAGACGGCGGCGCCGACCGGCGCGGGCCAGCGGAAGGCGAGGCTGACCTTGCCGGCCGAGGCCTGGGCGACGACCGGCACGGTGCTGGCGGGCGAACCCGCCCGCGCGGGCGGGGCCTCGGCGTAGAGGTTCAGATAGACGGCGCCGTCGGCGCTGCCCGACCGGGCGTCGGCGCCGGCGGCGAGGGTCAGGACCAGTTCGGTGGCGCCCTGGACGGCGCGGGTCTCTACCTTCGCGACGCCCTTGGGCGGGTCGACCTTGAGGCGCGAGACGTCGGGGGCGGCGGTGGAGCCGATGCGGACGATGACCTGGTCGCCCTCGCGGCGCACGCGCGAACGGGATCCGACCACCCCGGCGAACTCGATGCGGGTGAACTCGGCGTTTGCGCCGATGCGGATGGTGACCGGGTCGAGGGCGGCGGAGGCTTCCTGGGCCAGCGGGGCCAAGGGCGCGAACGCGACCGCGCCGGCCGCGGCGGCGGCGACGGTGGTTCGCAGGATACGCCTGGAGGATGCCACGGACATGCGCGCGCACCCTCGCGCGAGCCGCCTTTCAACGCGGTTAACGGTTGGTGACCGCCCGCTCAAGCAGGCGAAGGGCCGCGCGCAGGCACTCCAGCCTGACCGGGCCGCGCCCGCGGTCGCCGAAATGATGCTCCTCGTGCACCGTCGGGACGCCCCCGGCGGCAAGGGCGAAATGGACCAGGCCCGGCTCGTCGTCGGGACCGCCGGCCCCGGCGAAGCCCGTTATGGCGATGGCCGCGCCGGCGCCGGAGGCCCGCAGCGCCCCCTCGGCCATGGCCCGCGCGACCGGTTCGGACACGGCCCCGTTCTGCTCGATCAGGCGCAGCGGAACCGCCAGTTCGTCGGCCTTGGCCTCGTTGGTGTAGACGACGTAGCCGCGCTCGAAGACGTGCGACCGCCCCTCCACGTCGGTCAGGACCGAGGCGACCAGCCCGCCGGTGCAGCTCTCGGCGGTGGCGAGGGTGACGCCACGGTCGTCGGCGGCCTTCAGCACCCGCTCGATCAAGGCCTCGATATCGTCCGGCAAGGCCGGGCTGAGGGTTTCTGTCATGGAGCCGGAACGGTCGCGCTCGCCGCCGTGTTCCCGCGACAATGACGCCGCTTGCGAGGCCGGTCCGAAGGGCCGACATCCGGCTCCTTCCCGCCGAGGACATCCCGTGACCCCGCCCGACCAGCCCCGCCCCAACACCCTTTCGACCGGCCTTCGCTGCCGTTGCCCGCGCTGCGGCAAGGGACCTCTGCTGAAGGGCTATCTGACCATCCGCGAGTCCTGCCCCGAATGCGGCCTCGACTACGGCTTCGCAGAGCCGGCCGATGGCCCGGCCTTCTTCGGCATGAGCCTGGTGGGCGTGATCGGCATGGCCCTGTTCATGTGGTTCGAGTTCGGCGTCCACCCGCCGATCTGGGTGCATATGGTGGTGACCATGCCCCTGCTGGTCATCGGTTGCCTGGCGGTGCTGCGGCCCCTGAAGGGGTGGCTGGTGGCCGAACAGTACGTCCACAAGGCCGCGCCGCCGGAATTCGAAAGCGTCGGCAAGCACGGCGATGGGTCGAAGTGGCGCTGACCGCCCGGGGTCAGTAGGCGGCCGTCCCGCCGTCGCGTTCCATATACCAGCGGGCGGTGCGTTCGATGCCTTCGTCCATGTCGATGCGAGTGCGGCCGTGCACCTGGTTGGCCGAGGCGGTCGCGAGGGTGACCAGCTGTTCGGCGACGTTCTCGATACAGGAGTACGATTTCATCAGCGGACGGCAGGAAATTGCTCAGGCGGCCGGTGTCGCTCCGGCGAGCGGCAGGCCGAGTTCGAACACGGCTCCGCGGCTGGAAGGCCTCAGGTCAAGCGTGGCCTGGTTGGCGGCGAGCAGGGCTCGTGCGATCGACAGGCCCAGACCGGCTCCGCCCTCGCCGCGACGGGTGGTGAAAAACGGCTCGAAAACACGGCGCGCGTCGGCGGACGCGACCCCGGGACCGTCGTCGCCCACGGTCAGAATGACCAGTTCACCCGCTTCGCGAGCTTCGATCCGCACCCTGGAAGCGCCGGCCTGGCGGCTGTTCTCGAGCAGGGTCGAGACCACCATCTCGATCGTCGCGGCGGGGGCGGCGACTGGCGGGAGGCCTTCGGGCAGGATCAATTCAATGTCGAGATCCGGCGCACGGGCGTCGACGGCCTTGCGCAGGGCGGGGCGGAGATCGACCGCCAGTCCGGCCTCGGGACGGGCCATGTCCGCCCGCGCCAGGTCCAGCAGCCGGGTGACGAGGGCCGAGAGGCGGCGGCCGTCGGCGGCGATGTTGTCGAGGAAACGGCGGCGCTGGTCGGGCTTCATGCCGTCGCCGTGGTCCTGAAGCAGTTCGACCGCCCCCTGGATGCCCGCCAGCGGCGTCTTGAATTCGTGGCTGACGGCGGCGGCGAAGTCGCGCAGGTAGCGGGAGCGCCGCTCGACGGCTTCGGCCATGCGTCCGAAATCCTCGTACAGGGTGCGTATCTCGACCGCCGCCGTGGCCGGGGGCGGCGGCAGGGAGCCGGCGCCGGAGGTGACCTCGCGGGCGGCGCGGCTGAGCGCCTCGATAGGCCGGGCGATGCCGCGCGAGACCAGCACCGCCAGCAGGGCGATCAGCCCCAGCGTCCCGACCACGCCGAGCCCGATCTTGATGCGGTCCTGGTAGATGCCCCTGAACAGGGCCCGGGGCGAGCGGGAGGCGAGGATGACGCCCTTCACCTCCCCGCCGACCACCACCGGGCGGGCGTGGTGGATGCGCAGGGCCGAGGCGCGGCTGAGCCACTCCAGCGAATAGCGCGGATGGTAGGAATCGTTGCGCCGCAGCACCGTCTCCGGGCGGCCGGCGAGGGCGGCGCGGATTTCCGGCAGGTCGCGCCAGCTGCCCCCCTCGCCGTAGCCCTCGACCACCACGCCGGAGCGGTCGAGGAAGACGATCGAGGCAAGGGTGGTCTGGCTGGTCCGCTCCATCACCCCCGCCAGCCGCCCGGCCACGGCTACGGCCGCGGGATCGGCGGGCTGGCCCGGGACCTGGGGCGAGGGGCGGGCCGGCAGCACGGGCGTCGATCCGAGATCGATGGTGGCGGGCTCGGGCCGGTAGTAGCCGGGGACGTCCCGCCGCACGGCGTCGGGATCGAACATCGGCGCGCCCGGCCAGACCATTTCGGCGGTGGCGGCGAGGGTCGCGGCCTGGGCGACCAGTTCGGCCTCGGTCTGGCGCACCAGGGTGTTCTCATAGACCCTGAGGAAGATGGCGCTGATCCCCGGCAGAATGGCTGCGAACAGCAGCACCGACAGCAGGATGGTGCGCAGCCTGAGCGCCGGCCAGTGCGCCCTGACCCAGGCCCGCAGCGGGCTGGTCACGTCGGGCCGCCGAGGCAGGGTCCGAGCTGGTAGCCGACGCCGGCCCGGGTCTCGACCACATCCGTCCCGCCCGCCGCGGCGAATTTGATGCGCAGGTTCCTCACATGGCTGTCGATGGTGCGGTCAGTCATGGCGAAGCCGGGGCCGTGCACGCGGTCGATGATGGCGTCGCGGCTGAACACCCGGCGCGGACCGTCGGCCAGGACGCGGACGATGCTGAACTCGGTGACGGTCAGCGGCACCTCCGTTCCGTTCCAGCGCGCCCGCCAGCCGTCGGCGTCGAGCGTCAGGCGGCCGTGCGTCAGCATCCCGGAAGGCTCGGCCGGCGGGGTGCGGGCGGTGCGGCGCAGGATGGCGGCGACGCGGGCGACGACCTCGCGCGGGCTGAACGGCTTGACCACATAGTCGTCTGCGCCGAGCTCGATGCCCAGCACCCGGTCGATCTCGTCGTCGCGTGACGACAGGAACAGCACCGGCAGATCGCCCTGCGCCCGGATGCGGCGGCAGGCCTCGATCCCGTCCATTTTCGGCATGTTGATGTCCAGCACCACCAGGTCGGGCGCGTGGGCGGCGATGTCCGCCAGGGCCGCCTCGCCATCCGCCGCCTCGCGCGTGGCGAGGCCGGCCTTCTGCAGCGCGAAGGTCAAGAGGTCGCGGATGTGCGGGTCGTCGTCGACCACCAGGACGGTGCGCTGCATGGCGGCCATGTTCAGGCTCCCGGCGTCCAGGTCAACGGCCCGGCCGCATAGGCGGGCGGCGGGGTGGAAGCGGGCTCGCCGGGCGACGGCGCGGACAGCACGGGCGGCAGGGGCGCCGGCGGGATGAGGCCGCCGTCGTACTCCCGGAGGCCGGGCCTGGGCCGCGCCAGCGGATGTCCCCCGGTCAGCCCCTCGATCCGATCGAGCCTGCGCGCATCGCGCCATGTCCAGCCGCGCCAGTGGGACTGCTGACGGCGGACCTGCGCGTGCAGTTCGGCCCGCACGGCGGCGGCCCGGTCGCGCAATTCAGGATCGGATGTCGTCTGTTCCAGCTCGACCAGCGACACCAGGGCCGGCGCGCCGAGGAAGCGGAGGTAGCCGAGATCCAGCGTCGCGCCCGTGCCGTCGATCTCGCGGGCGTGGCGGACGTTCCAGGCCGCGGCGACGGCGCCGAGGTCGACGGTGCTGACCAGCGCCAGCACGACCAGGGTCAGGCGCACATTCGCGTCGATCAGCCAGTGCCCGTCCTTGCCACGCAGCATCCGCCACAGGATCAGCAGCAGGCCGGCGGCGACCAGCACCATCCAGATCATCGCCGCGATGCGGAAGCGGGTCAGGGCGTAGGCCTCGATATAGTCGGCCGTGCGCAGCAGGCTTGAGGCGACCAGCAGCATGTTCTGCCCGACCCAGAGCACCACCAGCGCGCGGACCAGCGGCTGCTTCGCCGTCTCCGAACCGGGGCGCAGCGCCACCAGCACGAACAGGCCCGCGAGCAGGGCGGTGGCGATCAGCGGATACGCCCCGCGATGGGCGTAGTCGGCCAGACTCATATCGTCCGGCAGCGGCGCGCCGCTCCACAGGAAGGCGATGTCGAGCCCGTTTTGCAGGGCGAAGAGGGCGTTGAACACCACCAGCGACAGGATGATGGAGGCCCCGGTCACGCCCGGCATCCGCGCGTCGCCCAGAGACGGCAGGGCGATCAGCCTGCGCCGCCAGCGCGGACGCAGACTGGCGCCGACGGTCAGCACGACGAGGCCCCAGAACCAGGCGCGCAGGATCGTCTCGCCGGACAGCGACGGCGCGCGAACCTGGTCGAGGGCGTTGGAGATCAACGGATTGGCGCTGGCGAACAGGGCGAGGAAGATCGCGCCCCCGACCAAGGGCAGGACCAGCATCTTCGCCAGCCTCCACAGCGACAGGCCGCCCCGGCGGCTGCGCCGTCGCGGGCGGGTCAGTCGCACGAGATCGATCACCGGCCCGACGGCCGAGACGACGGCGTGCACGACCAGCCTCTGGATCCAGCGCCAGACGGGATCGCCCGCCCGCACCCGCGCCGACAGCACGGCGACGCTCAGCATCAGGCCGAACAGCCCCCATGCCAGCATGCCTGGCCGATCGATGAGCACGAGCGCCAGCAGCACGGCGGCCGCCAGGGCGAAGACGGCCCGCCGGTCATGCCTCAGCCCCGGCCGGGCGAAGGCGACGCCGACCACCCAGGCCAGGGCGAAGGCGCCCAGGGTGGCGCCGGGCTGATGGACGAAGAACAGGGCGTCGGCCAGGGCGGCCAGCAGGAGCGCGATCCCGGACTTGAGCCAGAAGCCGCCGCGGGTGAATGGATGGTTCCTGAGCATGACCGCCTCCCCTTCGAGGCGGCCGTTGTCGCCCGGCGAGGTTCAGGCCTGCGTGGGGCGGCGAGGAGGTTTCTCGCACACTGGATGCAGAAGCGGTGCAGTGCGATGGCGACCCCGGCAGGAGAGCACTAGCTGAGCGTTTTCCACCACTTGGCGACTGCCCAACCTCCCGGGACACGGCCCCGCCAACACTGGACTGTGCGCTCTGTGTCAACCGGGCAAGCGGTTCCCAGGGACCGGACCTTCCCAAGGTCAACTTTCGACCTATTGCGGACGTCAGGTTCCGCCCCTCTGGCGTTCACACGGCTCGACCCCCAAACTTCCGAGGACAGTTTGGGAGTGGCGGTGATGACGACCAAGGCCCATTGGGAAGACGTCTATCAGACCAAGGCGGTGGACGGGGTAAGCTGGTATCGCCCCCATTTGGAGGTTTCGCTGACGCTCATCGAACGCGCGACACCGGACACCGGCAGCGCGGTGATCGACGTTGGTGGCGGGGAAGCGACCTTAGTCGATGACCTTGTTGGGCGCGGCTACAGCGACCTGACGGTCCTCGATATCTCCAAGGCGGCGATTGAGGTGGCCAAGGGCCGACTGGGCCCTGCTGGCGCCTCGGTGCATTGGATCACCGGCGACATCACGGCCGTGGAGTTAGAAGCTGCTCGCTATGACGTCTGGCACGACCGAGCGGTGTTCCACTTCCTGACGAGCGCAGGTGAAAGAGCCGCATACGTACGTCAGGTCGCCCGCTCAGTCCGGGTTGGGGGTCACGTCATTATCGCCACCTTCGGACTAGATGGGCCCGAGAAGTGCAGCGGATTGGATGTCGTCCGCTATGACGCAGAAAGCCTTCATGGGGAGTTCGGGCCGAAGTACCGTCTGTTGGACAGCGTCGCCGAGTTGCATGAGACGCCTTGGGGCACGCCTCAGCAATTCATGTATTGCTTCTGCCGGATGGAGTGACTGCTGGCAGCCGGATCGTGGGTCTGCAATCCACCCGTTGCAGGCCTTCACGGTGTCCGCTTCCGGGGCCGCGCCTCCCAAGCTCACTCCGTCGTCATCCCCGGAGCTGATCCGTAGATCAGGGACAGGAGGCGGGCTGTGCGGCGGTGACGGCCATGCGAGCGCGACCGTGGGGCGCTCGAACCGGCGCCCGACGGTCTGATCCTTCGGTCGAGCCCGAGGATGACGGGTAAGAAGGGTGGCGCGTAAGGCGGCGCTTTCCGGACCCCGCCTAACGGCCCGCCAGCGCCGGACCCACCTCGCCTGCCCCTGACGGCAGCGGCCCCTCCGGGTCGCGCAGCCAGGCCTCTACGTCGCGGAAGACGGTCTCCGCCTGGAGGTCGCGGTTCAGGATGTGCCAGCCGTCGGGGTAGAAGGCGGTGCGAAGGCCGGGGCGGTCGCCGGCCCGTTGCAGCGCGAGGCGCATCGACGGCCTCGGGACCAGGTTGTCGTGGGCGCCGTACATCAGCAGGGTCGGGGCGCGGACCTCGCCGAGGCCGGCGGACGCCGACTCCATCAGATCGACAAGGCCGTAGAGGACGTCGAAACGGGTGGTCAGCAGGCTGTTGGGATCGCGGCCGGTGCGGAACAGTTCGATCCAGTTGTCAGAGGCGGCGTATTCGCGCACGGCCCAGTCGGGGGGCTCGACGGCGCGGTCGGGAATGGTGCGGGCGGCCAGCCACAGGGCGGCCGAGTTGAGCGGCCCCTGCGCCGACCAGCCCCAGACCGCCGGCGCCAGCAGGATCACCCGGTCGGCCTCGGGCGGCGGGTCCGAGGCGAAGGCGGCGATGGCGACGGAGCCGCCCATGCTTTCGCCGGCCACGGCGATGACGGCGTCGGGGTAACGGGCGCGGGCCAGGGCGACGGCGGTCCGCAGGTCGGCGACCATCCGGTCCTCGCCGGGCCAGACGCCCCGCCCCGGCGCCTGGCCGAAGCCGCGCTGGTCGAAGGCCCAGGTCTCGATGCCGTGCTCGGCCCACCAAGGCCCGGCGAGGTGGAAGGCGGCCCGGCTGTCGTTGATTCCGTGCAGGGCGACGATGACGGCCCAGGGCTGGCCGTCCGGCGTCCAGCGGGCCAGCGGCAGGCGGGCGCCGTCGTCCATGATCAGGGCGTCGGCGGCGAGCTGCGGCCCCTGAAAGTCGGGCGGCGGGGTCAGCGGCGGCTGGACGGCGGGGGTGGCGCAGGCGGCGAGGAGGAGGGTCGCCGCGATCGCGACAAACGTGGTCCCTCTCCCGATGGGAGAGGGCTTGAGCGCCCGGGAGCGCAGCGAGCGGCCTTGCGCGAAAGGGTGAGGGTCGGGCGCCGGCGCTCGGCGAAGCCGTATCCGCGAGCCGAGCAGCGGCTCACGCCGACTGGACCAGACGACCCTCATCCGGCGCTGCGCGCCACCTTCTCCCACCGGGAGAAGGAATGCTGATGCGTGACCTTCATGATCCCAGAATGCCCCGAACCCTCTGGCGAAGATACGGCAGGACCTCGGCCTCGAACCACGGGTTGCGCTTCAGCCAGGCGGTGTTGCGCCACGAAGGGTGCGGCAGGGGCAGGATGGCGGGGGCGTAGTCGCGCCAGGCGCGCACCGTGTCGGTCATGTTGGCCTTGGCGCGGTCGCCCAGCGCCCACGTCTGGGCGTAGCCGCCGACCAGCAGGGTCAGTTCGACCCGCGGCAGTTCGGCCAGCAGCTGCGGCCGCCACAGCTCGGCGCAGCGCCGCGGCGGGGGATGGTCGCCGCCTTTCGGAGCGGTTCCGGGATAGCAGAAGGCCTGGGCGGCGACGCCGAGGCGGCGGTCGGCGTAGAAGGTCTGGTAGTCGACGCCGAGCCATTCGCGCAGGCGGTCGCCGGACGGGTCGGTGAACGGCAGGCCGCTCTCGTGGACGCGGCGGCCGGGGGCCTGGCCGCAGATCAGCAGCCGGGTCTCGGGGAAGACGCGGACCACCGGGCGCGGCGTGTGCGGCAGCTGCCCGAGGCAGGCCCGGCAGGCGCGGATGTCGGCGAGAACCGCGTCCAGTCCGGTGGGATCAGTCCTCATCGCTTTCGGCGGCCGGCGGCCGGGCCGCGAGTGCGGCGGCGGTCTCGGCTTCGGTCGGCAGGCGCAGGCGGATGACGCCCTTGAAGGCGTTCGGGTCGACCGGCTTGCCCTTCTTGGTGATGGTCAGGCGGCCCTGGCGCATCAGGCCGAGGGCGCAGGCGCGGACCTTGGGCAGCATGCGCTGCCACTGTTCCGGCTGGAGTTCCTTGGCCACATCGGCGGGCTCTATGCTCTTGCCACCGACGCCTTTCGGGTCGGCATTGGCCAGTTTTTCGAAGATGGCGGTTTCGATGGGGTCGCTCATCGCGCCTGTATGGTGCATTGCGGGATCAGAAAGAAGGCGGAGTTTTTCGATGGTCGCGAAAGTCACGGTTTCCGAGGGCGAGTTCGCCGGCTGGCAGATGTACGACCTGCACGGCACCTTCGACCAGGTGGTCGGGCCGTTCTACTTCAAGCCGGACCCGGACGGGCGGATGCGCTGCGCCTTCCGGGCCGAGCCCAAGCACATGAACGCCGGGAACCGGATGCACGGCGGCTGCCTGATGACCTTCGCCGACATCGCCCTGTTCCAGACCGCCTACCAGGAGATGGAGGGGGCGTCGGGGGTGACGGTGTCGCTGGATTCCACCTTCATCGACGGAGCCTATGTCGGCGAACTGGTCGAGGCGACCGGCGAGGTGATCCGGGCCGGCAAGAGCCTGATCTTCGTGCGCGGCCAGATCAACGCCGGAGAGCGGGTGCTGATGACCTTCTCCGGCGTGATCCGCAAATTCCAGCCGCGCGGCTGATCAGCCGTCGATGATGTCCTGCAGAATGGCCGCCATCCGGTCGCGCATCGTCTCGCACTGGGCGGGGTCCAGGCCAAAGCCGCCGGTGATCTCGCGGCTGACCGCCATGCCCATGACGAATGCGGCCGCCAGCCGGGCGCGGACCGCGGCGTCGGGCCCGCCGACCCACTCGGCGAAAGGATTGAAGAAGCGCTCGTTCCCCGTGCGCTGGACCAGTTCCATGGCCTTGGTCGAGCCGACAGAGCGCAGCAGGACGAGCAGGCCCTTGAGCTTGCTCTCGCTCTTGCCTTCGTAGATGGCCTCGTGCGCGATGCGCTGGCCGAAGGTGGAGCGGTCGCCTTCCATCAGCTCGGCGCCATTCTCGCAGCTGTCGAGGACGGCGGTGAACAGATCTTCCTTGGAGCCGAAATAGCGGGACACCAGGGCGGCGTCGACGCCGACGTCGCGGGCGATGTCGCGCATGCCGACGTCATCGTAACTCTCGCGCGCGAACCGTTCGCGCGCGGCGTCCAGAATGGCGGCACGGGTCGCCTCGGCATTTCTTGGCCGCGGCGCGACATGACAAAACAACAGGATAGCTCCCGAACAAAGCCCCACCGCGTATATGGCTTTGTCATCGCCCGTTGACAAGCGTCGATGCGATCACCATTAAGTCACCGGGCGTTGACTACCGGCTTCCTCCCCGATCGCCGCAGTCGACTGAGACAGGGATTGCTCCCTCACGGAGACTGGTATTCATGCGCACGGTGAAGATCGTGGCCGCGTCCGCCTTGATGGCGGCCGCGCTCTATGGCTGTTCCTCAAAGAGCGAGGCGCAGGCCCCGCCGGCGCCGTCGGTGACGGTGGCCACGCCGCTGGTGCAGGCGGTGCAGGACTGGGACGAGTTCACGGGCCGTTTCGAGGCGACCCAATCGGTCGAGGTGCGCGCCCGCGTCGGCGGCTACATCTCGGGCGTCCACTTCCGCGACGGCGACTATGTGCGCCGCGGCCAGGTGCTGTTCACCCTTGATCCGCGCCCGGCCCAGGCCGCCCTGGCTGCGGCCCGCGCGCAGCTGGCGCAGGCGCAGGCCCAGCTGGCGCTGGCGCAGAGCGAACTGGCGCGGTCCGAGAGCCTGCTGGAAGCGCAGGCGGTCTCGCAGTCCGAGGTCGACACCCGCCGCGGCGCCCTGCAGACCGCCCAGGCGGCCATCGCGGCCGCCAACGCCAACGTCCGGGCGCGTCAGCTCGACCTCGAATTCACGCGCGTCACCGCCCCGATCTCGGGCCGGGTGTCGGACCGCAGGGTCGATGCGGGCAACCTGGTGGCCGGCGGATCGTCCGCCGCCGACGTCCTGACCACGGTGGTCTCCAGCGCCCCGATCCATTTCGTCTTCGACGGCTCCGAGGCGGTGCTGCTCAAATATCAGCGGCAGGCCCGGCAAGGCGCGGCGCCGATCCAGGTGCGGTTGCAGGATGAGGCGACCTTTACGCGGTCGGGCACGCTCGATTTCACCGACAACGCGGTGGACACGGCCTCGGGCGTGATCCGTCTGCGGGCCCTGATCCCCAACGCCGACGGCTTCCTGAAGCCTGGCATGTTCGGCCAGGCGCGTCTGGCCGGGGCCGGAACCTACAACGCCATGCTGGTGCCTGACGCCGCCATCGCCACCGACCAGGCGCGGCGCATCGTCTATGTGGTGGCCGCCGACGGCTCGGTCGCGCCGAAGCCGGTGCAACTGGGACCGCTGGTCGACGGGCTGCGCGTCATCCGCTCGGGCCTCGCCCCGACCGATCGCGTCATCATCAACGGCGTCGGGCGCATCCAGCAGCCGGGCATGAAGGTCCAGGCCCGCAACGGCCAGATCCGCCCCGTCGCGCGTCCGGCGCAGGCGCCGGTGACCCAGTCCGCCCCAGCCTCGACGGCGACCTTCGCCAACAGCCTCTCCTCGGGCGACTGATCCGGCCATGAACATCTCACGCTTCTTCATCGACCGGCCGATCTTCGCGGCCGTGATATCGGTGTTCATCACCCTGCTGGGCGTGTTCGCCTATCCGCTGCTGCCGCTGTCGCAATATCCGGAGATCGCGCCGCCGACGATCGCGGTGACGGCGGTCTATCCGGGCGCCTCGGCCGAGACCATGGCCGAGACCGTGGCCGCGCCGATCGAACAGGAGGTCAACGGCGTCGAGCGCATGCTCTATCTGTCGTCGTCCTCGACCTCGGACGGGGTGGCGACGATCACCGTCACCTTCGAGCCGGGCACCGATCTCGACGCGGCCCAGGTGCTGGTCCAGAACCGGGTGTCGCTGGCCGAGCCCCGCCTGCCGGAGCCGGTGCGCCAGATCGGCGTGACGGTGAACAAGCAGCAGCAGGACTTCCTGCTGATCGTCGGACTGACCTCGCCCGACCGCAGCCTGGCCAACGACTATATCGGCAACTACGCCAACTCGACCCTGCGCGACCGCTTCCTGCGCCTCGACGGCGTCGGCGCGGTGCAGGTGTTCGGCGGCGGCAACTATTCGATGCGGGTCTGGATCGATCCGAACAAGGCCGCCGCGCGCAATCTGACGGCCCAGGAAATCGTCGGCGCCCTGCGCGGACAGAACACCTCGGCCGCCGCCGGGGCGATCGGCCAGCCGCCCTTCCCGACCAATGCCGCAGCCTTCCAGCTGCCGGTGCAGGTGCAGTCGCGGCTGAGCGACCCGGACGAGTTCGGCGACATCGTCATCAAGACCGATGCGCAAGGGCGGACGACCCGGGTGAGGGATGTCGCCCGCGTCGAGCTGGGCTCGCAGGACTACGGCATCCGCGGCTATTTCGACGGCCAGCCGGGCGTCGCCCTGGCCATCCAGCAGCAGCCCGGCGCCAATGCGCTGGAGACCGCCGATCTGGTCATGGCCGAGATCGAGGCGGCCCGCGCCGACCTGCCCCAGGGCATGGCCATTTCGGTGCCCTACAATCCGACGGAGTTCGTCGCCGAGTCCGTCGAGGCGGTGCAGCACACCGTGTTCGAGGCGATGATCCTGGTGGTGCTGGTGGTCATCGTCTTCCTGCAGACCTGGCGCGCGGCCATCATTCCGATCGTGGCCATTCCCGTATCGCTGGTCGGCACCTTCGCGGTGCTGCTGGCGCTGGGCTATTCGATCAACTCGCTGTCGCTGTTCGGCCTGGTGCTGGCCATCGGCATCGTCGTCGACGACGCCATCGTCGTGGTCGAGAACGTCGAGCGCTACATCCGCATGGGCCTGACGCCCAAGGAGGCGGCCTACCGGTCGATGAGGGAAGTCTCCGGCGCCCTGATCGCCATCGGCCTGGTGCTGGTGGCGGTGTTCGTGCCGACGGCCTTCGTGCCGGGCATTCCCGGCATCTTCTACCAGCAGTTCGCGGTGACCATCGCCTCGGCCTCGGTGATCTCGCTGCTGGTGTCACTGACCCTGTCGCCGGCCATGGCCTCGGTGCTGCTGAAGCCGCACGACCTGAGCCACGGACCGGCGCGCAAGCCGGGCGTGCTGGGCACGGCCGTCTATTACGGCGGCTGGGCCGGGCGCCGGTTCAACGAGGGCTTCGACTGGCTGTCGGACAAGTACGGCCGGCTGACCGCGCGTCTGGTGCGGACGGTGGGCCTGGTGCTGGCCATCTATGTGGCCCTGCTGGCGCTGACCGCCTGGCGGGTCGTGGACACGCCCACCGGCTTCATCCCGGACCAGGACCAGGGCTATCTGATCGGCGTCATCCAATTGCCCGCCGGCGCCTCGCTGGAACGGACCGAGGCGGTGATGACGCAGGCCCGCGACATCATCGAGAAGACCGAGGGCGTGGACGGCACCGTGGCCTTCGCCGGCCTCGACGGCTCGAGCTTCTCGTTCGGATCGAACGCGGCGACGATCTTCGTCCGCCTCGACGAGTTCGACGAGCGCAAGACGAAGGAGCAGGCGGCCGCCGCCCTGGCCGGCGCCATCACCGGGGCCACCTTCGGCATCGAGGACGCCAACATCTTCGTCATCGCCCCGCCGTCGGTGCAGGGCCTCGGCAACGGCAACGGCTTCAAGATGATGGTGCAGGACCGCGGCGGGCAGGGCTATCGCGCCCTCGAAGGCGCCACCTTCGCCATGATGGGCGCGGCCGCGCAGCAGCCCGAACGCGTGCAGCAGGTGTTCTCGCTCTACAACACCGGCTCGCCGCGCGTGTCGGCCGATGTGGACCGTGACCGGGCCCTGATGATGGGCGTCCAGCCCGACGACGTGTTCGACACGCTCGGCATCTATCTGGGCTCGGCCTACATCAACGACTTCAACTTCCTGGGCCGCACCTTCCGGGTCACGGCGCAGGCGGAGCCGGCCTATCGCGACGACGTCGCCGACATCGCCAATCTGAAGACCCGCTCGGCCTCCGGCGCCATGGTGCCGATCGGCTCGGTGGCGACGCTGAGGGACGATTCCGGCCCGGCCCGCGTGGTCCGCTACAACCTGTTCCCGTCCTCGGAGCTGCAGGGACAAGCGGCGCCCGGCGTGTCGTCCGGACAGGCGCTGGACACCATGGAGGAACTGGCCGCGGCCAGCCTGCCGCCCGGCTTCTCCTACGAATGGACCGAACTGGCCCTGCAGGAGAAGATCTCGTCCGGCGGCACCACCCTGGTGTTCCTGATGGCCGTGGTGTTCGTCTTCCTGGTGCTGGCCGCCCAGTACGAGGCCTTCACCCTGCCGCTGGCGATCGTTCTGATCGTGCCGATGTGCGTGCTGGCGGCGATGATCGGCGTCGGCCTGCGGGGACTGGACAACAACATCCTGGTCCAGATCGGGCTGGTGGTGCTGATCGCCCTGGCGGCCAAGAACGCCATCCTGATCGTGGAGTTCGCCAAACAGGCCGAGGAACAGCAGGGGCTGAACCGGTGGGACGCGGCCGTGCAGGCCGCCCGCACCCGGCTGCGTCCGATCCTGATGACCTCCTTCGCCTTCATCTTCGGCGTCGTGCCGCTGATGCTGGCGACCGGACCGGGGGCCGAGATGCGCCAGTCGCTGGGCACCGCCGTCTTCTCCGGCATGCTGGGGGTGACGCTGTTCGGCCTGATCTTCACGCCGGTCTTCTACGTCGCCAGCCGGTGGCTGGCCTCGAAGATGCCGAAGCGGCCCGAAAAGCCGCAGTCCATCCCCACCACCCACGGCCTGCCGCCGCATGACGCCGACCCCGCGCCGGCCACGCCGCGGCTGGGAGACGCCTGATGACGACCCGATCCCCTCTCCGGTTCCTGACCGCAACCGCCGGCGCCAGTCTGTTGCTGGCCTCGTGCGCGGTCGGGCCGAAGGCGCCTGACGCGACCCTTCCCCCCTCCGCGTCGGGCGCCTTCATCGGAGCCGTCACGCCGGCCGTGGCGGCGCAGGCCCCGCGCGACGACTGGTGGCGGCTCTACGAGGATCCGGCGCTCGACGCCCTGGTCCGCCTGGCCCTCGTGGAGAACAACGAGCTGGAGGCGGCAACGGCGAACCTGAGGCGCGTGCGCGCCGCTCTGGGCGAGGCCAGGGTCGGGCGGTTCCCGGCCACGACGACCAGCGCGGCCTTCAACACCGGCCGGCCCTCGGCGGCGACCCTGCCCGCGGGCAGCCTGCCGCCCGGAACCGAAGCGCCCGAGACGGACACTTACGACGCCGGCCTCGACGTCGCCTATGAAATCGACCTGTTCGGCCGGGTGGAATCGACCATCCGCGCCGCCCGGGCCGACGCCGACGCCGCCGCCGCCGCGCTGGACATCATCCGCGTCTCGGTCGCCGCCGAGACCGCCCGCGCCTACGCTGACGCCTGCTCGGCCAATGCGCAGATCGCGGTGGCGGAACGGACCATCGAACTGCAGTCGAACACCGTCGACCTGACCCAGCGCCTTCTCGACGCGGGATCGGGCAACGGGCTGGACACCGCCCGCGCCCGGTCGGCGCTTGAAAGCAGCCGCGCCAGCCTGCCGCCCCTGCGGGCGCAACGGGACGGGGCGCTGTTCCGTCTCGCCACCTTGACCGGCCGCACCCCGGCCGAGGCCAGCGAAGCGGCGCGGGCCTGCCAGCGGCCGCCACAGCTGTCGCAGCCGATCCCGGTCGGCGACGGAGCCGCCCTGCTGGCCCGCCGCCCCGATGTGCGCCGGGCCGAACGCAATCTGGCCGCCGCCGCCGCGCGGGTGAACGTGGCCACGGCGGATCTGTATCCACGCATCAGCCTCGGCGGTTCGCTGGGGGCGACGGCGCTGGAGGCGGACGGTCTGGGCGACAGCGAGAATTTCCGCTTCTCGGTCGGGCCGCTGATCAGCTGGTCCTTCCCCAATGTCTTCGCCGCTCGGGCCCGCATCGAACAGGCCTCGGCCGGGTCGGACGCGGCCCTGGCGACCTTCGACCAGACGGTGCTGGTCGCCCTGCAGGAGACCGAGACGGCGCTGGCGAACTACGCCAACGAATTGGACCGCCGCGCCGCTCTGGAAGCCGCCCGCAACCAGGCCGCCACCGCCGCGCGCCTGTCGCGGCTGCGCTTCGACGCCGGGGCCGACAGCTTCCTGACGGTGCTGGACGCGGAGCGGACCTTGGCCGCCGCCGACGCCCAGCTGGCGGCCTCGGACGCCTTGGTCACGACCTACCAGATCGCCCTGTTCAAGGCGCTGGCGGGCGGCTGGAGCGAGGGCTGATCACCTTCCCTGATCCGCTCATCCCGGCGAAAGCCGGGACCCAGCGCCTTGGGTGATTTCTTCCTCCTGCCGGCCCCGTAGGGCGTCCTGAGGCGCCAGCGTCCAGCTGGACAGAACTGGGTCCCGGCTTTCGCCGGGATGAGCGGGTTTTATCCGAGGGTTGACGCCTGCGCCGCGCTCGGCCACCGTAAGGGCACTCATCAAGACCGGCTGAGGGATAGGCCCTTTGACGCCGGGGCAACCTTCCAGGATCCACCCGATCCTGGAGATGGTGCCAACTCCTGCGGGGCGTCTTCGGAAGCCGCGAGAGATGAGTGGAGCGACGGCCCCACCACGTCCGGGGTCCGGCCGATTCCACGGGTCTGTCACCGCACGAATTGGTTCGCCCCATCGGTCTCGCTGAGCGAGAACGGAGCGGACCGTGGCGTCCCAGCAGTGGCCCATCGACGAAGCGCCCGGACGCGATGTCCGCGCCGTCGTCCCCGAGGATTTCCGGCTCGAGTCCGGCGAGCGGCTGGCCGCCGGCGAGGTGGCCGGACGGCTGCACGGCCCGGATGCGGGTCCGCTGGTGGTCGTCGCCGGCGGCATATCGAGCGGCCGGTTCGCGGCGCGCTGGTGGTCCTGGGCGGTGCGGCCCGGCGGCCCGGTCGACCTGAACCGGTTCCGGGTTCTCGCCTTCGACCTGGTCCCCGGGCAGGGCGAGCCGGGCGTCACCATCACCACGACCGACCAGGCCCGGCTTCTGGCCCTGCTGCTCGACGGGCTGGATGAGCCGCGCGTCGAGGCCTTGGTCGGCGCCTCCTACGGCGGCTGCGTGGGCCTGGCCTTCGCCGCCGCCTTCCCGCAACGCATCGGAGAGCTGGTGGTCGTTTCGGCGGCCCACCGCACCCATCCCGCCGCGACCGCCTGGCGCGGCGTCCAGCGCCGGCTGCTGGCCTTCGCCCGGCACTGCGGCCGCGAGGCCGAGGGCGTGGCGCTGGCCCGGGAGCTGGCGATGGCGACCTATCGCACCCCCGACGAGTTCGCGCTGCGCTTCGCCTCGACTCCGCCCGAAGAGGCCGGCGCCCCCTACCCCGTCTGCGAGTATCTGATCGCGCGGGGCGCCGCCTATGCGCAGGTCACCTCGGCCGCCCGGTGGATCGCCCTGTCCGACTCGCTGGACCGGCACGCGGTGGCGCCGGAGGCGGTGCTCTGCCCGCTGACCGTCGTGGGCTTCACCTCCGACCGGCTGGTGCCGATCGAGGACAGCCGCGAACTGGCCGCCCGCGCGCCGAACCTGCGACGCCTGGTCGAAGCGCCGTCGATCTTCGGTCACGACGCCTTCCTGAAGGAACGCGAGCTGGTCGGGCGCGTGCTGCACGACGCCCTCAGCCCCCTCCACACCCTCCCCCAAGACGCCAGAAGCGAGATCGCCGCATGACCTGTTCCTCCGACGTCCACCCCTGTACGACCGCCGCCCGTCACGGCGTCAACGGCGACCCGGCCCACGGCGCGGTGATGCCCCCGCTCTATCTGTCATCGAACTTCAGCTTCGACGGGCTCGAGGGGAAGCGGCGCTACGACTACACCCGTTCGGGCAACCCGACCCGCGACGTGCTGGCCGAGGCGCTGGCGAAACTCGAGGGCGGCTGCGGGGCGGTGGTGACCGCGACGGGCATGGCGGCGGTCGATCTGGCCCTGTGCTCGCTGGAGCCGGGCGATCTGCTGATCGCGCCGCACGACCTGTACGGCGGCACCCACCGGCTGCTGTGCGCGCGGGCCAGGCGGGGGCATTTCGAGGTCCTCTTCGTCGACCAGAACGACCGCGCCGCCCTGGACGCCGCCTTTGCGCGCGGACCGAAACTGATCCTGATCGAGACGCCCTCGAACCCGCTGATGCGGGTGGTCGACGTCGCCGATATCTGCGCCCGCGCCCGCGCCGTGGGGTGCAAGGCGGCGGTGGACAACACCTTTCTGTCGCCCGCGCTGCAGCAGCCGATCGCGTTGGGCGCCGATCTGGTGATCCATTCGACCACCAAATATATCAACGGCCATTCCGACGTGGTCGGCGGCTGCGTGGTGGCCAGGGCCCCCGCCGACCTGGAGCAGCTGAGCTGGTGGGCCAACTGCCTGGGTGTCACCGGCTCGCCGTTCGACGCCTGGCTGACCCTGCGAGGGGTGCGCACCCTGTTCGCCCGCATCGAGCGGCAGCAGGCGACGGCGGGGCGGATCGCCGAATGGCTGGCGGCTCATCCGGCGGTGAAGGCGGTGCATTATCCGGGGCTGAAGAGCCACCCGGACCATGCCGTGGCGGCGCGTCAGCAGCGGGGCTTCGGGGCCATGCTCAGCTTCGAACTGGCCGACATCGCGGCGGTGCGGACACTGGTCGACGGGCTCAACGTCTTCACCCTGGCGGAGTCTCTGGGCGGGGTGGAGAGCCTGATCGCCCATCCGGCCCTGATGACCCACGCCGCGATGACGCCGGAGGCGCGGGCGACGGCCGGGATCACCGACGGCCTGCTGCGGCTGTCGATCGGGCTGGAGCATCCCGAGGATCTGCTGGCCGACCTGTCGGCGGCGCTGGCGGCCGTGCCCGTCCCGCGCGCCGTCGAAGCCGCCTGAGGGGAAGCCGTCATGACCGCCCTCTCCCTCCCCGTTTCCCATCCGGCCGCCGACGGCGTCTCCTCCCCCGTCGTCGACGAACCGGTGGCCCTGCTGCAGCTCGACATGGCCGACCCCGCCGCGGCCGCCTCCGCCGTCTACCGCGAGGTGCGGCGCGGACGGCGGGTGGTCGCCGTCGCCTGCGGCGGGGCCGAGGCGCCCGACCGACTCGCCCGCGCCCTCGACGCGATCGGGGTGGACGCGACCCTGCCCGCCGTGGGCGAGGGGTTGCTGGGCGGCGGCGTCGCCATCGTCCTCGGGGCCCAGACGGCGCCGGCGCGGCCGAAACAGCATCCCGCCCGCCCGTTGCGCGTGGCCCTCGCCGGCTGTGGCGTGGTCGGCGGCGGAGTCGCCGCGCGGCTGCTGGCCGATCCCAGGTTCGAGCTGGTCGGGGTGCTGGTGCGCGATCCGGGCAGGGCGCGCGACGTCGCTGTGCCGGCTGCTCTGCTGCTGTCCGATCCGGGCGCCCTGCTGGCGCGCGAGCCGGATGTGGTGGTCGAGGCGATCTCTGACGCCTCGACCGGCCTGGCCCTGATCCGGGCGGCGCTGTCGCGCGGCGTCGACGTGGTCAGCGCCAACAAGCAGGCGGTCGGCGCCGATCTCGCGGCCCTGACCGCGCTGGCGGCGGCGTCAGGCGCGCGGCTGCTCTACTCCGCCAGCGTCGGGGGCGGCGCGCCGCTGATCGAGACGGTGCGCCGCGCGCGGGCGCATGGACCGGTGGTTTCGATCGAGGCGGTGCTGAACGGGACGTGCAACTTCATCCTCAACCGGCTGGCGGCCGGGGCGGCCTTCGACGCGGCGCTGGACGCCGCCCGCGCGGCCGGCTTCGCAGAAGAGGACCCGTCGGCCGACCTGACCGGCCTGGACGCGGCGGCCAAACTGGCCATCCTGGCGTACGAGGCGGCGGACCGGCGGCTGCCGGTCGGAGCCATCCCGCGCCAGACCCTGTCGGCCGACACGGTCCTGCCCGCCGGGCGGGTCCGGCAGATCGCCCGGCTGGACGTCGGCCGGGGCGAGGCCGCGGTGGCGTTCGAGGCGGTCGAGGACGACCCGCTGTTCGCCGACCTCGCCGAGGAGGGCAATGCGCTGCGGGCGACCACGGCCGACCGGCGGACGTTCACGGCGCGGGGACGCGGCGCCGGCCGGGCGCCGACCGTCGAGAGCGCCTGGGCCGATCTGAACGACCTTCTGAGGGACTAGGCCCTGCAATGAAAGAAGCCTTGGAGTTGGGGTCGGCGGGCGGGGCGCGAACTCCCGAAAGCGAAGCGCTGCACCGTTCCCATGCTGGCCCCACCTGTCGGCCTCGATCAACCGCTGGCGCCGGAGTGCTTTACACCGACGGGCCAGCGCCACCGCGCGGTGGCGCTGGCCCAGACACTCAAGCTCTTCGAGACGAGTGATTCCTTTGAGCCGGAAAGCCATCTTGCTCCCTGAGGTCACATCCCCTACGCGTTCGCTCAATTCCGATCTCTGGGTGACCTTATGCGATTCCTTGTCACCGGCAGCGCCGGCTTCATCGGCTTCCATCTGTGCCGCAGACTCCTCGACGACGGCCACCAAGTGGTGGGAATCGACAATTTCTCCGACTACTACGATGTTGCACTCAAGCATGCGCGCAATGCTGTTCTTGAGACGCATCACAACGGCTTTAATGTCGAGCGTCTCAATCTGGAGGATCAGGCCGACCTGAACCGGGCGTGGGAGAGGGCGGCGCCGGATGTCGTCATTCACCTGGCCGCCCAAGCAGGTGTCCGGTACAGCATCAACCACCCGGAAGCCTATGTGTCGTCCAACTTGATCGGCACTTTCAATGTCCTGGAAGCCGCCCGGCGGTTCCAGCCCAAGCACCTTCTCGCAGCCTCGACCAGTTCCGCCTATGGAGCAAACAGCGAGATGCCGTTTCGCGAGGCGGACAAGGCCGTCCACCCGCTGACTCTCTACGCTGCCACCAAGAGCGCCACTGAGTTGATGGGGCACAGCTACAGCCACCTGTTCGGCGTGCCGACCACCTTCTTCCGCTTCTTCACAGTTTACGGTCCTTGGGGCCGCCCCGATATGGCGTTGTTCAAGTTCACCAAGGCGATCTTGGCGGATGAGGCTATCGAGGTGTACGGCCAAGGAGAGATGTCGCGAGATTTCACTTTCGTCGACGACTTGATCGAGGGAGTGGTCCGACTTACGGCCTCGGTCCCGGGCTCAGATCCGGTCATCGGGGATACCCTGTCCCCGGTCGCTCCATTCCGGCTGGTCAATGTGGGGGGCGGTGCGCCTAACAATCTGATGGACTATATTGCGGAACTGGAAAAGGCGTTGGGCCGCAAGGCGAAGAAGCATTTCCTCCCAATGCAGGATGGCGACGTTCGTGCAACCTTTGCCTCATCGGACCTGCTCCAGCGACTGACCGGCTACAAGCCTTCGACACCGATTTCTTCCGGGGTTCCTGCCTTTGTGGCGTGGTACAGGGAACATTACGGCGTCTGACGAAGGCCGGGACCTGATGATCAGGCTCCGACCGAAAGGGGGAGATCGGGGTCTCTCCATGCTGGCCAAAGCAACCCTAAGCCGCTAATCCCCCCGCTGAAGTTGACGGAGGGGCGAACCCGCATGCGCGTGGCGATGATCGGAACCGGCTATGTGGGCCTGGTCTCAGGGGCCTGTTTCGCCGACTTCGGCCACCACGTGACCTGCGTCGACAAGGATCCGTCCAAGATCGAGCGGCTGGAGCGGGGCGAAATCCCGATCTTCGAACCCGGTCTCGACGACCTGGTCGCCGCCAATGTGCGCGACGGGCGGCTGTCCTTCGCCCTGGACGGCGCCGAGGCCATCCGCTCGGC
>Ga0196971_1000233_pt1 | contig 52188 bp, 46 predicted proteins | sample S1v_1013CmetaG_FD_148660 | JGI IMG/M metagenome (GOLD analysis project Ga0196971, IMG submission 148660) | Soil microbial communities from Anza Borrego desert, Southern California, United States - S1+v_10-13C | ecosystem: Environmental > Terrestrial > Soil > Desert | place: USA: California... | reverse complement strand
TCTGTAATGGTTTCCATTGCAACATCACCAATTACCGGAGCCGCTTCATTGATCCGGACCAGATCCAGCTCCTCCAGCCGGAGGCCCGCTCTGTCGAGAGCCTGTTTCAGGGAGGCAAATACACCATGGATGTTTTGCCTCGTTCCCTTTATTCCCGTCGTATCGACAATCCCACTGGCAAGGAAATCCGCCGCCCCTGTCCCCAATACACGGGCTATTGCCACTTCTGTTGTGGCATTCCCAATATCTACACCGGCAACCTTTTTCATCATTTACCTCCCGGCTTCGTCTGCATGCATTATTCCTGTCTCAGCCTGTTCCTTGATTCGTATACATCTGCCGCTTCCCGCACAAATGCGCTGTTGATTTTGGCATTATATTTGTTTTTAAGCTCCTCGGCTATTGCGAGCAGTTCATTCTTTGTCGATCTGTAGGGTCTCAACGCATTGTAAATTTCCAGGATCCTTTCATCCGGAACGGCTATTAGCTCAGCAGCTCTCCTAAGGTTTCTAGCAAAAGCCGGTCGTCCGACGGATTCCGCTATTTGTGCCTGCAGTTCAAGGGTTTCGGGAGCAATTCGGACATCCTGGGCCTTTATGTCGCCATTCAGTACTGCTTTCAGTGTGATATCCTTCAGGGATTTTCCCGTGGGCGTCTTGAGGAGCTCAGGCCTTTTACTTGCCAATGGATAATCCTTTTTGGCATCGACTGTCTTCCCATGCTTGTCCGCCGTATATTCAGGCTCCGGGGCTGCAGTATTTCCGCCCATTGCCGCCATGACTTCCTTTACGATCTGTTCAATTAACTGTTGATTCATACCATTCACCTCCGATTAATAGAACTTTACTTCTAATTCAATAGGCTTTGCACCGGGCTCGACATGTTCTGTCTCCTTAATATGCAGCAGCGCAGCCTTTGCCTGGTATTTCGGCCTGGCCATCTGATCGTTTCTGGTGGGAACCGGGTTTGGTGACTCCCCTTTAGCATATTTGGCCGCATTTTTCCCGATGGCCCTGAAGGTGTCCTGATCCAGCAGCGGCGCCTGTGGAAACAGCTCCAGATTGTTCAGCGGCAGCAAATCCTTCTGGTGAATAACAGTAGTTCCTTTTGATTGAATACCGATGCCAATCCCCGAACCACTCATTTTGGCCGCATCATGTGCCATAAAGGCAACGTCGGAGGTCCTCAGCGCCCTGACGATCCTGGCTTTAAGCCCCTCTTCCTCAATTCCTGCAATGACCTCTCTCAATACATCGCAGTGGGGAATGCCGATAATGGTTTTGTGCTGGAATTTATTAAAAGCCGGCCCAAGGGCAACGACAACCTCGTCCTTCCTGATACCCGGCAATGCAGCATTTTTCTCAACCAGCTCCATTCCTTTTTTTGTATCGCTTGCCTGCGGCTCGACCTTTGCATCCTCCAAATTGAAATCTTTTAATACTTCCTCAATGACTTCGCGGATTAATTTTTCGCTAACGACCATTTTGCTTACACCCCTTTCCTGTTTCCTCTCTACGCTATATCTTCAGGTCTCATTGCATTAGGTATATTCTTGATTTCATTCCATCTAGCCTCACTCAGGCGGTATCCGGTACCCGGCCCCATATAATCGTTGCAGTTATTGACGGCGCTTATTACATTGAAGTCCTTGTCAATAATAGCGGAAGTATGCAGATAATCTCCTGATACTCTCTGCTTAAGCATGTTCAGTATATTTTCCGCTACGTCATCAAAGCCATGCTTGCTCAACGCTTTCACGATGTCCAGGCCGGTCACGCCCCGTTTCATCATTTCTTCAGCAGCTTTCAGATCCTCCACAACGTTCCTGTCCGGCATATCCTTACTGCCATGGGCATAGGTAGCCGCTTCCACTTCTTCATCGGTAATGGCAGGCAGCCCCAGCTCCTGAAATAATACCTGCAGCACTCTGGCTGCCTTGTTTCTGACTGCTACTATCTCCTCTTCGGATACCGGCCTCAAGCCGCCGTCCACCATAAGGTCCCTCTGGAGCACATTATAATCGTCATAGTCATCCGCATCGAAATTTGAGCCGGCAAACATATTGTCATAATTCGGAGTAGCGCTGTAGCCTGAGAATATGAAATCAGTTCCCGGAAGCATCTGCATCAAGGTCCTTGCCGTTCTTCTTATATCCGAATGGGAGAAGGTCTGGTCATTGCCTGAAGCCACCTCCATATCCAGCATGGTTGTGATCAGGTTTTCCGCCAATACTGCCCTGATCCCGGACGGTACGCCGCCGGGCACACCTATGCAGCTTATGGAGCCGTTCTGAAGCCCTTGAACCCCTGCACCCTTTGTAATGAATATGCAGCGTGCTTCCAGGTAAAGCATGGACTTGCCTTCCGCGTAACCCATCTGGACCTCGGAACCGGTGCCGGATGTAAAACGCATCTTCAGGCCTCTGGAAGCATAAGCGGAGGCCAGGAAGGATTTTGACCAGGGCGTATCGTCTCCATCGATAAATACAGGCTCAGTACCGTATACGGATACGGTTTCGGCATAACAGGTAAGGCCCCTCATGCCCAGCAGCAGCTCTGTTGCCTCTTCAACAGCGCACTGTGTCAATATGCCTCCTCGTCCTACCTGGGAGCCTACCAGCAGAGATAATGCATTAAAAGGTGCATAACGCACGATACCAACTGTCGTCTCATGCTCATCAAAGCCGCGGACTGCCGCTTCTGCAGAATCTGCCGCTATCTGAACGGGATGGTCCTTTACATTGGTCACATGGCATTGATTGGACGGGATCTTCCTCGCCCTCATCTTCTGAAGCGCCATCATCATTTCCACAACATTCATATTTCCAACAACCTCGACTATTTTTGCGGGAGTCATGGCTGTTGATAATTCAACGATCCTTTCTCTCGGAACGTGTATATCCACCAGCATTTTGGCCAGTTCAACAGAATCCATTGCCATAACTTCATTGGCCTTTTCCAGGTTTATTGCATAGTCGGCAACAAACCTATCGATCATATCAAAGTCAGCCCTCTTTTTCCCATCCAGTTCAATGATCCTGCCGTTTTCTATCCTTACACTGGGCTTCGGATCATTGGGACAGTTCATGGCAATCAAACCCACTGCCGGCCACTCCGCCACAAAGCCGTCCAGGTTAACCGGACGCTGGGCCAATACCTGAAAACGTTTTGATTTCATATGCTTTCCCTCCTTCTATCCTGGCTGTTATATATAAGGCACCGTAACGGGCTTCGCTTCACCTGCCAGTGTTCCCAGCAGCTTGATGCCGGCCTCTCTGGCAGCGATTAGTGACTGTCTGACAGCACCGGAATCACCGCTTATGAATAAAATAACTTCGTTGGAATGGCTTGTCCCTGCTGAAGGCGAAGCATAACCGACAACCTCAACATTGGCTGCCTTGACTGCCGTATCTGCAATGAGCACCCCAATAGCTGCCGGAGCTCCCACGATGAGTCCGAATGCTTTCCCCATGGGTGCATTAAAGGCCTTCTGGCATGCATAGCTGGCTCTGGCCGTATATTGGAATTCCAGATGCCCCGCATCATTGGCATATACATCACCAAAGGTACGGTTCAATTCCTTCAGTGTCACCTCGACAGCCCTTTTTGCATCCGATACGTCTTCTGCTCCGAACAGGATCAAATTTCCGTGTCCTGCGCCGCCCTTGGTATCTCTTGCCAATTCGATGGAAATGATTTCGGTATTGGTCGCTTTCACTGCCTCATCCGCCGCCATGATCTGCGGGCCGGCTCCGGTACGGCCTCCTATGATACCGATGGAACGGTATTTTTTATCCAGCTTCATAACCTCGTGTAAATTGGGATCTACATTGGCAATAACAAGACCGATGGTATCGCCGATAGCCGTCCCCACAAACTCCGTCAGCCCGCACAGCTTTTGCGGTGCTTTACATTCTTCAGCCTTCGGCTGATCCACCTTCTTCATGACTTCCTCCATGATCTTTTCAATGAGCTGTTCTTTCATTTTTTGCACCTCCATCAAATTTGCCGATTACTTGCTCGGCAGTATTTTTTCTACATCTGCATGGGGTCTCGGAATGACATGAATGGATATGACTTCTCCAACCTTCTCTGCAGCAGCAGCCCCTGCATCCGTTGCAGCCTTCACTGCGCCCACATCACCTCTGACCATTACGGTAACAAGCCCCGAACCGATTTTCTCATACCCGATCAATGTTACATTTGCCGCTTTTACCATTGCATCCGCTGCCTCAATGGAAGCGACGAGCCCTTTTGTTTCAACCATTCCCAATGCCTCTTTGGTCATTTTTCAAAAGCCCCCTTTTTCATTTCTATAAAAAGCCAGTCAGGCTTTCTACCTATCTCAGCATTTTCTGCATCCCATTGCAGTATCTTGTCGTATATTAATATGAAATTCAACGGCTTCAGCAATTCGCCTTGATAGGAAATTGTCCTTTTGATCTAAAGAATTGTTCTTGTGTATACAAGGACAGTGCACCTTTTTATAAAAACAGGACAAAAATTTATCTTTTGAATGTAAAGATAAATTTTTGTCCTGTCAGTAAAAATAATTAACCAATATAAAAAAGGCTTCCATTGAAGCATTTTAACAACCAAGGAAGCCTTTTTGAAACTCGTTGACGGAAAGTGGCACACTAAAGAAATTTATACTCTCCTACTCGTTATAAAAAATAAGATGTCCGGCCGTTGCTCAGCTCCGGCCGGACATCCTGTTTTTTATATTCATATATACCATTTTGCGTTCGGAATGTGCCCATTCCTTTTTTTCTGCAGGTGATCCTCCTTCTCCGCCCTCTCCCTGTACTCGGAGGGCGTCATCCCTGTAACCTTCTTAAAAACCCTGCTGAAATAGTTAGGTTCCTCATAGGAGAGCAGCATTGCAATATTGATAACCGGTAGGCCTGTACTTTCAAGCAATTCCTTTGCTCTATCCATCTTTCTCCTTACTACATAATCAATAAAATTGATATGCATCTCTTTTTTAAAGAGCCTGCTTAGATAGTGAGGACTTAAATGTACATGATCAGCCGCTTCTTCAAGGGTGATCCCTTTTTCAAACTTTTTCTCTATATAATTCAAAACCGTTTGTATGGTGTTTCGTTCATCTGCTGTTTTCCTCTGAATGATCTCACTGAAAACCTGGTCCAGCACCATGAAAAGCTTTTCGCTTACATTGTATGGGGTAACAGCTTCAACCATGCCATCTCCGCCCCTTTGCTGCGGAAGCCGGTTCAGTCCCTTTATTTCACTGACCTCCAGCATTCTTTTTACGATCAGTTGAGCATTCTGCTTCAACAGCTCCAAATCCTTCCCATAGGTCTCGATAAGCTGCTTTACGACAGACTTCAGCTCTTCCTTGGCATCCCGGTAATCCTCCATATGAATCTGGTGGATCAGCTCGCCTGTTTCAAGTTTTCTAGTACTTCTACCGGTGTTAAAACGATTTTGATGCTTCCGGACGGCTTCCACAATATCTGCCGGCCGGGCAGGTTTCAATATGTAATCATCCGCTCCCGCCTTAAGTGCCTTTTGGGCATAGCCGAAATTATCATATGCCGTCAGTATGATCACGACTTTTTCCTTATCCCTGTTCTTGATTATCTCCGTTGCTTCAAGCCCGTCCATACCAGGCATTTTTATATCCATGAAAATCAGGTCGGGATCGTGGGCTTCACAAAGTTCGACCGCTCTTATTCCGTTTGAGGCTTCTCCTACCACAGTCATGTCCTTCATTTCTTCATGAAAGATTATTTTCAAAGCTGCTCGCTCCAGATATTCATCATCAGCCAAAAGCACCTTACACATGACTAACTCTCCTTGACTTCATTTTTTTGGGTATCCGGATGATCACTGTCGTACCTTCATTTGGTGTGCTCCTTATTTTAAGCTTGTACTCCGGTCCAAAATAGTAGACAAGCCTTTTGTTTGCATTATTGATACCTATCCCTGTAGATTGGCTCATAGCGCCGACATCACTGTCATCCTCAAAAAGCATCTGCAGCTTATTCTCCGGAATCCCTACGCCGTCATCCGCAATTTCAATCACAGCGTCCTCTTCTATAGAATATCCGGTTATTTTCACGCTTCCGGGTTCTGCTTTGGGCTCCAGGCCATGATTGATCGCATTTTCTACAAAGGTTTGCAAAATCATTGACGGTACCTTGACCTTCTTTATGTCTTCCTGTACATCCAATCTGAACTGGAGACGGTCCCCGAACCTTACAGACTGGATTTTAAGGTAACGCTCAATGTGTGCCAATTCCTCTTCCAGGCTTACCATTTGATTGATATTTTTCAATATGTAGCGCAGTGTTTCAGCCAAGGCATAGGCCATCTCCTGGGTCTTGGGCGCCTTCTCGATCAGCGCCAGCCTGCTCAGCGTATTCAACACATTAAACAGAAAATGCGGGTTGACCTGGGATTGAAGAGCTTTGATTTCCGTATCCTTAAGAGTTCTTTCCAATTCTGCCCTGACCCTTATCTCCTCCATCAGCTTCAGGTTTTTCTGGTTCAGTTCCTCCTGCATCAGCTGCATCATGTCCTTCTCCACAATATAGTTCGATACAAGGAACATCAATTCTGCAGCGGCTTTAACCATATCATAGGAAGTAACCAGTATCTCTTCAAAGGCTTCCATAACCTCTTCCCGGTCCCTCCAACCGGGCACTTCCTTTACAATATGATCCAGACGGTTCATTTCATTCTCTTCGACCCTCACCTGTCCGGACATGATGGAACCCAGGTATTGATCCTTCACGATAATGGGTATTGCAAAGTCTACCAGTCCGGTATGGCACTTATAAATATACGGCCTTCCTCTTCTCGCAGCTTCCAGGCCGCCGTGGGCATCCGACCTGTAGCAGGCTTCCAGGCACCTGGAATCCCGCCTGCACAGCATGCAGAACTTAGTAAATTTACTATACCTCGTAACCGGTTTTCCTCTAAAATCTACTGTTACAGCTGCTAGTCCAGTTGCTTCTGCAAATCTGTCCTGTATATCCTGCAAGATTTCTACATCAATCAGATCCCTCAGATTCATCATTCCCACGCTTCCACCCCCAAGAGATTCTTTGACCGTATAGCTGCCTCCACTTTAAGAATTCAATGGTAATAATTCTATTCTTATCCTAAAAATACCTGCCGGGTTTCGGCTTGTCAATATAATTTTCATAATTGTTCAAAAAAACAGAAAATTCGACATGCAGTTGAAATTATGTGAAAATGTTCCTCAGATCATAGGACGAGGGGCTTTGGAAGACTCTCAGACCGAATTCCGGAATTGCCTCTATGATATGGTCAAATATATCAGCTTGTGTTCTTTCGTAATCGGCCATACGGTACCATCGGTAAAAGCATATATTTCTACCGGCAGACCATTTTCCGCCGGCTGAAGCTGCCCAGGCTGGTGACTTTTTTGAAAGTTTCAAAAAAAAAGTGAAATGAATATCAATAAGTGCTAAAATAATACTGGATAAGGAAAAAATCACAGCATATCTCAAGTAAGATGACTCGAAAATTAAAAATACTTTTTAGTAAAGGAGTTTTAATAATGAGTAAACCAATTCTCTCCGCTCACTTTGAATCAAGGACACCATCAGCTGTCCGGTTAGCACAAATGAAATATGAGGAACGTAAGGTGAAACCTCAAGCCGTCATCAATGTAGGGATAGGTAATGTTTCACTGCCCACCAATCCGGCCATGCAAAAAAGAATGTTTTCACTTGGTGCACCTGAAAGTCCGTTTGCCAAGGGTGTCATAAGGTATTCAACGACTGCCGGTATTCCAGAGTGTCAGGATGCATTTAAAAATATCCTTAAGTGTGAGGGTTTTGACACTAGCAATCTATTCGTCCAGATAACAGACGGCGGATCTGCTGCTATGGAATTGCTGCTGATTGGTGTCTGCGGTCCTGCAGGTACAGGAGACAAACCTCTTATGGTAATCGATCCGGCCTATACAAATTATATTTCCTTCGCAGAAAGAATCGGACGTAAAATAGTTACAGTAACGCGTAGTTTAAATGAGACCGGTAAGTTCAGTCTTCCTGAACTGAATAAAATAGAAGAGGCCATTCAGATTCATAATCCCGGTGCGCTTCTTGTCATACCTTACGACAATCCGACAGGTCAGTTCTATGATTTTGAGACACTTAAAGCACTGGCTAAGCTATGCGTGAAATATAACCTGTGGATGGTCAGCGATGAAGCTTACCGTGAGCTCTTCTACGAAGAGGGCGGAAAGCTTGTAAGTATCTGGGGAGTTACCGATGCAGAAGTACCTGGTATCGAAGGCAGAAGAATCAGTATCGAGACTGCTTCAAAGGTATGGAATGCCTGCGGCTTAAGAATCGGTGCTTTAATTACTGACAGTGCTGAATTCAACAACCGTTCTGTAGCTGAATATACCGCAAACCTTTGTGCCAATGTAATAGGCCAGCACATATTCGGTGCTCTGGCCCATGAAACCAAGGAACAAATTGCTGAATGGTGCAAGAGTATCAGAGAGTATTACAAAGAACAGATATTTAAGGTATATAAGGGTCTGAAGGAACAGGAGCCTGGTCTGATCGTATCCAGCCCTGACGCATCCATATACTCGGTAATTGACGTTAGGAACGTTGTAAAACCAGGATTTGATGCAATCAACTTCGTTTTGTACTGCGCCCAGGAAGGCTCTGTTAACATCGACGGAGTTGAAACAACACTTCTGGTAGCACCGATGAAGGGCTTCTATAATGTTAATGCAGGCGAACAAAATCCGGGAAGCACACAATTCCGAATTTCATTCGTTGAAACTCCGGAAAAAATGGCAAAGGTTCCGGAATTGTTTGTTAAGCTTTTGAGACAGTTTGAAGCACAAAGATAAAATCATAACCGCCGGCAAATGCCGGCGGTTTGCTTTTTCCTTTGCCCTGCTCCTATCAGCTGACCTATGCTAATGACCTGATAAGATGTACTTAAGTAATCATAGTGAGAGTTTATTATGCAATACATATCATTATCCAAAACCCAGTTGACCTGCTCTTCCACTTTATCAAGCCATGCTTTGTCAATGACGAAAGTACTGTCATTCATATGAGGTGTCCACGAAACCGTCAGCCGGACGGCATCATAACCTGCATTCTTTAAAGCATCAACCATTTCCTTCGTTGGAAGCTTGTTCATTCCTTCATTTGTCAAATAATGCATTGACTTATCGGGTCTGCCGGGTTCGATAAGATCAACAATTGTAATATCTGCCTCAAATATCCCTCCCACAAGCTTCGTCAAATCAGGCAGACCGCTGTTCGCGTTATCCCCTACACTGTTCCCACAGTTATATATCCCGTTTGACGGATTTTTTTCAGCGTACATGGTCATGGTATGAGTACCGTTGAGATAATCGAGTTTGTATACCGTGTTTCCCACTGTGATTTTGGCATCGCTTACTTTGATTGTCATCTTTCCGTCAATACTCCCGGCATAGTAGGTTTGTATAACTGCACAATTCAATTTTAGCGAAGGAACGCAATTATCCAAGCTTTTCAAAGGGATCACCCAGTGAATGGAATCTCCTTTAAGCATACTAACTCCTCAGTCGGAATAAAAATAATCCTTTCCCGGTTCCCATAGAGTAAATGCTATATTTACCTCCGATGAACGGTTGTAATAATCATTGTATCCCATTTTGTTGTCAAAATCGATATAATCCAAAGAAGAGGCAAAATTACTGCCTATTTTGATTTTTGAAACCAGTTCCTTGGCAGAAATGTCATTCATGACAGTATTATTCGTTACCTTGCAGGTCAAGGACATATCGCTTGTCTTTGCTGTAATATATGTCACACCTGCTTTATGCCTTCCTGTTACGATACCGTTTTTATCTACCGTTGCTATATAAGGATCTGAGGATGCCCAAGCAATACTACCACTATAATTTTTTACGGATAGTATCAACTCTTCATCCGAGTGGATTTCTGCTATTGAAGTCACAAGCTCCGGTGCTTTTATTTTTTCTGTTTCTGTAGTAATCGGCTCTTGTTCTTCAGCATTTGCAATAATACCATTAAACAGTGATATCATCATAAATATGAATACAAAGATCAGTACAAAATTGGGCATATTCCATCTCAGGACACCATTCAACCTTTTCATCCGGTTTCCTCCTTTAATGTTCTTTGTATTGATTAATCTTTTTCACGATATATAACATACTTTCCTAAAAAAAACATTTCACCCCTCAACACAAGAGGCAAAATGTTATTTTCAATATGGTGGGGGATACGGGGCTCGAACCTGCGACTTCCACCTTGTGACGATGGCACTCTGACCAGCTGAGTTAATCCCCCACATAATGCTTTTTAACATAACAAGTTTCTGATTTTCATGTGTAGAAAAGCATTTCCTTGCTGTTGTGCCTCTATAGGATAAGAACTTCTTCCTGCTATGAGGCTCATATATATTATAACTCTGCTTGTAAACATTATCCATTATTTTTTTTGGTTTTCACCGTAAAATCTTATTCAAACTTCATAACCTTTACTCCGGCAGTAAAAACAGCATACCCATCGCCAGAAGCACAAGGGTAGGGATTATCGCCGCTTCGAAGCCCATGCCTTTAGCCGCTATGCTTTCCATTCCCTGCACCGCCCGTTTCTGTGGGGTAAGCTCAAGCATCCGGGATGGTTCTTTTTGCTTTTTATCTGAATAGTGTATAGGAATTCCAACAGACAGATTTTAAGCATCATTACCGGTTCTTCAGATGTTCTACCTATCAAATATCATATGAGCAAATACATCAATTTGTGGATTGTTCTTTCCTGACACAACGCTCAACCTCCATATTCTCAACACTTCACATGCTTTCAGTATACCATATTGAGCGTTGGAACCGAAGCATTTTATGGGAATGCAAATGGGATTAAGTTACCCTAAATCCTATGATTGAATAATTATTTTTTGTTTGCTATATTTATACTAAAGCATTAGTTTTTCGGAGGTTTCCTTGGCACCATATTCCGAAATTTGAAGCTCCAGAAACCCATATTTTTCGGAGCTTCCCTGACACCATAGAACATGTGAAAAGGAAAATGTATTGCGCTATTTGAATTCAATGTAAAATGTTTAGTGCGAAACATATAGGTGTATTTTTATGAGGAAAGAATTCTTCTTTGTATGTACAGCAGTATTTTTAGTAATCTTTGGAACTTATTTATCAGGTACATTACTTGTTCCATTTATAAAAACACAGGGTGGCACAAGTATATCAATCGGAATAATTTATAGCTGCTTGTATGTGGTTCGGTTGCTATTCGGTACTCCAATAGGGCGCATATCCCAAAAACGAGGGGCGAAAACGATACTTACATATAGCCTTATATTATATCCATTTATCGCATTTGCATATTGGATATCCTGGAATATTCCGTCATTACTTGCAGCAAGGTTGCTTAATGGTATTGCTTCGGCAATGATGTTTCCAATGGCTATGGCTTACATAGGTGAAATCAGCCCCGCTGGACAAGAAGGACGTTTTATGGGCATTTACAATACAATTCTGTTCGTTGCAAGTGCATCCGGTCCTTTCGTCGGTGGACTAATCTATGATAAATACGGGATTAGACATGCTTTCTTAACTTTTCTTATTCTAGCATTATCCTCCCTCATTATTATTTTAGCATTTACTAAAAACGATTTTAGCAAAACTTTCAATAAAGCTACTACATCGGAGATTAGAAATACTGATAAAGGAAACAACTTAAGGGAGCTTTTGAACAATAATAAACTTTTAGCATTAAGCTGTATCAATATAGTAACTGCGATATTAATAGCACTACTCGGTGCATCGTTTACACTGCTTGCATTGTCATATAATCTTAGTATGGGATTAATTGGTCTTCTTATCGCTCTTAACAATATAGTTATTGGTATAACACAAGTTCCTTTAGGACATTTTGTAGACCGGTGTAATAAATTCAAACTTACGGTTGCATCCGGTTTATTAACCTCTATATTGGTTCTATTTCTTCCTTTGGTAAAAAGCATATGGGGGATTGCAGTTCTAATTGCTGTTTTAGGTATATTTACAGCATTAAATCTGGCGACATCTACTGCATTGTCAGCTGTTTTGGGAAAAAAACTCGGTATGTGTAACACTATGGGCTTTTTGAATTCTGCGAATAGTGCCGGTACAATAGTTGGGTATTTAGTATTAGGTTGGATTGCCGATATTTTTGGAATTAACAACACTTTTTATTTTACTGGAATTGTGTTTCTGGTGGGAACTGTATTGTTTTATAAGCTTTGGACAATAAGAAAACCTTAAGTGCCAGGAAAGCTCTGAAACTACTTACCCCTTTCCCGGATTGATACCGATAAGGAGAACAAAATCAATTATACATACTATCTGAAAGACAAAGCTTTTATGATTAAAGAGCACCGCATATAAATATAAAAAAACATTCCACCACTCAACACAAGGGACAAAATGTTACTTTCATTATGGTGGGGGATACGGAGCTCGAACCTGCTACTTCCACCTTGTGACGATGGCACTCTGGCCAGCTGAGTTAATCCCCCACATAATGCTTTTTATACAACAAATTTCTGATTTTGTCCCATTAAATTTCTATTCAAACCTCATCACTTTAACTCCCGCAGCGAAAAACAGCGTACCCATCGCCAGAAGCACAAGGGTCGGAAATACCGCCGCTTCGAAGCCCATGCCCTTGCTTGCTATGCTTTCCATTCCCTGTACCGCCCATTTCTGCGGGGTAAGCTCTGCGAGGAAAAGCAACACCTTGTTATTGACTATCTCCAGCGGCCACATGCAGCCTCCAAGCATCGCGGTACTGGTAAGCACCACCGGAGTGACTGCGGAAAGCTGTGCATGGGTCTTTACCAGCCCGGACATCATCAAGCCCAGGGAAGTCACCGCAAATACAAATGCCGCTGCCACCATGAGCACTCCCGTTATGCTGCTGCCCCAATCCACTCCAAGAAAATACTTGCCTCCCAATATAAGTATCCCTGTCTGAATGGCTCCCGTAAGATATGCCACCACCATGCTGCCTCCCAGTATGGAAGCCCTGGATACGGGTGACACCAGCATCCTCTGCCAGGTTCTGTACTGCTTGTCGCTAAGTATCGTACCTATCCCGAATACCATGGTGTACATTGAGAAAAATACCGAAAAACCGATCATCGAATGCTTCCTGCTGTCATAGCCACTGTATGCTCCTGTCTTAACGATAGCTCCGGTCACTTCCATAGGTTCCTTGTATTTCCACGCATCCATTACACTGCGGTATGCCGATGCCGTTGCTGCCTGCCTGTCGGCTTCAGGCTTCCTGGAAAGTACGAAATCCGATGTGATATCCGCTATCCTCACACCCCCGGCCATCTTCCGTGCTATACCCGACACCAGCTTCTGAAGGGTCAGTATCAATGTATCGTCCTTGACCTTCATTAAGCTCAGGGATACCTTTTTCCCATTTTTTATATCCTCATCAAAGCCCTTCCGTATGACAAGGGCGGTCAGCACATCCCCTTCCTCCACCTCCGGCACCGCATTTTTCATATCTGAATCAGCGAAGCTGAAGCTGTTGTTGCTCTTAAGCTCATTGATGAAGATCTCAGAATAGCTGGTCTTATCCTCATCCACTATAAGTACTGCCGGCCTGAAATCGCCGAAGGAAGCGCCGAATAATGCTGTAAACCCGAAGGTCATGGCAGTCATAAGTACAACTACGATAAAATCATCCCTGAGCCTTAACAGCCTTAATCTTATTATATTTAACATCTGCTGCTTCCCCCTTTCCTCCGAGTATCAGCGCCGAAAGTACCATTAACAAAGCTCCGGTGGCTGTCAATACGCCTATATACCCGATTACATCTTCCATTCCATAACCCATCATAATCTTCAGATAGGCCTTTAGAGCTGTTCCGTTCAGTGACAGGAAGCTGAGCTTTTGAAATACTGACGGCAGAATATCTACCGGGAAGAAGCTTCCTCCCAGGAGCGCCATTGTCTGTATGACACCTGTCTCAAAAATATTTGCCATTTTGTAATTGCCTGCCTTAAAGGTCGCAGCAGCCAGGGCGCTGCCGACTCCAGCTACAGAAAATGCACTAGCCAGGCTTATCAGCATGACCGGCAATGCACCACCCCACTGAACCTTCAGGACATAATGGGAGAAGGTTATCATTATGCTTATCTGGAGCAGTGCAATCAAAAACACTGTGAAGAATTTTCCTGTAAGAATCCCAAGTCCGGGCGTACCGGCTGCTATCATCCTTTGGTAGGTCATGTTCTCCTTTTCCTCCAGGAGCATCCTTCCCCCATGACCGGCAGCAAAAAGTATGAACATCGTCATCATAGCCACAGCGTAATAGTCAGCACTGGAAATATTCTTCCTGCCCTCTAATGCTACATTATCAATATCTACCCTGATGCCCTCCATAGCCCTGCTTATTTCCTCCATTGCCTCCTTCATGCCTTTGAAGCCGTCATCCCCGAGATCATGCTCCATTGCAGCCTCCATAAGCACATTTTTGCCTATTATTACTGAAGACATTGCATCAGAATAAGCTTCCACAATACTCTGTACCACCTGGCCGTTTATACTTCTGTCAGGGTGTGTCAGCACTCTGATATCCACCTTGTTCCTGAAAGGCATTAAGATATTTACCTTCATATCGTATATGAAATTATCAGGGAGAAGCACCACTGCAGAAACCGCTCCGCTGTTCAGCAGTTCAACGGCTTTGCCTTCTTCCTCCACCCTGTATTCTATAATTTTTGCTACTTCTTCACTGCCCAGGAAATCCCCAAGAAATATTTCCTCAGGGTCGACATCTTCACTGTTCTTTCTCAGCTCCTCCACGGTCTCCTTATCCAACTCCCGGGAGAGAATGCCGCTGCTTAAGGTCCTGTCAAACCTCCGGATGTCTTCAGTCTTATCATACTGCTTCACAACAGCTATATTTATCCTGGACATGTCTCCAAAGTCTCCGATCATGAATACTCCTCTCATACCAAAATTCAATATTACCATAAGTACAATGGGCATGAGCAGGATTATCGCCAGAGCCTTTTTATCACTAAGTACGGTCTTAAAGTCCTTCAATATAATTCTTATAATCTTCATACCCATACTCCTCAATCCCTCAAAGCCTTTCCCGTCAGGTGAAGGAAAACTGCTTCAAGATTCGGCTTTTTGACATCGATTGATGATATGCGCTTTCCGTATTCAGTTACTCTGGCAATAATGTCCGCAAGCACCATATCAACGTTTTCACCGGATACTGCTATTTCATCCATTACAAGCTCAACCCCGGCCACTCCATTTATGGACCTGAGCATCTCAAGTACGCCTTTATCCGGCTTATCAAGCTTCAGGCTGATCTGAGTCTGCCCTTTGATAAGCTCCACTAGTTCATCCTTTGTGCCGGAGGCTATTATCCTCCCCTGATCCATAATGCATATGCGGCTGCATAGGTACTCCACCTCTTCCATGTAGTGGCTGGTGTATATTATGGTCATTCCCTGCCTGTTAAGCTCCAGTACCGTATCCAGTATATGGTTCCTTGACTGAGGGTCTATGCCTACCGTCGGTTCATCCATTATCAGCAGCTCCGGCTTGTGCAGTAAGGCCGCCCCTATATTGAGTCTCCTTTTCATGCCACCGGAATACTTCTGCACCTTATCCTTCAAACGGCCGTTAAGGCCTATTATTTCAGCCACTTCCTCCATTCTTATTTTCAGGTCTGCTCCCTTAAGTCCATACATGCTTCCCCAAAAGCCCAGATTTTCATAGCCTGTCAGAGTAGGATAAAGCGCTATATCCTGGGGCACGATCCCCAGCTTCTGTCTTATAGACTTCGGCTCTGCCGATATGTTCCTGTCCTCATACAGTATCTCACCTTTTGCAGGAGGTATTAGAGTGGAAATCATAGAAATAGTAGTGGACTTTCCGGCTCCATTGGGACCAAGCAGACCGAACACTTCCCCTTTCTCCACCTGGAAGCTGATTCCATCCACTGCTTTTGTCTTTCCAAAGCTTTTATGCAGATTATCTACCTTTAACAATGTCATATCAATCACCCTTTAATCCTTATTATCCATCAGGTCTTCGATCATGAAAGGCATGTTCTCATCCATCTGATTCATTTCCAACGTATTATCCTCAGTCAGTACAGGGAATTCAAATTTCTGCTCCTTGTTGATATCCCAGTTCTTTATGTCCAGCTTGTAGCTTACCCCGGTCAGAATGCCCCGCTTTTCATCACTGACCTTCAGTTCCACGTTTTCAATCTTCAGTGACAGTTCAATCATTTTATTGACTATATACCCGTCAATATCCACATAGGCAATATAGCTGAAGTTTTCAACAGTGTAGTTCTTAATATCCTCCTTAAATCCGGCGAGGATCTCTTCAATGTCTTTATCCTTTAGTGGTACACCATCCTTCTTTGCGTATTTTTCAAAATTCTCTCTAAGCTTTTCATCCTTTAACAATATGTCGGCCACATCTGCTGCAAGACTTTTTATCTGCTCATCCTTAAGCTTTATAGTGTACTCTGTGGTCTTTACCTCCCCATCAGGAGTGGTGAGCACTATATCCCTGCCCTTGAAAATATCTTCCTTCTTAAGCAGCCCAAGCCATTTCGCACCGATTTCCTCCTGTGACTCCCCGGAGATCAGCTCCATGTCCTGACCATCCTGCTCTTTCTTCATAGAGGCCTGTAGTTCATCGATCCTCAGGTATTTTCCTATGACAGGCAGCTTCATGAACACTTCATCTCCATTAATGAACAGGTCGAAATCAAAGCCCAATCCTCCAAGACTCAGATAGTTTCTTAAAATTCCCTTCCCTGCCTCATCATCACTGACAGCATCAAAGCTTCCCTCCACATTTCTGAAATAATTCAATTCTCTGATCTGCTCTTCAGTCATCCCTTCAGTGTTGAAATCCATCACTACCGCATATTCTCCCGTTGTCCGGCCCTTTTTTATCTGCTCTGTTTTTTCCACTGCCTTTTTATATTCACCGAGACTATCCGGAATACAGCCTGCAAGCGACACTGCCAGCAGCAATGCAATTACTGCTATTATTATTTTTTTCATCCAAATCCCTCCAAATTTATCTTGCAGTATCATTCTACATATTACCTTGCTGCATTTCCTGTATCTTAAATCACATATTATGCAGTTTACCCCATGACTTTTTGCACAAAAAAGGAAGATTGCAAAGCAATCTTCCAGGTACGGGGTGCGAGGTTCGAGGTACGAGGAAGATCAGGTATTCCTTATGGGTCCAGGTACGTATTATCCGTTCCCCCCGGACCCAGCACCTCGTACCCCGAACCTGGAATGTCACAACATTAAACATCATTCTTTATTGTAAACACCGCCAGCTGCGTTCTGTCGCGGAGGTCGAGCTTTATAAGCACTTTTGTAATATGGTTTTTCACGGTACCTTCGCTTAGATATAATTCATCTGCTATCTCCTTGTTATTCTTTCCTTCAGCGATAAGACGGCATATTTCTGCCTCACGTTCAGTAAGAAGCTCCTTTCTTGGATCCGAATGCTTATCCGGATTACCTTTAGCCAGCTCTGAGAATTTGTCCAGCACCCTGACGGCAACCTCCGAAGGTAAAAGTGCGCCGCCATTATGCACTGTCCGCAGCGCCTTTGCAATCTCTTCCGGTGAGGCATCCTTAAGCAGGTAGCCTGAGGCGCCGTTCTTCAAGGCGTCATATATGTACTCATCGTCATTGAAGGTAGTAAGGACGATTATCCTGACCTCAGGAAAGTCCTTCTTTATCATCCTGGTGGCTTCCACCCCGTTGATATCCGGCATCTTTATATCCATCAGCACCACATCCGGACGGTTCCATTTGCATGCTTCATAAGCCTTCCTGCCGTTATTTGCAGTACCGCATATCTGAATGTCCTCTTCTTTCCCAAGTATCAGCTTGAGACCCTCAACCAGGATATCCTGATCATCAACCAACAGTACTTTTATCATCATTTACCTCCAAATATAACTTGCCGTTTATATAAAAGCCCTCGCAGGTTCCGAACTCGACCTTCCCGCCAAAGGCTTCCACTCTCTCCCTTATACCCTTCAGACCATAGCCTTCCTTCACAGTCCCTGCTCCCGGACCATTATCCTTTACTCTGAAGGTAACGGCAGCTTTTGAATAATCAAGGCTGATAGATATCCTTGATGCCTTTCCGTGCCTTACAGCATTGGTCATTGCTTCCTGTATTATGTGGTAGACAGCTATATTTACCGCCGGCTCCTGAGCTGCAGCCTCACCGTTTATTTCAAGTCCGATTTCCACCCCTGTCCTGGCTGAGAACTCACCAACCAGCTTTTTCAGAGGCTCCGCCGTGGTAAGGACATTACCTGCCCCCCGCAGGGTTTCCACTACCTCCCTGATGCCCGCAAGACTGTCCTTTGCTGTCCTGACGGAATTCGTAAGCAGCTCCTCAGCTTTCGGGACATCCTCCTTGAGAAGATGCTCCGCCATCTGCAGCTGCATTATAAGGGCAGTCATATTGTGCCCCAGGGTATCGTGTATATCCCTTGCTATACGGTTCCTCTCCTCCACTACGCTCAGGCGTTTTACTTCATCGGTATACTGCTTCAGCTGCCTATGGGCATTCAGAAGCTCCTTATACAGCACATCCTTTCTCTCCCTCTCCTCCCTGTTGTGCTGCGCGAAGCCGGCTATTACCAGTATGAGCACATTTATCATCAGGAAGAATGCCAGTTGGGAAACATTTGAAAGGTTGAATTTATAATAGATCAGATACACATATTTTATAAGGGATATTACGACTGTGACCATACCCACCGCGAGTCCTCTTCTGAGACCCAGGGTAAGAGTAGCTTCAAGCAGAATTATCATATAAAAGGAATGAAGGAAGTAATTAATAAGCAATCTGGAATTATGCTCCAGAGTAAATACCAATGCAATGTCAATGATGAAGGACAGGCAATACAAATTGCCCTCACGGCCAAGAAAGCTTCTGCCGACGCCGACTGCAAGATAAAGCCCGAACACGGCAATGAGCACGGATAATCTCTGCTGCTGCGCATTCTCAAAATATACGGCAGCACAGAACAATACGGTGAGGATTATGACTTTCAAAAGATACAGAACTCTTTTTACCTTTCCCATGTCCCTGCCCTTTCATTTTTTGGATTCTCTGAGAACATTATACAATACATGCCGGATAACATCCACAGAGAAAAAAACAAGAGTTCCATACAATCATGAAACTCTTGTCATTCTTACATAAAGAATACCTTTGCAATTAATGCGATATTATCCGTATGATATAACCTGATCAGCGCCGCCACCTTATTCTTGTGTATTATACTGTGGTTATCCCCCGTAATGGTATACGGCAGCAGAATATCATAGTGATCTCCGGTAGATGAAAGGTTGGCTTTTACCTTGCCCGCAATAATGTTTACCAATTCTGCGGCACCATCTGCCAGATCCGCCTGGGTTAAGTTTTCAGCTCTTAACCCCGTCATAGCCGCTATCAGACTCTTGGCAGTGTACATTGACATACTGAGGGAGATCATTATCCTCTTATTCCCTATAAGCATGGTCACACCGGAAATCTGCTCCTTAAAATCCTTGATTGTTTCTGCGGTGGCTTTTTCTTCAATAACCTCCATTCCTGTCATTGTAAATATTATCTCTCTCATCGTATTGGAAAAAAACCAGTTGGAAAAAGCTTCGTCGCTTTCCTCAATATGATGCGATTTATATTGATTCGGATTACTCACTGCTATACCCTCCCGATACACTGCATTATTTTCTTGGTAAGCTCTTCTGATGTAAACGGCTTAAGAAGGTAATTTGAGACTCCTGCCTGTACAGCTTTGATTATATTCCCTTTCTCACCCTCTGTCGTAACCATCATCACGGGAATATTCCTGTACAGGTTGTCCTTTTTAATCAGTTTTAAGAACTCAAGGCCGTTCATACCCGGCATATTCCAATCCAGCAGTATCAGCCTGATATACTCATGCTCCTTCAAAAGTATTGATAACGCTTCATCCCCTGAAGAAGCTTCCAATAGTGAGTAATTCAGTACTTCAACCGAGCTCCTGACAATTTTTCGAATAACAGATGAATCATCAACAGAAAGTATTTTAGCTTTGTAATCCAAGTTACCAACACTCCTTTTTCCTATAATATATACCGTTTTTATACCGCTCCATCGTATAGCACCTGCTGTAATCCTCAAACAATTCTGAGCTTCCGATAAATAACACGCCCCCGGGCTTTAAGGAATCTGTTATCCTGTTCATGACTTCCTTTTTGTATTTCTCGGAAAAATAAATCAATACATACCTGCAAAATATTATGTCAAACTGCCCATAAGGAAAGCATCTGTCTACCAGATTAAACTGCCTGAAGCTAACCCTCCTCTTTATATCCTCATCTAACCTCCATATCCTTCCCTCGTTCCTGAAATATCTGAATTTATAATCATCCTCCAGACCCCGGGAAACTGATATATTGTCAAAATTCCCTGCCTCTGCCATCCGGAGCACATCCTTGGATATATCGGAAGCAAGTATTTCAAAAGCTTCAGAGCTTATGTCCGCAGCACCCATCCTATTCAGGAAGCTATCTATGCACATTGCGGTAGAATATGGTTCCTGTCCGTATGAGCAGGCAGCACTCCAGATTCTTGCCTTCTCCCTTTTCCCGTCTCTGAGTTCCGCAAGAAAAGCAGGCAAAAGTATATCCTCAATAATATACCAAGGTGTCTTATCCCTGAACCAGAAGGTCTCGTTTATAGTAACGGCATCTATAACACTATCAACTAAATAGGGATCCTTCGTAGAGCATAATTTGATATATAGCTCCTCAAAGCTTGAAGCCCCAAATTCCACCAACAGCCTTGCGAGCTTGCTCTCAAGCAGGTATGCCTTTTCTTCACCTAATGCTATACCGCATATCTCTTCGATGAATCTCTGTACCATTGCAAACTCCATTGAAGCCGCCTCTCCATACATAGAAAATATCACCTCCTGCCACGTACGATCTGATACATGCGAAAAGCAATCTCCTTCAATTCGCCGACTTCATCGGACAGACCAGCTTCATATACACATTTGGGCATACCATATACAACACATGAGCTTTCACTCTGGGTAATACAATAGCAGTTACATTCTTCCTTCATTTCCCTGATACCCTGCGTACCGTCATTACCCATTCCTGTAAGTACTACAGCCAATACTCCCTTACCTTTATACTCTTTCGCTACTGAGCTGAAAAGGACGTCTGCGGAAGGCCGTACACCGTTGACATATGGTGTATTCAGCAAGCGTATCTCATTGCCGAAGCCCTTGGAAGAGCTTACGGTCATATGCATTCCTCCGGGGGCAATAATTATCCTTCCGGGTTCTACCCTGTCACCATCACTGCCTTCCTTGACATCCAGGCTGTATTTTTTGCACAGGGTTTGGGCAAGTACTCCTGTAAACTCGGGAGGCATATGCTGTACAATCAATATCGGAACTTTAATATCCGCCGGTAATTGACTGAACACAGTATCCAATGCTGTAGGGCCGCCCGTGGAGGACGCAATGACCACCAGCTCTATGTGCTCCTTTCCACTGGAGCCTCTTGATAGCCTACGCTCTGCAGCTGCGGAACCGTTAACTTCCGCAATTTCTGCCACGGGCTTGCTGTATACCGGGGAATCGTCCACATCTGATGCTACGAATTTTTCCATAATTAAATATCACTCCTTAATTAACCCCTATTGCCTATCACTGCTGCAAAAAAAATATACACAAATACCCTGTCCGTTTTTACTGGTTAACCCGGGTAGTATACTGTTTGCTGATAATCCTGTCGGGACTGATCACTATCAGCAGTTCTTCCTTTAGCTTGACAATACTCTCGATAAATTCGGCTTCAACTACTCCTATATTTGCCGGAGGCAGCTCATACTCCTCCATATCAGCCTCAATGACATCTCCCGGACGATCTATCAGGAAACCGACCTGATCGGGATCCTTCGGACTTTTCAATATGATGCATGCCAGGCCCTCCCGCTCATTAGCCCTGTTTATCCCCAAAAGCCTGGCCAGATCAAAGAGGGTAACCACCTGCCCCCTCATATTGAAGAAACCTATTATATGAGGCTTAGCACCCGGAACAGGGGTATACCTGATGCTTCTGTTTATTTCCTTTGCCAGTTTGAGATTGATACCCAGAAGACATTCTCCAAGATAAAACGTAAGGATCTTTTCCGTCATGCAGTGATCCCCCTTTCCCGTATGATCCTGTCCACCAGCTCAAGCAGGCGGGACCTGTCCAGCTTGTACTCATAGGCATCGAACCCGGCCTCAAGGCCCTCCCTTTTCTGCATGTCCCCGGTCAGTGAAGTCACTGCTATGACAGGTGTCCTGGCTAGTCCGGCATCTGCACGGATCCTTTTCACCAGTTCAAGGCCGTTCATTTCGGGCATATTTATATCGCTCAAAACAATATCGACCTTCTTATCCTGGAGGACCTCCAGCGCTTCCCTTCCATTGGAGGTTACAAGCACATCATAGCCTGCATCCTCAAGATAATTCTTCTCTAATCTCTGAAAGAACGGAGTATCCTCCGCCAGAAGTACGGTAATTTTTCCTGTATGCTTTATGTTGTTTTCCACCTTATATTTCTCAGGGTCGGCCATTTCAAAAACCTCATAAATATTCATCAGCAGCACTATCCTGTTATTTATTACCGTTGAGCCCACAAGTCCTTTTGCAGTTATGCTGTCATCTCCTCTTATATCTATACTTGACTGCAGAGTATCCTGTATGCTTTCTATCAGAATACCCATCGGGTGCTTCACAAGCTTCGGTATTATGATATAAAGCTTGCTTTTCTCACTTTTCTGCCTTGTTATGGGCAGGAAATCCTCCGGCCTGATGATCCTCAGGGATTGGCCCCTGAACTTTATATACTCCTTATCCCCGATCCTTTCAATATCACCGGTACTTATCTCCTCTACCCTGGATACCATGGACATATCGATCGCCATTGTCTCAGGCCCCGAACACTTGAACAGGAGTATATTCTGGTTCTCATACATGTTTAAGAGCTCCTGCTCCAGCTGTCTGCCACCCTTCTCATCCTTCTCCTCCGTATAGTGGAGGTTCGCTTTCTCTATTATTCCGCTTGGGTCCAGTATCATTGCGGTTTTCCCGTCTCCAAGTATGGTCACACCTGAATAGCATATACAGTCCTGAATATATACCGGCAGCGGTTTTACCAGGATCTCCTCACTGCCATGCAGCTTGTCAACGCATAAGCCCAGCCTTCTCGCTCCTATTTTTATTACCAGTATCCTTACGATTTTTTTGAGCCCGCGCTTGCGCCTGTCATAACAAAGTCCTGCTCCGTCTGCTGCGTCAGCCTCTTTTGCGCTGCTGTGCCTTGCATCGAATAAGGTCTTCCTTTTATCCTCTTTTACCTCACCTGTGACCGGATCGATGTATGTTCTTTGCAGACCCAGTATATCAGCCAGATGAACTATAGGTAAAAGTCTTCCCCTCAATCTCAGGACCTCTGCATTATTGATATACTCGATCTTTCTCAGGGCATCGTTTTCTTTTATACGTACTATTTCCTGAAGATTTACCTGCGGCAGTGCGAATTTCTGGTTTGTCACCTCCAGAATTAGAGACGGTATTATGGCAAGAGTGAGCGGCAGTAATAGTCTGAAGGTAGTACCCGCTCCCAGGGTTGTGAATATTTCGATTTTCCCTCCCAGCTTTTCTATGTTGGTTTTTACAACATCCATACCCACGCCTCTGCCTGAGATGTCTGTAATTTTTTCTGCCGTCGAAAAACCCGGCTTGAAAAGGAGCTGTAGTATTTCACGGTCCCCCATGGCTGAAATATCCGCTTTGCTCACAGATCCGTTTTCCATGGCTTTTGTTCTGATTCTTTCAATGTTTATGCCTTTTCCATCATCTATGATATCTATATTTACATAGCCGCCTTCATGATAAGCCTTAAGCTTTACCGTTCCTGCCCTTGGTTTGCCCAGTCCTATCCTCTCCTCCGGGGTCTCCAGCCCATGGTCCACTGCGTTTCTTACAAGATGAGTCAAAGGATCATATAATGCCTCTATAATTGATTTGTCAAGCTCTACCTCTGCTCCTTCAATCTCAAGCATGATATCCTTACCGAGCTTCTTTGATAATTCCCTCGCTATACGGGGGAACTTGCTGAACACTATGGAAACGGGCTGCATCCTTGTCTGCATTATTTTTTCCTGCAATCCGGTGGTTATATGGTCTACATTCTGAAGTATCGGCTCAATACCGGGAATCTGCTTCCTGAAATCCTCAGTAGTGCGCAGTAGCTGATTCCTTGCAAGCACCAGCTCACTTGCCATATTCAACAGGCTATTCAGGAGTGTTACATTAACTCTTATGCTGTCCTCCACCGTGATGCTCTGCCTCTTGTTCAGGGGCAGGCCTCCGGCCGGCTCCATCCGGTCTGTCTCACTTCTGCCTGCTTCTGTATATCCGGAAGCTTCTCCTGGCTCCATATCCTCTGTTGAGACCTCCGCCCCGGCCTCTGCTAAAAGCTCCTGTATATCCTCCCCCTGCTCGCTAAGTATGGGCGGCAGCATGTCCAGCTCCAGAACAGTTGTAAACAATATTTCGACCTGCACATCATCCTCATGAGCCTCAGCTGTGTTATCCGGTCCGCAGTCCTCCACATGGCAGTCTATCACACTGCCGAAGGATCTGATCTCCCTTATCAGCTCAAGAAGATCAATGCCGTCGCCAAGCAGCCACTTCCTTACTCTGTATAACCTGCAGCCCCGCTTCAGCTCACTTATGATCTTCTGTTTCTGTGTACCGCTGTTCCCCAGGCTGCTATAATCAAGGCTTTCAGTTTTATTTCCCGGTGCTGACTGTGCCTTTGACTCACCATGCCTGTCTGTTCCCAATATTTCAGACAACTGGGACATTATGCCGGAAATCTCAAGGCTGTCACTGTTGGTCACATCATCAACCATGGTCCTCAGGATGTCATTGGCTGCAAGTATTATATCAATCATCCCATCGGTGATTTTCAGGCTTCCCGCCCGGACTTCCCCGAATATATTCTCCAGTGAATGGGAAAGTTCCACTATATTCCTGAAGTTGAAAAAGCTTGATGTTCCCTTTATACTGTGTACAGCCCGGAACATATTGTTAATGCTCTCTTCATTAATATCATTGGTATCCATTTGCACAAGCTCAGTCTCCACTGTTTCCAAATGTACCTTTGCTTCCTCAATAAAGCCCTGGATAAATTCCTCATCCTGCATCGTACCATCACCTCTTTTTATTGAAACTCTTTACTGAAAATCAGGCACTCCAGTGTAATTCTATATTGCAGACAGCTTTGATGCAGTATCCGCCAGTTCCTTAATACCTATGGAAGCTGCAGAAACACTTTCGGCGGCATTATTTGAGCTTGTGGCTATATCACTGGTTTTCTCGGTGATCAGGTTCACTTTTTCTGCTGCTGCTACTATTGCGTTGGAAATATTACCTGATACGGAAGATTGTTCTGCTACAGCTGCTGCAATTGTATTTGTTATACTTGTCATTTCATCAATGACCTGCATTATCGTTCCCATTGCATTTACAGCATCAGACATATTCTTTTGCATCACTTCGATCTGTTGGCCTATTTCATCTGTTGATTCAGCAGTCTGCTTTGCAAGCTCCTTTACTTCTCCTGCAACCACAGCAAATCCCTTGCCTGCTTCCCCGGCGCCTGCAGCCTCTATTGCCGCATTCAGTGCCAGCATGTTTGTCTGGTCTGCTATATCGTTAATGACTTTGACAATCTTTCCAATCTGCTTTGACGACATATTAAGAGTCTCAATAATCCTGTTGGTATCCTTGGCCTTTGTTTCCGCATCTACAGTAATATTCTTGGAACGACCGCAGTTCTGGCTTATTTCGTTTAAGGAAATATTGATTTCCTTCATTGCATGCACCACGCTGTTCACAGAGCCGGAGACATCCCTGGCAAAAGCCGATACGTTGTTTGTATTGTGCGCTATACCGTCAACCAATGAGTTTATCTGCTCTATCCCGTCAGAGGTCCTTCCGGAGATTGAAGCAAGCTTCCTGATTATCTCATCTGTCTCCTGTGCTCTTCTAAGCCTTTCATCACTAAGCTTCCTGACCTCCTCCAGCATATTGTTCACTTCTTCATTCTTATCCGTAAGCTCTTTGTTGTTAAGCTCAAGAGCGTTTCTCTCCAGGCTGATCTCATGCCTGTTATAATCCATACAGTTGGATATATCATTAATATTGTTAAAAACCGCCTTAACCATATCCTTGCACGAATTGTACCCACAGGCAGAACAGTTCAGCTCCCTCTCCCGTTTTGTATTCTTATGCATCTTGCAGAAAATCTCATCAAACTGCTGTTCGGTGGGCACCTTAAGCTCCTCAAGCTTGATTCCGGTGTTGTAACGCCTTACAAAATCCTCCAGCTTCAGGGTTTTATCAAAATGCTTATATAGCCAGTCTATTTTTTTTGTCACCAGCTTGCTGCCTTTATCGGCAAGCTTCTGCGTCTTCATGGCATTGAACTTGATATCTATATCATCCACAGCAGCTTCCCTGGTAGTGCCAGTACCGACATTACAGCCTTTCGAACAGTTCAGTATATCTACCAGCAGCGGAACTGCCTTATGGTTTTTGATCCTTTCATTGTATTCGTCAAGATAGCCGAATACACTCTCATGCCCTTCCACCTGCCTTACCCAAGCACCCTTGACTTTGGCCTCCACATTTTCCCTGAGCCCTCCAGGCCTGCTGAACAGGAAGCCGAGGCTGCAGCCTATATCTTCAAAATCCTGCCGGTCATAGTGTGAGAGGTTTATATTATTTTTCTCCAGATACTCCTTCAGTTTTCTGTAGGTTACATTGTACTGTATATAGTTTTGTGTATTTGCATCATTTATTTCATTAGTCTTACCAATGCATGGTGACAGGAATGCGATCTCACTGTTGACCTTTGCATGCTTTTTCAGGTATACCGCCGTGCACATCATGGGGCTGTGAACAGGGGCAAGGCTCTTTATAAGCTCCGGCTTGTACTTCTCAATGTAGTTTACTATCACAGGGCAGGGCTGCGCTATTACTGATGATAAACGCATCTCTTTTATAGCCTTCAGATATGCCCAGGTGGTTATGTCGGCGCCGAAGGATACATCATATATAACGTTGACGCCCTTGGATTTCAAGAATCCGAACAAATTCCGGTAGTCAGCGAAATTAACTCTTACAGAGGGTGCTGCTATAACGGAGATCTTCCTTCCTTTTTCCAGATCCTCAAAGAAACGCCCGGTATCATCCATATAGTCCCTGGCTTCATGCTCGCATACTTCTATACACTTTCCGCACAGTATGCATTTTTCATCATTTATTCTTACTTTGTTTTCTCCGTTTGAATCGTATGAGACATTTGCATCGAGAGTCGGACAATTCCTTATACATTTGTTGCATCCCACGCAGTTCTCTTCCTTGACAAATATGACTTTTTTCATATGTCTTACCCCCTATTTGATATTAATGGATTTTCGAATGTCTTTTCGAAGGGTCATATTCTATACTGTCTCACCAAAGCATCAAACTTTTGTGCAATATCGGAAAGGCTTTTTGCAGAGCTGCCTGTTTTTTGGGAAGCTGCTTCGATTTCACTGGCTGTAGAACTTATTTCCTGCATACTGTTGGATATTTCGTTTGTGCCGTATGATATTTCGCTTGTAACCCTGGTTATTTCCCGTATTCTTCTGAATACTCCTTCAATGTTGCCGGTAATCTCAACGGAACTTATGGAAAACTCCCTTGAGGAATCAGCCAGATCCTTTACACCTAAGGAGGCTTCGCCCAGGTTTTCCGTTACAATTTGTGTATTGGAAGCTATTTCCCCGATATCCTTGGTGATATAATCCGCCTTTTCAGCAGCTTTATGTACTGCATTTGAGATCTCTCCCGTTATCGCCGTCTGTTCCGTAACTGCCGCTGCAATGGTATTTGTAATAGTGGTTATTTCCTTTATCACATCATTTATAGTCGTTACCGCTTTCACAGCCCCTGACATATTGGCCTGCATTGTCTCGATCTGCTCACCTATTTCATCTGTAGCTTCAGCGGTCTGCTTTGCCAGCTCCTTCACTTCATTTGCGACAACAGCAAATCCCTTGCCGGCTTCCCCTGCTCCTGCGGCTTCTATAGCCGCATTCAGAGCCAGCATGTTGGTCTGATCTGCAATGTCATTTATCACATTTACTATCTTCCCGATCTGCTTCGAGGAATTATTAAGCCTTTCAATTATGTTATTGGTGTCCTTTGCATTTTCTTCAGCATCGGAGGTTATATGAATGGATCTCGCACAATTCTTACTGATCTCGTTCAATGAAATATTTATTTCCTTTACTGCTGCTGCAACACTGTTAATAGAGTAGGATACTTCCCTTGTCGAGCTGGAAACGCTGTTTATACTGTCAGAGATCTGTGCTGCTATTCCGGTTACCTGATTGACCGCCGCAGAAGTCTGCTCTGAAACGGCTGCCAGATTCTCCGCCATTTGCGACATTCCTGCCGCCCTGTCTGTAACTGCCTCCACTTTACTGCTTGTATCGGTGAGTGCTGATGCCGTCTCCTCCAGGTTTGAAGCGATTTCTTCCAGTGTGGAATTGATAGTATCCGCCTTGATATTTGTCGCTTCCAGAGTTTCTGTTATTGTGCCGGTTATTTCCGACAGATCGGAAGATGCATCGTTCAACTCGGTAGTAGTGAAACTGATATTTTTCATGGCAGACTGGATATCATCCGCAAACATATTGAAATACCTTTGCATTTCACCTATTTCACCCCTGGATGTATCCTCCATCCTGCTTGTCAGATCATGTTCCTTGATAACCTTCTCCAGAACATCTATAAATGAGATCGAGGGTTTGACATATCTTAAGAAATTCCTGGTACTGGCAAGCAATACTATGATCAGTGCTATACAGGTGTTGGAAATAAGATAGTATATCAATTTCTCCTTATCGATGCCTATAAGTCTCCCTGTGACTAAAGAAATGAGTGCGGCAAGAGGCAGGACAACCAACAGGGTCTTTCTCAGATATCCATATATCGACATGGAATTCGATCTGCCATTGTTTCTAAACAAACATATCTCCCCCTTCAAATGGAATAGTATATATAGATAACCATTTTTGAAAATCAGTGGTTTGAAAAGACCTATTATACGATTATTTTATATGAATATTCTAACTTCTTCAAGCTAATTTGACCTTTTTTCCTTTTTTTTGACCTTTTTCCACATCGGTACATGCTAATGTTCTGTTGAGTCCTTGTGCAGGCAGTTTGTTTAGCTCTTCCGTTTTTGGTATAATGAAATCATTTAGAAAACAGGGGGTATGACTATGCAATGGTATGCTATATTGCCCTTGCTGCTGGCGATATCTACAGTCTGCGGCTTCTACTTTTCAGGCATTGTTATTTACCCGCGCACAAAAAGCCGTGAGACTGTACTGCAAAAGGAATGTGAAAAGGGGAATATGAGTTGGGAGTCCTTCGACAGGCTTTCCAGGGAAGAGGTGCGCATAAGCTCCCGGTATGGCTATGAGCTTCACGGATATTACTTTCCCAATGGCAGTTCAAAGAAAACAGTGATAATCTGCCATGGCATAACCTATACGATTTTTGGCTCGGTAAAATACATGGAAATGTTCATGGAGCGGGGTTATAACGTACTGCTGTATGACCACAGGAACCACGGAAACAGCGGTGGAAGGAACACGACCTACGGATATTATGAAAAATATGACCTCATGGCATGTACTGACTGGGTTTTCGGGAAATGTGGAAGCGACTGCCTGGTAGGAATCCATGGGGAATCCATGGGAGCTGCCATTGCCCTGCAGAATATTGCCATAGACCCCCGGATTGCCTTCTGCATAGCGGATTGCTCCTTCTCCGACCTGATGAGGCTCTTCAGCTACAGGCTCAGGGTGGAATTCAAGCTGCCCCCGTTTCCTGCAATGCAGATTACCGGACTATTTGTAAGGCTGCGTGCAGGGATGCGCTTCTCAGACGTATCTCCAATAAGGGATATAGCCGATGCGGATACTCCCGTACTCTTCGTCCATGGAAAGGAGGACCTGTATATACCTGCCCAGATGAGTATAGATATGTACAACAGCAAGAAGGGGATAAAGAAGCTGTACCTTGCACCCGATGCGAGACATGCTGAAGCAGTGGCAAAGAACAGGGAGGAATACGACAGGCAGGTCGGGGAATTCCTGTATGAAATCGGATGTGAATGAAAGAACCGGTCAAATGAAATACTAGACCGGTTTTATAATTAATGATACTGCGACCAGACAACCCAGCCTGCTTTGGTCTTGGCTACAAACAACTGTCCCTGGGACATGCTTGCGCTTAATTGTGCCATATCCGGGAAATACAATTGTACGATCCAGGTATTCTGATATACCTTTTCAGAGGTGTTCGTCCTGATTATATCCTTCCAGCCGCCTGGAGACCGGGGAGCAAGTACAACAGATTGCAGTTCATATTTTTCAAATTCTTAGTCCTTGTACCGTGCTTTCACAATTTCATCCAGAACTTTTTTCAGGCTTTCCTCATCCTTTGCAGCTGCTTTCAGTACCATCACATCCCCGGGAGGATTGAATCCGTTGTCTATTATCTGGGCTGAAACTTCGTTAAAAGATAAGGATTATTACCTCCCTATAATGCAGCGGAAGCCTTGCAATTGCTTTCACTTTATTCCTCCTCCTCACTTATAAAGACACCGGAGGATATTAAAGTGCTGCACATTTATTAATACTATTTTCTTCCTCTACAAGCAGCACTGCATTGAAGGCCTCTATCGCAACCTCTATCTGCTGCTTGTCAGGCTCCTTTGTAGTAAGCCTCTGAAGCAGCATTCCCGGGATGCATATTATTTCCGCCAGCTTGGAATCTCCTTTGCCTGCGAGTATGAAAAGCTCAAAAGACAGTCCTGCGACAAAAGGTATAAGCATAAGCCTTATAATTATATTCATCCAGATACTGTACCAGCCTATAAAGGAGAAAAACAGTATGCTGACCAAAAGAACAAAAAACATGTATGATGTACCGCACCGCGGATTTTTTGCAGAGTGTTTCATTACGTTATCCACAGTCAGCTCTTCGCCATGCTCATAGCAGTTGATTGTTTTGTGCTCGGCTCCATGGTACTCCCACACACGCTTTATATCCTTCGCTCTGGAAGCGATGGTCAGATAGCCGATAAACAGAGAAATTCGGAGAACTCCTTCAAAGAGATTGTAGTATATTACTCCCATATATGTACTGTTATCCAGCTTCAAAAGCCCTGCCAGTAAATTGGGTAGCAGTATGAACAAGCCTATACTGAAGGCCAATGAAAGGGAAAGAGAAAAATATACAATAACATCCTTCAGCTTTTCTCCAAATAGCTTATCCAGGAACCGGTCTATGCCGGATTCATTCCCTTCCTCCTCCAGATCAAAAAAACTCGCAGAAAACATCATAGCCTTTGTGACCAAAATCATCTGCCAGATAAAACTGAAAACTCCACGTATTATTGGTATTTTGTAAACCTGACCGCTCCTTGTATAGCATCTCTTTTCCAAATGGATGTCGCCTTCAGGTTTTCGGATGGCTATTGCTGCGTTACTGCGGCCAATCATCATCAACCCTTCTATAAGAGCTGAACCTGCAATTATTACCTTTCCCATAAATGCCTCGCTTCCTTGGATTATACTGACAATGCTATTAAAAGAGTTGCAGAAATAATTACAAGCAGTACCTTGCCCTTGCCCGAAAATACTGTATTGCTGTTCCTGCCATAAAGCTTATTGAACATAACTGCCAATTTCTTTGGATCTTCAAAGCTGCCAAGGGTATCTGCAACACTGGAATCAAGACCATGCCCCTTAATTAAAAGCTCGCTGTATTTATCATACAGGTTCTGTTTTATTTCTTCACATATGCTTTCCTTGTAGCTGGCGTCCATGTTGAGCTCCCGGGCCAGAACTTCCACATAACCTTCAAAATCAGTTAGTTTCTTCTCCATAGATAACTCTCCTCATCATATTCATAAGAAACTTCCAGTCTTCTTTTCCCTGTTCTATTGCCTTGAGGCCGCTGCCTGTAATTCTGTAGTATTTCCTGTCGGGCTTCCCCGGCTCCTGTTTGGCCCAATAGCCTTCAACCAGTCCCTGCTTCTCAAGCTTGTGCAGCGCGGGATAAAGACTTCCTTCCTTGAGCTGTATCGCTCCATCGGTTATGCTGTATATTTTCTTTGTAATCTCGTACCCGTACTTATCGCCATCGGTAAGAGAAGACAGGATAATAAGATTCATATTTCCCTTTATGTCATTTTTTAGAGGCAATATAATCCTCCTCCCTTCTATAAAACTATTATATAAACTATATACCTAGTTTGTCAATGTATAAAGCATATATTTGTAAATATATGCTTTATCATGAATACAAAAGGTTTATGAATTTTCCCAAACATCCTCTATGAGCTTGTTTATCTCTGTCTTAATCCTATAGGTCTCGGTATCATCAAGTATGACAATAATATCCAGAACATCCCCCTCGTGGGCTTCTGCGGGAAGAAACACCCTGGGAAGGTTAAGCACCCTGTCGCGGTACTCTATAACCGCATAGTCCCCTTCTAATCTGTCAACAATACACCGCATTACTCTTCCTCCTATTTACTTGAAGGCTTGAAGCCGCCGGCCCGTGCCTCCTGTTCGGTCTTGAACCACTTCTCCGGGACAGTCCTGTCATAGTATGCTCCCCCCGGAAGATGATATATTTTCTCTCCCTTGCTGTTTATGTTTCCCTTTATAACTCCGTTTCCGGCAGAATCTGTGTATAGCTTGAGAGCAGTTGAATTTTCCGGACCATATTCAAAGCTTCCCGGATCTACATTGAATTTTATGTTTTCTCCATCACTTTCTGCAATGATTGTCCCTTGCTCATCAGTCCTGTAAACAACAATACCCTTGTCCTTCAGAAGCTCCATTGTCTCCTTGTGGGGATGCCCATAGTCATTTCCTTTGCCCGCCGTTATCACCGCATATTCCGGCTTTACCTCCTCCAGATACTCCGGCGTCGTAGAACTGGAGCTTCCATGGTGTCCCAGCTTCAGCACATCAGCCCTGAGCTTGCTGCCTGCATCGTTTTCCAGAATATCCTTCTCGCTTTCCTCTTCCGCATCTCCCTGAAAAAGAAAGCCGGTCTCTCCGTATGTCAGCTTCAGCACTGCACTATGATCGTTCAGGTTATCGTACTTCGAACTTACCGGGCCTACGAACTCAGCGGTCATTCCAACCAGAGGTAAGCTCACTCCCTTGGCGGCCGTTGCAACCTTTATACCCCTGTCACTGACTGCCCTTAGTACATCCCTGAAGCTTTCGGTGGTATGCACAGCCTTGGGAAGATAAACCTTATCAATGTCAAAGCTCTTGATAACTGCATCCAGGCCTCCTATGTGATCCTCATGGGGATGTGTGCCTATGACTGCCTTAAGCTCACTTATATCTTGATTTCTTATATAATTGACCACCTTTTCGCCGTCGTTATTGTTTCCTGCATCAATAACAATATTCTCACCCTTTGGCCCCTCTATGAGTATGGCATCCGCCTGTCCCACATCAATGAAATGCACCCTGAGTAACTGCCCGCCGACTGCATTTACAACGGCTCCCGCCGCTTCCCGGCTGCTGCAGGCGACAGCTCCCAGGCACAAAACCATAATGAGCAGCAGTGCCAATAGCCTGTAATTCTTCATTTGCTGCAAACCTACTTTCCATAAATTATTCTACTTATATGGTATTTATATTGCTCCTAAAAAATACTAAATCCGTTTCAATATAAGGAGTGCATATATTTCATATTTCTGCATCTTTCGACGTTTTCCTTTGTACCATGCCACTTTATTATAAACAAGTATGCTGCAGCTCTAATAATCAAAAACACAAAATCATCTCAGAGTACTATAAACTCCAAAGGTGTTTTTGTGTTTTTTATATGATTTTATAAATTTTTAAAAAGTTATCCACATATCCACAGGCGTTGAAGAGCAAATTGAAAAGCCTAATCGGAAAAGCATATTATTTTATGTATTGGTGCTCACATACTTCCTTATCAATGAAATTGCATTTATAACGGCATTTCTTTATATCACATGCTTTACAACAGATATTATCCTTGTCAAAACAGCCGGATATAGCACATCTGAGCTGTTTTTTCACTTCAGGTTTACTGGACGTTACGTCCATATCATTATTGAGATAAGACTTCCCGCACATCATAAATAATCTCTCCATGATCCCACAAGCTATTGATATTACAAGACCCTTCTTTGTATCCTTTAACTTATAGAAATCCAAGTTAAGCCACCACCTCTGAAAAATTAAAGACATATAGTCCAGTTCCTATTTTATATTACTGGACTATGCGTCCATTGTCAACATTTTTTACCCCTATTTGTCCACTTTATGCCTCAATTGGACGAATTGTGTTACATTCTATATATATTACAAAAACTCATTGTTTACAAAAGCAGTAAGAACATCTGCTTTTGTATCATCGCTAGTGCCTTTTATATAAAATTTGAGAAAACGATCGGCACATTTGAATTCAATTCAGGGTATTAGATATTAAACATAGAAGAGGTGCATTTTATGGAGTTTGGCGAAAGATTAAAGAACTTAAGGGAAGAAAAGAATCTGACAAGGGATGCCCTGGCAAATAGATTAAATGTATCATATTCAGCCGTATCAAAGTATGAAACCAATGTAAGATTCCCGGACAAAGGAACTTTAATAGATCTAGCTGTTTTTTTTGACGTCTCCCTTGACTATTTGCTTTGCAGAACTGATATCAGGGAGACCGCAGAAAAAATACTTAATGACTCCAAGAAACAATTCCTGGTAAGTTCTCCTCAGAAAAAGTACAGCACAGATGAAGACTTATCCCCTGAAGCTATCGAGGAGATAGAAAAATTCAAAGAATTTGTGCAGCACAAGTACAGTAAGAAATAATGGAGGCTTTATAGATGAAGATATTATCATTGCTTGGGAGCCCAAAGAAGAATGGCAATACTTCCTTACTATTGGATGAATATATCAGAGGAATGCAGAAAGCCCATAAGGAAGCGGAAATTACAAAAGTTTTCCTCCAGGAGAAGGACATCCGCGGGTGTTCCGCCTGTGAGGCTTGCCGCAGCTTCAGTATAGGCCGCTGCACGATAAAGGACGATATGCAGGAGCTTTATCCCCTGTTCCGGCAGGCGGATATGGTAATATATGCAACCCCCATATACTGGTGGAGCGTTTCTGCCCAGCTAAAGGCATTTATGGACAGATGCTACGCCTTAGGCCCTATACAAGACAGCTTTGCAGGTAAAAAAGCAGCCCTCCTTATGACCTACGGCGGAGAACTGCCCAATAATGGCCCTGAGCTTGTAAAGACTGCCTTTGAAGAAATCTGTGAATATAAGGAAATGGAGCTTGTACATGTATATGGAGTATGTACGGATGACTACATGCCGGTGGCAGAAAACACAGAGGCGCTAAAAGCTGTGTATGAGATGGGCTTGAAGCTCTAAACCAATTCGCCCGGAGGATTTCCTGTCCTCAGCGGAAGCTTCTCCTTCCCAAGCAGAACTGCATCGAAGCCCTTGCCTACAGCAATCATTCCCGCCGCTTCCAGGCTTCTCCTTGAAATTACATTGTAATACCAGCAGCCTGCAATGGGCTTCAAATTCTATCAAAAAAATCTCCAGTCCCTTTTACTATTGCTGGTATATCTGCAGCACATGCAGCCCTGAACTTCGCTCTGCCTGCTTCAACCAGCGGCTTTTCCAGTCTCCCGGAGTCAATGAAGTCGCAGCCTTCCTTTTCTATTCTGAAATCCCATTCAGAAATCAATGATACCAGCAGCGGGTCCTGGGTAAGAACATTGACGCGTTTTATCTCCTTTTGATTGATGCAGTATTCAAAGGCTTCCGGTGCGTATCTGAAATATGCCGGCAGCACATGAAAAAACCTCAATGAATCCTGAATGATCCCCGCATAACCGATATCAATTCCATCATGTATGATCCTGTATATTATGCTTTCATAAAGCTTGTCCTCACCATAGGAATCTATAGGGTAGGCAAGGTGAGATTTATGACTTGCAAGTATTAGGCTTATCTCGCTTAAGCCGGATTCAATGAATACAAGTTTATTTTCCACTTGCACCTCTCCAATCATAATATAATTTATCCTTCTTATGTAAAAAAAACCTTCTTGCCATCACGGCAGGAAGGTATCATATCATCTATTTTGCACCCTTAATTACTCTGATCTCTACATCTTGCTTTTCAACTTTGGAGCTGATATCATCAACTTTTGTTTCAAGTACAGCAAGCTTTTCGTAGGTCTGGCCATATCCGTCAAACAAGGCCTTTGAGTTGGCATCAAGCTTATCTTCGATACGCATCACATCTTTGTGCAGTTTCTCCACCTTCACATCCAGGCCTCCTACCTTCGCCTCCAGGCTTCCTACCTTTTCTGTAATATCTATCCCAAATTTCTTAAATTCTATATACATCTTTTCCATTAAATCATACACTTTATCATCCAAGATTTTCACTCTCCTTATGGATTATTATAGCATATGTCAAAAGCAATGGAATATACTTTTTTTACCTTTTTTGATTGATGGATCATTATCTGACACTGTGGAATGCCATCATAGTATTGCAACCACCCTTATCATCACTATAGTTGGTACAGCCATAGAACCTTTCTTCACTACTTTTGCTCTTCTTTACTATCATATACCATCCTTGCAGTTAGGGCATTTAAAGATATCCTTTCTGACAACCTTATCATTTGTCATGAAGTCGCATACCTCCGGGTCATTGGTGCATATATACAGGGATAGCTTCTTTCATGTTAACTATTATGACATTTGAAGTCAAGAAATACAAACACAAACAATATAATATTAACTTAAGTAAACAGTACAAATACAAATACGTTCCTAATATGAAAGGAGATATATTATATGAAAACTACCATTGAATTCTTTACCGAGATCGCTAAAGAGCGCCCTGTAGGCTCTGAAGCAAATCAGAATGTCCTGAACATTATTCAGGCTGAAGCATCTCAGAGGGGATGTGACATTACTTTATTACCCTTTGAATGCAAGTCCTGGAGAAGGGGGAGATCCTTCATAGAAGCAGGAAGCATATCATATGAGATTTACCCAAGCCCGTTTTCAAAATCATATAACGGCTCTGGTGACATAGCAGTAGTTCATACACTTGAAGAATTAATGGCCGCAAATATTAATGAAAAGGTCTTGTTTTTACAAGGAGAAATTGCAAAAAACCAATTGATGCCGAAAGACTTCCCTTTTTATTATCCGGATGAGCATAAGCAAATCATCGACCTGCTGGAAGAAAAGAAACCTAAAGTTATTATTGCTGTTACCGGAAAAAACCCTGCCTGTGGACTTGATCCCTTCCCTATGTTTGAAGATGGCAACTTTTCCATTCCTTCAGCTTACATCAATGAGTCAACAGCAATCGAAATACTGAAGAACAATGGGATCGTGAAGCTATGTATCAGCTCGGAATTCACAAATGTAAATAGCAGTCAGATAATAGCAGTAAAAAAGTCTAAAGAAAAATCGAACGCTAAAATAGTTGTATGTGCACACATGGATACCAAATATGATACTCCCGGTGCAATTGATAATGCTGCCGGTGTAGCTGTGTTATTAGATACAATGGGGAATCTCAAAGACTATGATGTGCCTTATGATATAGAATTCGTCCCTTTTAACAGTGAGGAATATTATGAGGTAAAAGGGGAATTAGAATACTTGAATTATATGGAGAGTTCAGCCGATTCCGTTAAGTTTATGATCAATATTGACGGTCCCTGTCATAAGGAATCGCAGATAGCTGTTTCTTCATATAATTTTGATGAGGAATTGAGCGATAAGCTGATTACGGAAATCAAGAGAAATGAAAATGTTATTATAGGAGCCGAATGGTATTCCGGAGACCACTCAATGTTTGCCTACAGAGGGATTCCATGTATTTCTGTTACATCATCAAATCTGTACGGTTCAGATTTGGAGTTAACACATACTGGAAAAGATACTATAGACCAGATAAGCTATAGTTTAATCAGTGAAACAGCAGCTTTCCTTGCAGGGTTTATCAGGTCTGTTGCTGCTGATTAGTATTCGCAGTATGATTCTAAGTAAAGAAACCCTTGCCCTTTGATGGGCAGCAGGGTTTCTTTACTTAGAATGAAGCAGCCTTGTCGGCTGCAACCAAACAATGAATTAATACAAATTATTAATAACCAAGTTCTTTATTCACAATAATTACGTGAATCCTTTCCTTTACTCCCTGTCTTTTAATCAAAGTGTACTCATTGCAGATTCTTCCCTCCGACTTACAATCCATACAATGTCCTGTTATTGTACATGGATTGCTTTTTTTAATCCGTTTATTGTTAGCTGGAGCTGCTGTTTCTTTGACTCTCAAAACAGCCTGATCTATATCCTTTACCAGTTTGTTAATTCCTACTATAACGATTACTCGATCGGGTCCATATAGCATAGCTGCAACCCTATTGCCGGTTCCATCTACATTATAAAGCTCTCCGGCTTCAGTAACAGCATTGCTGCTTGTCAAATAAACATCAGCGGAAAAGCTTTTTCTAAAAATCTCCTTCATCTCAGCTGGAGTTAAACCTTCTTTATATCTATCCAAAACCTCATAATTACCTTTTCTGATAAAGTCAATTGCACCCACTTCAAAAAGCGTCATAGAGCCGCCGAGACCTACTGTGCTTCCTGCCGGAATAAGCTCACTTACTTTTTTCAGTGCCTCTGCTTCATTTTCTGCCCTGTAAGCCGAAATGTTATTTTTTCCTAAGTTTTCCATAGTTCTTTTTATCCTGGCATCAACGACAAATTCAATATTCTGATCCATTGTTTACCCTCCCTTTTTATGCTATTATACAATCTTCTACTTTTTTATTGATTTTCCTTTATACTTTACTAACATTTAACTAATATTATTTCTTTTTCCCCAATAACCTGGTTCAAGTGGAACTCCGCCTTATTGAAGAAGGTGGAGTCTTGGAATTATAATAAAAAGTCAAAGGCAGTATCAAGTGATATTCTGCCTTGCCTCTTTGCTGTATGCCTTTTTTCTATTCCGGTTTTAATATCACACCGGAACGGCTTCTCCCATCTATCTTGACCTGGAAGGGTTTATCCGACCGTATCAGCTTTACATGTTCCGTCTGATTATGGACAGGAGCTTTATTCAGCCATTCCCAGTCCACATATTCGCCGTTGCCGTATTTGGTGCCGATATGCAGATATCCCATTTTCAAGGATGTCAGGTTATGATGAAAATGGCTTCCCAGGGATGGCTCCACTGCCAGAATGTCCAGATCAGCCTCAACAACCACCTTTGCCTGAGACATCTGCGACCATGCCATGGGTATCCCAAGGCTCGGGTCTGATGTGCCCATCCTCCCAAAGCCTATGATTATGCATTTCCGGCCTTCGTTATACAGCTGCTTGTTCAGTACATCTATCTCTGAAGCTATTTTGTTGGTTTTGGTGATTTCAAAGCTATTCCTGTCAATATAAATAATGTCGTATATGTCTTTGTAGATACCGTTCCCTATAGTATGGCTGCTTTCGCAGATCAAGTCCTTTTCAGCATAATTGTCCAGCTTGACTTCTTCAGACTCTTTTCCGACCACCAGAGGGCGTATCTGAAGCAAATAAAACTCCGCCTTCTTTTTCCTGTTCAATGGAATATTCACAGCAAATTCAATTTCCACATCCGAGCCGAATGCATGCTTGTTCAATTGAAAAAGGTCATTCAATATATCAGCCAGAGGAATAAGGTTGTATTTCAATATCGGTGCGAAGCTAATAACCTTTGGCCCGCTTCCCATAGGGGTATCGTTTATTACATCGTCCTCCCGCGAATAAGTACTTGCTATATACTGGAGAACACCGTCCGCCTCAGCCCGCTTCAGGTCAAACTCCTTATATGTGCAATTATCATCTGTTGTAAGCTGCTCCGAAGAAAAATTCATGTCAAGTGCATAAAAATCATTCTGGGAGCCTTTTAAAAACTCTGTCGGCGACAGATATGGCGGAGGCATTTTGGGATAAGCCGGTGAAAACCTATATACCTGTCCTCCCTCAACCACTTTTCTGCCAAACCCCAGGGCAAGGCTGACAACACCATCTTCAGGCTTCATGTACGATATCGGATAGAAATTATATGATTGAGCCACGCCTGAAAAAGTAGGATAGAATGTCTCCCCATGACGTTCTCCGATCAGCTGCTGGATAAGTATAGCCATTTTCTCCTCTTCGATACGCAGATCGGCATTTTGTGCGTACTGCTTGGGAGACAGGCTGAACACCGAAGCGTATACCAATCTTATTGCATCAATCAGCTGCTTCAGCCGAACCTTTGGGTCAGGGTGGTTATTGGGTAAAATATAGGTCTTGTATATACCGGCAAAGGGTAATATCTGGGAGTCCTCCAGGATACTTGAGGACCGCACGGCCAGCGGATAATTGGCGTTTTCTATAAGCACGCGCAGATTTTCAGTTATCTTTTCGGGAAGCCTTGCAGCCAGGAATCTCTGGGCTATTTCCTCCTCGTCCCTGGAATTGACAGCCATTTCCTGGAGATTATTGCTTTCCATATACTCCTCAAAGGTTCCGCTGCAAATTACAAAGGAACGGGGTGTTTTAATCTTGATATCGGTATATTTGCTTTGGATATCCGAGTCAGAAAGCAGGGTATTGAAAAATGCTATTCCCCTTCCCTTACCTCCGAGAGAACCGCTTCCCAGCCTGTTGAACGAGCTTTCTATATCCATTTTTGAGAGACCGAAATCCAGTATGACTCCCTTCTGGTATCGGCTGTAAAACCTTTCAAGACAGGCAAGGAGCACCTCTCTTAATTCCGAAGCATTTTCAAAATCAGAGCTGTTGATCCTTCTTAGCTCATCTGCTATTCCAAACTCCGTCCTGGCTCTGAACCATCTTGAAAAGTGATTGTTATTCGCATGATAAAGCAGGCTCTCCTCCGGGAGGCTGCGGATTATCCTCTCAAAGTCGGATACGTCCGAGGCCTTTGATAGCACTGTTCCATCGGGATATTTGAATACAAAATCGCCAAAACCGAAGTTATTAAGTATGAAAGCCCTGAGCTCAAGCAGCAGATTAGGTGACGTCTTGCTCAGAAAGGCAGTGTTCAGCTCCTCAGCCCTTGCAGCGTTTGAAGCCTCTCCCGACTGCAGCAGGACAGGAAGGTCGGTTATCTCCCCCTTTATCTTGCATGCCAGTTCAAAGCCTGCAGCTTTGTTCCGCTTCCCATCCTTGGGGAAGCCTACGTCGGATATGATGCCGAGTAGATTGTTGCGGTAGCGGTCAATTATGTCCAAAGCTTCTTCATAGGTCTCCGCCAGAAGGATCTTGGGCCTTGCCCGCATCCTTAGCTGACGGTGCAGCTCATTAACGGCATGGGTGATCAGGTACCGGGTCTGCTTCATAACTTCCGTATATATAATGGGAAGAAACTGAGAGTAATACCATGGGGAATCATCTACGACCAGTATGCCCTGGACTCCCAGCTGGCTGTCCTGCTCCACATTGAAGCGGTCCTCCACATACTTTATTATGGCAAGGAATATCTTACTATCCCCCGACCAGTAAAACACCCTGTCTATTACTCTTGTCCTTCTGATCTCTTCAATAATATCATTGCTTATAGTATCATAAGTCAGCATTACCACAGGCTTCCCACGGTAAGTCTGCTTAATACGTCTTCCAAATTCAAGAGGATCCATATCACTGATATGGGGCATGGTAATTATCAGATCGTACATCCTTTTTTTTAGCGCCGAAAAGGCCTCTTCCGCAGATGAAACCCTCCTAATCCTTGGAACAAACTGAAGGTTTAGATCCAGAAACTCACTGAATATCTGCTCGGACAATCTTCCGTCCTCTTCCAGGACAAAAGCATCGTAAGGTGTTGACACGAGTAATATCTCCCTGACGCGGAACTTCATTAGCTCGTGATATCTCGAAAACTGTGGGCTGTGCTCTTTGGTAGTGTTCATAGCGCCCTTGCCTCCTGCTCATACAATGGTTTTCTTAATAATAATATAAATACTATGACTTTACAAGCATTAGCTTAACCGGATTACAGAAACATATTAATAAGGACCGATAGAGCTTCTATCGGTCCTCAGCACTTCTTTATCCAACACTTTATGCCTACAGTTTCAAAATCCCCGTAGAGCTTAGGAATACCAGGATTATTATGACCGGGACTATATACCTGATCAGGAAAGCCCAGACATTCTTCAGTCCGAAGGCTATCTTGCCGTTGTTTGTAGCTTCCTTAACTGCTTCATCTATGCCAAACCTTCTTGCCACAAATATACACATCATAAAGGCGCCGAAAGGCATCATCATATATGAGGCTAAAAAGTCTGCTGCACTTAAAAAGTCAAGGCCGCCGATCTTGAACCAGGAGAAGACTCCCTGCCCCAGGGATGACGGGACTCCCACCAGGAATATGATGATCCCCGCCCAGATCGCAGATTTCAGCCTATCCCTTTTATAATGGTCCACAAGGAAGGATACATTGACCTCAAGCATTGAAATTGAGGAGGTTAGGGCGGCAAAAAGCATCAATACAAAGAACATGAGTCCGAAAAGCGTACCTAACGGCATCTGTGTGAAAACATGGGGCATGGTAATAAACAGCAGTGGAGGTCCTGCAGCAGGGTCAAGGCCGAAAGCAAAAACCGAAGGGATTACTATCATTCCTGCCAGGAATGCAGCCATAAAGTCCATTGCAGGTACCACTGCAGACATTTTAGGTATGTTTTCATCCTCGGACAGGTAGCTTGCATAGGTCATGGTACAGCCTGCACCGATATTCAGGCTGAAAAATATCTGCCCCATTGCCATCAGGAATGTGACACCCGTAAGCTTTGAAAAATCAGGGGTCAGATAGTATGCAATACCCTTTGCGGCTCCCGGCAGTGTGACTACTCTGACAACCAGGACCAGGAACAGTATGAAAAGGGCAGGCATTAATACTTTGCTGGCTCTTTCGATTCCGCCGGATATTCCCCTGACTACTATGAAAATGGTAACCCCCATGAAAATGGCATGCCATAAAAGGGGCGTGAGGGGATTGGTTATAAAGCCTACGAAGTAGCCCGGTATATCTCCCTTTATCCCACCGGTGATATACTTGAACATGTAATTGGTTATCCAGCCTCCGACTACACTATAATATGAAAGCACTATGAAGTTAACGGATACAGCAACAAAGCCTACAAACTTCCACCACTTGCTTCCATTGGAGAGTTTGGCATAGGTGCCTACAGGATTGAGTTTTCCCCTTCTCCCCAGGATGATTTCGGTAACAAGAATGGGGATTCCCAGTATAAGCATCATAATGATATAAGCGAATAAAAACGTTCCTCCACCGAATTTGGAAGCCAGGTACGGGAATTTCCATACATTTCCCAGACCAACTGCCGCACCTGCTGCAGCCATGACAAAACCTATGGCTGATGCCCATTGGCCTCTTTGATTGTTGGTTTTTGAGCCCTCCATAATAATCCTCCCTTCAAATAATACTAAACCTTCCAGCCATGACAGCAGAAAGGTTTTTCAGCTACACCACCCGGATACAGAAGGCCGGACATGAAGCGACACAATACCCGCATTGTACACATTTTGACTGATCTATCCGTGACTTGCCGGTAGCATCGAAGTTAGCAGCATCACTATGACAGGTCTCTATGCATTTACCGCAGCTTGTGCACATCCCCTGCAATACTATGACCTTCTTCCTATTTTTGATTTTTATGATGTCCTCCAGATCTTCTTCTTCATTAAAATACCTGATATTGTATAAAACCTCTTCCCTGCTCACCATTCCAACAGCTATAGAATGGCAGTACTCCAGGTTCCTTGCATATTCCATGCTTTCATTATAATTATCAATTAAAGTACCGCCGCCCAATACCTTCATCAGGTATATACCCTTTCCGTTCTGTCCGCACAGAGATATTGCCTTTTGCATACCCTCTGCCGAGCCGCCGGTAATACCACGTCCGAATTTATTAAACAGTGGGAAGACAATATCTATTTCCTGCTTTATCGCTGCAGCTTCCACTACCTTTACATTATGCGCTGATATACCGACTGCCTTTATTATCCCTTTACCTTTATAGTCCACCAGACATTGCAAAGCTCCTGCTCTTATATCAAAGACATCAGAGCCGGCCCTTGCTGCATGGAGGTGGAATATGTCAATATAATCTACACTCAGAGCTTCCAGAGCCTCATTTATGGCTTTCTCCATTCCCTCATAGGATTCTGCTGCCGATTTTGAAGCTATCACCGGTCTGATCCCTGTGTTCTCCAAAGCCGCCTTAATAGGGGCATAGGTCCTGTACATCTGTGCGGTATCTATAAAATTGATCCCGTTTTTGAGCCCATAAGCAATAATATCAGCCGCCTCTTCAATAGGAAGATCCTTTTGAAGAGGCCCCATAGGCAATGCTCCGAAACATAATTCCGTGACTTCGATGCCGGAGCTTCCCAAGACTTTTCTTTTCAAGGTATCACCTCACAAAATTGCTTCCATATGTATTAATACATTGGTTTTGGTGGACCTGAAGGGGATCGAACCCTCGACCTTACGGATGCGAACCGTACGCTCTCCCAAGCTGAGCTACAGGCCCAAATTGCTACACTATTATTTTTTTACACTGGCTGGGCAGAAAATTGAACACTCCACGCTCCCAGCTGAGCCAATCGCCCTTAAATCCATAATATAAGACTATCACCTGCCAAGTCAACACTATTTTCCCAGCACTCAGATATTTGTGTCCTGAAGGTCCCTTTCACTTATACTACAATGTATAGCGCATCCTATGAATAAAATGAATACAACCCTCATAGTATTAAGTAGCCGCCTAACTTGTTTAGTCTTTATAAATCAATACTCAATAGTACTAAGGGAGGGATTATTCTGAAGCTGCTTAAAGAGTTTGCTTACCAATGCCTGCTTCTTGTGACTGTATTCGGGCTTGTTTTTGTTGCATTTGACCTTAGCGCCACGACTGCTGCAGCCTTTGACAAGGTTGATGAAAATACCGCCGTAAAAGTTTTCTCATCTCTTTCCAGTGTCCTGCAGGATACCAAGGATGGATCCGGTACTGTGTCCGGTTCTGATATCAGCTATCTCAGGAACATATTGCTTCCTTTCATTATTTATCTGCTGTCCTGTGGTGGATTCCTGTTTCTTATATCCGAAAACATCAAGCTCTGGAGGACAGTGAACAGGATCAGGCCTATCAGTAAATTAATGTGGGCCGTATGGATAGTTATACTTGTTCTCATGAGTCTGCTGCCGGTCTATCTTGGCACAAGCCTGATTTTTGAAGGGCTGTGGTATATATACATAGTTATTGCAGTATTATTCTTATTCTACTGGGCTTACTGGGTATCAAAAAACTGACAATAGTACAGACCGGAGTCCATTCAACCAATACTACATTATTAGCATATCAGCTGCAGTAACAATTTACATGAATCATACATATGATAATAAAGTATGGATAATTCTTAGTATAAGGAAAATTTTAGCGGAATTTGATTTAAAAATTAAAAATATTATTCGCTGAGCGCATAATAGCAGGATATTTTCAGAATTTGGCGAATTATTCATCAAATAATACTCCAAAACTGAAGGAGGATGAAATATGAGTTTTCTAAAAAATTTGCAGGAAAAAGCCGTTAATACAGCCAAGGTTGTAGGCAACAAATCACAGGAAATGGTGGAAATAGGCAAACTGAAGCTCCACATTACACAGCTGGAAAGTGAAATAAAGAAGCTTAAGCTTGATATGGGCGAACTGGTTTATGATGCTTTCTCAAAGGATTCTGAGTTCCCGGCTGAAGCAGTAAAAACTCTGAGCGAAGAAATATCTGCCAAATATGCTGAGATTGAAGAGACCAAGGTAAAAATACAGGAAGTCCAGGCATAGAACAACTTATCTATAAAGGCGCCGTTTTCATATTGAAAACGGCGCCTTTTTATATACCTCAAGCCAAGTGTATACAACATTATGTATAAATATCCATTCATTACTTTTTTGCAGATTAAAATTCTTACTAAGGGACACTATATGTCCCCGCGGGTGTATTATTTGTAATGTACTGATACGCCTTATTGTTTTTTGTTTTTCGATATGCTAAAATAACAAGTAATTTCATGCTGTTATAGATATTTAATATGTGGCAATAATGTATATTTATGCTAATATATACACATTTTTATAGCTGATAGGTATAGCACATATATTGCTCTTAACTGATAAAGCACATATATATCTTAAATATTATATATAAAGGAGTCATCACAATGGAAAGCAAGGTCTTTAAGAAAGCAAACCTGCCTCCCGGGCTTGCGGAAATACTGGAGCAGAGCCCTGGCATTACAGTCCCTGAAAGCCGCGAGCACCTTCTCCGGCTTGCACTGGGAAATGAAGACAATATGGTTTATGAAGTAGCCTATGACATTCCGGGCAATGGGAGGATCGTTGAAGCTTCCGTCGTCAGATGCAAAAATGGTGCAGTGGTAAACTATACCGACATGTATATGCGGAGAAGAGATCCCGACTGTATGGTAATTGCAGATGATGAGGACACCGACAAGCCCAGGTACAAGGATCTCTACGGAGAGGAATTTGAGCCTTTAAGAAAGACTACCCTTGATTGGCTAAAAGAACAGGAGCTTATTATTATGCCGTTCATGGCAGGCGGAAAAGAGCTGGGATACCCGGGCATACTTATAGCACCGTCCAATGCAGGCTTCTTTGCTGCTGCTCTTGCCGATATACAGGGCTTCATTCCCAGGAATGAAATACCCAGGGATTTTACACCAAAAGCAGTTATATATCTGGCGCCGCCATTCAGGCATACTCATTTTGAAGGAAAGCAGGTAGTGGTACACAACAGGCTGAAAGAAATGCATGAACTGTTCTCATACAATCTGTACCCGGGTCCGAGCGCTAAAAAAGGCATCTACAGCGTACTGTTGAACTTCGGTGAGTATGAAGGCTGGCTGACAGCCCATGCATCAACAGTAAGGGTCATTACTCCTTATGATAATGTTATCACCATTATGCACGAAGGCGCCAGCGGCGGCGGAAAAAGCGAAATGCTGGAAGAGATCCACAGGGAACCGGACGGACGGATCCTGCTGGCTCAGAATACTACAAATGGCGAAAAATTCTTCCTGGAAATAAGCGACACCTGTGAACTGCAGCCCGCGACCGATGATATGGCATTATGCCACCCGTCACTCCAAAACGGCAGCAAAAGACTTGTGGTCAAGGATGCAGAGCAGGGTTGGTTCTTAAGGATCAATCATATAAATGAATATGGTGTTGACCCGCATTATGAGAAACTGTGCATACATCCGAAGGAACCGCTGATATTTCTTAATATAGATGCTGCACCAGGCTCTACCTGCCTTATATGGGAGCATACAATGGACGAGCCCGGCAAGCCCTGCCCCAATCCAAGGGTAATCATGCCGAGGAAATTTGTCCCGGACGTAGTGGATGACTCTGTGGAAATAGACGTAAGAAGCTTCGGAGTGAGAACTCCTCCATGCACCAGGGAGCATCCGACCTATGGCATAATAGGCCTTATGCACATACTTCCTCCCGGATTGGCCTGGCTGTGGAGACTTGTAGCTCCGAGAGGCCACGGCAATCCAAGCATAATGGAGACCAAGGGGATGAGCAGCGAGGGTGTAGGTTCCTACTGGCCTTTTGCTACGGGTAAACGTGTGGATCAGGCAAATCTGCTGCTTGAGCAGATAATGGATACATTGAACACCCGGTATGTTCTGATACCCAACCAGCATATAGGCGTTTACAAGGTGGGTTTCACCCCTCAATGGATCGCAAGGGAATATCTGGCAAGACGGGGAAGCGCAAAATTCAGACCTGAGCATCTGGTAGAATCCCGGTGTCCGCTTCTGGGCTATTCACTGGAAAACCTGAAGCTTGACGGTAAATATCTGCGTAAGAGCTACCTGCAGCCTAACAATCAGTCTGACCTGGGCAATGACGGTTATGATGCAGGCGCAAAGATATTGACAGACTTCTTCAAGTCAGAGCTGGATCAGTATCTTACACGCCGGCTGAACCCCATAGGCAGAAAGCTTATTGAGTGCTGCATGAATGATGGCAGGATAGAGGATTATCTGGATATCATACCTATAAGGTTATAATAATATTATTTGCAAAATGCCCACGTTGAACTGTGAACAACGTGGGCATTGTTTATTTTACAATCTTTTTCACTGCATTCTTTATCCTGATTTCCATAGATGCATTTTTTGAATCTGTTATTGTCTGAGCTTTATTCCTTATAGTAGAACTATCGAAGGAATAACCTTGGAACTCCTTTAAGTAAGGTTTGAGCAGCCTTAATGCTTCATAATAACCTGCAGACATTCTGCTTCTTGCACCGGCATTGGAAAAGTCCAGCGTTCCATCCAGATGACTCCCCAGATCACTTTGCGGTATTATTTCTATAACCTTAATATCATAAGGGATCACATTCCGGATCGAAGAACTATATTTATCAAGGTGTATGACGAGTAGTTTCTTATATCCTGCATCGACCAGCGGCTTGACTGGGATATTATCCAGCAGGCCTCCGTCCAGATAACTTCTGCCGTTAATATTCTGCCTTCCATACACGACAGGCAGGGCAGCTGACGCAAGCAGGTAGTTCAGCATTGCTCCCCTGTCCTTACTGTTTAAATGAACGTATCTGGCTTTTTTCATATCATCTGCAGCACTTATTATCTCAGTACAGCATACATATAGGCCTACTTTGGAGGTGGAAATCCTTAAAAAATCAATACTTCTCTCAATAAGCCCCTTCAGGCCTATATTATCTGCCAATCTCCCATTATAAAAAAAATTCTTGAATATATCACCTGTAGTATCATCATTTGCTGTGCTCTCCGGATCAAAAATACTTCTGTCCTTCAATAACAGCTCTTCTGAAATATCATTCCAGACCTTCTCGGCCTTTTGAATATCCCCTTGACTGAAGAGAGCCGCATTCAAGGCGCCGACCGACGTACCTGATACAGCTGAGATGTTTTTATCGATACCCAGCTCCCTCATCGCCTTCCATACACCTATCTGGTATGCGCCTTTACCTCCTCCGCCTGCCAGAACCAAACCCCAATTCAAGATTATCACCTGCCGTATCAAAAATTACTATAATATAAAAGACACCTGTCATTGAGCTTCTCGCATACTCTTTCCACAGTCTCCGCATCAGTTCCGCAAATCCCTGAAAGCTCCTCCAGGTTGCAGGCTCCCACTGCATTTTCCAGAATGAGCTTTTCCATACCTGTGAACTTAAGCCCCTCCAGGCAAAGAGCCTCATTCCTGTCATATTCCAGGAGTTCAAAGGTTCTTACGGGATATAAGCTCCTGATTTTTTCCCGTCCGCAGCTCTCACGGCACTTCCTATCCTCCTCTGCTATCTCCAGGAAGTTTTTTATATGGCGGAACGAAAGGAATGTGCTTTTCCATACTGAGTTTATGGTATCTTCCTTGTTTTGTATCTTAAAGCAGCTTAAGACAGTCTGCTTGTCAGCTTTTTTTGCCTGCTTCCTGTACTCTTCAGCAATAACTCTGTCGAATTGCTTCTTAAGCTTGATAATATCATTTCTTGCCAGTGCTTTTGTCCGGACTACCGAATTATGCATCGTGACCACACTCTTTTTATTCTGCTCCTCCAGAGCGTATATGCCAAAGCCTTCAGGATTGCTGCTCATAGGGGTGTCTGGGTATAATGCCAGAAACACCGTCCTGCATTCCAGCATTCCAACTCCGTGTCTTATCAGTTCTTTTGCCAATGCTATACTTTCATTAAGGGTTTCCAGGGTTTCAAATGCCCCACCAACAATAAAATTCCCTGTCAGGCTTGCAAGCCCGAACTTTTTGCAGAGCTTGACAACATCAATAATCATCTGTGGAGTAATCTGTTTTTTATAAGCCTCCAGAACCCTTCTGCTTCCGCTTTCAATTCCTATTTGCATACTGACCAGTCCTGAACTTATCATATCTTCGATCATGTCGGGATTTTTTAATAGGGTCTGAACATGTCCCTCACAAAACCAATTCAGCTTTTTTCCCATTTTGCGCATTCTTTTGCAGAACTCATGCACTCTATCCGGATCAAGTGTAAAGGTATCATCATATATGCATAAAAACTTAATGTTTGGATTCCTTACCATCATCTCGTCGATCTCTTTGAAAACATTATCAAGGCTTCTATACCTTACATTCTTTGAATGGGCTCCCTCATAGCAAAATGCGCAGGCGTAAGGGCAGCCCCTTCCGGTAATTATCCCGATGGAGTCACCCGTCTTGTACCTTTGATTCAGGCTATTATCCATATCGGGAAAAGGAATGGCATCCAGATCCTTTATGGGCTCTCTTATATCATTTTCCACATATCCGTACTGACCGTCAATAAATCTTAGATTACCGATTCTCCTCAAACTGCCATATCCATCTACATAGTACTCCAGCAATTCAAGGACTGCAGCTTCCCCTTCACCTACAACAACAGCATCACAATTGGTTTCCCTTAAAAACTTTTCTTTCAGGGCGACAGCCTGAGGACCCCCTACAAAGACATTGACCCTGAACTCTGTTTTTAGCCATATAACTATGTTCCTCACTATATTATAATTGTCACATGAACAATATAATCCTATATTGTCAACCTGATTGACCTGTATTTCATTCTCTATAACCAGCTTGCAGCCTGTCGCATAACCGGCATATGTTTTAGCCTTAAAGTCATGCTTGTTAACGTATGAAGCTATCAGATGCTGTCCGATACTTTCCCTGAAACCGGGGGAAACATAGCTGCCGTCTCTTGTTATATTTAACATAAGCAAATCATATTTCATCAGATCGTTCTCCATTATTACACAGTAAAAGCTTTTCCAGCTGAGCTCTTCTTTCCTTCAACTTTTTTTCCACAAGCTCAAGTCCTTCAGTATGCAAGTATTGATACAACAGCTTGTAATCCTCGCAAAAGCAGCTTTTTCCCCTGAAGTCTCCTCCCTGTGCCATTGCTTCCGCAGGACATCCTCCAAAGCATAGATTTATATAATTACATTCAATGCACTCCTCCGGCAAAGCAGTGCTTTTCCTTTCCCTAAGACTGTTCATCATATCTGCTTCATATGCTTCAATCAGAGAAATAGCTTTAATATTTCCTATTCTCATTGCACTTAAATCAGAAAACCGCCCGCATGGGTAAATATCTCCATTTTCCGTTATACACATAAAAGCTTTGCAGCATTTGTCCGAAAAGGTGCATTCACTCATACAGGTTCCATTGATAACAGCGCTTAACATTTCAGATACCGGCCTTATGGCTATTTCTGCCTGAGCTTCTGCCGCAAGCCTGAACATTTCTATTAAAAACCTTGCATAATCTCCCTTATCCAGAAGCAGGGCACTGTTATTTGCAGCTTCACCACAGGCTATTATCGGATTTATCCTGATATCCAGATCATTGGCTGTAAACCAGCCTAAGACACCACCAGGCGAGTCCTTCATCAATGCATTCTGAACCAGCAATACTGCACATCTGACGTTATTTGTGCGTAATCTCTCTATATTGCTTGTGATCACATCGTAGGTGCCTGTACCATCCTGCCGTATTCTTAACCGGTCATGGCTGTCCCTGGTGCCGTCAATGGATATTCCGACAGAAAAATCATAATCCTTAAATAGCGAGATATACCCTTCATTGATCAGTGTTCCATTAGTCTGTATCTTCCAGTCGAACTCGTATTCTGCATATCTGAGCCTTGTATACTCAATTGCCGTTCTATAAAAATCTGCCGATAGGGTTGTCG